>Ga0272446_1001737_pt1 | contig 31130 bp, 30 predicted proteins | sample YNPCB0061_FD_194587 | JGI IMG/M metagenome (GOLD analysis project Ga0272446, IMG submission 194587) | Hot spring microbial mat communities from Yellowstone National Park, WY, United States - YNP-CB-006-1 | ecosystem: Environmental > Aquatic > Thermal springs > Hot (42-90C) > Sediment | place...
CGCCTGGGTGCGCGTCCTGTGGCGCACTTGGTCTTCGCGCTCGGCCTACGACCCGAGCCTTCACGGTGGTGCGAAGCGGTTCCTCGCTGCCGCGTGACGCAGGGGTTGACACAGGAAGTCTCATGGGCGAATCCTATCGACGCGAAACCGCGACGGTCAACTGGGGGGACGCCCCCGCCCTCCGACGAGAGCGCTTGACAGGTCAGCCGTTCAACCGAAATGCTGGGCGGCTGGGGGGTGGAGAGGTGGGGTCGTGGTGGACTTTGTCGAGAGGGCACGCGCGCTGAGCCGCGACGGCGCGCGGCCAGACGATCCGCGGCGAGCTCATCGAGCGCGAGGGGCGCCTCGCCTTCGCCTCTCCCGAGCTGACGCCGACCTCGAGCCGCCCGTCGTCGTCGTCGCCGCCGCCGCCGCTCATCGTGCGCGCCGTCGCCAAGACGCAGCAGACCTTCCCGGCGATGATCACCGTCGGGCGCACCCCCAACAACGAAATCGTGCTGCACGACGTCGAGGTGTCGAAGTTCCACGCCTGGTTCCGCGTCGCTGACGGCAGGGTGGAGCTCGTCGACGCCAACTCGCGCAACGGCACCTTCGTCGGGCACGAGCGGCTCCCGCCCAAAGAGCCGCGCATCGTCGCGACGGGCAGCACGCTGCGCTTCGGCTCGCTCGAGCTGCAGCTCCTCGACGCGGCGCGCTGCTGGGACCACCTCGCGCGGATCTAGGTGCGCCAGCTCTTCGCGAGCTCGAGGGCGGCGTCGTAGCTGGCGACGACCTCCTGCCGCCCCGTCGAGTCGGCGACGATGACCTGCCCGCCCTGCGAGCCGCGCCCGAGGCGCAGCGCGACCCAGCGCTGGTCGACGCATTCCCACCGGCAGGCTTCGTCGGGGTGCGGCGTCACGAGACGCCAACGGATGTACGCCCCGGTAGGCTGCCGCTTCACCTCACAATCGTAGCACGGTCCCCCCAATCTCTAGAGGATGGAGGAGGGCGAGTATGATACGTTCGATGCTGGAGGTCCTTCCGTGAAGTCAGCCCTTCGATCGCTTTTTCTTCTGGCGGGTTTGGTGGGCGTGATGGGGCTCGGCGGTGCGTGCGACCCGTCGACGAACGGGGGTGGCGGACGCCGCGACGGCGGCGGCGGCAACGGCGACGGCGGCGGCAACGGCGACGTCGACATGTCGATTCCGCCGTTTTGCGAGGGCCTCCAATGCAACCAGGTGCAGTGCTCGGGCGGCGTCACGACGACGCTGACCGGGAAGGTCTACGCGCCGAACGGGACGCTCCCGCTCTACAACGCGATCGTCTACGTGCCGAACGGCATCGTCGAGCCGTTCACGCCGGGCGTGACCTGCGATCAGTGCGGCGCGATCAGCTCCGGCAAGCCGCTCGTGACCGCGCTCACCGGCGCCGACGGCAGCTTCCGCCTCGAGAACGTCCCCGTCGGCGACAACATCCCGCTCGTCATCCAGCTCGGCCGTTGGCGCCGCCAGGTGACCATCCCGCACGTCGACAGCTGCGTCGAGACGCCGATCACCGACGTCAACGTGACGCGCCTGCCGCGCAACAAGGGCGAGGGCGACATCCCGCAGATGGCCATCGCCAGCGGCGACGCCGATCCCTTCGAGTGCCTCCTCCGAAGGGGATGGCGTTCGCGCAGTGGCTGAAGAACGTCGAGCCGACGTCGACGATGGGGCAGCTCCAGATCTCGCAGTGGCGCTACGACCTCGACAACACGACGTCGCTCTCGCAGAAGTGGATCAGCGGCCCGCGTCCGACGGGGTCGAACCCGCCGAACATCACCGAGCACATGACCTTCAACACGCCGCTCAACCCGCCGCTCGACGACATGGGGCAGCCGATCCAGTGCGGCAAGGTGGTGTTCAGCGACTTCCACGTGTCGACGAACACGCTGAAGACGGGGGCCGGCGCGCCGACGACGTTCCCGGGGATCTGCAAGACCGACACGATCAGCGCGCAGGAGAAGGCGCTCATCTTCATGCTGTTCGACCTCTCGTCCTGCATCCAGAAGGACGACCTGCCGCCGCCGATCCCGTAGTCGTCTAGCAGTTATTCTTCGGGGACGGTGAGCGCGTTCCAGGTGCGGGCGATCTCGCCTGCGTCGAGGCAGAAGAGCGGCTCGCCGGTGGGGGTGCGCCCGAGGCCGGCGACGTAGGGCTGGCGCGGCGCCGGCGCGGCGAGGACCACCGTGCCGGCGAGGCCCACCAGCGCGTCGACGGCCAGCGCCAGCCGGGTGCCGCCGACGTCGAGGATCAGCGTCGGGCGCGCGCGCTCCTCGCCGAAGCGCGGGTCGAGCGCGGCGATGCCGATGAGCGGCAGCGCCTCGGTGGCGCGCTCGACGAGGCCGTTGCGCGGCGTGGGGGCGTCCTCGAGCGGGAGCACCTCGGCGACGGCGCCCACCGGGACGCCCACCAGGCGCGAGCCGAGCGCGACGACCAGCAGATCCTCCCAGCGCGAGGCGAGCGGGAAGCGCAGCTCGAAGCGCGCGCCGGCGCCGGGGCGCCCCTCGACGTCGACTCGCCCACCGCGCCGGCGCGCCAGCTGCGCGACCACGTCGAGCCCGACACCGCGACCGCTCACCGTCGAGGCGCGGTCGCGCGTCGAGAAGCCGGGGGCGAGGACGAGGCGCAGCCGCTCGTCGAGCGTGAGCTGGGCGGCGGCCTCGGCGGTGATCACGCCGCGCTCGACGGCGCGCGCCGCCAGCACGTCGGGATCGAGGCCGCGGCCGTCGTCGGCGACGCTGGCCACGAGCTCCCCCGCCTCTTCGGTGAAGACGAGCTGCAGGCGCGCCGTCGCCGGCTTGTGCAGCGCGCGGCGCTCGTCGGGCGGCTCGACGCCGTGATCGAGGGCGTTGCGGAGGAGGTGCGGCAGCGCCGTCGCCAGGTCGTCGATCACCGGGATGTCGGCGAGGAGCGACTCGCCGCCGACGGAGAGCGTGGCCTGCTTGCCGACGGCGCGGGCGGTCTCGCGCACGAGGCGGCGCAGCTTCGGGATCAGCGTGGCGACGGCGGTCTTCTGCGCCGCGAGGAGGCCGCGGCCGAGCGCCTCGACGGCGCCGAGCGCGGCGGCGGGCGCGACCGGCGACCGGGCGTCGGCGGCGGCGAGCAGCGCCGAGCGCGCCCACTCGGCGAGATCGAACAGCGTGGCGAGCGTGCGCGCCGGGACGGCGATGGCGTCGGTGCGTTCGGTGGTGGGCGCGGGCTCGGGCTCGGGCTCGGCGGGCGCGGCCGGCTCGGCGGGCTCGGCGTCCTCGACGGGCGGCGGGCGCACCTCGATGGGCGTGGCGCGGGTGGCGCGGGCGAGGCGCTCGAGCGTGTCGACGAGCGCGGGCGGAGCGGGGCGCGTCGGCTCGAGGAGCATGACGCGCAGCTCGTCGTTCACCTCGAGGAGCGCGTCGCCGACGTCGTCCCAGGCGGCGCGCCCCTGCGCGGCGCGGTGGGCGCCGATCACCTCCTCGGCGGCGTGAGCCAGCGTCGCCATGCCGTGATAGCGCATGAGCTGGCAGTTCCCCTTCAGGCTGTGGAGCGCCCGCAGCGCCGCCTCGGCGGCGTCGCTGGCCCCGTCGGCCGGCGGCCGCTCGACGAGCGCGAGCGCGGCCTGCTCGAGCCGGCCCGAGAGCGCCTCGAACTCGCGGCGGAAGACCTCGAGGAGGTGCGGCGTGTGGAGGAGCTCGTCGGCCATCGCTCACTCGCCGTCGACGACGAGCGCGATGCGTGCGAACGGCAGCAGCCGCTCGTCGGCGTCGCCCGCGCGCTGGAGCCGCACCGCCGGCGAGGCCTGCGCTCCGACGGGCGGCGGCTGGAGCGCGCGCAGCGGGCGCCCCCCGACCAGCCCGAGCGTGCCCGCACCGTCGTCGACCCAGCGCACCTGGCGCTCGATGCCGCGCAGCTCGCCCGCCTCGACGAGGCGGCGCGCACCGTCGGGGCCCACCACCTCCAGCCGCAGCCGCGGCCGCCGGCCGCTCTCGTCGTGGCCGCCGCGCCGGAGGATCCGCCGCAGCTCCTCGTCGTCGATGGCCAGCGCGCCGCGCCCGAGCGCCAGCAGCGCGCGGTCGAGGAGGCGCGTCAGCGTCGAGGCGCTCCCCTGCCGCCGCCACGCCTCCAGCCGCCGGTTCCACAGGAGCGCGGCGCGCGAGCTCACGGCCGCTCGTCGCCGTCGTCGCGGTCTGCGCTGGGGACGAGCGTCTCGATGACGTCGAGCGCCCTGAGGAGCGGCTCGGCGACGCGCTCGCGCGGCTCGCCCGCGCTGAGGAAGAGCGCCGCCTCGAGCAGGCGATCGCGCACGTCCGTCAGCGCCGCCGTGTCCGACGGCAGCGTCGTGCCGGTCGTCACCCCACGCGCCCGTCGCCGCCCACGCGCCGTCACGACCCGGAGCCCCGCCCGAGCGGCGCGGCCAGGAAGCGCGAGATCTCCTCGAGGTCCTCGGTCCGGATGAGGGGCTCGAGCGCCCCGAGCAAGAGGCTCACCACGGCGGCACGATACACCATGTCCTCGTCGGCCTGCCCGCGCCGCAAGGTCGCGTACTGGATCCAGGTGTTCGCCGACATCCAGTGGCTCTTCAGCTCGATGTAGCGCATGGCGACGGAGACCTCGATCTCTGCCGGGTCGGCCACCTCGCTGGCCATGTCGATGAGCTGGTCGCGGAGGTCGCTCACCCAGCGCCGCACGGACAGACGTGCCCCGTCGGCGGCGTTGGTCCACGCCGCCAGGCAGTCGTCCCAGGCGCGCTCGAGGGCCGGATCGCGCAGCGCGGCCTCGAGCTGCCTCCTCATGCCCGCGTCGTCGCGGGGCGGTTCTCGAGCCACGCTCCGCATCGTCTCCCCATACGCCGGTCCGATGATCTTTCGGGCGGGATCGTTGCGGGGAGTTGTGGGATGATGCACCGCGCGGTGAGCGACGACGCCGATCTCCACAGCCTGATCGCCCAGCTCGAGGCGCTCTACGCCGAGCGCGAGCTCCTCGAGGAGGCGCTCGGGACCGCCGATGCCCGCGAGATCATCGCCCGGGTGCGCGAGCTCGAGGCGCGGCTGCGTGCCGCGGAGGCCGCCGCGCCGGGAGGGCCGCGTTGAGCCTCCTGCCGCCCGAGACGATCGACAGGCTGCCGACGATGGACCGGGCGGCGATCGACGCGCTGGAGGTCGGCGTGGTCGGCGTCGACGACAAGGGCGTGATCCTCGTCTACAACGCCGCCGAGTCGCGCCTCTCCGGCCTCGACGCCGCCGCGGTCGAGGGGCGCAACTTCTTCACGCAGGTCGCGCCCTGCTGCAACAACCGCCTCCTGTACGGCCGCTTCAAGGAGGGAGTCGCCCAGGATTCCCTCGCGCTGACGCTCCCTTACACGTTCACCTACAAGATGAAGCCGACCAACGTGACCGTGCAGCTCGCGCGCACGCAGCGGACGAACTGGATCCTCATCGCCCGTCGCTGATCGGTGCCTAGAAGCCCGGTATGCTCGCGCCGGGGACGCTCGTCGGAGGATGGCGCGTCGAGCACAAGCTCGCCGACGGAGGGATGGCCGAGATCTACGCCGCCATCCACCCGATCATCCACAAGCGCGCCGCGATCAAGGTTCTCTCGCGCCGCCTCTCCACCGATGCGGCCGCCGTCGAGCGCTTCGTCATCGAGGCGCAGGCGGTGAACCGCATCCGCCACCCGAACATCGTCGACATCTTCGACTGCGGGCGCCTCGACGACGGGCGGCTCTATCTGGTGATGGAGTGGCTCTCGGGGATGACGCTGGCCGACCGGCTGTGGTACGGGCCGCAGCTCGAGCTGGCGCAGGCGGCGTCGGTGCTGGCGCAGATCTGCGACGCGCTCGAGGCGGTGCACGACGCGGGGGTGGTGCACCGCGATCTGAAGGGCGAGAACATCTTCCTCGTGCCGCGACGGGGCGGGGCGCTCGCGGTGAAGCTCCTCGACTTCGGCATCGCCAAGCTGGCGGGGCGGGCGCGCGCGCACCCGACGCTGTCGGGGATGTTCGTGGGGACGCCGGGGTACGTGGCGCCCGAGCAGGTGCTCGGCGATGACGTCGACGGGCGGGCGGACCTCTACGCCTTCGGGGTGACGGCGTACGAGGTGCTGAGCGGGCGGCTGCCGTTCGAGGGCGACGACGGGATCGCGCTCGTGCGCAGCCAGTTCCGCGATCCGCCGCGGCCGCTCGGCGAGGTGGCGACGACGACGCCGGCGCGGATCGCCGCGCTCGTGATGGCGCTCCTGGCGCACGATCCGGCGGCGCGCCCGTCGCTGTTCGAGGTGCGCGCGGCCTTCCGCGAGCTCGAGGAGGAGGCGCAGGCGCGGGCGCGCGTGGCGACGACGCCGATGTCGCGGGCGGCGGCGTTCGCCGAGCGGGACGTCCCGACGGCGCCGGTGCGTCTGCGCCGTCGCTGGCCGGCGCGCAGCGTGGCGGCGGGGGTGGTGGCCTTCGCCGGCTTCGTCGCGCTGGGGGCGGCGGTCGGGCGGGCGCGCGTGGAGCGCCGCGGGGAGGGGCCGCCGCCCGCGGTGCGCGCCGCCGACGCCGCGCCCGAGATCCCGCTCGATCGCGTGGGGGCGCCGCCGCCGATCGTGCTCACGCCCGAGGTCCCGCCCGCCCCGACGGCGAGCGCGCGACGCGACGGGGCGCGCGCCCACGCCCAGGCGCTGCGCCGCAGCCACGCGACGGCGTCGTCGGACGGCGCAGGCCGGAGCGGGGCGCGCCGCCTCGACGCGCTCGGCGTCGAGCGTGACTACGTCCTCGACCCCGACGGCGATCGCCTCTGACCGCCGCGATCGTGCTACGACCGATCGCGTGGCGGCACCGATCCTCGCCCACTGGCGGCTCGATCAGCGGCGCGGCTTCACGCGCGTGCTCGGGCAGGGGGCGCTGCTCGTGGCCATCGGCTGCGCCGTCGTCGGTGCAGGGCTCTTCTTCCGCGCCCGCGGCGTCGGCCACTGGGCCATCCCGCTCGGCGTCTTCATCGTCGCCGCCGGGCCGCTGCGCGCGATCATCGGGATGCACCGCCTGCTGGTCGTCGAGACCTACCTCGCGGTGCGGGCCGACGCGCTCGTCTGGAGCGCGGGGACGGGCGCGCCCCTCGAGCTCCCCTGGGACGCGCTGCGCGCCGTCGCCTGGGACGAGGCGCGCGCCGCGGTCGTCGTCGAGCCGCGCGAGGGGGAGCCGCTCCTCCTCGCGCAGCGCTTCGACGGGGTGACCGGCCCCGAGCTGGCGCGCCGCCTCGAGCAGGTGCGCAAGCGCGCCGCGCTGGGCCTTCAGATCACCGCCGCGTGACGGCGCGCAATTTGCGATAGACAACATCGCGCGCCGGCCGCGGCAGCCGCCCGAAGGCGCGGGCGGCGGCGGCGAGCGGCTGCGGCAGATCGATCGACGCCGGGCGTGACGGCAGCGCGTCGACGATGCGCGCGGTCGCCTCCTCGACGGAGAGGAGCTGCGGCATGGGGTGGGTGCTCTCCGCCACCATGCGCGTCCGCACGAAGCCGAGGTGGACCGCGGTGACCGCCACGCCGGTCTCGGCGAGGTCGATGCGCAGGCACTCGAGCAGCATCGAGAGCCCCGCCTTCGGCGCGCAGTAGGCGGCGCTGTCGGGGAGCGCGCCGAGCGCCGCCAGCGACGAGATCCCGACGAGGTGCCCGCGGCCGCGCGCGACCATCGTTGGCAGCGCCGCGGTCAGCGTCGCCGCCGCGCCGCAGAGGTTCACGTGCAGCGCGGGCGCGATCGCCTCCCAGGCGTAGGGCGGCAGGTCGCGGTCGGCCACCCCGACGCCGGCGTTGGCGACGACGAGATCGAGCCCGCCCGCCTCCTCGTCGATGGCGCGCACGCGCGCCGCCGTCGCCGCCGTGTCGCCCACGTCGAGGACGACCGGGTGCGCCCGCCCGCCGCGCGCCGCGATCCCGCGCGCGACCTCGTCGAGCGCCGCGGCGGTGCGCGCCACCAGCCACACCTCCGCGCCGTCGCTGGCGAGGCGCTCGGCCAGGCCGCGCCCGAGCCCCGTCGAGGCGCCGGTGACGAGCGCGGTCCTCCGCCCCGTCGGGCGGGTCACGCCGAGGCCGTCGTCGTCGCCGTCGCGGTCACGCCGTCGACGAGCCCGAGCCGCGCCGCGAACGCCGCCACCTCGGCGGCCATCCACGGCCCCGCGTCGAGCGACAGATCGTGCCCCGCTGTCGGGTGCGCGCGCAGCTCGACGCCGAGGTGCATCGCCAGCCGCCGCGAGCAGTCGGGCGCGACCAACCGATCGCCCTCACCGACGAGGACCAGCGCCGGGATCGGCAGCGGCCCCGCCGGCCCGCGGAAGCGCGCCGCGGCGAGGATCTGGCGGAGCGCGTTCGCCCGCGACACCGGCCGCTCGCGCGCGATCGCCTCCCAGCGCGCCCCCTCGAGCTCGTGGACCTCGCTGCGGTTCGAGACGACGCCGAGGATGCGCCGCTCGCGCTGCCCCACGTCGCGCGTCGCCGCCGCGCGGAACACCGACGGCCAGACGTTGGCGCGGATGCGCTGCCAAGGCGGGCTCAGCCGCGCCAGCGACGAGTTCGCCAGCACCACGCCCGAGAGCTCGGCGCCGTGGAGGCGCGCCCACTCCATCGCCACCATGCCGCCGAGGCTGACCGCGACGAGGAGCGGCCGCGCGCCCGCCGGCAGCCGGTCGGCCAGATCGGCCCGCGCCGCCTCGACCATCGCCCCGACGGTGAGCGGCGACGGCTCGCGGTGGCGCCGGCCGTTCCCCGGCAGATCGACGACGTGCGGGTGCGCCGACGGCAGCGCCTCGCGCAGCTGCGCGAGGAACTCGCCCCAGTGCTCGGACTCGCGCACCAGGCCGCGGAGGAGGATGACGTCGACGGGGCGCGCCATCGCCGTCACCGGCAGTAGGGCTCGACGTACGGGTTGGGGCGGCAGTGGTCGTTGCCGATCCACGTGCGCAGCACCCGCGAGTAGTCGGTGGGGTGGTTGTCCTCCCAGATGCCGCGCTTGTTGGCGCGCGCGTCGGCCTCGCCGTAGAGGAGCGACTCGTGGATCGGCGACGGTGGGCAGCCGAACTCGGTGAAGTAGGCCGACACGCCCTCCTCGGTCATGCGCGACTGGAGGAGCTTGCCGTCGACGAAGATGAGCGCGAGCGTGCGATCATAGGTGTCGCGCTGGATCTGGCCGCTCGCCGTCTTGCCGGGCGCGATCTGCAGCGTCGTCGCGGCCTCGAGCCAGCCCTTCACGATGTTGGCGGCGACGGTGCCGTAGGCGGTCGCCTCGGTCCCGTGGGTCTCCTCGGTGTTCACCCACAGGAAGCGCACGACCACCTCGCCGCTGGCGATCTCGAAGTGCGCGGTGTCGCCGTCGACGGTGTAGAGGAGGCGCGCCTGCTGCGCGGGGAAGTAGCCGGCGGGGATGTTCGCCGGCGTCACCTCGGGCGGCGCGGGGCAGCCGCTCGGGATGGGCATCGACCCGAGGTCGGCGTTGCCGCTCGGCGGAGGGTTGGGGTTGATGCGATCGTCGACGACACAGCCCGAGACAGCGACGGCGAGCCCAAACGACAACGACAGCGACAGCAACATCGAGATTCGGTGACGCATGAACGACCGTCGGACTCTACCCCAAGTCGCCCGGCGCGTCGCCAGTCGTTGTATCATCCGGCCGCCCATGCGTCGACTCCTCCTCAGCGTCCTCCTCACCGTCGGGTGCGCGGCCGGATCGGATCCGCCGCCGCCGGCGCCCACCATCGGCGAGACGGTGCAGGTGGTCCCGTCGGCCGGGCTCCCCGTCGAGTACGCGCAGCTCGTGGGGCTCTCCAACAACAACCTCGACGTGACCCGCCACGAGGGGCGCGTCTTCCTCGCGACGCGCAAGGCGCCCAACCACTTCGCCTCGACGGAGACGCGGCTCTTCGTGTTCAGCTCCGTCGACGAGAAGCAGTGGGACTTCGAGGCCGAGGTGCACCTCGGCAGCGACGTGCGCGAGCCGCGCCTCCTGTCGCTGAAGGGGCGGCTGTTCCTCTACTTCGCGCAGCTCGGCACCGACCCGGTCAACTTCGAGCCGCGGGCGATGCTGTCGATCGAGCGGCTGGCGCCGGGGCGCTGGAGCGATCCGACGCCGTTCTACAAGCCGGGCGAGCCCTACATCCCCTGGCGCGTGAAGGTCCGCGACGGTGCGGCCTGGATGACGACCTACAAGAACGGGCAGTACATCTACGACTTCTCGGGCCGGCCGATGGACGTCGAGCTCCTCCGCAGCGACGACGGCGTCACCTGGACGGCGGTCGATCCGGCGCGGCCGGTGGTGACCTCGGGCGGCGGCTCGGAGACCGACTTCGACTTCGACGAGGCGGGCGACCTCTACGCGGTGGTGCGCAACGAGGCGGGCGACTCGACCGGCTGGGGCAGCAAAATCTGTCGAGCAAAAAAGGGCGCGCTGGCGACGTGGAGCTGCGCGCACGATCCCAAGAAGTACGACTCGCCGCTGGTGTTCGCGCACGCCGGGCAGATCTTCCTCATCGGGCGGCGCAACGTCAGCGACAGCGGCAACTACGAGCTCTACCCCGGCAAGGAGTGGTCGGGCGCGACGACGGCGGCGATCCAGGCCGACTACTGGACGCGCCCCAAGCGCTGCACGCTGTGGCACGTCGATCGGGTGACGCTCGCGGTGACCGCGCTCGTCGACGTCCCCGGCTGGGGCGACACCTGCTTCGCCTCGCTCGTCGACGGCGGCGGGGGCGCGGCGCGCGAGCGGGTGATCTACAATTACAGCTCGCCGCTCGACGATCCGGCCAACGCCGAGCTCAGCTGGATGGACGCGCAGCAGGCCGAGACCCGCATCTATCGCACCGCCCTCACGTTCGCGCGCTGACGCCGAAGGAGCCCATGGCCCCCTCTTCGAATCCTCTGGCCGACGATCTCGCCACCCTCGCCGCCCTCGTCGAGCGCGCCTGGCGCGCGCGCCCCCAGCGCGGACGCGCCGCCTCCGCGGACGAGATCTCCGCGACGCTGTCGGCGCTGAAGGGGGGCGGGGCCGCGACGCCCGCGCCCGCGACCGCTGGTGCCGACGCCGCCGCGGCGTGGCCGCTCGCGCACCTCCGCCGCGCCTTCGGCCTCTCGCGCGTCGAGGCGGAGCTGCTGCTCATCGCCGTCGCGCCCGAGCTCGAGCCGCGCTTCCGGCGGGTGTACGGATATCTGCTAGACAACTTGAACCGCGAGCGCGCGCCGGTGTCGCTGGCGCTCGAGCTCGTCGGGGCGGTGGCGGGGCGGGCGGCGCTCGACGTGCGCGCGCTCCTCGGGGCGGACGCGCCGCTGCGCGCCTTCCAGCTGGTCACGCTGACGGGGAGCGCCGCCGAGCCGCTCTCGTCGCGCGAGCTGACCGCGCCCGAGCGCGTGGTGCGCGCGGCCGCCGGCCCCGACGCCAACGCCGGGATCCTCGACGATGCGCTGGTGGGCGTGGCGGCGCTCGGCCCGGCGGGGGTGCCGCTCGCCGACGTGAAGTCGCCGCCGCCGGCGATCGTCGATCGCGCGCTGCAGCTGCTCGATCGCGCCGGGGCCCGGACGCCTGCGGGCCTCGGCGACGCGGCCCGCCCGACGGTGGTCCTGAAGGGGCCGGTCAACTCCGGCAAGCAGCACGTCGGGCGCGCGCTGGCGACGGCGCTCGGGCGCGCGGTGCTGGTCGTCGACGCGGCGCTCCTGCCGAAGGACGCGGGCGAGCAGGCGCGCCTCGGCCGGCTGATGGTGCGCGAGGCGCTGCTGCACGGCGCTTTATTGTATATCGATAATTCCGATGCGCACGCCGACCTCGAGGGGCCGGCCTACCCGCCGCGTCCGCTGCTCGACGCGCTCCGTCGCTTCCCCGACGTGATCTTCCTCGCCGGGCAGCGCAAGCTCGACGGGCTGGCGCCGCTCGAGCGCGACGTCCTGCGCCTCGACGTGGCGCTGCCGACGCCGGCCGAGCGCGCCAAGCTGTGGGCGGTGGCCATCCCGCGCGACGTGCAGCTCCACGAGGAGGTCGACCTCGCCGAGCTCTCGCGCAAGTACGGCCTCGGCGCCGGGCAGATCACCGCCGGCGCGCGCGAGGCGGCGGGCGCGGCGCGGCTGCGCGGCGAGCCAGCGGTGGTGCGCTCGAACGACCTCCTCGAGGGCGCGCGCGGCCAGCTCCACCACCGCCTGACCTCCGTCGCCGAGCGCGTCACGCGCACCTACAAATGGGAGGACCTCATCCTCCCCGACGACGTCGTCGAGGTGCTGCGCGAGCTGGTGGGCTTCGCCAAGCATCGCCAGACGGTCTACGAGGACCTCGGCTTCGGCGGCAAGCACGCCTACGGGCGCGGCGTCTCGGCGCTGTTCAGCGGGCCGCCGGGGACGGGCAAGACGATGGTCGCCGGCATCATGGCGCGCGAGCTCGACATGGAGCTCTTCCGCATCGACCTCTCGCGCGTCGTCTCGAAGTGGATCGGCGAGACCGAGAAGAACCTCGGGCGCGTGTTCGACGAGGCGGCGCTGTCGCACGCCATCATCCTCTTCGACGAGGCGGACTCGCTGTTCGCCAAGCGCACCGAGGTGAAGTCGTCGGTCGACCGCTACGCCAACCTCGAGGTCAACTACCTCCTCCAGCGGATGGAGGCCTACGAGGGCGTGTCGATCCTGACGACGAACTTCGAGGACACCATCGACGAGGCGTTCAAGCGCCGCCTCAACTTCCGCATCGAGTTCCCGTTCCCGGAGATCGAGGACCGCGAGAAGCTGTGGCCAATCATGCTGCCGCGGGCGCTGCCGAAGGTGGACGACATCAACTGGCACCACCTGGCGAAGCGCTTCGAGCTCTCGGGCGGCAACATCCGCAACGCGGTGCTGCGCGCGGCCTTCTACTCCGTCGAGGAGAAGCGGCCGGTCGATCTCGACATGCTGGAGCGGGCGGCGGTGCGTGAGTCGGAGGAGATGGGGAAGCTGGTGCACTCGATGAAGTCAGCGCCGCGTCGCCGCTAGCGCTGACCTCACCGACGGGCGAGCGGCGGGCGTTCGTCGATCAGGCGGTCGCTTCGTCGCCCTCGTCCTCGGCGCCCTCGACGGCCGGAGCGGCCTCCGGCGCCTTGTCCATCGCCGCCAGAGCCTCCTCGAACGCCTTCATCACGTCGACGACGATCGAGTCCCGGCTGCGCGGCGCGACCTCGAACTTCACCTCGCCGCCGTGCGTGAGCTTGACCTCGACGGCGACGTGCTGCGGCGGCGCGCCCTCGGCCTGACCGAGCGCGACCTGCAGCTCCTGCGAGGCCGCCTGTGCGTCCTTGTTCTCGGACATCTTGGCGAGCTCGGACTCGATGGCCTTCGCCTGCGCGGCGAGCCCGTCGAGATCGCTGCCCCACTGCGTGAGCGCCGCCTCGGCGTCGGTGCGCAGCGACTCCTCCATCGCGCTCACGTGGAGGTGCGCCAGGTGATTCTGGAGCGCCTCGAGGATCGCCTTCGCCTCGGCGAGGAGCTTCTCGAGCTCGCCGGGCGCCTTCTGATCCTCGCCCTTCTTCTCGTCCTCGGGGAGCGCCTCCTTGACGGGGTCGGCGGCCTCGGCCTCCTTCTTCTCGTCGGGGCCGGCGGCCTGCTTCTCCTCCTCGGCCTTCTTCTCTTCCTCGACGGCGGGCTCGGCGGCCTGCGTCTCGACCGCGGCGACCTCCTCCTTCGCGTCGTCCTTCTTCTCTTCGGCCTGCTCCGCCGCCTTGACCTCTTCGGCGCCCTGCTCCTTCTTCTCCTCGGCGGGCGCGGTCTCGGCCTCCTTCGCCTCGGCCTCGGCCTTCTCCTCGGGCGGCTTCTCCTGCGCGTCCCACTTCTTCTCCTCCGCCTTCTCCTGCTTCTCGGCGGCGGCCTCGACCTTCTCTTCCTTCTTCTCGGAGATCTCCTCGGCCTTCTCGGTGACCTCGGCCTCGGCCTTCACCTCTTCCGGCTTCTGCTCGGGGAGCGCGGCCGGCGCCTCCGTCTTCTCCTCGGGGACGGCCTCGGCCTTCTGCTTCTCGAGCTCGGGGGCGGCCTTCTCCTCCTGCTTGGCCTCGACCGCCTCCTCCTTCTTCTCCTCGACGACCTTGGCCTGCTCGGCGTCGGGCGCGGCCGCCTCCTGCTTCTGCTCCTCGGCGGCCTCGGCCTTCTTCTCGATCGGCTTCTCGGCCTCCTCGGCGAGCTTCTTGTCCTCCTCGACGGCTTCCTTCTTCTCGTCGACGGCGGCGGCCTTCTCTTCGGCGGCCTGCTTCTCCTCGGGCGCCGCGGCCTGCTCCTTCTCCTGCTCGGCCTGCTGCTTCTCGTCGTCGAGGGCGACCTTCTCTTCGGCCACCTCTTCCTTCTTCTCTTCGACGACTTCCTTCTGCTCGGCCGCCGCCTCGGACTTCTCCTCGGCCTTCTGGTCGGCGCCCTGCTTGTTCTCTTTGGTCGCGTCGCCGCCGGCGCCCTGCTTGGCCTTCTCGAGCTCCTCGGCGTAGGCGTTGCCGCACAGCTCCTGCACGGCCTTCATGAACTCACCCTCGGCGTCGGGACCCGCCTGCTGCATCGCCTGCAGCATCAGGTCGACCGGCACCACCTGCCCGTGCTGGGCGACGAGGTCGGCGACGATCTTCGCCGGACCGGTGAGCTCTTCCTTCTTCTCGCCCTCTTTCTCGGGACCCGCCGGCGCGGCTCCCTCCTCAGCCTTCTTCTCCTCGCCCTTCTGCTCCTCCGCCTCGGGCTTCTGGGTGAGGTCGAGCTCCTCTTCGTTCGCCGCAGCGTGCTCCTGAAGACCCATTTGATTTCGCTCCCAGGGAATTATCGGTGGGGAGGAGGGAAAAGTTGCCTCCAGATTACCGAACGTTTGCGCCCATTTGAAGCGCAAGAAATCCGACCGGAGCCGGCCTCCGTAGGTCGGGGCACAGGAGGCCCCCATGAAGAAGGTCGTATCCGCGTTCGCCGTCGCCGCCGCGCTCTCCACCCCGTTCGCCGTCCGTGCCGAGGCGCCCAAGCCCGCCGCCCAGGTCGGCGCCGCCAAGGACATCGTCGACACCGCCGTCGCGGCCGGCAGCTTCAAGACGCTGGCGAAGGCGCTTCAGGCGGCCGACCTCGTCGCGACGCTGAAGGGGCCGGGGCCGTTCACGGTGTTCGCTCCCACCGACGAGGCCTTCGCCAAGCTGCCCCCCGGCACGCTCGACGGCCTCCTCAAGGACAAGGCCAAGCTGAAGGCGGTGCTCACCTACCACGTCGTCGCCGGAAAGGTCTTGGCGGCGGACGTCGTCAAGCTGACGGCGGCGAAGACGGTGCAGGGCGGCTCGGTGGCGATCTCGACGAAGGACGGCGTGAAGGTCGACAACGCCAAGGTCGTGAAGACGGACATCGCCGCGTCGAACGGCGTCATCCACGTCATCGACACGGTCATCCTCCCGAAGTGACCGGCTCGCCGACGCGCGCGACCCGCTCGACGGTGGCGTCCTCTTCGAGGCGCAGCCCGTCGCCGCGCGCGGTCAGCGTCCCCGAGAGGCGCGCCACGTCGCCGCGCGCGAGGTCGAGGAAGGCGCGCGTGGCGTCGCTCACCCGCTTCGTCGGCAGCGTGAGCGCCACGCGCCCCTCGGGGCCGCAGCCGATCCGCCGCGCGCGCCCTTTTTCGTCGAGCGGCTCCGAGACGATGCGGAAGAGGCGCCCCGATGGAGGCGCGGGCCACGCGCTGCCCGGCGCGCCGAGCACCAGGTAGGTCATCTTCAGCGACTCCTTGTGCAGGCGCGCCGCGCGCGACAGCTCGTCGACGAGCGCCGGCGGATCCCAGGCGCGCTCGGCGTGGCACCAGTCGCTCTCGCGCGCGAGCGCCGGGCAGGCGCCGCGATACAGGCAGGGCGCGTGGATCACCGCTCCGCCGGCGACGAGGCGATCGCGCACCGCGAGGAGCGCCCGCGAGGTCTCGCGCAGCGCCGGCTCGATCACCACCAGGCGCCCGCCGGGCGCGAGCCGTCGCAGGATCCCGTCGAGGAACGCCGCGCGCCGCTCGAGCCCCTTGGCGTCGTCGCCCCACAGCTCGTTGACGACGTGCCCGAGCAGCACCAGGTCGGCGCCGTCGACCTCGCGCGGGATATTCTCGTCTAGCGAAATCACCCGGCGCGCCAGCCGCGGCTCGTCGCCGGCGATCGCCCCCAGCGCCTCGACGGCGCGCGCGCTGCGATCGAGCGCGATCACCTCGGCCGCGCCCGCGTCGAGCGCCGCGCAGGCGAGCGGCCCCGGCCCGCACCCCAGATCGACGACCCGCCCGCGCACGCCGCCGACGAGCTCGCCGAAGACGCTGCTCCCCTGCGCGTACGACACCGGCCACCACAGGAGGAGGTAGGCCCCGAGCAGCGCGGGATCGTCGAGGTAGCGCGCCCCGGCGAGCGCCCGATCGCGCGTGAGCCCATGCGACAGCGTCCCCACCGCGCGCGCGACGTGATCGAGCTCGTCGCGCGACAAGGCCTCGCCGCCCGGCCGCCGCGCGATCCGCCGCCACGCGCCGAGGAGGCGTGGGACCCAGGTGCTCAGCATCGCGCGCTGAGCGGTCATCGCAGCGACGGGAGGACGCGGCCGAGGCGCTCGCGCCACGCCGCCGATCGCCACGCGTTGGGGAAGCAGCGCTCGAGGAGCTCGAGCATGATCGAGACCGCGGTCGAGGCCCCCGGCGACGCGCCGAGCAGGGCCGCGATCGTCCCGTCGGCGCTGGTCACCACCTCGGTGCCGAACTTCAGCTCGCCGCCGCCCTGTCCGTCGCTCTTGATGATCTGCACCCGCAGCCCGGCGATCTGGACCTCCCAATCCTCGTCGCGCGCGCCCGGATAGTAGCGCCTGAGGAGCGCCATGCGCTCCTCGACGGAGAGCATGGCCTGCCCGACGAGATAGCGAGTCAGATCGAGGTTCGCCAGCCCGGCCGAGAGGACGGTCCGGAAGTTGTGAATTCCGATCGACCGTAACAGATCGAAGGTCGATCCCTCTTTGAGGAACCTCGTCGTGATGCCGGCGTAGGGCCCGAACAGGAGCTCCTGCGTGCCGTCGATCCAGCGCGTATCGAGGTGCGGCACCGACATCGGCGGCGCGCCGACCTCGGCCTGCCCGTACACCTTGGCGTGGTGGCGCGCGATGATCTCGCGGTTGGTGCAGCGCAGCCACTGTCCGCTGACGGGGAACGCGCCGTACCCTTTGGCCTCGGGGATCCCGCTCTGCTCGAGGAGGGTGAGTGAATAGCCGCCGGCGCCGATGAAGACGAAGCGCGCGCGCACGTTCCGCTCGTCGCCGCTCAGGCGATCCTTGACCGCGATGCGCCAGCCGTCGCCGTCGCGCTCCAGGTCCACGACCTCGTGGCTCATGTGGACCGCCGCGCCGGGCTCGTCGTCGAGCCAGGTGAAGAGCGCCCGCGAGAGCGCGCCGAAGTTGACGTCCGCGCCGCGTACCATCCGTGTCGCAGCGACGGGGGCAGCGCGGTCGCGGCCGTCCATGACGAGCGGCGCCCACTCGGCGATCCGTTCGGGATCCTCGGTGTACTCGAGATCGCGGAAGAGCGGCGAGACGCGGAGCTGCTTCGCCCGCGCGCGCAGGAAAGCCACATCGTCCTCGCCCTCGACGAAGCTCATGTGCGGCACGCGGCGGACGAACGACGGCGTATCGGGGAGATCCCCGTTCTCGACGAGCGTCTGCCACAGCTCGAGGCTCTGCGCGAACTGCGCGGCGATCTTGAGCGCCTTCCCGCAATCGACGCTGCCGTCGCTGGCGCGCGGGGTGTAGTTGAGCTCGCAGTACCCCGAGTGGCCGGTCCCGGCGTTGTTCCACGCGTCGGAGCTCTCGGCCGCGGCGCGGTCGAGGCGCTCGAAGACGACGATCCGCAGCCCGGGCTCGAGCTTGCGCAGCAACGTCCCCAAGGTGGCGCTCATGATCCCGGCGCCGATCAAGACGACGTCGCACTCGGAGTCCATGGCCTGCCAGTCTACGCCGCCTTGCGCCTCGCGACGACCAGCCCTTCGACGACGATGGTCACCCGATCGTCGACGAGGCGCTGCGGTCACACGGTGAGGCCGACGCGCCGTCGGGCGGTGAGGCAGTGCTCGCCGCCGCGCGCGAGGTCGGCGCACGCGCTCGGCCGATCGTCGTAGACGCGGCAGCGGTAGGGCCCCGCCGCCGCCCCCTCGAGCGCCGCGCAGCGCGTGTGCTCTCCGTCGGGGACGCGGCGGATCCAGCGCCCGCCCGAGTCGACGACCACCAGCGCCGGGTGGCGCACCGCAAAGCGCTCGTCGTCGGCGTCGAGCTCGACGGCGACGGCGTCGTAGGCCGAGCGACAGCAGGCGCCGCAGTCGAGGCAGTCGAGGGGCGGCTCCCAGCGCGCGCACCCCGCGAGCTCGCTGTCGACCGCTTCGTCGGTCCGCCGGCAGCGACCGTCGTACCAGGCGCACGCGCCGCAGACTCCGACGGTGATCCCCGGATCGGGCAGCGGCAGCCCGCTCGCGTGGCGCGCCACCCCGAGCCGAGCCGCCGTCGCCGCCAGCGCCTCGTCGAGCGTGGGATCGTACGGCCAGCGCCCCGCCCGCTCGGCCGCCCGCCGCGCCAGCGCGATCGAGACGTCGCGCTCGGCGTCGTCGGCGCGCCCGAGCGCGTCGGCCGGCAGCGCGTCGAAGAACGCGCGCACCACCGTCGTCGGATAGAGGTGCCCGCGCAGCCCGTACGCCCCGAGGAGGTGCGCCTGCAGCCGCACCGCCGCGCGCTCGTTCATCTCGTCGTCGTTGGTGGTGTTGTCGAGCCCCCAGTCGGGCGTGTGTCGCCGCTCCGGCCCCTGCACCAGCAAATGACAGATCTCGTGCAGCACGAGCTGCGCCACCGAGTCGTCGGCGTCGAGGTGCTCGTCATCGGCGATGTGCAGCGTGCGCCCGTCGAAGTGGACGTAGGCGTCACCGCCGCGCGCCACCGGCAGATCGAGCGCGCGCGCCGCCTCGAGCCAGAGATCGTCGACCACCCGGATCGCCATCGCGCGCAGTCTACCCGACGTACCAGGCGGTGACCGCCCAGCGCGCGCGGAACGCCGGCAGCACCTCGTGCTCGAGCCGCTCGCTCAAGAAGACGACCAGACGATCGGCGACCGGCAGGAGGTCGCGCTCCCCCGACGGCAGCGCGAGCCGCAGCGCGCCCCCCTCGGCGTCGCGCCAGCCGAGGTTCGGGTAGTAGATCGTCGTCAGCCGCCGGATCGGCCCCGGCGCGCCTCCCCGGAAGGCGTCGCGGTGCCGCGCGTACCCGGTGCCGTCGCCGGGGAAGAGCGCCACCTGCCGCGTGCAGCCGACCAGCGTCAGACAGGCGGCCCGCGCGCAGGCGGCCGCGACCTCGTCGAGCGCCGCGAACAGCGCCGCCAGCGACGGCGCCTCGCCCGGGTCGACGAGCGCGATGCGATCCCCGCGCACCGCCCGGTCGACCACCCCGCCGCGCCCCACGCCCGCCGGCCGCAGCGACGGTCGCAGCCCCTCCAGCGCCGCCGCGATCGCCTCCGCCCGCCCGGCGCCCAGCCACCCATCGCGCACGAAGGCGCCCTCGTCGCCGAGCCGCGCGATCTCGTCGTCGGTGACCACCTCGCTCACGGGCGCCTCATGCAGTATGCTCCGCGCGCTTTATACCCGACTCATTCGATTTCGTTTTCGAGGGCTCGAGATGACGCAAGACAAGAATGGCTCCGAGGACTTCGCGGCGCTCCTCGCCGAGTTCGAGGCCGCCCAGGGCGGCGGCAGCAAGAAGCGGCGCAAGGATCCGCAGGCCGGGGAAGAGGTCCGCGGGCGCATCATCTCCATCGGGCGCGACAGCGCGTTCGTGGACATCGGCACCAAGTCCGACGCGATGATCGACCTCGTCGAGCTGCGCGACGCCGACGGCAAGGTGATGGTGCAGGTGGGCGACGAGCTCGAGGCGCGCGTCGTCGAGGCGGGTCGGGACGGCGGCATCGTCCTCAGGCGCCTCGTCGGGCGCGGCCGCAGCGAGTCGCCCGCCGAGATCGAGCAGGCCTACGCGGCCGGCCTCCCCGTCGAGGGGCTGGTCTCGGGCGTGGCGACCGGCAAGGGCGACGGCGACAAGGCCGCCCGCCGCCCCGTCGGCCTCGAGGTGCAGATCGCCGGCGTGCGCGCCTTCTGCCCCGCGTCGCAGGTGGACCTCCGCCCCGTCGACGATCTCGCGCCCTTCGTCGGCCAGCGCCTCACCTTCCGCATCACCAAGCTCGAGCGCGGCCAGCGCGGCCTCGACCTCGTGCTCTCCCGTCGCCAGCTCCTCGAGGAGGAGCAGGCGGCGCAGGCCTCGGAGACGCGCCGCCACCTCGCCATCGGCGCGGTCATGCGCGGCCGCGTGACGGCGGTGAAGGAGTTCGGCGCCTTCGTCGACCTCGGCGGCCTCGAGGGGATGATCCACGTGAGCGAGCTCGGCTGGGATCGCACGCGCAAGGTGGCCGACATCCTTTCTGTCAATCAGGAAGTCGAGGTGGTGGTCCTCCGCGTCGAGAAGACCGACGATCCCAAGCGCCCCGAGCGCATCGCGCTGTCGCTGAAGGCGCTCGAGCGCGACCCCTGGGGCGACGCCAAGGAGCGCTTCCCCGAGGGGGCCCGCCTCTCCGGCGTGGTCGCGCGCGTCGAGGCCTTCGGCGCCTTCATCGAGGTCGCGCCCGGCATCGAGGGGCTGGTCCACATCAGCGAGCTCGGCGCCAAGAAGCGCGTGCGCCACGCCAAGGAGGTGGTCAAGCCGGGGCAGCGAGTCGACGTGACCGTCCTCGACGTCGATCCCGAGCGCCGCCGCCTGTCGCTCTCGCTCGCCGACGAGCCGAAGGAGGGCGACGACGAGCGCGCGCCCGCCCCCGGCGCGCCGTCGTCGAAGCAGGAGCGGACCGGCTTCGGCACCTTCGCCGACCTCCTCAAGAAGAAGTAGCCCGCCGTGCGCGCCGACGAGCGCATCGTCACCCTCGATGCGCTGCGCGGCTTCGCGCTCCTCGGCATCCTCGTCATCAACGCCCTCGCGTTCGCGCTGCCGATCGCGGCCTACGAGAACCCGCACGCGCTCGAGCCGCTCCGCGGGACGATCGCCGGCGGCGAGGCCGCGACCTGGCTGGCGACGAGCGTGCTCGCCGACTTTCGCTTCGTCAGCCTCTTCTCGCTGCTGTTCGGCGCCGGCCTCCTCCTCCAGTCGCGTTCGCTCGGGGAGCTCGCCGGGCGCCGAATTTGGCGTAGACAACTATTCCTCCTGCTCTTTGGCCTCGCCCACGCCTACCTCCTCTATCCGGGCGACATCCTCGTCTCCTACGCCGTCGTCGGCCTGGCGGTCTGGCCGCTGCGCGCGCTGCGCCCCCGCCGGCAGCTCCTCGTCGGCGCCGGCCTCCTCGCCATCCCCGCGCTGATCTCGCTCGGGATGCAGCTCACCTTCGCGCGCTGGCCGGCCGCGTGGCAGTCGGGCCTCCTCGAGGAGCTGACGCCCTCGGCCGCGGCCCTCACCGACGAGATCGCCTGGCATCGCGCGGGGTGGCTCGAGCAGCTCCCCCATCGCATCGACGGCGCGATCGCCGAGGAGACCTGGTCGCTCGGCCTCATCTACAATTGGCGCGCCGCCGGCTTCATGCTGATCGGGATGGCGCTGCTCTCGACGGGGATCCTCGACGGCAGCCGCCCGCGCGCCATCTACGTCCGCATCGCCGCGCTCGGCCTCCTCGTCGGCCTCCCGCTGGCGCTCGTCGGGGCGGCGGTCACCTACTTCGCGCCGCAGCCGCTCGCCGGGCTCGCCGGAACGATCCCCAACTACCTCGCGGGCGTCCCCATCGCGCTCGCCTACATGGCGGCCATCATCCTGCTGGTGAAGAGCGCGCGCGTACCGCGCCTCGTCGCTGCGCTGGCCGCCGCGGGGCGCATGGCCTTTACGCTGTACATCTCCCAGAGCCTGATCTCGACGCTGATCTTCGACGGGCACGGCCTGGGGCTGTTCGGCCGCGTGTCGCGCGCGGGGCTGCTCGGCTATGCGCTGGTGCTGTGGCTGGTGCAGGTCGTCCTGGCGACGCTGTGGCTGCGCCGCTTCCGCATGGGTCCGCTCGAGTGGCTGTGGCGCGCCCTGGTCACCGCGACGCTGCCAGCAGCTCCTCGGCGGTGACGTAGCGCGGGGCGATGTCGACCGGCACGTCCTTCAGCTTGTCGAGGACGCGCTGGACCTCGGGGCGCACCACCGCCATCTTCGCGAGCAGAGCCTTCGCGCCCGCGCGGTCGCCCTTCGACTCGAGCGTCATCAGCACCTTCGTCAGCTCGGCGACCGCCGGCTTGATCTTGCCGGCGACGACGGTGAAGGTCCCGTCGCTGGCGACCTTCACCGCGCCCGCGTCGACGAGGAAGTTGAGCTGAAGCGCCTGCCCCTTGCCGTGCGCCTCGGTGATGCCGAAGCGGATCGAGCGGAACGCCGACGCCAGGTAGGTCAGGTACATCGACCGCTCCAGCGACGCGTCGAGGACCTTCTTGTCAATCAGATACTGCATCGCCCACAGCCCCGAGATGTCGGCCTTGGCCTCCTCGATGGCGCTGTAGCTCTCCTCGAGCGCGAGGCGCGGCGACGTCGGCTTGGCCGCCCCCTTCACCTCGTGCGGCCCGAGGCCGTGCATGAGCTCGTGCATGAGGATGTGCGTGAAGAAGGCGTCGAAGGAGATCGCCGCGCGGTCGCCCGCCGCCAGCGCCACCCCGGCGATCGGCTTCAGCACGCGCTCGAACTTCGCCTCCTGAACGTTCTTCAGCATGACGCGCTTGGTGCCCTTCTCCTTGGTCACGCGCTCGTCGTTCGGCAGGTTGAAGGCCGCGGTCATCACGCCGTGGCGCGCGTCGCCGCCGGCGAAGAGCTCGTTGACGACGCGGATGGGCGCCGCCGCGCCGATCTTCGGATTGCGCATCGCCGGATCGATCGGCAGGTGATCCTCGACGTCCTGCAGCACCGACGACAACCGGGCCAGCTTCTTGGTCTCGGCGTCGTCGCGCACCGTCACGTAGGCCTCGAACGCCGCCTTCGCCGAGAACCACTCGTCCTCGTAGGTCTCGTAGGGCCCGATGGTCGGCTCGACGGCGGCGTCGAGCGGCATCCAGGCCACCTCGCTGGCGTAATAGTCGTTAGACAGAAATGCCTTGGCCCGCGCCTCGAGGAACGCCTTCAGCGTCGGCTCGGCCGTCGCCGCCGCCGCCTCGCGGAGGAGCGCCGCCGCCCGCTCGAGCTCCGGCTGGTACTCGACGGCGTAGGGCACCGCCATGAGCTTCCCGTCGAGGCCGCGCCGGATCGTGGTGTAAAAGCCGGTCGCGTTCACCCGCGCCGCGTCGGGCAGCGTCTTCAGCCAGGCCTCGACCTCGGCCTTGGTCGCGTCGGCCGGGTAGAAATTCGCCGATGCTGGCTTGGCGGGCGCGCCCGGCACGAAGGGCTTCTCGTGATCGAGCCGGTTCCAGGGGCCCTTGTAGACGAGGAAGTCCTCGAGCTCGACGAGCGCAGCTCGTCGGGAGGTGCGGAACCCGTCCGAGGGTTCCGCGGTCGACGCCGCGCGCTCGACGAGGCGGAGCAGCAGCGCCTCGTTCCCCGCCCACACCTGGCGGAGGTAGAGCGCGTCCATGATCTGCGACGCCTCGACGAGCTTCTTCAGCGCGGCGCGCTCGGAGGCGGGCAGCTTCTGGAGGTCGACGCGCAGCTCGACGGGAGCGAAGCGCTTCTCCGCGCGGGCGGGCGCGGCGGCGCAGAGGGTCACGATCAGCGACGAGAGGAGGAGGGCTCGCATGGCGCGGCTTCTACCACGGCTGGGAACGGATGCGGTACGGTCTCGCCATGCGCGACGGGGTGCGGGTCTGCGAGGTCTACAACGAGGGGCTGTTCGTGTTCCTCTACGACGCGGCGAACCGCGAGGCGCTGCGCGAGGTCGGCGCCGCGCTCGTCCACGCGGACGAGGACTCGGCGGAGCACAAGCGCGCCGCCAAGAGCGTCGCGGCGCAACGCTCGCTCGTGCAGTACGAGCTGGCGCCGGACGACCCGCTGCGCGTCGGCGTCGTCGTCGGGCCGCCCCTGACCGCGAAGGAGAGGCGCGGGGTGCCCTGGCGCAAGCCCGCGGCGACGCTCCTCGCGCTGCCGTCGGGGCGGCTGCGCGTCGAGAGCCTGAACGCGCTCGGCATCGACCCCGACGAGGAGCCGACCGCGAAGGGCGTGGAGGTCGAGGTCCCGCCCGGCGAGTACGTCCTCACGCTCCACCGCGTCGACTTCGAGGAGCTGGAGGGCGACTACGACGGACCGAGCGAGATCGTCACCCTCACGCCCGTCGCCGACGTCGACAAGCCGCCGAAGTTCAAGCTGCTGCTCCCCTTCAGCAACGAGAAGCGCCCGCCCTGGCAGGGCCGCCATCGCCTCGACGGCGAGACCTTCCACGGCGAGCTCATCTCCGCCGACGACCGCACGAGCGCGCTCCGGATCTGGATCAACGCCGACGGCAAAGTGGCCAAGCGGCTCGGCTGGGCGCGCGGCTCGCACCTCGAGGTGGCGCTCGGCGGCCACACGCTCGACGTCTACTTCTATTTCCTGCACAACGGCATCCGGGGCCTCGCCGGTCGCTTCGGCTACGTCGTCGGTCTGTCGTGGCTCGAGCGCTTTCGCGAGACGGCGCCGCGCCTCCTCCTCGGGACGATCGCGAAGGAGCACACCTTCGACGAGAAGGGCTCCTATCGGGAGAGCGAGCTCCTCGAGCTCACGACCGTCCCCGCGAGCGCGCTCTCCGACGCCGATCAGGCGGCCCTGCTGGCGCTGCCGCGCGGGACGCCGGTCGCCATCCGCACCGTCGCGCCGTTCGAGGTGGCCGAGCCGATCGACGAGAGCCCGCTCGCCGAGCTCGCGCGGTCGCTCGCCTACTCCTACCGGACGATCACGTCCTGGGCGAAGCGGCCCGACGACGCCGAGCCGATCGTCGTCGCGGCGCGCCAGATGGCGGCGGCGATCGAAACGGGGCCGCTCGCCCAGCTCGTCATCCGCCCGTCGCTGGCGAGCGCGCCGAAGGTCACGGTCCCGATGGCCACGCTCGTCGCCGAGCTGGAGAGGGTCGCGGCGATCGGTCGGGGCCTGAGGGTGCTGGACGTCTCGGGGCTCGTCGACGTCCTCAAGACGATCGGCCCCTCCTGAGTTTGGGCTATGCTTCGCGCCCGATGCAGCCCGAAGGCGCGAAGATCCTCACCGAGTCTCCCGATGCATTCCTCGCGGCGTCGCGTGCCGACATGGAGCGTGCGCGCCGTGCCATCGCGTCGCTGCGGCAGATGACGGCGCCGCGCGATCCGGTGATCGCGCTCGAGGCCTACGACGAGGCCATCGCCGCCCTCGGCGACGCCGCCGCGCGCGCCAGCGTGTGCCGCAACGCGCACCCGGATCTGGCGATGCGCGACGCGGCCGAGACCTGCGAGCGCGAGCTCGACGCGCTGATGACCGAGATCTCGCTGGACAGAAATGTCTACGACGCGCTCTCCAGCATCGATCTCGACGAGGTCGACGCGGCCACCCGCCACTACGTCGAGAAGACGCTGCGCGAGATGCGCCGCTCCGGCGTCGACCGCGACGAGGAGACGCGGGCCAAGGTGCGCGCGCTGCGCGACGAGCTGCTCCGCATCGGCCAGGAGTTCGGCAACCACATCAAGGAAGACGTGCGCCGCGCGCACCTCGATCCGAAGGAGCTCGACGGGCTGCCGGCCGACTACGTGGCCACGCACCCCGTCGGTCCCGACGGCAAGGTGGTCATCACCACCGACAACACCGATTACGTGCCCTTCGTGACCTACGCCAAGAGCGCGCGGGCGCGCGAGGAGCTGTGGCGGATCTATCGCCTGCGCGCGCACCCGGCCAACCTCGAGGTGCTCGATCGCCTGCTCCAGCGACGGCACGAGCTGGCGACGCTGCTCGGCTATCCGTCGTGGGCGGCCTACGCGACCGAGGACAAGATGATCGGCACCGCCGAGGCGGCGTCCGCCTTCATCGAGCGCGTGGCGGCGGCGTCGGGCGCGCGCGCCGAGCGCGACTACCGGACGCTCCTCGAGCAGAAGCGCAAGGACGTCCCCGACGCCGAGCGCGTCGAGTCGTGGGACAGCCTCTACTACCAGGAGCTCGTCGGGAACGCGCAGTACGGCTTCGACTCGCAGGCGATGCGCCCCTACTTCGAGTACCGCCGGGTGAAGGAGGGCGTGCTGGCGACGACGGCGTCGCTGTTCGGGATCACCTACCGCACGGTGCCGGACGCGCCGCGCTGGCACCACGAGGTCGAGGTCTTCGACGTGGTCGACGGCGCCGCGGGCGACGGGCCGGTGCTGGGGCGGATCTACCTCGACATGCACCCGCGCGACGGCAAGTACAAACACTACGCCCAGTTCACGCTGGTCAACGGCGTGCGCGGTAAGCGCCTCCCCGAGGGCGTGCTCATGTGCAATTTCCCGCGCCCGCCGGCGACGGCGGATGGCGCGCCCGCGCTCATGGAGCACGACGGCGTGCGCACGTTCTTCCACGAGTTCGGGCACCTCTTGCACCACGTCCTCGGCGGTCACACGCGCTGGGCGGGGCTGTCGGGCGTCGCCACCGAGTGGGACTTCGTCGAGGCGCCGTCGCAGATGCTCGAGGAGTGGGTGTGGGACGTGCCGACGCTGCAGTCGTTCGCGCGTCACGTCGAGACGGGTGAGGCGATCCCCGCCGAGCTCGTCAGGAAGGCGCGCGCGGCCGACGAGTACGGCAAGGGCCTCTGGGTGCGGCAGCAGATGTTCTACGCCGCGCTCAGCCTCGAGTATCACCGCCGCGTCCCAGGGACCTTCGACACGACGGCGCTGATGGCCGAGCTGCAGTCGAAGCTGACGCCGTTCCGCTACGTCGACGGGAGCTACTTCCACGAGAGCTTCGGCCACCTCGATGGCTACTCGGCGCTGTACTACACGTACATGTGGAGCCTGGTGATCGCGAAGGACCTCTTCGCGGCGTTCGGGCCGGATGTCTCGACGGCGCGCGCGCGCGAGGCGGCGCGCCTGTATCGCGAGCGGATCCTCGAGCCGGGCGGATCGAAGCCGGCGGCGGCGCTGGTCACCGACTTCCTCGGGCGCCCCTACAACGAGCGCGCCTACGAGGAGTGGCTCAACGCGGGCTGATTCGCGCCCTCGGGATCGTCGAGGTCGTCGCTCGGGGAAGGCACGGGGCGCAAGAGGGGAACGCTGATTCCACGCGCCTCGAGCCGGGCCGAGAGCGCGGCCGCCCGTCGCGGTCCGAGCGCGAGCCGGCACAGCAGCAGCGCGAAGAGGGCGAGCAGCGCGCCGGGGACCGCGATCACGAAGGCGACGAAGAGGAGGCGACGGGCCACGCGCGAAGTGAATGCACGTGCGGTGCCCGCGTGAGCCGACGGGCCCGTTGTAGACTGCGACCGTGATCGGTCAACTGAGGGCGCTCGTGCGGCCCGCGCTGCCGGAGCCGATCGACGAGGCGCAGTGGCGACGGCTCTTCCGCCTCGGCGTGGTCATCTCGCCGGTGCTGGCCGTCCTCAACGCCCTGTCGCGGTTCGTCTTCGCGCCCGAGGACCGCGGCGCCCACACCCTGTTCCTCGCCATCAACGTCCCCGCCCACGTCGGCATCGTCGTCGCCAGCCTGTGGAACCTGCGCGGCGCGCGCTCGGAGCGGGCGCGGCGGGCGTCGATTGCGCTGGCCATCGCGCTCCTGCACTGGACGTCGGTGAGCTCGATGTTCATGCGCGAGACGATCCCCACCGGATCGATCTTCGTGCTGATCGGGATCGCCTTTTTTCGCACCGCGCTCGACGGGCGGCTGGGGCTGTTCGGCTACGCGTCGGCGGCGCTCTTGCAGATCGGCTTGTGGACGCTGGTCTGGCTGCGCGTCCTGCCGTTCGTGTCGCTGTCCGATCACGCGCTCGACATCGGCAAGGCCCTGCCGGGGCTCTGGTTCGCGCTCGGCTGGCAGCTCGTCGTCTACACGATGGCCTGGGTGCTCTCGAGCGTCGTCGCCAACCGCTTCCGCGCGCTCTCGTACGAGATCGCGCGCGAGCGGCAGAACGCGCGGCGCACCATCGCCGAGACGCTGGTGCAGGCGGGGCGCGGGCGGCTCACCGGGCAGCTCCTCGACGGGCGCTACATGATGAAGGAGCTCCTCGGGCGCGGCGGGATGGGCGAGGTGTACGAGGCCGCGCACGTCGACGACGCGCGGGTGGTGGCGGTGAAGGTGCTGTTCGCGCACCTCGATCAGCCGACGGTGATCGAGCGCTTCCGGCGCGAGGCGGAGACGGTGCGGCGGCTGACGCGCGCCTGCGCCGCCGAGGTCTACGAGTCGGGCGTCACCGAGGACGGCTCGCAGTACATCGTGATGGAGCGGCTGCGCGGCGAGGATCTGGCGGCGCTGCTGCGGCGGCGCGGGCGGCTCCCCGTCGACGAAGTGGCGCGGCTGCTCGAGGGGCTGGGGCGCGCGCTCGACGACGTGCACGCGCAGGGCATCGTCCACCGCGACCTCAAGCCGTCGAACGGGTTTTTGCTAGACGTGAATGAGGTGCGGCTGCTCGACTTCGGGATCGCGCGGCTGCTCGATACGCCGAGCGGGGCGACGCTGACGTCGGAGAGCGCGGTGATCGGGTCGCCCGGGTACCTCGCGCCCGAGCAGGCGCGCGGCGCGGCGGCGGAGATCGGCCCGGCGACGGACGTGTTCGCGCTGGGGGCGATCGCCTATCGGGCGGTCACCGGGCAGAACGCCTTCCCGGCGGGGTCGGCGGCAGAGGCGATCTTCGCCGCGCTCAACCGCCAGCCGCCGCCACCGACGGCGGTGTGCGCCGATCTGCCGTCGCAGCTCGACGCGGTGCTGGCGCTGGCGCTGGCCAAGGATCCGCGCAGCCGGTATGCGCAGGCGACGGAGCTGGCGCGCGACTTCGCGCTCGCCTGCCGCGGCGAGCTCCCGGCATCGACGGTGGCGCGCGCCGACGCGCTCGCGGCGACCCCCGCCGTGCACCCTGGCATCGCCGCCGCCGCCGCCGCCCTCCGCAAGCGCTCGTGAGTGACGTCGATCGTCAGCGGCGACGGGCGGCCATCGACTCGAGGGCGCGGTCCCAGAGGTAGATGGCGCGCGGCTCGACGGTGGGGTCGAGGCCGCCGAGGCGGACGCAGGTGAGGTGGGCCAGCGTCGGCAGCAGCGCCTCGACGCGGGCGCGGTCGAGCGGGGCGAGGGCGCGATCGACGCGGGCGATGTGCGGCGCGAAGCGCTCGTCGGCGTCGAGGTGATCGAGGAGCGCGGCGAGGCGCGACTGGAGCGCGCGGTAGAGCGCGGCGTGCGGGTCGTCGCCGCGGCGGCGCGCGCCGAGGCCGTGGGCGCGACGGAGGCGGTCGGTGAGCGCGCGGCGTGACGCGAGGTCGAGCCCGGCGCCGCGCCCGAGCGCCTCCAGCGCGACGACGACGGCGAGATCGAGATCGACGCCCGCGCCGGCGGTGGCATCGTCGGCGGCGAGGGCGCAGCCGAGGTCGCTCTCCGCCTCGAACAGCGCCGTGAGCGGCTCCTCGGCGTCGGCGCCGCCGAAGCGGCCCGGCTCGCCGAAGAAGGGGCCGATCTCGAGAGCCACGACGTCGCCGAGCGCGCGCGCCGGGGCCAGCGCCTCCTCCAGGCGGGCGAGCGCGCGGCGGCGGGCGGCGTCGTCGACGGGCCGCAGCCGAACGCGCAGGTGCTCGCGGCGCCCCGGCCCTTCGACGTAGGGCAGCACGAACCAGCGACTGATTTCGCCGGTGCCGCGCGCCGCCGCGATCGCCGGCGCGATCGCCTCGACGAGGACGCGGGCCGCGCGATCGGCGGCGCCGAAGATCTTCGCCGTCACCCAGCGCCGATCGGGATCGCGGTCGCAGGGCGGCGGGACGGGCGCCAGCCGAGCGACGGCGTGCGCGCGCGCGACCTCGGCCGCCGTCGACGGGCGCACCGCCGCGGCCACCAGCTCCACGCGCCGCCCGTCGCGGTCGAGCTCGTCGCCCGGCGGCGGCCAGAGCTCCACCAGGCGCGCGCGCGGATCGTCGCCGGCGACGCGCGCGATCGTCTCCCAGGCGCCCGGCGCGTCGAGGTCGACCGGGAGGAGCTCGTCCTCGTGCCCGAGCTGCACCCAGCGCGGCAGCCGTCGCTCCCGTCGGAGCCGCCGCAGCGCCGCCGGGCGGCGATCGAGCGGCAGCCGCCAGCTCCGCGGCGAGACCACGAAGTTGTCTATCAAAATACGCGGCAGCGCCTCGAGGTCGGCGAGCGGCCCGAGGTGCAGCGCCCACGGCGCGTGCTGCCGCACCAGGGTGTCGGCCGCCGCCGCGCGCCCGAGGCCCGCCGGCAACAGCGTCGAGCGCAGGCGGTGGAGCGGGGCGGCGCGCACCACCTCGCCGGTGGCCTGATCGACCAGCAGCGGCCCCGCCTCGGCGAGATTCTCGTCAAGCGCGAAATCGACGTCGTCGAGCGCCAGCGCCCCCGCCCCCTCGACGCGCCCGAGGAGCGCCATCGCGCGCGCCCGGATCGGCGGGTGGGTCGCCAGGTCGGCGAGGCGCGCCGTCGGGGTCCAGGCGACGTCGAGCGGCTCGCCCGCGCCGCCGCCCACCGCGCGCTCGAGCGTGGCCAGCTCGCCGAGCGGCCCGCGCAGCTCGTCGCCGAGCGCCGCCGCGAAGCGGCCCCAGGTCGCCCCCGCCGGCGCGTGCAGCGCCAGCATCCACGGCCCGCGCGCGGCCGGCGTGAGGATCACCTCGATCGTCGGCGGCCCCTCGGGATCGCCGAGCAGCGCGCGCAGCGCATCGGCGTCGAGCGCCAGCTCCTCGTCGCCGCGCGCGGCCGCCGCGATCAGCGCCTCCGCCAGCCAGGCGATCAGCGTCGCGTGTGGCGCGGGCGGTCGCGCTTCGTCGTCGACGGCCGCCACCAGCGCGCCGTACTCACCGCGCGTCAGCGCCCCCGTCGCGAAGCGCCCCACGCCATAGAGCTCCGCCAGCCCCTCGAGCCGCGCCCGCAGCCCGGCGTCGAGGAGCCGCTCCTCGGCCGGCGGCACCAGGGCGCGCTGCAGCCCGACGAGCACGTCGGCGATCGCCGCCGCGCGCGCCACCGGCTCCTCGGCGACGCGCATCGGCTTTGGCGGCGCCAGCGTCGTCACCACGTACAGCGCCTCGCCCTCGCCGGGGAGCAGCTCGTCGACGA
>Ga0272446_1001738_pt1 | contig 31127 bp, 33 predicted proteins | sample YNPCB0061_FD_194587 | JGI IMG/M metagenome (GOLD analysis project Ga0272446, IMG submission 194587) | Hot spring microbial mat communities from Yellowstone National Park, WY, United States - YNP-CB-006-1 | ecosystem: Environmental > Aquatic > Thermal springs > Hot (42-90C) > Sediment | place...
GGCCGAGACCGACCTTGACCCCCGATGTCCAGACCTACCTGTTCGCCGCCGCGGCCCAGTGTCTCAAGGCCCGGGATCCGGTGCAGAAGGTCGATCTCACGCGCGCCGCTGCGGTGGCCTGGCGCTCGGGGGCACTGGCACTGGAGGCCAGTGTCCCTCCAGCCCCCATCGGCGAGCCTGGACGCCCAGAGCGCCCGGTGCTGGTGCCGCCTCGGGAGCTGCCCCGGCGCCGCCCGCAGAGCGTCAAGGGGCGTGCGGCCCTGATCCACGCCGTGACCCACATCGAGTTCAATGCCGTGAATCTCGCCTGGGACGCGGTCTACCGCTTCCGCGACCTGCCGCGGGGCTGGTACGACGATTGGGTGCAGGTCGCCGCGGAGGAGGCCGAGCACTTCCTCATGATGCGCGGGCGCCTGCGGGATCTGGGTTTCGAGTACGGCGACTTTCCCGCCCACGATGGCCTCTGGGAGCTGGCCCGGGCCACCGCCGATGACCCCTTGCTGCGCATGGCCCTGGTCCCAAAGGTCATGGAGGCGCGGGGCCTCGACGTGACCCCGTCCATGATCGGGCGCCTCCTGGCCGCCGGCGACACCGCCACGGCAGATTGCCTCAGCGTCATCCTGCGCGAGGAGGTCGGGCACGTGGCCGCCGGCAACCGGTGGTTCCGCCACCTCTGCCGGGCGCGCGGCCTGGACCCGGAGGCGACCTGGTTCGACCTGCTGACCCGCCACCTGCGCGGGGAGGTCCGTTGCCCCCTCAACTGGCCTGACCGGCGCCGGGCCGGGTTCAGGGAGGCGGAGTTGGAGCGCCTCCAGGCCCTATGCGACGCCGGGGCCGGGCCAGTTGGGACAGGGGCGCCCTGACGGAGCCACGCAGCGGCGTCACCGGCCGGCGGTCACCGGCGCTGGAAGCCTCGTCGGGCTGTATACTTTGCCGCTTTTACGCAAGACCCGCCGCGAGACTCGCCACCATGTACTGTCGGGCACGTTACCTCTTCCTCGCCGTGGTCGCCGCCCTGGCCATCGGCCAACTGCTTGCGGGATGTGGCCAGAAGGGCAAGCTATTCCTCCCGCGGGCGGACGCGCAAGGCACCGCAGCCAAACCGGCAAAAGCCGCCGCGGCGGCCGCCTCGGCGCAAACCAAGGTGGAGCCACCGCCGCCACCCCAGCCCCAGGGTGCAGGAGAAGGGCTCCAGGTGTTGGACGAGGTGCCGTCGACCAGACCGGACCTGAGCGGTTTCTAGAGGGCCCATGGACCACTTCAACTACCGGGGGGGCCGGCTGTACGCCGAGGCCGTGTCCCTGGAGAGCGTCGCCGAGCGCTTCGGCACGCCCTGCTACGTCTATTCGCGGGCCACCCTGGAGCGGCACTGGCACGCCTTCGATCAGGCCTTTGCCCAGCGCCCGCATCTGATCTGCTTCGCGGTCAAGGCCAACTCGAACCTGGCCGTGCTGAACGTGCTGGCACGTCTCGGGTCTGGGTTCGACATCGTCTCGGTCGGCGAGCTGGAGCGCGTCCTGGCCGCCGGCGGGGACCCCGCCAAGGTGATCTTCTCCGGGGTCGGCAAGCGTCACGACGAGCTGCGCCGCGCCCTGGAGGTCGGCATCCGCTGCTTCAACCTGGAGTCCGAGGCCGAGCTCGCGCGGGTCAACGAGGTGGCCAGGGCCCTTGGCCGGATCGCCCCGATCTCGCTGCGCGTGAACCCAGACGTGGACGCCCGTACCCACCCCTACATCGCCACCGGACTGAAGGAGAACAAGTTTGGCATCGACATCCGCGAGGCGCCGCGGGTCTATGCCCACGCCGCCGGACTCGCCCATGTGCGCGTCACCGGGATCGATTGCCACATCGGCTCCCAACTCACGGAGGTCACCCCCTTTCTCGACGCCCTCGACCGGGTCCTGGCCCTGGCCGACACCCTCGCCGAGGGAGGCATCGCCATCGATCATCTCGACCTCGGCGGCGGGCTCGGCATCCGCTACCGGGACGAGACCCCGCCAGACCCCGCCCAGTACGCCGCGGCCCTGGTCGAGCGACTCGCAGGCAGGCCCTACGAGATCCTCCTGGAGCCCGGGCGGGCCATCGCCGGTAATGCCGGGGTGCTGCTGACCCGGGTGGAGTATCTCAAGCCGACGGCCCATCGCGACTTCGCCATCGTCGACGCGGCCATGAACGACCTGGTCCGTCCGGCCCTCTATCAGGCGCACCAGGAGATCGTGCCGGTGCGCACCGACAGCCCGGGCCGTGTGGGGCGATATGACCTGGTGGGCCCGGTCTGCGAGACCGGGGACTTCATCGGCAAGGGGCGGGACCTGACGCTGGCCCCGGGGGATCTGCTGGCGGTGCGCGGCAGCGGGGCCTACGGTTTCACCATGAGCTCCAACTACAACACCAGGCCGCGGGCGGCGGAGGTCATGGTGGACGGCGATCAGGCCTACCTGGTGCGCCGGCGTGAGACGGTCGCCGAGCTGTTCGCCGGGGAGAGCACCCTGCCGTGAAGCGCCGACCTGAGCCCGAGCTGATGGAGGAGACGGAGCAGGCCCTTGCCTATGCCCAGGCCGACTTCTCGGAGCCCGACGCCCGCTTCATCGCCCTGCTCGAGGAGTGGGCAGGGCCCGGGCTCCTCGGGGCGCGTGCCCTCGACCTGGGCTGCGGGCCAGGCAATATCCTGCTGCGCTTTCTCCAGACCTTTCCCGACGCGACCTGCGACGGCGTGGACGGCTCGGCGGCGATGCTGGCCCATGCCCAGGCTGCCCTGGACGACCGGCCCGGGCTGGCTCGGCGGGCACGGCTGATCTGCGACCGACTGCCCACGGATCGGCTGCAGAGCGCAGGCTATGACCTGATCCTGTCCAACAGCCTGCTGCACCATCTGCATGACCCCCAGGTCCTGTGGCAGGCCGTGCGGCGGTTCGGTCGGCCCGGCGCCCTGGTCCAGGTGGTCGATCTGATGCGCCCGGCCTCCCCCGGCTGGGCGGAGGCACTGGTGGCCACCTACGCCGAGGGGGCCCCGGAGGTGCTGCGCAACGACTTCCGCAACTCCCTGTTCGCCGCCTTCGAGCCCCAGGAGGTGGTCTCGCAGCTCCACGAAGCTGGGCTCGACGGCTTCGAGGTCGCCGTGGTGAGCGACCGCCACCTCGCCGTGTTTGGGCGCCTGCCCAGCGACTCGAGCCACCCCCACCGCAGCCCAAGCAAGCCACCCGATTGCGATGAGCCTACCGAGCGGAGCCTGTGAGCCCTTGGGTCGCAACGCAGGTGCGCCGACCCAAGGTCCACCTTGGTACACACCGCCGCGCGGCATAGCGCCATGAGACTCCGCTTCACCAAGATGCACGGCCTGGGCAACGACTTCGTGGTGCTCAACGCCACCACCGAGCCCCTGCATCTAACCCCAGCCCTGGTCCGCGGCCTGGCTGACCGGCGCTTCGGGATCGGCTGCGACCAGCTCCTGGTGGTCGAGCCACCCCGTGACCCAAGCACGGATTTCTACTACCGGATCTTCAATGCCGACGGCTCCGAGGTGGAGCAGTGCGGCAACGGCGCCCGCTGTTTCGCCCGATTCGTGCGCGACCAGGGGCTGACCGACAAGGACGAGATCCCCGTGGGCACCGCGGCGGGCCCCATCCGCCTCTATGTCGAGGCCGACGGCCAGGTGCGCGTCAACATGGGACCGCCGGTGCTCGAGCCGGCGCGCATCCCCTTTCTGGTGCCCACCCAGGCGCTGGAGTATCCGCTGGACGTCGCCGGCGAGCACCTCACCATCGGGGCCCTGTCTATGGGCAATCCCCATGCCGTCCTGCGGGTCGCGGACCTGGAGTCCGCACCGGTGGCCACGCTGGGTCCGCACATCGAGCACCACCCCCGCTTCCCGGCGCGGGTGAACGTCGGCTTTATGCAGATCCTAGACCCGAGTCACATCCGATTGCGCGTCTACGAACGGGGCGCGGGCGAGACCCTCGCCTGCGGAACCGGAGCCTGCGCGGCGGTGGTGGCGGGGCGTCTGTGGCAGATCCTTGGGGAACGGGTACGGGTCTCACTGCCGGGCGGGGATCTTGTGATACAGTGGCTTGGCGGGTCCGAGCCGGTGTGGATGACGGGCCCGGCCACCACCGTCTACCAGGGGGAAATCGACCGATGACCAGCCAGCCCTCAGGACCCGGAGAGGCATCCGAGCCCGTCGACCCGCCCCAGCTTGCGGCGCCCTTCGCCCCAGCGGCTGCGCCGACCCGGCAGGAATCGACCCGGACGGGGGATGGGATGGCGTCCCAGGAGCCTGCCGTCCAGGAGGTGCCGACCGATGCGGCGGTGGCCGCCTATCTGCTGGATCACCCGAGCTTCTTCGAGCGACACCCGAACCTGGTCGCCAGCCTGCGCATCCCCCACCCCACCGGGCCTGCCATCTCGCTGGTCGAGCACCAGGTCAGCATCCTGCGCGGCCAGCTCGAGGACGAGCGCCGCCGGCTCGCCCACATCCTGTCGCGGGCCCGGGACTACGAGGGGCTGTCCGCCCGGCTCCACACCCTCACCCTCAGCCTGATCATGGCCCAGGATCAGAGGCGGGTCGAGGAGGTCCTGCATGACGCCATGTGCCGGGACCTCAATGCCCAGTGTGTCGCCCTCAAGCTCTTCGAGCTGCCTCCCCCCGGCAACCCGCCCGAGCCCTCGGCCGATCCCCTGTTGGACGCCTTCCACGACTTCCTCGATCGCCGTCACTGCCTGTGCGGCGCCCTGGACGCGGAGAAGAGCCGGCTGTTGTTCGGCGAGTTCGGGGCCTCGGTCCAGTCCGCAGCCCTAATCCCGATCCGCGCCGGCGACCGCTCGGGGGTGCTAGCCATCGGCAGCAGCGACGCGACCCGCTTCGGCCCGAGCATGGCCACGGACATCCTGGACCGCATGGGTGAGATCGTGGGGCACAGGCTCCAATCCATCCACCAGGGTCATGGGTAAGGACCACCCGGGACCTGGGAGTCCCGCGAGAGGCCGGGAGCCGGAGCGGGACGACCACCAGGGACGTGGAAGTCCCGCGAGAGGCCGGGAGCCGGAGCGGGACGACCACCAGGGACGTGGAAGTCCCGCGGGAGGCCGGGAGCCGGAGCGGGGCGACCCCAGCAGACCCAACCAATCCCGCCCAACGCCTGACTCAGCCGACAGCGGACCCCGGCGGCTCGACCTCGAGGCCTACCTTGCCCACCTCACCCATGAAAGGCGCCTCTCTCCCCTGACCCTCCTCAATTACCGCCGCGACCTGGAGGGGATCGATGCCTGGCTGAGCCGCACTGGCCTGGGGCCCTGGACCGAGCTCGACACGCACACCGTGCGCCGCTTCGTCGCCGCCCGTCACCGTGGTGGCGCCTCGGGGCGGACCCTGCAGCGGGAGCTCTCGGCCCTGCGCGGACTCTACCGGTTCCTGCTGCGCGAGGGCCGCATCGGCCACAACCCGGCCCAGGGGGTGCGCGCACCCAAGACGCGACGCAAGCTTCCAGCGACCCTCGGGGCCGACCAGCTGTGCGCCCTGCTCGATCGCGCCGCGGACGGGGAGGATGCGCCGCTCGGCCGGCGCGATGCGGCCATGATCGAGCTCTTCTACTCCTCTGGGCTGCGCCTCGCCGAGCTGATCTCGATCAACCTGGGGGACATCGACCCGGCCGAGGCCGTTCTGACCGTGGTCGGGAAGGGGGCCAAGACGCGGCGCGTCCCGGTGGGCAGTAAGGCGCTTGCGGCCATCGACGGCTGGCTCCAGGTGCGCGGCCTGCTCGCGCTTCCCGGGGAGCCCGCCCTCTTCGTGAGCTCCAAGGGGACGCGGATCCATGCGCGCACCGTGGAGCGGCGGCTGCAGCACTGGGCCCAGGTTCAGGGCGCCCCGCGCGGCATCCACCCCCATCTGCTGCGGCACTCCTTTGCCACTCACCTCTTGGAGTCCTCCGGCGACCTGCGGGCCGTGCAGGAGCTTCTCGGTCACAGCGACATCGCCACGACCCAGATCTACACCCATCTGGACTTCCAGCACTTGGCGGAGGTCTACGACCGGGCCCACCCACGGGCACGGCGCCGCGACTGAGGCCGGCATGGGCTTGCGCGTCCTCGGCATCGAGACCTCCTGTGACGAGACCGGCGTTGCGGTCTACGGCGAAGACGAGGGGCTGCTGGCCCATGCGGTCTACAGCCAGGTCGAGATCCACGCCCGCTACGGGGGCGTGGTCCCCGAGCTCGCCTCCCGGGACCATGTGCGCAAGACCCTGCCCCTGATCCGCCAGGTCCTCGACGAGGCGGGCATCCGGCCTGGGAGGCACGCCGGCGGAGGTATTGGCGGCATCGGGGGCGTCGCCTACACGGCCGGTCCAGGTCTGATCGGCGCCCTGCTGGTGGGGGCGGCACTCGGGCGCAGCCTGGCCTGGGCCTGGGGGGTACCCGCCATCGGGGTGCATCACATGGAGGGACACCTCCTCGCGCCCCTCTTGGAGGACCCGGCACCGGAGTTCCCCTTCGTCGCCCTGCTGGTCTCGGGCGGCCACACCCAGCTCGTGGATGTCGCCGGCATCGGCCGTTACCGCCTGCTCGCCGAGTCCCTGGACGACGCCGCCGGGGAGGCCTTCGACAAGACCGCCAAGCTCCTCGGCCTGCCCTACCCCGGTGGCCCGGAGCTGGCCCGCCTCGCGGAGCAGGGCGATGCGGCGCGTTTCCGCTTCCCCCGCCCAATGACCGACCGGCCCGGTCTCGATTTCAGCTTCAGCGGGCTCAAGACCTTCACCCTGAACACCTTGCAGGCCGAGATGGCCGCCGGAGCCGACCCCGAGCGCACCCGAGCGGACGTGGCCCGCGCCTTCGAGGAGGCCGTGGTCGATACCCTGGTGATCAAGTGCCGGCGGGCGGTGCGCGAGACCGGGCACCGGCGCCTGGTGCTGGCCGGCGGAGTCAGTGCCAACCGGCGCCTGCGTCTGCGCATGGACGAGATGATGGCCACGGAGGGCGGCAGCACCTACTACCCGCGCCTGTCCCTCTGCACCGACAACGGCGCCATGATTGCCTTCGCCGGCTGGCAGCGCCTGCGGGCCGGCCAGGCCGAGCCGCTGGCCTTCAACCCCAGGCCACGCTGGGCCATGGAGAGCCTGGCGCCGATCTGAGCCCTTCCGCAGGCCCAGCCTGACGCCGAGTCATCCATCCGGCGACCCGCCGTCGGGCCCGCCGATGCGATCCTCTCGGCCGGAGAGGAGATTGGCGATATTGCTGCGATGCCGCCAGAAGAGCACCAGGCTCAGCACGACCTGCATGCCGACGAGGACGGGCTCCGGCCAGAACAGCCAGACCAGCAGCGGGGCCAGGGCCATGGACACCAGGGCGGAGAGCGAGGAGATCTTGAGCACCTTGGCCACGAAGAGCCAGACCGCGGCCACCGAGAGCCCGATCGGCCACCACAGCCCAAGCTGGACCCCCAAGGCCGTCGCCACGCCCTTGCCGCCCCTGAACCCGAAGAAGACGGGGTAGAGATGGCCGAGGAAGGCGGCCAACCCGGTGGCCGCAAGGGCCGCCGGCCCAACCCCCAGGAGGTGCCCGGCGAGCATGGGCAGGAGCCCCTTGAGGCTGTCGCCGACCAGGGTGAAGGCCGCCGCCTTCTTGCCGCCGATACGCAGGACATTGGTCGCACCCGGGTTGTGCGATCCCTGGGTACGCGGATCCGGCAACCCCATCAGCCTGCACACGACCACGGCGCTGGAGATGGACCCCAGGAGATAGGCGACAATCACCAGGCCGATCGGAAACGACATGGGGCGCCATTGGAATCGGAATCCCCGCTCCGGTCAACGGGACCTTGCAATGACTCCGTCCCACCGCCAGTTTGGGGTGCCTATTAACCCGGCCCTTAAATAGGCCGGGTTAATCCGAGGCATGGATGCCTCGGCGCGGCAACAAGCCGCGTGAGGCAGGCCCGGGCGTGTACCGGGCCTGCCGACGGCCACACATACCAGGAGGGTATTTTGTGGCCGGATTAATATTCAGGGAGGCACCATGGACATCGTCTTTATCCGCGGCCTGCGCATCGAGACCACCATCGGCATCTATGATTGGGAGAAGGCGATCAAGCAGCCCGTCGTCCTGGATCTGGAGATGGCGAGCGACGTCGCGAGAGGGGCGGCCACAGACCGCATCGAGGATGCGCTGGACTATAAAGCGGTCTCGAAGCGCCTCAAGCAGTTCGTCGCCGAGAGCCGTTTCGAGCTGGTCGAGACCCTCGGGGAACGGTGTGCCGCGATCCTCCGCGAGGAGTTCGGGGTCCCCTGGGTGCGTCTCACCCTGAACAAGGTCGGTGCCGTCACCGACGCCGAGGGCGTCGGCATCGTCATCGAGCGCGGGGCCAAGCCCTGATCATCGTCGAGCGGACCCCACCCCATGCCCCTCTGCTGGCTCAGCATCGGCAGCAATCAGGACCGGGAGAGATCCATCCGCGGGGCGGTGGCGGACCTGCGCACTGCCTTCGGCAACCTGATCCTCTCCCGGGTCTATGAGTCCGCGGCGGAGGGGTTCTCCGGCGAGCCCTTCTTGAACCTGGTGGCCGGCATCCGCACCGAGCTGGGCGTCGCCGCCATCGAGCGCATCCTGCGCGGCATCGAGGACGCGCACGGGCGGCGCCGCGGGCCGGAGAAGTTCGCCCCTCGCACCCTGGACATCGACCTGCTCACCTACGGGGATACGGCGGGGACCCTGGAGGGTCGAGCATTCCCGCGCGAGGAGATCTTCCGCTACGCCTTCGTCCTTGGACCCTTGGCCGAGGTCGCCCCGGACGAGCGGTGCCCAGGCACCGAGCGCACCTTCCGCGAGCTCTGGCAGGAGCTGCGGCGCGAGCTTGGCCCCGGGCGCCAATGGCTGACCGCCATTCCGCTCGAGCTCTGATGAGCGACCGCCGGATCGGGCAACGCCAGCCGGCCGCTTGACAGGGCTGCCTCGAGGTCACACCCTTGCCGCCCGCACCCGACGGCCGGCTGCCAGTCCCCGAGGTCCCTACCGCCGTGACGCCCCTCCCCGCCCGACCCCTTGGACCTTGGGCACTTGCGCTCAGGGGCTGTCCGTGGCCCTTAACGATCCGGGTACCGCTTGGCGCTGCGCGGCCGGTCGACATGCCGACTCGGCACTCGCGCGGGGCACAGTACGCTGGTCCAGCCGAGAGCAGGGGCCTGCCCCGGCGATGAACGCCGAGGCCGTCCGCATCCGCGCGGTCACCTTCTCCTACGGGGATGCCCCGGTCTTGGAAGGAGTCGACCTCAGCGTGACGGAGGGGGAGTTTCTTGGCCTGGTCGGCCCCAACGCCGGTGGGAAGAGCACGCTGCTCAAGATCATCCTAGGCCTCCTCTCGCCTCAGTCGGGTGAGGTCCTGGTCCTCGGCCGCCCGCCAGACCAGGCCCGCCGGCTGCTCGGCTATGTGCCCCAGCACCCCGGATTTCCTCGGGACTTTCCCATCACCGTGGAACAAGTGGTGCTGATGGGGCGGCTGGGGCTGGGCCAGGGCTGGCGGCGCTGGCTCGGCGGCTGGACAAAGGCCGACCACGCGGCGGCCCGCGCGGCCTTGCTGGAGGTTCAGGCCGCGGACCTGGCCGAGCGGCGCATCGGCACCCTCTCGGGCGGCCAACTTCAGCGGGTCCTGGTCGCCCGCGCCCTGGTGGGCGAGCCCAAGCTCCTGATCCTGGATGAGCCCACGGCCAACATCGACCAGCGCATGGAGGGGGAGATCTTCGACCTCCTGCGGGTCCTGAACGCCCGTATGACCATCCTCGTCGTCTCCCACGACGTGGCTTTCATCTCGGCCTATGTCGGCCGCGTCGCCTGCCTCAACAGGACCCTGGTCTGTCACCCCACCGAGGCGATCAACGGCCGGGTGATCCAGGCGCTCTACGGCGAGGACGTGCGGCAGGTCGCGCACCGGCACTCTGCATGAGCGACTTCCTCCACGCCCTGGCCCGCCATGGGTTCCTACAGACGGCACTGGTCGCCGGGCTGCTCGCGGCCCTGGCCTGTGGGGTGGTGGGGACCTTCGTGGTGGTCAAGCGCATCACCTTCCTCGCGGGCGGGATCGCCCACTCGGTGCTAGGCGGGATGGGCGCCGCGCTCTACCTCGGCCTGGACCCGCTGGCCGGCGCCATGGGGGCGGCCCTCGTCTCGGCCCTGCTCATCGGCTGGGTGCGGCTGCATTGGAGCGCCCAGGAAGATACCCTCATCGGGGCCCTCTGGGCCATCGGCATGGCGGTCGGCATCCTGTTCATCGCCAAGACCCCTGGCTACACAGGGGATCTGATGAGCTACCTGTTCGGCAACATCCTCCTGGTCCCGGCCCGCGACCTGTGGGTGATGATGGCCCTCGACATCCTGCTCGTGACGGTGGTCCTGGCCTTCTACCGCCAGTTCCTGGCGGTAGCCTTCGATGAGGAGCTGGCGCGCCTGCGCGGCGTGCCGGTCACGAGCTTTTATCTCCTGCTGTTGTGCCTGGTGGCGGTCACCGTGGTCCTGCTGATCCAAGTGGTCGGGCTGATCCTGGTGATCGCCCTCCTCACCCTGCCTGCCGCCATCGCCGGACACTGGGTGCACACCCTGGGGCGCATCATGCTCTTGGCCACGGCCCTCGGTGCGCTCTTCACCAGCGCGGGTCTCGCCCTTGCCTACGGCCCAGACCTGCCGGCAGGGCCGACCATGGTCCTGCTCGCCGGGGCCGGCTATGTCCTATCCGCCCTGGGCTCCGGGCTGATACAGCGCCGCCGGGCCCGGCGGCGCTCGGCGCGGGTGGGCGCGACTGTGCGCGGGGCATAGCGCCCGTGCGCCAGCGCCACGCCGCGCCGGCCCGTCCCCTCTGCCGGGGACCGACCGGCTGGCTCGAGGAGGTTGGCCTGGCATGGCTCGCCCTGACGGCTTGCCTCGGGCTCTACCTGCGTATCCTCGCCGGCCAAGACCATTTGGACCTGCCGGCCTTGGCCGCCGCCCTGCGCCAGACCGGACTTTCGGTCATCCCGGCCGCCACCCTCGTGGCAGTCGCCCTGGGTCTGATCCTTGGCAGTCAGGCCGAGTCGGCATTCACCGACTTCGGCCTTCCCAAGCTCCCGGTGCTCGCCCTCGGCTTGGCCCTGGTGCTGCAGTTGGTCCCCATCCTGGTGGGGGTACTGGTCGCCGGGCGGGCCGGGGTTGCCCTGGCCGTGCGTCAGGCAGGCTTGACGGTGAGCGGCGAGATGGATGGCCTGGTGGCCACCGGGGTCGACCCCATCGCTTTCACGCTGGGCCCCGTCCTGCTCGCCATGCTCCTGATGTCCTTCGCCCTCTTGGTCTGGGTCGGCCTCGGCACCTGCGCGGCCCTTGCCGTTTGGCTCTGGGGCCGGGCCGGGGTCCCGCCGGGGCTCTTCGTCGATGCCCTGCGCCAGGCCGTGCACCCCGGGGACATCCTGGATGCCCTCGCCAAGCCCTTGATCTTCGCGGTGGTCGTGGCTCTAATTGCGAGCGTCTGCGGCCTCGCGGCCGGACGCGACCCTGCTGGGGTGGGGCGTGCGGCGACCCGCACCATGGTCGGTGCCGTGACCGCGATCCTGGTCACCGACCTGGTCTTTGTCCTGCTGCGGTGAGGCACGGCTGATGGATGCCATCGTGTCCATCGAGGGGCTCTTCCAGCACGTCGCCGGGCGCTGCGCCCTCGAGGGCCTGAGCCTGGCGGTTGCGCCAGGGGAGTGGCTGCTCCTGGTCGGGCCAAATGGGGCTGGCAAGACCCTGCTCACCCGGTTGATCCTGGGCCTGGACACCCCGTCCGCCGGGACCATTCGGGTCCTGGGGCAACGGCTGTCGACGCTGGACGCCCGGGCCGCACGCCGCTGGCATGCCCAGGTGGGGGCGGTCCTCCAGGGCGGCTCCCTGCTGGAGGAGCTGACAGTCCTGGATAATCTGTTGCTGCCCCTGCGCGGCACCGGGGCGAGCCAGGCCGAGATGGCACGGGCCGCGCGCCTCGCGGTGACGCAGCTGCAGCTCGAGGGCCTCGAGGGAGAGCGGCCGCGCAGCCTGTCCCTCGGGCAGAGGCGCCGGGTCGAGCTCGCCCGCGCCCTGATCCATCGCCCCAGGCTGCTGGTCTGGGACGGCCTCACCGAGGGGCTGGACCCGGCCGCCGTGCGTGAGACCTTGGACCTTCTGCGACAACAACACGCGAGCCGAGGGCTGACCCTGATCGCCACCGACAACAGGCCGGCAGACCTCCTCGCGAGCGGCACCCGGGTCGCGGTCCTGGCACGCGGGCGGCTGATCTTCGACGGCACACCGCAGGCACTCCAGGACGCCGCGCAGACCAGTCTGGAGCTGCGCTACGTCCTCTCGGGGCGACCCTGGGCATGAGCCGCCTGGAGCGCCTCTACGCCCCGCCCGAGATCGGCGCGCCGGGTCAGCGGGCCGCGGCCGGGGTGCGCCGGGACCTGATCCTGGCCGGGCTGTTCGTCCTGAGCATGCTCGCGGTCCTGGCAGGCGGTCTGGCGCTGGTCCTGCCGGGCGTCTTCGGCGGGACCATCCGCCTCTACGCCTATTTTGCGGATGCCGCTGGGCTGGACCCGGGGATCCAGATCACCCAGGCCGGTTATGCCATCGGCATCTTGGAGGCGGTCGAACCCGTCTTTCCCCAGGCCATGGAGCCGAACCCCTGCCCGGGCCTGACGCCTGGGGTGTCCGCCCAGGGTGTCGTCGAAGGTCCTGCCAGGGGCCCCTGTTTTCGTGCCACCCTGCGCATCCGGGACCGCTGGCCAATACCCAAGGACAGCGTGGCCCAGCTCGCTAGCGCCGGGCTGCTGCAAGGAAACGCGGTGCGGATCGTGCCCGGGCGGGACCTCGAGCACCCGCTGCCGGATGGTGCGACCATCGCGGCCGGCGGACGCGAGGCAGACCTCGTGGCCCAGCTTGCCCGCCTCACCGAGTCCCTCCAGGGGTTGGTGGAGAAGACCATCGCGCCGGCGCTGGCCGGCATCGCGGAGCAGATCGCGAGCCTCCAGCAGTTGCTCGGTACTGGTACGGGGACTGGCACGGGGACTGGCACGGGGACTGGCACCGAGGACCCAGGCAACCGCGACCGCCTGGCCGAGGCCTTCGAGAGCATCAAGCGCCTCGCGGCGGACCTGGAATCGGCAGTCGATCCAGACCAGCTCGTGCGCATCCTCGGCGCCGTGGAGCAGGTCTCCCAGAACCTTGCCGGTGCCTCCGCGACCCTGACCAGCCGCAGCGATGACCTCCAGCAGGCGGTTCGCCGCTACACCGACCTGGCCGCCGACCTGCGGGGGCTGGTCAAGCGCAATCGGCCGGCCATCGACCGCTCCCTTACCGATGGTCAGTACCTGCTCCAGGAGCTGGCGGCCTCCCTGGCGCCCATCCTCGAGCACATCGAGACGACCACCCGCAACCTTTCCGAGCTGTCCCGGGACCTGCGCGCCAATCCGGCGGTGATCATCCGGGGGCGCGAGGTCGAGGACAACGCCGGGGGGCAGCGGTGATGGGCGGCGGGCGCAGCCCCAGCGCAGCGCCTATGGGCAGGCTCAGCCTGGTCGTGTCCCTGGCGCTGACCCTCAGTGCCTGTGCCGCCGGAGGTCCAGCCCCGCAGGACCATGTCTACCCCCTGAGCCCCGCCATCACCGTGGTCCCGTTGGTCGAGCCTGCGGTGGCCGCGACCCTGCTGGTCACGCAGCCGTCCGCGCGGCGGCTGACCGTCGGTCGGGAGATCCTCTTTCGCCGGGACGACCGCCCTGGTGAGATTCAGCGCTACAACTTCCACCGCTGGGCCGAGCCTCCGGCCGCGGGCGTCGCCTCGGCCCTGACGGCGGCCCTGCGCGAGGCCCGTCTGTTCGCGTTCGTCATCAACCCGGGGCAGCGGGCGCAGGCCGACTACCTCCTCACCGGCGAGATCCTGCGTCTCGAGCACTTGCCGAGTGCCCACCCGCCCGAGGTCGCCGCGGAGCTCCACCTAACCCTGGTCGACGGCTACGACCGCCGGCCCCTCTTCGCCCGCCTCTATCAGGGCCGCGAGCCGACAGGGGCCAACGACAGCCCGGGCGCGGCAGTCGCCGCCTTCGACGCGCTGCTGGGCCGGCTCCTCGGCGAGGCGGTACAGGACTTGCAGGCGCAGCGCCCGCGCCTTCGAGCCAGGGACGCCCGGCAGGATTGACCGATTGGGGCCCTTTGCAGGACTCGAAAAGGATGCAGCGCGCCCAGCATCGCCCTACGCTCGGGGCCGCACTGCATGCCTGGCGGTGAGACACGCAGGCCTGCCGCACCGCGATGCAGCAGGCCTGGGGCTGCTTCAGCAGTTCCCGCTGGGGCTCAGCCCGGAGCCGCAGCAGGCCCTACTTCTCGGCGGGCGCGGCCGGGGCCTTTGTCTCTGGCGCAGCCGGCGCTGGGACCGCCGGAACTGTCAGGACAGGATAGGTGGGAAGGACCCAGGGCGAGTAATCCCAATAACCTGGGTACCACCAACGCCGATACCAGGGGCGATGCCACCGCCAGTAGTAGGGGCGGTGCCAGTAGCCGTAGCCATAGCCGGGGCCCCACCAGCCAGGCCCGCCCCACCAGCCGGGGCCACCCCAGCCCCAGCCATCCCAACCGCCGCCGAAGCCGCCACCAAAGCCGAAGCTGAAGAAAAAGGCCTGGCTCTGGGAGGGGATCGCCAGCAGCAGGGTCGCAAGCAACGCAGCCGCAAAGACGGAATGCCGTTTCATGAGACACCTCCAAGCCGACAGTGTTGCGGTTGCCATCCTTGGGAGAAAACCTCCGAACTGTCAGCCTTATTTTAGCCGCGCTGTCCCAAATGTCGCGCCGCCGGGCCCGCGGCAGGCGTCAAGAAAACGCCCGTAACTCGCTAGAAAATATATCAATATCGGCCCAGACAAGAGATTGGGCCGCCCTTGACCCAAGCGTACAAGTCATTTAGTTGATTAGCATCAACTAATGTTTCGAACAGTCAGCCGATAATCTTGACACTGTTTCCCGCCATCGGCTGCGCCCAGGTGTACCCTGGGGCCGAGACCGACATGAGTGCGTCCATCGACAACCTGCACTTTTTGCTGCGCCGGCTGCACTCCCTACTCGGACTCCTGCCCATCGGCGGCTTCCTGGTCTTTCACCTGTGGGAAAACTCCCAGTCCCGGCTGGGGGCCGAGCACTACAACGGCGTGGTCGTGGCCAGTCTTCAGCAGATGAACTACCTGCCCCTTCTAGAGATCTTCGTCATCGCCCTGCCCCTGCTCTTCCACGCTGGCTACGGTCTGGTCATCGCTGCGGGGGCCCACCCGGAGCTGCGCCGCTATCCCTTCGCGCGCAACTGGCTCTATTGGCTGCAGAGGGCCTCGGGGGTCGGGATCCTTCTGTTCCTGGTCGTCCATGTCGGCCTGACCCGGTTTTGGGGTCTGGTGGAGCCGGCGGTCCGCGCAGATCTGTACGGCCACATGCAGGGTCTCTTGGCCCAGCCTTGGATGTTTGGGTTCTACGCCCTGGGTCTGCTCCTCGCGGTCTTTCACCTGGCCAACGGGCTTTGGGCCATGGGCCTGGTGTGGGGCGTGACGACCTCCGCCCGCGCCCAGCGACTGAGCGGCCGTGCCTGCGCCGCGCTCGGCGTGCTGCTGGCGGCGCTGGGCCTGCACGGGCTGATCGGCTTCCTGCCATGAGCCCCTCCAGCGGCAAGCCCCGGGTGGTGGTCGTCGGCGGCGGGCTCGGCGGACTCTGGGCGACGCTGCGGATCGCCGAGGCGGGATTCCCAGTCGACCTGTTCTCGCTGTTCGAGGTCAAACGCTCCCATTCCGTCTGTGCTCAGGGCGGGATCAACGCCTGCCTGGACACCAAGGGCGAGCACGACAGCGTCTGGCAGCATATTGTCGACACCCTGAAGGGCGGCGAGTACCTGGCCAACCAGCCACCGGTCAAGGCGATGTGCGAGGACGCCCCAGGGCTGATCCGCACCTTCGAGCGCATGGGGGTCACCTTCTCGCGCACACCGGAGGGTCTGCTGGACCAGCGCCTCTTCGGCGGGGTCAAGAACCGCCGCACCTGCTTCGCCGGGGCCAGCACCGGCCAGCAGCTCATGCATGGGGTGGATCAGCAGGTGCGCCGCCTGGAGGACCTGGGGCAGGTCTCGAAATACGAGTGGTGGGAGTTCCTGTCCCTGGTGAAGGACGCAGACGGGGCCGCCCGCGGCATCGTGGCCATGGATCTCAAGAGCATGGAGGTCCGTGCCTTCCGCGCCGATGCCGTGGTGCTGGCCAGCGGTGGCATGGGGCAGGTCTACGCCCCCAAGACCACCTGTTCCACGAACTCCACCGGTGTCGCCGCAAGCCGCTGCTACCAGCAGGGGGCCTGGTTCGCCAACGCGGAGTTTTTCCAGTTCCACCCAACGGCCATGCTCGGCCATGACAAGAACCGCCTCATGAGCGAGGCCGCCAGGGGCGAGGGCGGACGCGTGTGGGTACCGCGACGACCTGGCGACGCCCGGCCCCCCCGCAGCATCCCCGAGGCGGAGCGTTTCTACTTCCTCGAGGAATTCTTCCCGGCCTATGGCAACACCGTGGCGCGGGACGAGGCTTCGCGGGCCATCTGGCGGGTGACCCGCGACCTGGGGCTTGGCATCGGCGGCGGGGACCGTGTCTACCTCGACCTTACCCACCTCGACCGGGCCTTCGTCGCCAAACGCCTGGGCGCGATCCTCGACATCTACCGCAAGTTCTCCGGGACGGACCCGCTCGACGAGCCCATGCAGATCTTCCCCGCGGCGCACTATGCCATGGGCGGACTCTGGGTCGACTTCGAGAAGGACGCCGTCACAGGCTCCATGAAGGCCGTAAGCCCGCGCAATCACGCCACCAGCATCCCCGGACTCTACGCCTGCGGCGAGTGCGACTACGCCTACCATGGCGCAAACCGCCTGGGAGCCAACTCCTTGCTCTCGGCCTCCTATTCCGGGCGCGTGGCGGGCGAGGCCGTGGCGAGCTACCTCAAGGGCCTGGGCGGCTGGGCCACCCAACTCCCCGAGGGGCTCTACGAGGCGGAGGCGGCGCGCCAGCAGGCCATCAACCGCCGGCTCATGGGCTGCCAGGGCGACGAGGGCCCCTATGCCTTGCACCGCGAGCTGGGCGAGCTGATGACCACCAAGGTCGGTGTGGTGCGCGACAATCGGGAGCTGGATGAGGCCGACGCCGCCCTGCAGGACCTCGCCGCCCGCTGCGAGCGCGTCAACCTCGGCGAGGCCAGCACCTGGGCCAACCAGACCCTGGCCTATGCTCGTCAGGTGCGGGACATGGTCCAGCTCGCCCTGGTGATCACCCGCAGCGCCCGCGCCCGTGACGAGTGCCGCGGTGCGCATCACAAGCCCGAGTTCGCCCTGCCCTTGCCCGCGGGCAAGGGCCTTGGCGACCCGGAGTACGACACCTACATCCGGCGCTGGCGGGACAACAACACCCGTTGGCTCAAGACCACCATCGCCGAGCACGGACCCGAGGGGCCGAGCATCCGCTACCAAGAGGTCGACACCTCCGTGCTTGCCCCGGAGCAGCCTCGGGACTACCGGTGAACGCCATGCCGCCGGCCAGCCTGCATTTCAGAATCCGCCGCCAGGACCGCCCGGGCAGCCGCCCCTACTGGCAGGAATTCCGTATCCCCTACCAGCCCAACCACAACGTGGTCTCCGCGCTCTGGGTTATCCGCTCCAACCCCGTCACCGTGGACGGCCAGCGGGTAGACCCGGTGACCTGGGAGCACAATTGTATGGAGGAGGTCTGCGGGGCCTGCGCCATGCTCGTCAACGGCCGGCCTCGGCCGGCCTGCTCGACCCTGCTGGACGGCCTGGGGCAGCCCATCGTCCTGGAGCCCCTACCCAAGTTCCCGGTGGTGCGCGACCTGCAGGTGGACCGCTCGCGCTTGGAGGCAGGCCTGCGCCGGGTCAAGGCCTGGATCAACATCGACGGGGCCTGGGACCTGCACCAGGGCGCCCCGCGCATCGCCCCCGAGGAATGGGCGGCGAACTACCTCTACAGCCGCTGCATGACCTGCGGGATCTGCATGGCCGCCTGCCCGCAGTTTGGGCCGGACTCCGACTTCATCGGACCCGCCCCGCTGGCCCAGGTCCGCCTCATGAACGCCCACCCCACCGGACGCTACGATCGCCGCGAGCGCCTGCACGCCATCATGGCCGAGGGCGGACTCTCCGACTGCGGCAACGCCCAGAACTGTGTTCAGGTGTGCCCCAAGCAGATCCCGCTGACCACCGCCATCGGCGAGCTGGGGCGCCAGGTGACGCTCCAGGCCCTGCGCGACCTCTTCGGCGGCAGTTGACCAGGCTCCCCGACTCGACCGATCGTCCGCCATCCCAGGGGCCTGGGGAATAAAGGCCATGCGGGGCGGGTTTAAGGGTGAAACCCAACACGCGAGGCCCCCATGTCCCAGACCAGAGCCACACTGCGCCGGCCCGGCACCCCACAAGGCAGCGACCCTGACCCACATCACGGCGCGGACCTGGGCCCGATCGAGCCCCGGCGCCAGCCGTTTCCACGCTGGCAGGATGTGTTTCCGGACCTCGCAGCCGGTGACGCGGCAAGCCGCGCCCTGATGGACGCGGCGCATCCCTTGACCCTGGCGGCCGGACAGGCGGTCTTTCGCGCCGGCGCGCCCTGTGAGCGTTATGTGCTCATCCTGGGCGGCAGCGTGCGGGTGCAGATCGTCGGCGAGAGCGGACGCGAGGCCACCCTCTACCGCGTCTTGGCAGGTCAGTCCTGCGTCCTCACGAGCTGCTGCGTCCTGGCCGCCGAGCCCTATCCTGCCGAGGGTCTCGCCGAGACCCCTGTCTGCGCCCTGTCCATCGGTAAGGGCACCTTTGACCGTGCCTTGGAGAGCGCACCGGCCTTCCGACGCTTCGTCTTCGCCAACCTGGGCAACCGCATCGCAGCGGTGATCTCCCGCATGGAAGAGATCTCCTGCCGCCCGGTGGAGCGCAGGCTTGCGACCTATCTCCTGGCGCGGGTCGGCTGGGGGTGCGCATTGAGCGCCACCCATCAGCAAATCGCCGTCGACATCGGCAGCGCAAGAGAGGTGGTCTCGCGCCACCTCAAGCGCTTCGAGGTCAATGGCCTGGTGCGCCTGGGTCTCGGGAGCGTCGAGGTCTGCGACTCGGAGGGACTTCGCCGTCTGGTGGACCGCCCGCTGTGAGATGGCCGACCCAGCCGCCTCGCCGAGCGCACCGACCCAGACCTGACAGCCGTTCCGCGACGACACCGAGTCGCTCGCACGCGCCGGGGCGCCTGGGTACCTCCGCTGGAACAGCCGAGACGCAGCAGACCTACCCCGAACGGGGCAACGGGGTACAGAATGCCGCCACGGGCCGATAGCAGGCCGTTCCTTCACTGTGACGAAGTCACTGAACGCTTGTCCAATACCGAGCAAGCTCACCCCCAGTCCCCGAGCCTGGGGACATCAACCCATCGGAGATCAAGCCATGCAGAAGAACGTTGGAACCCTGGACCGCGGCCTGCGCGTCGTCGCCGGGCTCGCCCTCATTGCCCTCGCCGCCCTGGGGATGATTGGCCCCTGGGGCTGGATCGGCGTCGTCCCGCTCGGCACCGCCCTCTTGGGCTGGTGTCCGGCCTATAGCCTGCTCGGCATCAAGACCTGTAAGACGGCCTGAGCCCGCCGTCCGAGGCCCACAGGCAACCCGCCAATGACCACCTCGCCGCCGTCGTGATCGACGGCGGCGCCGGAGACCCAGATGAAACGATCGCCTCCCCGGTCTGCATCCTGCGCGTCCTATCCCCCCTGAAGGTCCTTCCACGCTTGTCCTAATCGGCACTCCGCGCGTGGAGTTCGCGCACCTGCTCCAAGGGCCCTGCCAGCAGCCGGCGAAACGGCGCTGAGCGCCCCTTATCGGCCTCCTCCTCAAGTCGCTCAGACACACGCCGGCGCTCCCGGACGCTTCTGCACAGCGCGCTCGGATGTGTCCTGCAGGGCTGGCTGATGAGGGATGGTGGCTGAACCTACCGCGACTACGACCAGCTTGCGCTGCCTGCCCCCCTGCTGCGGCTGATCCCGCAAGATGAAACATACAAGGGCTGGCGCCGCCTAGATACGGGCCTTTGCGGCACTGGCCTTGCGGCCTCCGGGGATGCCCGGCGCAGGCGCCACCAGGCCTCCAGGGTGCAGGCCACGGACCAGGCCTGAAGCGGTGCGCCCCGCGGGGTGTGGGGTGCATCGCCATCGAAGATCTCGCTGACACTGCCGAGGCCGGCGTCGCGCAGATGGTCGGCGATGGGTGCGAGGCGCGACAGGGCCAGTGCCCCATCCCCGGTCACCCGGTGCTCGGCCAGGGCATAGTGGCCCAGGAGCCAGGCCCAGATCGGGCCCTGGTGATAGGCCCCATCACGCTCCCAGACCCCGCCGAGATAGCGTCCCCGGTAGTCGGGGTGGGAGGGTGCCAGGGAGCGCAGCCCATAGGAGGTGAGGAGCTCGCGGCCGCAGACCGCGACCACCCGCGCCTGCTCCTTGGGGCGCAGCGGCGAGGCGGGCAGGCTGACGGCGAAGATCTGGTTGGGGCGCAGGCTGGCGTCGTCCCCCGCGGGGCCATCCAGGACATCGAGGAGTCCGTCTCCATCGGATCTCAGGAAACGCCGGAAGCCGGCCGCCGCCCGCTCTGCCAAGCCGGCGTAGGGCGCCGGGTCTTGTCCCAGGCGCGCAGCGAGGCCCTGCATGGCCCTGAGTCCGTTGTACCAGAGGGCGCTGATCTCCACCGGCTTGCCGATGCGCGGGGTCACCACCCAGTCCCCCACCTTGGCGTCCATCCAGGTGAGCTGCACCCCTGGCTCCCCCGCGCGGATCAGGCCGTCCGCGGGGTCCATGCCGATGCCGTAGCGGGTCCCGTCGCGGTAGGCGCAGACGATGGCGTCGAGGACCGGGAAGGCGCGCTCCAGGGCCGCCAGGTCGCCGGTCTCCTCGACATAGGCCCGCCAGGCCTCCAGGTACCAGAGCGCGGCATCCACCGTGTTGTACTCGGGGGTCTCGCCGGCCCCGGGGAAGACATTCGGCAGCATGCCGCCGTCGACGAAGCGGGCGAAGGTCTCGAGGATGCGCCGGGCGCTCTCGGGCCGGCCGGTGGCGAGCGTCAGGCCGGGCAGGGCGATCATGGTGTCCCGACCCCAGTCGCCGAACCAGGGGTAGCCGGCGATGACCGACTCCCCGTCGGGCACCGCCTCCAGGGGCCGCGCGAACAGGAAGGCGTCGGCGGCGAGCACGAGCTGACCGACCCAGTCCGGGGCGCTGGCGAAGACGGGGTCGGCGGCCCGGGCCTGCGCCAGGAGCCGGGCGTCGCGGTCCTGGTGGCGCTGGAGAACCCCGGCCAGATCTGGGTCCGGCACGGCCGCGTCGCCGAGGGACGCGGTGAGACCGACCCATGCGCCCGGCCTGAGCGCCAGGTCGGCGTGACCGACCCGCAGGTGGTTGTCCCTATCCTCCAGCCCGCGCTCGCGCTCCAGGGGTAGGTCGAAGCCCTCGATCCAGGCGGGATCCACCCGCAGGGTTCCGCCGGTCGCCGCGATGCGCAGCTCGAACCAGTCCCGGTGCACCACCCGCAACAGGTTGCCCTCGCCCGCTGGCCCGGTCTCGATTTGGGGCTGGATCTGGCCCACGCGGGCGACCTGATGGTGGTCGCGGGCGTTGGCCAGCAGCGCGACGCGCAGCCGCAGGTCGCGGTCGGGACTCGGGGTGAGCAGACGCCAGGCCAGGTAAACCCGGTCCGCCCCCTGCTCCAGCCAGATGCGGTGCTCCAGCCGGACATCGCCCAGGGCGTAGCGCCAAACCGGCACGCGGCCGTCCAGGTGGAAGGACTCGATGTGCACCAGCCCGGCGGGCGCCACGGCCCCCCCCGCCCAGCGGTTGGTGAAGAGGGGCCACTCCCGATCGCCCTCGATCAAGGTGGCGTCGGCCTTGGCGAGGACCAGGAAGCGGCCCAGCGGCGGGGCCAGCGGGGCGGTCAGGAGCCCGTGGTAGCGGCGCGTCAGGGACCCGGCGACGGTCCCCGCCGCATAGGCCCCGCGGCCGTTGGTCAGCCACCACTCACGGCGCTCGGCCTGGTCGAGCTGGCCGCAGACCTCTCGGCCGAACTGCACCGGCTGCGGCAAGCCGCCGTCTGAAGCAGCTGTTGGGTCAGGTGTTGGTCCAGCGGTTGGGGGCGCTGCGGGGCTGGGTAGGGCGCTCATGCCAGGGTCTCCAGGGGTGTCTCCACGGGTGTGTCCACGCGTGTCTCAAGGGGTTCGTGCGTCGTCTGGACCGCGGCGAGCCGATCGGCGACCCGCAGGGCCCAGGCATAGATGCTGAGGGCCGGATTCACCCGGCTGGAGCGCGGCAGCACACTGCCGTCGACCACGTACAGGTTTTCCAGGCCGTGAACGCACCCGCAGGGGTCGACGACCGATGCCGCGGCGTCGGTCCCCGCCACCAGGGTCCCGCAGGCGTGGGCCGTCCCACTGAGGCCGATGGGCTTGGCGACCGGCAGGTAGCCCAGACCCAGGAGCTGGCGGCTCAAGGTGCGGACCAACCGGCGGTGCTCGTCGCGCCCCTCCGGCAGGCGGGACGGGTCGTACTCGAGGCGCGGCGGCACCTTCGACCCCCATCCTAACCTTCCCCCTGCCAGGGGGAAGGGACCGGCCGTCGCGGCTGCCCATGACCCGGTTGTCCGGGTGCGAGCCGTCCTCGGTCTGCAGGAAGAAGCCGTAGGCGCGTCGCGCCACGGGCCCCGCCATCCCCCCCACCTTGGGCCCTAGCGTGAGCCAGCCGGTAGGCCGCGGCGGCGCCGCCGGCGCCCGAGCCGATGATCAGATAGTCCCAAGTCGTGCTCATGGTGGTTACTCAGTAGAGGGCCGCGGGCGCAATCACCGCGGCGGTGGAGCCGCGGGTCTTGGCGTGGGTCAGGACGAACAAGAACTCGTGGACCCCCGCATCCGCCAGCACCTCGGTGGCCAGGTTCTCCAGCCCGAACAGCCCCATCTTGACGTACATCGTCTGGGGCACCAGGAAGGGGCGCTCCGGATCCTCGCCTGGGACGGGTCCCAGGCTCCAGGTGTCGGCCCCCACCAGTGCCACACGGGCGGCGTAGAGGTGCTCGATCAGGGCCAGCCCGGGGCCGGGCTCGCCGGACAGGAAGGTGTCATTGTCCTTGCCCCAGAGACCGCCCCAGCCGGTGTGGAACAGCACGGCGTCGCCGGGACGGAGCCGGAGACCTTCCTTGGCGAGCGCCCCCTCCAGGTCGGCGATGGTGATGACATCGCCCTTGTCCAGACGGGCGTTGCCCTTGTAGCCGGCCAGGTCCACCAGGATGCCCCGGGTGACGATGGGCGGGACGGTCTCGATCCCCAGCCGCGACAAGCCCCAGGGCTCGACGATGTCCTGGACCCTCCAGCCGTTGTAGAAGCGGTCGCCGATCTGGATGTGACCGATGGCATCGAGCTGGGTGCCAACCTGGAAGGTCCCGGCCTGGATCTCGGTGATCCAGTTGATGGCGTTCTTGCCCCAGCCCTTGCCCACCGCGTCGGGTCGGCGCGGGTTGGTGACGTGGGCCGAGAGGTCGACGATCTGGTGCCAGTAGCGGCCGGGGAACTTGGGCGTGTCCTCGTCCAGTACCCGGCCCAGGTCCGCGACCACTCCACGCTTGACCAGGGCGACAGCCGCCAGCACGCCGGCCGGGGTGATCTCGTTCAGGCTGCCGATCTGGTCGTCCGCGCCGTAGCGGCTTGGCCACCAGGGGGCGACGCCGGCGGGCAGACCGCTCGGGTCTGCGCGGGCGTCGCCGGGGGTCGGCGTGGTCGCCGGATCGCCCGCGACGGCCGACGCGAGCGCGAGCGAGGCCAGGACTCCGGTCAGGGGACGCATCGCGGTCACCTCCGCTCTGCCCGTTGCCGACGCGCCCTAGGCTCGCCGCCGGCCGAGCCAGCGGGCGATCAGGTGGTCCAGGGACAGCGTGCCGGGGCCATGGCTCAGGGTGACCAGGAGCATGAGCCCCCACACCAGGTGCTCCTGCACGCCGGCCTCCATGAGCCCAGGGTAGGAGATCACCGCCACGATGTTAAAGACGAAGAGCATCAGTGCCGCGGGCCGCCCGGCGAGCCCCAGGGCGAGCAGGACGGGGAATACCAGCTCGGTGAAGGTGCCCAGGTAGGCCGCGGTCTCAGGCGAGAGCAGGGGGACCTGGTACTCGTAGGTGAAGAGCAGCACGGTGCTGTCCCAGCTCGCGATCTTGGTCAGGCCCGACTTGAAGAAGGCGTTGGCGACCCAGAGGCGTACTGCCAGGTCGGCGATGGGGGCCAGGTAGCCCTCAAGGGCGCGGTAGATGGAGCCCACCGCCGCGGCAAGGTGCCCGGCCGGGCGCAGGGGCAAACGGGTTGCGATGGTGTTCATGCGAGGTCCTCCAGTGATGTGGAATGGGGGGTGGCGTCAGAGATGTCAGAGTCCATGAAGGTGCCTAGCCGCAGGTGGACGGCGAGCGTAGCGGCGAGGTCGAAGCCCGGCTCCGCCGCCAGGGCCAGCCCCGCCGCCTGGGCGAGGCCGGCCCCGCGGGCCAGGGCGGCGAGCCAGGGGTGCTCGCCTGGCCCGAGGGCCTCCAGGCGGACATCGAAGCCGCGGCGGATCACCAGCACGCGGTCTTCGCCGGCGTCCAGGTCCACGGTCTCCTTGGGGTCGGCGCCCTCCTGGTGCAGGCCCCAGATGGCCAGCACCGGGTAGGGGGAGACGAGCAGGCGCGCGGCCGGCCGCAGGCGCAGCCGCAGCCCCGCATGCTGCTCGGCCGGCACCCGCGCCACGACTTGCGCGAGCCGCGTCGGGTCCAGGGGGTCAGCGTCGGCGGCGTGGAAGACCTCGTGGCAGAGCCACTCCAGGCTCGCCAGGTCGCGCAGGTAGGGCAGCGGCGCGGCGGCAGGCAGCCCGGCCAGATACTCCGGGAAGCTCGCCCCGTAGTCGTGTAGGTCGCCGGATTCGGCGGGGACCGAGCGCACATAGTCCCGGGCGCTCTGGCGGAAGAACGCCTCCCCGACCAGGCGCTCGGTCACCCGGTAGATGGCGCGCAGGGCCTCGGTCAGGCCGGCGAAGACGTTGTTGCGATAGACCTGGAGGCGCCGCTCCGGCGGGAGCCCCTGCCGGCACACGCGGGGGATCATGCCCGCCAGGTCGCCCGCGAAGACGGCCGCCGCGAAGTCGCGTTGTAGCTCAGGCAGCGCGGGCATGGCGGCGGTCCTCGGTCTGGCAGGCGTCGATCAGGTCCTGGGCGCGCCCCGCCTCCTCCAGCAGGACCGCGAGCGGCGGCAGGTCCGTGTCCCACTCGATGAGGGTAGGGACCGGGCCCAGCCGGCGCAGGGCGTGGCGGTAGAGCGCCCAGACCTGCTCGCAGACCAGGGCGTTGTGGGTGTCGATCAGGAGCTCGCCGTCCTCGAAACGGCGGCGGGTGTGGCCGGCGAGGTGGACCTCGGCGACCAACCGCGACGGTACTGCGTCGAGGTAGGCGTAGGGGTCGAACCCAAGGTTGGCGGAGCTCACATAGACGTTGTTGACGTCGAGCAGGATGCGGCAACCGGCGCGCTCGGCCGTGGCGACGAGGAGCTCCGCCTCGCCCATCTCGGCCCCGGCGAGCTCCAGGTAGCTGCTGACGTTCTCGATCAGGATCTCGCGCTTGAGATGGTCCTGGACCCGGGCGATGCGCTCGGCGGCGTGGCAGGCCGCCTCCCGCGTGCGTGGCAGGGGCAGCAGGTCGTTCAAGTAGCGCCCGCCGATCGAGGACCAGGACAGGTGCTCGGAGACCAGCCCCGGCTCGATTCGCCCGATCAGCCCCTGTAACCGGCGTAGGTGGACCTCGCTCAGGGGGTCGCTGGAGCCGAGCGACAGGCCCACACCGTGCAGGCTGATGGGGTAATCGGCGCGGATGCGCTCCAGGCAGTCGAGCGGCCGCCCTCCGGCGCCGAAGTAGTTCTCGCTGTGCACCTCGAGCCAGGCGACGGCGGGTCGCTCCTCCAACACCTGGAAAGAGTGGTCGGCCCGCAGGCCGATCCCGGCACGCGCCGGGATCGGCGCCGCCACCACCTTGGGCCCAGCTTGGGCGCCAGCTTGGGTGGTCGCGGTCATGGCTCAGCCCTTGGGCGAGGTGCTGCCGCCCACGATGCGCTCGCAGGTGCCCTTGGGGGTGTAGATCCAACTGTCCCCCTGCCCGTCCTTGGTCGTCGTGCCCGCGCAGGCATGGGTCGAGGTCTGGCAGTCGTTCTTGCCGGCCTTGACCACGCCGTAGCACTTCTCGGCGGAAAAGGCGGGCTTTTCCGCGGGACCGGCGGTGGCGGCCGCGCCGACGGCCATACAAAGGGCGGTGAGTACGGCGGTGCTGGTTACGCTTTTCAGATCCACGGTCTTGTCTCCTGTGGTCGGATGCTTGCGGAGGGTTGGTCGTGTCGGGTATCGCCCGCACATCCCTCCGAATGCAAACCCGGTGCCAACGGTGACGAGAGAGACAATGGATTTGAAAAACAATACGTTAATGCGTCCTGCGTCGCGTTGGAGGTGGCCAGTCTCCCAATGGCTGCCGCGACGGATCGCGGCGCCCGCATCAGGCCGCGGGAGCGGGCAGGGCCCTGCAGACTTGGCCGAGGCGTTACGGAGGCGACCCAGGGTCGGCATCCAGCGCTAGGCGCATGCCGACCAGGGTGTAGCGGGTCTGGGGGCTGTTCCAATTGCGGTAGGCGCAGCGGGCGTAGAGGGACCAGGTGTGCCAGGAGCCGCCGCGCCGTACCCGGCGGTTGCCCTCCGCCGGGCCTTGGGGGTCCTTCTCAGGGGAGTTGGCGTAGGTGTCCTCGCCGTACCAATCGGCGACCCATTCCCAGGCATTGCCGTGCATGTCGTACAGGCCGAAGCCGTTGGGGGCAAAGCTGCCGACGGGGGCCGTGAAGGCGAAACCGTCGTGCCCAGGTAATGCGAAGTGTGCCCAGCGGGGCCAGTTGGCCGCAGCCGTGGCGTCGAAGGTGTTGGCAGTGGTGAGCAGGCTCGCCGGGTCGTCACCGCCCTGGTAGCGGGTGCGCTGGCCGGACCCCGCGTGGGCACGGCAGGCGTATTCCCACTCGGCCTCGGTGGGCAGGCGGTAGCGGCGGCCCTCGCGGCGGCTCAGCCAGTCGGCCAGGGCGACGGCGTCGTTCCAGGTGACGTTGAGGACGGGGTGGTCGTCGCCCTGGGAGAATCCTGGGTTGTGCCAGGAATAGCGCGGGTCGCGGCCCTCGAAGGCATCGCCGCGCGGCGATGTGGCCGGGTCATAGGCAGGATTGTAGCCGTAGCCGCCGGTGCCATCCGCGATGGACTCGGGGACATAACCGGAGGCTTCGAGGAAGCGGCGGAACTGGCCAACCGTGACCTCGTGACGGCCGAGGTAGAAGGGCCTGGTGATGCGCACCCGGTGCACGGGGCCCTCGTCCGAGAGGTCTTGCAGGCGCCGGGTCTCGTACTGCGGATAGGTCTTGGCGAGGGCCGCGGGGGTCTCGTCGCTGCCCATGAGGAAGTCGCCGGCCGGAATCAGCATGAAGCTCATGCCCAGGCTGTTCTCGATCATGGGCGGCGGTTTGTCCGGCCAGGCGGTGCCAGCGAGCACCAGCAGGACCGCCGCCACCGCGGCGGCAGGGCGCAGGCCAGCGCCCTTGCCAGGGCCTTTGCCAGGGTCTTTTCCGGCGGGCCGAGCACCCGGGCAAGCGCCGGTGTGGGTGAACACGGAGACCATGCCGCCTCCTCCGCTCGGTTGGCCTGGGGGCACTATTGTCCCCCAGACCGACCCTGAGTGGGGATCGCCAGGCTGGTCGCCGGTCCGTGTCCCCATGGGGCTGGTTCCCGGCCCAGGCGGCGAGGGCTCAGGCGGCGAGCCGCGCCTGCTCGACCCCCTTCGGTCGGCGCACCGGGGCCTTGAGGGTGACCAGCTCCTCGGACGCGGTGGGGTGGATGGCCACGGTGGCGTCCAGGTCGGCCTTGGTGGCGCCCATCTTGAGGGCCACGGCGAAGCCTTGCAGCCTCTCGTCCACCCCGTCGCCGATCAGGTGGATGCCGACCACCCGCTCCTCGGGCCCGGCGCAGACCAGCTTCATGGCCGTGCGCGGCCCGTGGTCGTTCAAGGCATAGCGCATCGGGGTGAAGCGGGTCTCGTAGACCGTGAGGTCGTCACCGTAGCGGGCCTGGGCCTCCGGCTCCGTGAGCCCGACCTTGGCCGCCGGGGGGTGGGCGAAGACCACCGTGGGCACGTTGCTGTCGTCGAGCCGCAGCCCGGCCTCGCCGCCGAACAGCCGCCGTGCCAGGCGCCGGCCGGCGGCAATGGCCACCGGCGTCAGGGGCTCGCGCCCAGTGACGTCGCCGATGGCGTAGATGCCGGGGACATTGGTCTGCTGGAGCTCGTCGGTGGGAATGACCCCGTTGGGCCGCATCGCGACTCCGGCCTCCTCCAGCCCCAGCCCCCTGGTGTTCGGCGCCCGGCCCACCGCCCAGATGACGGTGTCGAAGCCGCTCAGGTCCCTGCCGGCGTTGGCCGCCGGTTGAGCCCGGAGCCGGATGCCGTCCTCGTGGCGTTGCCGATTCCAGGTGGCGGGATGTCCCGCTGTCGGTGGGTCAGATGGGGGCTGGGTCTCGATCTTCATCACGGATGATCTTGACAGTAGCAATGGATATTGACGATACACCCACCGGCGCAGGCTCCCCGCACGCGGACCTAAGACCGGCCCGGGTTACAATCCGGCGTCATCTCTGTCAGGCGGTAACCGACCATGATCTCGCTCCTCGACTACGGCGCCGGCAATGTGCGCAGCCTGCGCAACGCCATCCAGACCCTGGGCTTTTCGCTCACCGAGATCGAACGCCCGGAGGACATCCTCAAGGCGGAGCGGCTGATCTTTCCAGGTGTGGGGGCCTTCGGTGCGGCCATGCAGCGGTTGCACGCCCTGGGCTACGTTGAGCCTCTGAAGGCCTATCTGGCGGAGGGCCGGCCCTATCTGGGGATCTGTATCGGGCTGCAGACGCTCTTCGAGGGGAGCGAGGAGTCGCCGGGCACCGCCGGTCTCGGGCTGATTCCGGGGCAGATCAGGCGGTTTAGCGGGAACCACCTATCGGTCCCGCACATGGGCTGGAACGGCGTGCGGCTTGCGCGCCCCTCGCCCCTGTTCGCGGACTATGCGGGGGACAAGCTCTACTTCGTCCACTCCTACCGGGCCGTGCCTGGGCCGGAGCGTGCCGATTGGGTCCTAGCCACCACCGACTATGGCGGGCCCTTCATTAGCGCCGTGCAGCGCGGTCGCGTCGCCGCGGTCCAGTTCCATCCGGAGAAGAGCGGTGCGGCCGGGCTCAAACTGCTGCGGCATTTCCTCGCGGGCGAGGACAGGGTCGCGGCGGCCCCGGCGGTGCAAGAGCCCGGCCCGACGCGGCTCGCCAAGCGCATCATCGCCTGCCTGGACGTGCGCACCAACGACGCCGGCGACCTGGTGGTGACCAAAGGGGATCAATACGACGTGCGCGAGGCCGGCGCCGTGCGCAACCTCGGCAAGCCCGTGGACCTGGCGCGGCGCTACTTCGAGGAGGGGGCCGACGAGATCACCTTTCTCAACATCACAGCCTTCCGCGACTCGCCCCTGGCGGACCAGCCCATGCTCGAGGTCCTGCGGCGGACCTCGGAAAACGTCTTCGTGCCGCTCACCATCGGCGGCGGTATCCGCGCCTACACGGACGGAGAGGGGCGGTCCTACTCAGCCCTGGACGTGGCCTCGGAGTACTTCCGCTCCGGCGCCGACAAGGTGTCCATCGGCAGCGACGCGGTGGAGGCCGTCGAGCAATACCTGGTCCGCGGCCGCAAGGACGGCTCCACCGCCATCGAGCAGATCGCCGAGGTCTACGGCAACCAGGCGGTGGTCATCTCCATCGACCCGCGTCGCGTCTACGTCAGCTCACCGGAAGACACCCACCACCACTGCCTGCCAAGCCCAGAGCCTGGCCCTAACGGTGAGCAATGGTGCTGGTACCAGTGCACGGTGAAGGGCGGGCGTGAGGGGCGCGACATCGATGCCATCGAGCTCGCCCGCGCCTGCGAAGAGCTCGGGGCCGGGGAGATCCTGCTCAATTCCATTGACCGCGACGGTACGGGGCTCGGCTTCGACCTCGGGCTGATCCAGGCCGTGGCGGACGCCGTGACCATCCCGGTGATCGCCTCCAGCGGGGCCGGGCGGGTGGAGCACTTCTCCGAGGTCTTCGAGGCCACCGGGGTCGAGGCCGCCCTGGCCGCCGGGATCTTCCACCGCCAGGAGGTGCCCATCGCGGCGGTCAAGGCCCACCTCAAGGCGTTGGGGATCGAGACCAGGGCCTGAAGGCCGAGCCGAAAGGCGGGACCAAGGGCGGGACAGGGTCGCCATGCCGGGCGAAGCGGCCCGCTAGGATCTAGCCCAGAAGGTCGACCCAGATGGGCCCCGACCGCCTTTCTCCGCTCGAGCGGAACAAGCCACCCCCGGCAAAGTGCCATGCCAGCCCGTTCAGGACATCGACCGCTGTCTCCGGCGTGACCGAACGGGCGAGGTCCGCTGAAACCAGCCCGCGATACCAGCGGCCAGAGCCGCTGAAGCCCTCGTAGGTCACCGGGTAGGTCAGCCACAGGCGGCCGCAGGCGCGGCAGGTCTCGATGTTGACATCGCCGTAGCGGCCGTTGGTCTCGTCGACGCCAACCCGCGTCGTTTCGAGCTCACGGTGGTCGAACGGCGGGGTCATGCAGTGGCAGTCGGTCATGGTCAGCTCCGTAATGCGAGGGTCCGGGGGGCTGCCCCAGGCGTAGCAGGGCCCGAGGCCAAGCCCCCCGTCAGGGGACCGGCGTGCCTGGCCAGGCCGCGCCCGGCAGCCTGTGCTTGACCTGCTCGGCGATGCCGCGGCCTTGGGCGGTCCGGGGCGAGTCGCTGATCCAGAGCAAGACCCCGCGCGCCGGGCCGGGAGGGCATCGCCCGGCCGATCGGTCAACCCACTTCCGCAAAGATCCTGTGATCCCCGCGCATGGATTGTAAGGATCCGGAACCAGCCCCGACTACTTCCACGAGGCACTGGCCCCGCGACCGGCGGCCAGGGCCGCGCCGGCTCGGGCCCAGGCTCGGGCC
>Ga0272446_1001739_pt1 | contig 31124 bp, 24 predicted proteins | sample YNPCB0061_FD_194587 | JGI IMG/M metagenome (GOLD analysis project Ga0272446, IMG submission 194587) | Hot spring microbial mat communities from Yellowstone National Park, WY, United States - YNP-CB-006-1 | ecosystem: Environmental > Aquatic > Thermal springs > Hot (42-90C) > Sediment | place...
TCGCTGTATCCTTGATCAGCGTCTTGGTGCTGCTGGAGAGGTCGGCATCGCCGCCAATCATGGTCGGGAGGTGCTTGGCGATGGCGTTCAGGGCTGCGCCGTTGGCGTCGCGGGTCGCCATCGGCTTAGTTTCCGGCCCGTATACGGGCAGATCGGCGTCCCAACCGGCGGGCAGTTCGCCGCTGAAGGCGTCCGCCCATTCTTTCGCCAGATCGGGGAATTTCGCCGCCCATTCGGCGTGCATGGCTGCCCATTCGCGCTCCCAGCGCTCGCCGTGTTCAATAGCGCTGCGGAAGTGTTCTAGCACCTCGCCCGGCACGTAAAACTGAGCCTCTTCAGGCCAGCCCAGCGCCCGCTTCGTGAGCTTCACTTCTTCTTCGCCCAACGGCTCGCCGTGCGCCTTGTACGACCCCTGCTTGTTGGGGCTACCGTAACCGATCACCGTGCGAATATCAATCAGGGACGGGCGGGATGTATCGGCGGTCGCCTCTTCAATGGCGGCGGAAAGTGCCCCCAGATCGTTCCCGTCTTCCACGTAGATCGTCTGCCAACCGTAGGCGGCAAAGCGGGCCATGACGTTCTCGCTGAAGGCGGCGCTGGTCGGGGCGGAAAGCATCACCTTGTTATCGTCGTACAGCACGATCAGCTTGCCGAGTTTGAGGTGTCCGGCCAGCGAAGCCGCCTCCGCGACAACACCTTCCATCAGGTCGCCGTCGGAAGCGATGACATACGTGTAATGGTCTACAACCGGGTAATCTGGGCGGTTGAACTTGGCCGCCAAGAATGCCTCTGCCAACGCCAAGCCCACCGCGTTCGCCACGCCCTGACCCAGCGGCCCCGTCGTCGTCTCCACGCCGGGCGTCAGACCGTACTCAGGATGGCCGGGCGTGCGGCTACCCCACTGCCGGAAGGCCTGAAGTTGCTCCATCGGTACATCGTAGCCGGTGAGGTGCAGCAGGGCGTACAGCAACATCGACCCATGCCCGGCGGACAGCACGAAGCGATCTCGGTTGGCCCACTTTGGGTTACGGGGATTGTGTCGCAGATAGCGCGTCCAGAGGGTGTAGGCCATCGGCGCGGCCCCCAGCGGCAAGCCCGGATGCCCAGAATTCGCCTTCTGGACGGCATCGATGGACAGGGTGCGGATCGTGTTGATGGCAAGTTGCTCAAGCGAGGTGGTCATTTCAGCCACAGGATAGCTCCCTTAACTTGTGTGGAAGGAATGGCAGGCGAAAACATGAGACGTGTGGGGCATACCGCGCCCCACCCGCGAACAGAGACCGTAAGTGACTAATTCCCTGCCCCAGACGAAAGCGGGGTTGGGGTCGTTGCGCCGGGCAGTGCGAGGGTGGGTTGGCCGGGGACGCCAATTGTTCCGGCAGTGCCGCTCGCAGCGCACCGGAAGCCAATGAACCCACGCGGGCTAAGAGGGTCTTCATCGCCGCGATGGACAGTACGGGCGAACAGGGGCAGGGCGTCCCAGCTCCCGCCACGATGCACTTTGCGCGTACCGCTGGCAGGCCCTACGGGGTCAATGACGCCGGGATTGGCAGCTTGTTCGCGGTAATAACGTTCCCCGTACCAATCAGAAACCCACTCGGCCACGTTACCGGCGAGGTTCAAAATCCCGTCGGCAGAGGCCCCGTTCCGGAACTGGTCAACGTTTTCTGGACCGCCGACGTTGGTCGGGCGGGAGGTGCGGGCGCGGGTTTCGTCCCATGCGTTCCCCCATGGGTAGATGCGTCCATCGGGGCGGCGGGCGGCATATTCCCATTCAGCCTCTGTCGGCAGGCGGCGGCCAATGGACTTACAATAAGCATCCGCGCCGTACCACGTCACGTACACCGCCGGACGGTTCTGGTACAGGTCAAGCGTGACGCTGTAGCGGCCGCCATCGAGGCGGATCACGCTATTTTGGGTTTGCCCTACGATGGCGGCACAGGCTTGCCCGCCGCACCCGTTGATGTGAGCATTCGGGCCAATGGTGTTCAGGAAGGCCACAAATTGCCGATAAGACACCTCTGTTTGTTCAAGGGCGAAGGTATTGACGGTGACCTGATGGGCAGGCAATGAATCTTCGGTGAAGGCCGGGTTACAGTTTACCCCGCGGTCTCGATCTTGGCAGTCTTGCAGGGCGCGGTTGGCCTCTTGCAGATCTGTGCCCATCGTAAACGTGCCGCCGGGAATGGTGATCAGGGGAGAAGGCTCCACATTTGCAACGGCTACCGTCGGCGGGGCAGAGAGGGTCGTATTGACGACGGGCACAGAACCCGCAGGCGTCGTCGCAATCGGGGCGGCAATGTTCGTGCCGACGGGGGGCTGTGTGGGCAGGGTGATTAACCCCGTTGTGGGCACGGCGGGGGCCGCGCCGGGCTGCGTCGGCAGCACGATAAAGGCCGTTGGGCCGCCGACGGGGGCGGCGCTCGTCGGTTGGACGAGGACGCTCCCAGCTTGAGTCGGTTGGGCGGCGGGCAGGTCAGTCGGCGGGATTAGCGTGGCCGGAAGGGGAGTGGCGGGGGCGGTTGTCGCGGTGACAACGACAATGGTAGGGGTGGTCAGTGCGCCTGCCACTGGTTGGCCGGGGAGATTGATGCTGATCAGGTTGGCGGCATACGCCGCGAGGCATAGCACGCTCGCACAGCCCAGACCGAGGATCGCCCCGATCATCAACCACTGCCAACTGCTATCTCTGGTGCGGCCACGAAGCGAACCCATGTCGCGCATTCGGTTTCCTCAACTTCTAGGGATGTTTCTCGCCCAGCTGGGGGCGGTTTAGGATGTTCTGGCCAAGCAGCTTTTGCGCGTTGACCAATCACCAATAATCGATCAAGATTTACAACGTATCGTATTTTGCATTGATTGGCAAGGCTTGTGCAAATGCTACCGGAAAATATTTCCAGCCCCAAGATCGTCGTCGTCGGTTCGCTCAATGTCGATCTGGTCGTGCAGGTGGAGCGCTTCGCCCGTCCGGGGGAGACGCTCCCCGCGAAGGGATTTCAGACCTTTATCGGCGGGAAAGGATTTAATCAGGGCATTGCCGCCGCCCGGCAAGGCGGGGCCGTGAGTATAGTAGGCCGAGTCGGGGATGATCAGTTCGGGGTAATGTTGCGAGAGGTGGCCGCCCGCGAGGGGATCGGGGCGGAGCGGCTGATCGTAACGGCGGGCGTCTCCTCTGGCGTGGCCCTGATCGCCGTCGACGATGCTGCCGAGAACGCGATCATGTATGTGGCGGGCGCCAACGGCAAAGTGACGCCGGAGGATGTCATCGCCGCCGAATCCCTGATCCGCTCAGCAGATTTGGTGCTCGCCCAGCTCGAAATCCCGTTGCAGGCTGTCATGAAGGCCGCCGAGTTAGCGAAGGCAGCGGGCGTCACCATGATGTTGGTCCCGGCCCCTGCGCGGCCCTTGCCCGCCGAATTGCTCCGCAACGTGGACGTGATCGTTGCCAACCGCGAAGAAGTGAGCATGGTGCTCGACGAAGCGACCTATGAGCCAGAGACGGACGCCCGCCGTCTCTTGGCGAAGGGGCCGCACACCGTCGTCGTAACGTTAGGTGGGCGGGGGGCGCTGGCCGTCCGTGCGGGGCAGCCCACCCTCAGCGTGCCAGCTTTCCCCGTCGAAGCGGTAGACACCACCGGCGCGGGCGATGCCTTCTCCGGCGGGTTAGCCGTTGCGCTGGCAGCTAAACTCCCCTTAGATCAGGCCTTGCGGCGGGCGGCGGCCTGTGGCGCATTGGCGTGTACGGTCATGGGGGCCGAACCCTCCCTGCCGCAGCGCGCCGCGGTTGATGAGTTACTCCGCAAACATGCTTCTGCATAGGCTAGGCGGGGCAAAAAATTAGCCCGACGAGGTGTCCTCGCCGGGCTAACAGCCGAACCAACCCAGAGAAGGGTTACTTCTTCTTGGAGGCAGCCTTTTTGGGGGCGGCCTTCTTTTCGGCTTCCTTCTTGCCGGTCACTTCGCTCTTGAGCGTAGCGCCAGCGCTGAACTTGACACTCTTGCCAGCCGGAATTTGGATCTTTTCGCGGGTGCTGGGGTTCGTGCCAGTACGGGCTTTCTTTTCCCGCACTTCGAACGTGCCGAAACCGGTCAGGGTCACTTTTTGGCCGTCCTTGAGCGTCGCTTGGACAACTTCGATCAGGGCGTCGATGACCTCGCCTACTTTGGTTTGCGGTTGGCCCGTCTTATCCGCGATTTCTTTGACCAAAACCGTCTTGGTTTTCGCCTCGGCCATAGTAGGTGTTGCTCCTTTACTAATGCAAAGACTCTTAACAAGAGTTCACGTCCTATGATGCGGTCTTTCAGGCCGTGTGTCAAGTGCCTATCGGGGAAGATCAAGAAATCCGAAAGGATACTCATGCGGAGAGCGCTGCTCATTCTTTCCGCAAAATTATTTTGTATTTTTTAAATTCACTTTATATTCTTAATTGATTTAAAAGTTTCTAAAGATTGGTATTTGATGAGTTCATCCCATGTTTTTCAAGTTCTGACGCGGGTAAACCGCCTTTATCAGCACAGGGTCAAAGCGGAGACGGGTAGGGTCAGGCTGGCCGAAGTGGGGTTTTTACCGTCAGGATCGGGCAAGACAAGCCGCAAATAAAAAATTGACTGAAAATAAATTTCTCTTTCTCAAATCTGTAAACCTTACGCCAATGGCGGTGAAGTAACCCCGCATGGAGCGGCTTGGATAGGCAGTTGACAGCCCTCCATACTCGTGTTAGGCTGTCTAAAGGTTGTCTAACCCAATAAGGAGGTCTATGGCAGAATTGCAAGGTTTTGTCGTCAAAACGCAGAGTGGTTTCTACACTGTTCAAACCCCCGCTGGGCGGGTCGTCTGCCAATTGCGCGGGACATTAAAACAAGCCAGCAAAAAAACGGAATTGTGCGTTATCGGAGACCGAGTCGTGATAGACCTGTTACCCGATAGCACAGGCGCACAAAAGGGCGTCATTAAGGCCGTTACCCCCCGCGAAAGAGTCCTCTCCCGCGTGGAACCCTCCGAATATGAGGGAACCAGTACCGAGCGCGAACAAATTCTTATTGCAAACCCTGATCAAGCGGTCTTTGTTGCCTCCGCCGCGAACCCCGCCCCCAACACCCGCTTCATTGACCGCTGCCTGATCGCGGCAGAAAAGGGCAACGTGCCCGCCCTGATCGTCCTCAACAAGATCGATTTAGTGGGAACGGACGCCGCCCGCGATCTGTTCCGCGTGTACGAACAAATCGGCTACCCGGTTATCTACACCAGCGCCCATACAGGGGCTGGGATCGACGAATTACGGGGCCTGTTGACGGGTAAAATTTCGATCTTTGCTGGGCGCTCAGGCGTCGGCAAGAGCAGCCTGCTCAACGCCATTCAGCCGGGCCTAGCGCTGGCCGTTGGGGAGGTCAGCCGCAAACTGACTAAAGGCAAACACACCACCGTCAACGCCGGCATGGTCGAGCTGACGGGCGGTGGCTGGGTGGCCGATACGCCCGGTATTCGCGGCTTGGGCCTATGGGACATCGAACCCGACGAACTCGACGGGTATTTCCCCGAATTTCGGGAGCTGATCCCGCAATGCCAATTTAGCGATTGCACCCATAGCGAAGAACCCGGCTGCGCCATTATTGCAGCGGTGAAGGCGGGCAAGGTCGCCCCAGAGCGCTACGAAAGCTACCTCCGCCTGCGCGAAGAACTCGATGAGCAGTACGTGTACTAGCATCCCCACCCCGTGATCGTCTGTTTGTGCGAGGGGCAGAAAGCACCCCCGTCGCCGCGCAACATCCCGCCCCTGATGTCCGTATAGCACGATTGACGGGGCGATATGGGGCGCGGCGGCTCGCACTTCGGGCAAAAAATTCGCCCCCGATGTACAATACTCATCAATGCGAAGGGCATCATAAGGGGGGAAGTGCCAATGTCGGATATGGAATCGCTACGGAAAAAGGCCGAAAAGCGTGTTAAACGCCGCCAAGATTACTACGGCCACCTCGTTTCGTATGTGACGGTGAATGGCTTTTTGTGGGCGTTGTGGCTTATTACAGGGGCGGGCTTCCCATGGCCGATCTTTTCTACGCTTGGATGGGGTATCGGCCTCGCCTTTGACACGTTAGATTATTTCACCAACAGCCCCGATAAACGGGAGGACGCCATTCAGCGCGAAATGGCGAAATTGGCTGCCCAAGAAGGCTACCTCAAGCCCAAGCGCGAACAGCGCGAACAATCCGCCCGGCTCTCCGACGACGGCGAGATCATCTACGATGAGGACTACGAAGAATCCGAACGGGAACGCCGTAGCACCAAGCGCAAGTAGCCTCCTTCTGCGCTCTGCCCCCACCCGATATGCGATTGGGGGCATTTTCCCCCTCACACAACATCATTAACTCAACTGGCCTATACAGTTAACCCTCTCTCCAATATGTCTTAACCTACAGATACTACTCTTCCAATGCCCCTCAATTTGTCGACAGTCTACAGTTGGGAGAAAGTACCGTGAAGAATCCTATTCTGCGTATGGCCATCCTTGTGTTGGTGGCCGTTTCCCTCGTTGCGGGGTCGTTCCTGAGCGCCCGCGCCCAAGAGACGATCACCCTTAAAATCGAAGGCGTTAGCGGTCCGGAAGTCAAGTGGCTGAATGAGACGGTCAAGCCTGCCTTTGAAGCCAAAATGAAGGCCGAAGGCAAGAACGTCACCGTTGAAGTCGAAGAATTCACTGGCACGGGCCAAGACCTACGCCAGCGCTACACGCTGGATATTGGTGCAGGCGTCGGGGGCGACATCCTGTCCTTCGACGGCTTCTGGATTCCCGACTTCGCCGAAGCGGGCCTGCTCAAGCCACTGAAGACCGTCGTCGGTGAAGAGGTGATGCAGTGGGAAGGCTGGGCCAAGACCCCCGCTGGCCTGCAAGCGATCCTCGCTTACAAGGGCGAAATCTACGGCTACCCGCGTGGGACAGATGTCCGCGTGATCTGGTTCCGCAAGGACTTGTTGAAGCAAGCGGGCCTACCCGAAAACTGGCAGCCCACCTCTTGGGAAGACATTTTGGCCGCCGCCCGCCAGATCAAGAAGGCGCTGCCCGAAGTCACCCCCCTGCAACTGAACGCGGGCAAAGCGATGGGCGAAGCTAGCACCCTGCAAGGCTACATGATGGCCCTGCTCGGCGCGGGCCACCACATCTACGATTTTGAAAATCAGAAGTGGATCGTCCGCAGCGAAGCTATCCTGAACACGTTGAACCTGTACAAGACGCTCTTTGCGGAAGGCCTGAGCGAACCCCGCTTCCAACTGACCCAAGATGGCCGCGATCAATCCTTCCTCGCCTTCAAGGAAGGCAGGGTTGCCATGCTGGTCGAAGGGGACTTCTTCTGGCGCAGCGTGTTGGTTCCCGGCGGCACCAACCCCGCTTCGATGGCAGACCGCAACGAAAAAGTGGCCTTCGCCAAGATGCCCGCGATGATGCCGGGCAAGGGCTTCAATGGCCAAGACTTCGTGACGATCTCCGGCGGGACGGGCTACGTCATCAACCCCAACACCAAGCACGCCAAAGAGGCGTGGGCGCTCATGCAAGTCATGTTCAGCAAAGAGAGCTTTGAAGCCCTCCAAGCCCTCCAGCCGCGCATTCGCCCCCGCACTGATGTGCCCGTCACTGGCGATGCCGTGATGAGCGCCCTCGCCGCCGACGTGCTGCCCCTGACCACCGTTCGTCCGGCCCTGCCCACCTACAGCAAGGTCTCCGAACAGGTGCAACTCATGACGGAAGCCATTGTCACGGGTGACAAGACCCCCGAACAAGCGATGGAAGATTACGCCACCGCTGTTGAGGGCATCGTCGGCAAGGAAAACACCGTAGACCTGAAGTAACCAGTAACCGTGTAACACCGCCTCCCCCTGCACTTTCCCACCAGAGAGCGGGCAGGGGGAACCTCCCCAGTAAGGACATTTTCCCGCATGAACCGCACCCCTATCCTGAGCCGTCCAGTTGGGTTGGTCTTTATTAGCCCGGCCACACTCTTCATTTTGGCCTTCCTCATCTATCCCTTTATTTCGATTGTGCTCCTCAGCTTCACCAATCAGGGCATCGGGCCAATGTATGGCCCGAACACGCGCTTTGTGGGGCTGCAAAATTACGCCGAACTGCTCAACTTTTCGCGCTGGATGAATCGCGGCCAATTGGGGTGGAGCCTGTGGATCACGGCGCAGTTTGTGGTCGGCTCAGCCCTGATCGGGCAGGCCGCACTTGGCCTGAGCATCGCCCTCTTGTTCCAGCGGCGTAAAGGCTTCCTGCGCGAACTGGTCTTCACCCTCGCCATCACGGCGTGGATCATGCCAGATGTGGTCGTCGCCTTCGCGTGGTTCGCCTTTTTAGACCCCTTTCGGGGCACGCTGAACAACATCCTCGGCGGGTTGGGGCTTGGCCGCCCTGATTGGGTGCTGGATCACCCCTTGCTGAGCATCGTGATTTTCAATACGTGGCGCGGCACGGCCTTTTCGATGTTGCTCTTTTCGTCGGCGCTGGCCTCGATCCCGCCGTCGTTCATGGAGGCGGCAGAAGTCAGCGGGGCGGGGGCGTGGCGCAAATTTCGGGATATTACGCTCCCCCTGTTGCGCGGGCATATCGCCACCGACCTGATCCTTGTGACGTTGTGGACATTCAACACCTTCACCCCATACCTGATCACCGGTGGGGGGCCTGCCTCCAAAACCTTGCTCGTCTCCATCTATACCTATGAGACGGCCCTCCAATTCAACGAGTTTGGCAAGGGGAGCGCCGTCAGTGTGATCGTGATGCTGATCAACCTGATCTTGGCGTTAGTGTATTTGTTCAGCATCCGTACTCGGCGGGCCGCCGTTTAGGGGAGGGAGAAAAGATGGTCAAGCGCAAGTCGCTCGGTCAAGCGGTGGGGAGAGGGGCCGTGTACCTTTTCTCGATGGTGCTAGCGGCTTTTTTCGTGACGCCGTTGTTATGGTTCGTCGTGGCCCCCTTCAACCCCGAAGCCACGCTCAGCGTCCAGATTCCGGCGCGGCCTTCGCTGGCCAACTTCGAGGAAGTCTTCCGGAATCAGGTTGCGGTGCGCGGTTTACTCATCAACAGCCCGATCATCGCTGGCGGGACGATGGTCGGCACGGCCCTGATCGCCGCGCTGACGGCCTACGGCATCTCGCGGGCGCAGCTGCCGGGCAAGCAAGTGCTCACCTCCATCCTGATCCTGTTCTCATCGGTGGTGACGGGCACGGCCAGCATGGTTCCGATCTTCCTGCTGATGTTCAGCCTACGCCTGATCAACACCCATCTGGGCGTGATCTTGGTGATGGTCGGTGGACTGATTCCCTCTGCGGTGTTCATCATGGAAGATTTCGTCGAGAGCATCCCGCGTTCTTATGAAGAAGCGGCAATGGTCAGCGGTGCGCGGCCTTTACAAGTCTTTTGGGATGTAGCCTTTCCGCTGATCCGGCCCGGGGTGATGGTGGTGGCGATCTGGGCGTTCGTCAATGCGTGGGGGGCCTTCCTAACGCCCTTCATCTTGCTGCGCAGCCCCGATCTATTACCCGCTTCCGTCGCCTTTTACCGCTTCTATGATTTAGAGTCCAGCACGGCAATGCTCACGTTGGTTTCGGCCTATGCATTGGTGTATACCGCGCCCGTTTTGGTGCTGTATCTCTTAGTCAATGCGCGGTATGGGTTCCGCTTCTACGGCGGGATCAAACGCTAGGGAGGGCGCAAATGGCAAGCCTGCAATACACGGAAGTCTCTAAGCATTTTGGGCGCGTGGTCGCCCTTGATCGGCTGAACCTGAGCATCGCTGACGGCGCGTTTGTGGCCCTCTTGGGGCCATCGGGGTGCGGCAAAACCACCACCCTACGCCTGTTGGCCGGTCTGGAATCGCCCACGACGGGCGAGATCAGCATCGGCGGGCGCGATGTCACGGCCCTCCCCCCGCGGGATCGGGATATTGCGATGGTCTTTCAGGATTACGCCCTGTACCCCCACATGAGCGTTGCCGAGAACATTGGCTACCCGCTGAAAGTCCGCCGGACGGCAGCCGCCACCATTCAAAAACGGGTGCAAGAGGTCGCCGATCTGCTTCAGATTGGGCATTTGTTGGCCCGCAAGCCCGGCCAACTTTCCGGTGGGCAGCAGCAGCGGGTATCGGTGGCGCGGGCGTTGGTGTACACGCCGCAGGCCTTCCTATTCGATGAACCCCTCAGCAACCTCGATGCCAAACTCCGGCTGGAGGCGCGGAGCTTTCTGAGGAACCTGCAACGGAAATTAGGCGTCACGTCGGTGTACGTCACCCACGATCAGGCGGAGGCCATGGCGCTCGCCGACCTGATCGCCGTCATGGATCGGGGCAAGTTGGTACAGCTTGCCCCGCCGCTAGAAGTCTACCGCCGCCCGGCCACCACCTTTGTGGCGGGCTTCATCGGGAACCCGCCGATGAACCTGTTACCGTGCCGCGTCGCCGACGGGATGATCCACGTGACGGGGGGAGCCTTGCCGTTACCCGCCGTGCCCGGTGCAACGCGGGCAGCAACGCTCGGTTTTCGGGCCGAACGCGCCACTTTGAATAGCATGAACAGTACAAACAGCGCCGAGTCGGGCATTTCGGCGGTGGTGTACGCAGTGCAGCCCCTCGGCGGGGAGACGTTGGTCACCCTTCAAGTGGGCGATTCGCTCGTCACGGTGCGCCACTTCGGGGATGACGTGCCCGACCTGCACGAAAACGCTGCCGCAACGTTATACATTCCTCCTGCCCATTGTTACCTGTACGATGCAGACGGAGCCTTGATCGCATGACCCACACCACCCTCACCCTGACTGGACGCGCCGAGCCGCGCCAGACCCGCACCTACGGCTACCTGCCCTTCGATGTGCCGCCCGGAACGACCCGAATCGACGTGCATTACACGTATACCGACAAGGTCGGTTCGGAGCCGTGGCTAACGCATGGGAACACCGTCGATCTCGGCTTGATCGATGAGCGTGGGATCGGCTTTGGCGAGATGGGGTTGCGCGGGTGGAGCGGCAGCGCCCGCGATGCCGTCTTCGTGGCGTTGGATCAGGCCACGCCCGGCTACCTGTCCGGCCCGATCCGGCCCGGCGTGTGGCACGTCCATCTGGGCTTCTACAAGATCGCGCCGCAAGGGTGCGATTACACCGTGACCGTTACGCTCACCAGCGGGGAGTCGCGGCCCGTTGCCAATGTCGAATACCTTTCCCTGACTGGGCAACCGATCAGCGCCCCGATCCGGCCTGATGGATGGTATCGGGGGGAATTGCACTGCCACACCGTCCACTCGGACGGCGACTCGACGGTGGCGGCGGTCATTGCGGCGGCGCAGGCGGCAAGTCTAGACTTCCTCGCCATCATGGATCACAACGATGTCAGCCACCTTAGCGCGATGTTGGCCTATCAGCGCGACGTTCGCCCGCCCCTCACCCTGATCCCCGGCTGCGAGATGACCACCTACTACGGCCATTGGAACGCTTGGGGTCTCACCGACTGGGTTGAGTTCCGGATTGAGACGGCGGATGACATGCGGCGGGCCATCGCAGCGGCCAAACGGCGCGGCGCCCTGACCAGCTGCAACCATCCCCGTCCATATGGGCCGGAATGGGCCTTCCCCACCGTGACCGACTTCGATTGCCTAGAGGTCTGGAACGGCCCTTGGGCGCTCCAAAACGATGCGGCGGTGGCCTACTGGGAGTCGCTACTGCGGGCGGGGCGGCGTGTGCCCATCGTCGGGGGGAGCGATATGCACCACCTGCGCGGGACGTTCAGCCAGTATGTGAGGCTCGGCACGCCGACGACGTGGGTTTACAGCCCCAACGGGCCAGAGGCTGTGCATCTGCTGGCGGCGATCCGGCGTGGGGCAGCGTGTGTCAGTGAGAGTCCTGAGGGGCCGCGTGTGGAGATCAGCACGGATGGGGCCGCGATGGGCGGGGTTGCTCCAGCACGGGCGGGCACGCGGGTGCAAAGCCGCGTCCGGGACGGAGTCGGAGGCGTGATGGTGCTGTACACGGCGGCGGGCGAACTGCATCGGGAGACGATCCATGCCGCCGATCAGACCTTCCTGCTGGACATGGACAGCACGGCGGCGGGCTACGTGCGGGCCGAAGTCCATGCGGCGGAGCCGGGCGGGGACGGGCAACCCCTCCGCCGTGCGCTCAGCAACCCGGTGTATTTTGGGTAGAACATCGCGCAGCAGTATGACGGGGGCTGACTACTTCCCTCCGCTAACTTCCCCCGCAAAGACTTCCATCATACAATGCAAGTGGTTGTCTTTTCGTTGGGAGGGAACACACGGTGACCCAGTTACAAATCTCGTGGCGAACGGGCGTCAACATGCGGGAGTTTGCCTTCTACGGCACGCCCGCCTGCCCTCATACCGATCCCGGACTCCAACGCCGCCAGCTTGACGCGCTGCGCGGCCTGAAAAACCACCTTGTCCGTTTTTACGCGCCCTACTCCGGCGTGACTGCCCAAGAGAGCCTCCGGCGGGTGATCGCAGCGCTTGACCTGCTCCAAGAGTATGGCATGGCTGCTGTGATCTGCCTGAACGATAGCCTCCATTCAGCGTTTATCGTCCCCGGCGATGCGCCCTACCATAACGGCCCACTCGGCCACATTGAAAAGCGCTACTGGCACGAAAAACGCTACCGTGAGAACCTGATTCCCTTCGCCACGACCCTCACCGCCGCCTGTGCTGGACACCCCGCCGCCTTCCTCTGGGAATTGGGCAACGAATATGCCATTCACCCACAGCCTGCCTCCCGCGCCGATTCGCTGGCCTTCCTAGACTTTGCTAAAGAACTCAGCGAGGTCATCAAGAAGAACGCGCCCGGCCACCTCGTCTCTACCGGCTTGGTGGGAAGTCATCACGTCTCCCCCGCCGACGATACCACTCAATTCCCCCGCGAGTTGTACAGCCTGCCCACCATCGACGCCATTTCGATCCACTACTACGCCGACGACGACGAACGCCCCAAAGCCGACATGGACGCCGCGCTTGCGAAAGCGCTCAGCAAGCCGTTTTACATCGGGGAATTTGGCGCCCCCGACCATTGGCCGGATCGGGCTGCCTACTACCGCGACCAGATGGCGGAATGGATGGCGCGGGGCGCGTTTACGGCCATGCCTTGGGCCTTCGATACCTCCCCGATGGACGTTGGGGTGAGCGATAACAAGGCCTTCGCCGCTATTCACCCAGCCTTCGCCGCAATTGGGGCGGAATTTGCCAGCTTCGCCCGTCCCGTCTCGCCCGTCGTGCGAGTGATTCCGGCCTCTACCACGCTCATCACCTCAATGAGTACGACCACCACGACCAACCCGACAGGAACAACGACCATGACGACACCTGCCACCCCACCTACCAAAATCTTCATCGTCACCGACGGCCCGCTTTCCGTCCGCACCGCCCCCACCCTCGCACCCGGATCGCGCATTTCGGGCCGGATTTTGGTCAACGATCAGCGCGTGGAGGTCGATCCGAAGTCGCGCACGGAGGCCGAAGGGTACGTGTGGTGGCGGCACGCGGGCGGCTGGTCGGCAGAGCGTTCGATCAACGGCGTGGAAGTCAACATGATCGAACTGATCCCGCCCAAGACCGACCCCCAGCCTCAAACCACCACCCTCCCGCCTACGACAACGCCACAAACCACCATACCCGAAGTCAACCCGCGCCCGACTCAGCCACAGGCAACGGTCTTCGCGCCCCAACAAACGAAAACCTTCCAAGTGGTCACCTCCGCGCTGAGCATCCGCACGGCCCCGACGTTGGAACCGCGAACCATCGTAGCGGGCAAAATGTGGAAGAATGGCGATTCCGTCGTTGTAGACGCCCAATCCCGGACGGAGGCGGAGGGCTTCGTGTGGTGGCGGCACGCCGAAGGCTGGTCAGCCGAAAAGAGCCTGACGAACACCGCCCAAGTCCTGATGGTAGATGCTGCCAGTGCCCCCAAGCCCGGCGAAACGCCGATTTACTTCTCCCGCCTGCCCGTCGACCTGAACGTGATGCGTTGGTTCTACTACTATGGCAACACCCGTTTTGCCTTCAAACACGGGCGGGAAAAGAACTACGATGGCTATAGTCAGGGGCTACATGGTGGCATTGACTTCGGGCATCCGGGCGGGGCGCAAGTGGTGGCCGGAATCCGGGCCGATGTGGGCGCACGGTGTACCTACGTGGGCGACCAGCGGAGTTTCCGCCCCAACCGCCTCGACATCACGATTGGGCAGTACACGTTCATCTTTGGGCATTTAGCCAGCCCGAATTTCGGGCTGATGGGCCAACTCATCGGGCCGGATACGGTCTTGGGGGTGGTCGATTCTGGCGAAGTCCACATGCACCTTGAGGTACGTCGGGCCGGGACGACAATCGTTAACCCGCTGCTGTTCTTCCCGCGCAACTTGGTGGATGCGATCATCGCCCGCTTCCCCCCACAAGGGGATGAGTTTGGCTTCCAGCCCTTTAACGGCCAATGGGAGACGCCTCTTGACCAGCCGGAGATCAAGATCGGCGGGCGGGTGATCGGCCCCCGCGCTTAGTGGCTCTCGTGGTAGGCGCTGCCGGACCCCCACCCCCTACCCCCTCCCTGCTTTCGGGGCGGGGGAACGGATTCTTGGGCGCGATCCGGTTCCCCCTCTCGTGTGGGAAAGGGGGCAAGGGGGTGAGGTTCTCTGTGCGAGGGGGGCTACCCCTGCGGCGTGGCGTCCAGATCGTGGAACATGTCTTCGGCGGTGGGGCCTTCGGGGGCTACTTCCCCGCCCCGACTCGCCGCTTCTTCCATGCTCCGGTACAGGGCGGCATCGGCCTCTGCGCCGCGCTTGAGCAACGGAACCAACTCCTCCATGATGATCCGTTCGGCATCATCGGGGAGCAGGGTGGGCGAATTGCGGATCGCAGCCGTCAGGGCGCTCACCGTCTGGTTGTACTGTTCCGTCGAGAGGTTCCGGTTGCCGCGTGCACTGTTCCACGCTTTGAAGGCGGGTTCAATATCGGGCAGGGTGCGCCATGCCGTGTACTTATCCGTCACCTCGACGGCGAAGACCATGTAAGTACGGTTTTCCAGCACGCGCCCATCGTGGAACAACTTCCCGCCGCTGAAGGTTAGTTTAGCCGGGTCTATGGCTGGGCCAGCCGGCATAACCACGTAGTACGTTTGGTAGAGCGTCTTGGTCGTGCCCAGTTCGCCCTCCCATGCAACGGCGAGCCGCGCCCCGTTCTCGGTGTCTACATCAAAGATGGCGTTCACACTCTGCCGGAGCGAATCGGCGATGCCGAGTGCGGCCAACCACTGCGGGTTTTGGGCGGGAGCTGTAAGTTTACTGAGCAAATCCAGCATTTCCTTCGCCAAATCTTTCGCGGAAACAGCAAATAAGCCAACTCGTAACATCAATTGCTGTTCATTAAAGGGGAAAATTGGGGAGACCACCTTCGGCTGAATGTCGATGTTGGTCAGGCCACCGCCAGAGGCATTCGGATACCCCGACGGGCTAACGACGACCTCTTGTTGTGTGCCGTTGGCATGGATGAAGTTGAAGTGCATGGCGGGCACGTACAGGCGCGTCCCGATGATATCCCGTGCGAGGCGCATGGTCATAAAACGAAGGCGATAGTAGCCTTTTTGGGCGGCTACCTTTTGTTTCGTGTACAGCGGCACGGTCACCACTTGGGGCAGTTGCCGATAAAAAGGGAGGTTCGGGAGCATGGTCAGCGCTACCTTTCGAGCAAGATGACAAGTCTATTGTACGCCAAAATGTGAACAGAGATAGTTCGCTAATGTTACATAACGTTGGGCAACCCGCCGGACTAAAGTCTGATTCCCGTCAGGTGAGGTCGTGGTATAGTGAAAGGGAGTCTGCGCCATCACGATCACCGGTAGAGTGAACTGTCCTGAAGCCTATATGTACACACCCCCCCGCCCGCAACCGTATCCTGCCCGGCCTGCGCCGCGCCCGGCCCTGACCCCTGCCACCATTGCCCTGTTGGGCATTGGGGCGGCCTTGCTCATGTTGCTGATGGGTGCACTGGCAATGGGCGCGGGCGTCTTGTTCCTGATCGGGAGTAATCGCATCTTGCCCGGTGTCAGTGTGGCGGGCGTGCCGTTGGGCGGCCAAACGGCGGATCAGGCGGCGGGGACGTTGGCCACGACATGGAGCATGGTCACGATCCGCGATGGGGATCGGGTATGGAGCTTGCCGCCGGACGTGCTCGGACTCCGCCTTGACGCGGATGCCTCCGCCCGTGCTGCCCTCGCCTACGGACGCGGGCAGGGGTCGGCCCTCGTCGGGATTCTGGGCCGCCCCGTAGTAGCGCCCGTCATCCACGTCGACCCGGCCAAGCTGATCGAAGCGCTCTCCGAATTGGCTGGGACGGTAGACTTGCCCGCCCGGAACGCCACCCTCCGCATGGAGGGGGGCGAATTGCTGCCCGTTGCGGCGGTGCCGGGCCGCTTACTCGATGTCAACATGACCCTCGCCCGCCTCGCCGATCCCGGCACGGAGTTGGCCGACGGCGCGCTCGACCTCGCCATGTCGGAGGTGGCCCCCACCGTCACCGACGCCACGCCCCTGCTGGAAAAAACGCGGGTGCTGTTGGCCTCGCCCCTCACCGTGAACGCCTATAATCCGGTCACGAACCAAACCATCGTGTGGCAGGCCCCGCCGGAGGTGTGGGGGGGCTGGCTGACGACGGAAAACGCGCCTGATGGCGTCCATCTGGCCCTTGAGTCGGCGGGGCTGGCGGCCTTTTTGCAGGCGCAAGCCGCCACCCTCCCCGACGGGCAATCGATCAAGGTGGCGGAGGCCATTGCTGCCGTGCAGAGGACCGTTTCCGCCGGTTCGGTGAACGCTCAAATTCGGGTGTATAACCCGCCCACACAGTACACCGTTCGCTATGGGGATACATTGGGGGCCATTGCGTGGCGGGTGGGCATCCAAATGTTCCTGATTCAGCGGGCCAACCCCAGCAAAAACCTTGAGTCGCTCGTGCCCGGCGAGGTGATCACGATCCCGTCAAAAGATGACCTCTTGCCCTTGCCCGTGATTCCCAATAAACGGATCGTGGTCAGCATTGCCCGGCAGCGCATGTGGGTCTACGAGGGTGGGAACGTCCGCTGGGAATGGGCGGCCTCTACCGGAATTCCCGATAGCCCGACCCAACCCGGCGTTTTTCAGGTCACTTCCCACGATGGGACGGCCTACGCGGGCAACTGGAACCTGTACATGCCCTACTTCATGAGCATTTACGAGGCCGTGCCCGGCTTCAGCAACGGGATTCACGGCTTCCCCTCCCGCGGGGGGACGCAAGTGCTGTGGGAAAATGCGCTCGGACGGCGCGTGACTTACGGCTGCATCTTGATCAGCACGACCAACGCCCGCACGCTGTACGCATGGGCAGAAGATGGCGTCGTCGTCGAAGTCCAACCGTAGGCTGTAAACGGCCAATCAAGCGCTTCTCGCCTGTTCCCCTACGGTAATTGGGCGGGGCAACCCCTCGCGGGTTGCTGTGCGGTTAGTCCTTTGGCGCAATCACCCGTTGGGTGTTTGTGGAGTCGCCCGTTTCGCTTTTTTCAGTGGAGGTTTGTATGTATTCCGTTCGTAAAGCGTTGTCCTTTGCCCTGATTGTTGCGGTGGCGCTGATGGCCTTGCCCGCCGCGCCCGCCCAAGCCGCCTTCACCCCTGTGATCAGTGCCTTCCATGCGACGTGCAGCACGTTCAGCGTAGCCTTCAGCCTGACCGGAAAGACCAACGACGCCAACGGTTATGACCGCGTGCGTTTTGAAGTCACTGACGGGACGGGGAAACTGCTCTATCGGGAAGACTCCGTCCGGGTCGTGAACCCCACCATGCCGACGGACGCCCGCGTAACGGGCTTGAGCTATGACGCCGACGGCGTGGCTGATGGCGCTCCCGTCGCCAACCCAATCCGCTTCACGATCCTTGATACGGACGTGCTGCAACGCCCGGTTGGGAAGATCGCCGAAGCGACCTTTGAGAGCGCCTGCTTAGGCCAGACCAGCAAGGCCGCCTATTTCGCCAGCTTGCTCCCGACGGGCGAACTGGCGACGCTAAAGGCCGCTACTGCCCTGTACCCGACGCCCGGCGGCTCCCCGTTGGCGCTAACGGTGGAAGGCGGGCGCACCTTCACGGCCATTTACCGCAGCAACGATAACGGCTGGATCGGGATATACGTGGGCGGCGAAAATCTGGTGTGGATTCCGGCGGATGCCGCAACGGTCAATCTGAGTGGGCTGCGCATCCTGCCGACCCGTATCGACCCTAGCCAGCAAGCGACGGGCGCAATTGTCCCCACCGTTCCGGTAGCGACGGCCCGCGCCCTGTACACCGTCAATATGCGGCAGTTGCCGGCCACAACCAGCAAGATTCTCGCCAAAGTTCGTTACCAAGAAACGGTAGCCGTCTATGGCCGGAGCGCGAACAGCGCATGGTTACTGATCACCTATAACGGGGTGTCCGGATGGGTAGCTTCGCGCTTCATGCGCCTGAACGAAACCCGCCTGAGCGCGTTGCCCGTCGTCGGGTAAGTTCGCCTAGCAAAAAAGCCCCCTCCACATTGGGGGGCTTTTTTGTTTATTCAAATACAGGCAGGTCACCCGACGCAAGCGGGGGGGTGAGGTTCTTAATGGGGGCAAGTTTGGGGGCACTCGGTACAATTGCGGGCAAGTGTGTTTACTGAAGGAGCCAGCATGATCGACTTTGAAACCCCACACAGCCCCGGCGCGGTTGCCAGCCTCACCGCCGCCGCCGACGGCCTGACGTTGCGGGCGGCAAACGGGGCGCTCCGCCTGACGGTGATCGCCGAAGACTGCATACAGGTGCGTTTTTCCCCGTCAGGGAGCTTCCCGGTGCCGTTTTCGTATGCCGTCGCTAAGGCAGAGTGGCCGCATGTGCCCTTCACCGTCCGTGAGGAAGCCGATTCGGTCACGGTGAAGGCCGCCCGGATCGCCGTCAAGGTGCGCCGCGCCGATTGCACCCTGACCTTTACCGACGTCGCCGGGCGCGTCATCAGCACGGAGGCGGCCCCCATCGGCTACGGCCCAGAGGGGTTCCGTATTGCGCGGGGGCTACCCAAAGCGGAAAAGCCGCTCGGCCTCGCCCCGCAACCCACCACCCTTGACTTACGCGGGCGGCGCTACCCGCTATGGAATACCGACCCCATCGGCACGGCGCGAGATAAAATCCCATCGTACTTCACCATTCCGTTCTATTTGGGCGTGGCCCCCGACTATGCAACGGGCCTATTTTGGGATAACCCCTCTCGTGGGTATTTCGATGTTGGCCATACCAAGCCAGACCAGTTGCTCGTCGGCGGCACGATGGGCGAATTGCGTTACTACCAGTTCGCGGGGGACGTGTTCAGCATCCTGAACCGCTATACCGAACTGACTGGCAGGATGCCGCTCCCGCCGTTATGGGCGCTCGGCTTCCACATCAGCCGTTGGAGCTATGTGCCCGAAGCGAAGGTGCGCGAGGTCGTCTCCGAATTGCGCAAGCGCAACCTCCCCTGTGATGCGATCTACCTCGATATTGACTATATGGATGGCTACCGCGTCTTCACGTGGAATAAATCGGCCTTCCCCAAGCCGGAAAAACTGATCCGCGATCTGGCCAACGCGGGCATCAAGACGCTGGCGATCCTCGACCCCGGCATCAAGCAAGACCCGGCCTACAGCATCTACAAAGAGGGCATCGCCGGAAAGCACTTCGTCCGCTTCCCGGACGGCACGCCCTACATCGGCCCCTGCTGGCCGGGCGATTCGGCCTACCCAGATTTCACCAACCCAGCGACGCGGGCATGGTGGGCCGGGCATGTGCGGCAACTGGTCAGTAAGGTGGGGTTTGCTGGCCTGTGGAACGATATGAATGAACCCGTCATCTTCAATTCGGAGACGATGCCGGACGAAGTGCAGCACCACTTTGACGGCTACTACGGCAAACCCACTTCCCACGTAGAGGCACACAACGTGTATGGGACGCTCATGGCCCGCGCCACGTTGGAGGGCCTGCAGCAGGTCGATAAAGACCGCCGCTGGGTGAATCTGGTTCGGGCGGGGCACGCCGGTGTACAGCGTTACGCCAGCACATGGACGGGCGATAACAATTCGGACTGGGATCACCTCAAATTGGCGATCACCATGACCATCAATTCTGGGCTGGCGGGCCTGCCCTTCAACGGCCCCGATGTGGGCGGCTTCTTCGGCGATTGTGAGCCGGAACTTTTTGCCCGCTTCATTCAGTTGGGCTGCCTAATGCCGTATTTCCGCGTCCACTCGGCACACGGCACGCGGGATCAGGAGCCGTATGCCTTCGGCCCGGCGGTGGAATCCATCTCCCGCGCTGTGCTTGAACTCCGCTACCGCTTGCTCCCATACTTCTATACCCTGTTTGCAGAGGCAGCCAATAGCGGCGCCCCTATTTTGCGCCCGATGTTCATAGCGGATTTGCACGATCCGGCCCTGCGTGGGATCGAAGATCAGTTTATGGTCGGCCCGGCCTTGCTCGCCGCCCCCGTCTTGGAGAGCGGCCAACATACCCGCCGTGTGTATTTGCCGCGTGGGGCTTGGTACGACTTCCATACGGGGGCGCGCTTTGAGGGCGGCATGGCCTACACCGTCCCTGCCGGACTGGACGTGTTGCCGTTGTTCCTGCGGGCGGGCGCCGCCATCCCGATGTATCCCGTTCAGCAGTACGTCGGGGAAAAGAAGATCACTGAAGTCACGTTGCGGGTGGGCGTCGGCGCGGGCGAGTCGTTCGTGTACGACGATGCGGGCGAGGGGCAAGCCTACCGCAACGGCGAACGGCGCTGGCTCCAAGTGAGCGTCTCGCCGCTGGAAAATGACGGGTTGCGGATTATGCTTCAGCGCGAGGGAACCTACGCGCCGCCCTACACCAAAATCCGAGTGGAGGTGTACGGCATCCCCCGCGATCCCGACAGCGTCACGGTTGACGGCGCGGCCGCCCCCATCTGGTACTATGAAAAGGGCATTGTCGAGTTCAGCGCGGCGGCGTCCTTCGAGATCGCCCAAGTCAACCTGCTGCCCCCCCAAGAGGCCGAAGTGACCATCCGCCGCAACCCGACTCCCCGTTAGGGACGGGCGGCGGCTTCTAAGGCCGAGAGGCAATCGCGGGCGGCCCCTTCCCATGTGAAGCGGGCCGCCTGCGCGTAGCCCGCCGCGACCCGTTCAGCGCGGGCTTGTGGGGTTAGCCCCACCAACGCCCCGATTCCGGCCGCAATGGCCGCCACCGACGCCGGATCGACCTGCAACGCTGCCGATCCCGCCAATTCGGGCAGGCTAGAGGTCTCCGCGCAGAGGACGGGCGTCCCGCAGCGCATGGCCTCTAGCACCGGGAACCCGAACCCCTCATACAGGGACGGGAAGGTTAGCCCGACGGCCCCCGAATACAGCGCCGCCACGTCGGGATCGGCGATGTAGCCGGGCGTGAACACCCGCCGCCGGATTGGTTCTGGCAAGTGGGGCAGAATATCGCGGTCGACGTCTAGCAGCCAGCCCGCTTTACCCGCCAGCACCAGCCCTAGATCGGGATCGCCGGACTCGGCCACATATGTAGCGAAGGCCTCTGCCAAACGGCGGATATTCTTGCGCGGTTGAAGCGTCCCTAAAAAGAGCAAGTAGCGATCCGGCAAGCCGTATTTGGCCCGTACCGCCGCGATCTGGCCCTCATCGGCGCGGGTGAGACCCTCCACACCGGGGTACACGACCCGGATTTTGTCTGAGGGGATGCCGTACTGCCCGATCAGGTCTTGCCGCGTGGCGGCGGAATCGGCCAGAATCAAGGTGGCACGATGGGCGCTGTAGCGGGTGGTCAGGTCGAGGTAGAGTCGCTCTTTGAGTGGGTGTGCTTCGGGGAAAAAACGATAGCCCAGATCGTGAACGGTCACGACGGCAGGGCCGGGAAACACAAACGGCAACGTATGGGCCGGAACAAACGTGACATCGGGGCGGGAACGGGCGATCTCCCATGCGAAGCGGGTATGCGTCCATGCCCGCCGCGCCGGAATCACTCGGTAGACCACTGACTCCGACTCTGGGAACAAGCCGGGCGGCGGTGCATCCCGAAAGTACAGGGTCAGGTCGTGCGGGGGGCGGAGTGCGATCAGGGCGCGGATCAGTTGCCGGGCATAGTTTTCTGTGCCGGTGCGGCGGGCAAGGGTGGCCCGGCTGGCATCAATGGCGAGTCGGAGTCGGCGCACGGGGAGGATCAGCCGTCGCGGGGGGGGAAGGCACGCGGCAGCAGCAGCGCCGCCCCGATCAGCAACAGGACGGGCCAAAACAGCCCGATGCTCTGCATCAAGGCGGGCGAGACGTTGCCCATCCCGAACGGCAAGGCCACCACGCCCACTCCGATCATGGCGAGGGCGGGCAACACCACGCCGCGATCATGGCCGCGTTCGAGGGCGAAAGCGACGAGCAGCGCCACACCGATCAGGCTGATTCCCAACGGCCACGCCGCCCCGATAGGCAATTGCCCGGCCCATACCCCGTAGGCCGCGCCCGCCCACCCGATCAGGCTGAGGCCGATCACGGCGAGGCCCCGTTCACGGCGGCCATTCAGGGCGAAGCGGGCGAAGATGCCCACGCCGAGCGCCGCCAAGCCGATCACGACGAAGGCCGCCGCCGGAATACGGCTCGCACCTAGTCCCAGCGTCTCATACAGCAAAAGTCCGCCCACCCCCACCAGCAGCAGCCCAATAATCGACATGCTGAAGCGGGCGCGGCGTCCGGCGCGGTAGGTTTGGGCGCGGGCGGGCCGAGCGAGGTCGGCTTCGGCGTTCTGGGCTTCGGCGGGGGCCTCTGCAGTGGGTGGCGATTCCTCCCCCTGTGGCGGAGAGGAATGCCCATCGTCGGGGCGCAGGTTATCGATCAGGTTATCGGGGGCGTCAGACGTTTCAGGCATGGTGCATGTTCCCTTCGCGGGGCAAAATTATGCCGTAACCCATGTCGCCCCGCAACGCCCCTATTCCCCCTTGCGCTGATCGAGCGCCTGCAGGCGGGCAATCTCGTCGCGGATGACGTGGGCGTGTGGGTGATCCGGCCACCGACGGAGCATCTTTTCAAGGTAGGCCACCGCGCTGGGAATGTCCGCCTCAGCGGCGCGAGGTGCTGGTTGCCCCTCGCTCGCCTTCAGGTTGAGCGCTATCGCCTGCGAATAGTCCTTGATCGATAGTTCAAACTCATCCTGCTGCCCGTAGGCCAAACTCCGGTTGAAGTAGGCCTCTGCCATCGTTGGGTTGATCGCAAGGGCGGCGCTGTAATCGGCAATGGCAGCGGCCAGATCGTTATTATAGGCGTGGCTCACCCCCCGATTGATGTACAGGCGGGCGTCACGCGGGTTCAACCGGATCGCCTCAGTGTAATTGCTGATGGCACGCGGATAATCTTCGCGTTTGGCGTAGGCCATGCCCAACACGTTGTAGGCTTCGATCAGGGCTGGGTTGAGGGTGAGGGCCGCTTCGCAATCTTTGATCGCATTTTCGGGCGAATCGTTAGCGAGCTGGGCGGCCCCGCGCCGGGCATAAGCCGCCGCGAAGTCCGGGAATAGCCGGATCGCTTCGGAATAGGCCAGCAACTTGCCGTTCAGGTCGTTCAACGGCAACCGGATCGCTCGTTCGTAGTGGGCCTGCGCCCGCAGCCGGAGGGTCGTGGCTTCGTTCGGCGGCATGGGAGGCCGCCCGCCGAGTGCAATGGCGAGGTTGGCCATGCTCCCGCCGAAGCTGCTGTAATCCATCTTAATCGGCTTGCTGTCGATCAGGGCATCGGAGGGGTAGCGCGCTAGGTCGCCCATGTCGAAGTAGGCCGAGATGAGCATAAATTGGGGCCGAGAGGCGGCATGGGCCGCTTCGATAGTGTGGTGGAGGGGGTCACCCGGTTCTCCACAGCGATCTAACGTGCCGGGCGTAACGACCAGCACAAACTTTGCCGCGCCCGCCGCCTGCGCCGCGCTCTCCGCCGATTGGGGGTCTCGCTGAACTGTGATTCCGACGCTGCTCAGGGCCTCATACGCGGCGATTGCCGGAATTTCGCCCATGCCCCGCCGATAGGCAATATACACATCGCTCATGACTGACTCGATTCTCCACTGCCGGGGACGCGGCCCGCCCGTAGATCGTCCAGCATCTTGTAAACGTCGGCTTTGGCCGGATGGTCGGGCAAGAGTTCAAGGAAGCGAGTCATGTCCTCGATGGTTCCGGCCACATCGCCCATTTTGGCCCGCACAAGGCCGCGATTGTAGTAGGCCTCGGCAAGGGTTGGGTCGGCGCGGATAGCCTCCGTCCAGTCAGCAGCGGCGCGGCTGAGGTCGGTCTTGGCGCGGATGAGGCCACGATTGTAGTAGGCTTCGGCCATATCGGGGTTGAGGCGCACGGCGTCCGTAAAATCGGCGAGGGCGTTCATGTTATCGCCCTTTTGGGTATAGGCGATCCCGCGTTGGAAGTAGAAATGGGCGGCGTTCGGGTCAAGCCGGATGGCCTCGCTGAGGTCGGCTGCCGCCAGATCGTTCTCATTCTGGTTGAGGTAGGTGATGGCCCGGTTGTAGTAGGCTGAAGTCAGGGTCGGGTTGATGGAGAGGGCGGCGGTCAGATCGCTGAGCGCCCCTGCCACATCGCCCGTCCGGTTTCGCAAAATCCCGCGATTGGCATAGGCCACGTCCAGTTGGGGGTTCAGCCGGAGCGCCTCGTCAAAATCGGCGGCGGCCCCTTCCAAATCATCCAAAATATCGCGGTTAGCGCCCCGACGGGCATACGCCTCTGCGAAGGCTGGGTGCAGCCGGATGGCCTCCGAATAATCGCCGATCCGGTTGCGGGTATCGCGGCGGGGGCGGGTAGCAGCGCGGTCAAAGGCGGCTTGGGCAGCGAGGGCGGCGGGCGGGACGTCGGTCAGGGCGGCAAGGCGGGCGACCCATTCAGCGCGGGCGGCTTCAGGGGCCGGGTGGGGGGCGGTCTCCAGCGGCGCGACCTCTAGGGGTTTCAGATGTTGGGTGCGCAATTTGGCAACGGCCTCCGGAAGCGCCTCGTAGCGGAGCGAAACGGGGGTAAAGCGCTCCGTCAGCTTGCCGAGCGGAGCCGCCGAATCCGGCCATGTAAAGCCCGGCGCCACCAGCGCGATCAGGGAGCGGTTTGTTTCCGCCGCATAATCGATCTGCCACCGGAGCCAATCTTGGCGTTCCCCGCACCGATCCGCCGTGCCGGGCGTGAACAGGACAAGGAAATACGGGCGCGTGGCAATTTCGGCACGCAACACGGCGCGGGAGTCCTCGTTCATGGGGCCGGGCAGGTCAAGGAAGGTATCGATACCAGCAGCGCGCAAGCCCAAATACAGCGCACGGGCCGGGATTCCGCCCAAATCTCGGCGGTAGGTCAAGAAAACGCGATTTTCAGGCATTGCCTACGTTCCTTATTGTGGGTAGAGGACAACTCTGAGTGTACCATCAGACGGGGGAGAACTGAAAGAAGTTCCCTTGTCAGCAGGGGGAGAGGATCGGGATCGCGGAGCCAGTCCCTCAGCCCCTTTTCCCCCGTGCCTTGCCTACAGGGGAGCAGGGGCAGTGAAGGGGAGAACTACATCTCCGGCAGGGTGCGAAGGACGCGGGTCAAGACCTCTACGGCTTGTAGGTATTCCGCCACTTCGATATGTTCTTCGGGCGTGTGGTCGAGGGTCGAATCGCCCGGCCCGTAGGCCACAATCGGGCATTTCCAGACCGGCCCGACGATGTTCATATCAGACGTGCCCGTCTTATAGACGAAACCGGGCTTGCCGCCCCCATCGCGGATCGCGCTGTTGAAGGCCCGCACCAACGGGGTGTTTTTTTCGGCTCGGTAGGTCAGTTCTTCCCCAACGTAGGTAAGCGTGGCCCGATCTGCGTACACATTCAGACGGGCTTTCAGGGCATCCGGCGGCATATCCGGCGAGAGCCGAAAGCTCATCGTCATCTCCGCCGTCTCATAAAAGCCGTCGGAGTCGCTGTGGATGCGGCGGAGGGTGCTGAAAATCTGATCGAAGGCCTTATCGCGGCCTTCGTTATAGGCGGCAAGGTCGGCGCGGACGGCGTTCCAAAAGGCGACGGCGTCTTCGATGGCGTTCGGTTCGGGGCGGGCAGTGTGCTGGATCGGCTTGCGGAGGCGGTATTCCAGCAACATGCGGCCCTTGTAGCCGAGCGTGATCCGATCCCAGCGGCTGGGTTCGCCGATCACGACGTAATCAGGCTTGTAAACATTCAGGGCGTGGCGGGCGCCCTTGCTGGTGACGGCTTCCTCCTCCGTCGCCCCGATCACGATAATGCGCCAACCGGGTTGGCGTCCGGCGCGGGCGGCGGCAGCGGCGAAGGTGGCGAGCGGCCCTTTCGCATCGACGGTGCCGCGCCCGTACAGTTTGCCGTCGCTGTGAACGACGGGGATGAAGCCCGGCACAGTATCGATGTGGCCGAGCAGGATGCACTCGCGGGGGCCGTCACCAAGGATTCCGACGGCGTTATCTGCCGCATCGACGAAGGCGTTATCGAAGCCTGCCGCCTGCATTTGGGCGGCAAGGTACTCCGAAGCGCGGCGCTCTTGGTGGGACGGGCTGTAAATTTCGACCAGCCCGCGTAACAGGGCGACGGGGTCTAAAGTCATGGGTTTAACCTCACCCCCCCTGCCCCCTCTCTCAAGGGAGAGGGGGAAGAAAACAGAGGGTTTTGTCTTGCGAACGATAGGCTACAGACGGGCGATGATGGCTTCAGTCATGGCGGTGGTGGTGGCTGTCCCGCCCAGATCGCGGGTGAGGACTCCATCGGCGAGCGCACGCCGCACCGCCAACTCTATCCGCTGAGCAGCCTCTGGCTGCCCAACGTGCTGGAGCAGCATCGCCGCGCTGAGGATCGCCCCGATTGGGTTGGCGATGCCCTGCCCGGCAATATCGGGTGCGGAGCCGTGAACGGGTTCAAAGTAGCACGCCCGCCCTGATCCGACGTTTGCCGATGGCGCAACGCCCAACCCCCCGATCAGGCCCGCCGTCTCGTCCGAGAGAATATCCCCAAACAGGTTCTCCGTCACGATTACATCGAAGCGGGTGGGGTCTTTGACCAGCCACATCGCGCAGGCATCGACCAGCATCTCACTGTAGGCCACATCGGGGTATGCTGCCGCCACGCGCAGGCAACATTCCCGGAACAGGCCATCCGTCTCTTTGAGGACGTTGGCCTTGTGGACGATGGTCACATGCTTTTTAGCCCGTTTGCGGGCGGCTTCAAAGGCATACCGAGCGATCCGTTCGGAGGCGGCTACCGTGATCACGCGCTCGCTAACGGCCCGTTGCCCATCGGGATCGCGCCATTCGCGCCCGCCGTACATACCTTCGGTATTTTCGCGCACCACCAGCAGATCGATCCCCTGAGGGCAGCCCGGCACAGGCAACGATCGGCACGGACGGACGTTGGCATACAGGGCAAAGTGCTTCCGCATGGTCAGGACGGGGCTGCGGTAGCCCTCCACCTTCGTGCTGGGCGAACTCGTCGCGCCGAAAATGGCCGCATCTGCGCCCTGAATGGCGTCAAGGGTGGCTTGGGGCAGGGCGTCGCCGTGCTTCTGGAAGCACTCCCAGCCCGCCTCAGCTTGAGTGAAAGTGATCGGCAGAGGCAGGGCAGCGAGGACTGCCGCCGCCGCCGGAACAACTTCCTTGCCGACGCCATCGCCGTTGATCAGGCAAATTGTGATCCCCACCGTCATGATTGTTCAGCCTTTTCGGCAGCGGCCCGTTCGGCAGCCAACTTCGCCCGCAACATCGGGATCAGGCCGCCCGCCTGCAAAATGCCGAGCAGCGACGGGGACAAGGGCGGGAAGGTAAACACGCCCGCCGCACACGTCACCGTATGGGCATCGACATCCACCGTGACGGTTTCGCCGTGCTGAATGGCGTCTACGGCAGGCGGGCAGATCACGGGCAGCAGGCCGCCGTTGACAGCGTTCCGAAAGTAGATGCGGGCGACGGACTTGGCGATCAGCACGCGGACGCCCGCTGCGACGAGGCAGGTTACGGCCTGCTCCCGCGAGGAGCCGTTGCCCCAATTGCTCCCCCCGACCACAATATCGCCGGGCTGGACGGCCTTCGCAAAGGTCGGATCGAGGTCTTCGAGGGCGTGCTTCGCCATCTGAGCCGGATCAGAGACGGTGTAGGTGTACTTGCCGGGAAAGATCACGTCGGTATTGACGTTATCCCCATATTTCCAAACTTTGCCGCTGTATTGCATGGGCAGAATGCCTCTTGGGAAGATGGATCGGGACTAACTTTAGCGCATTTGGGCGGCTTGGGGCAAACCCGCAAAGGGTCATGCGACGCAGTTTACCAAGCGTCTTGGGCCGTTTGCCCCTAGACTCTGGTTTGTGCTAACCTTGATCAGATTCACTAACTGTGCAAGAATCCCGAACCATAAAGCGGCACGCTGCCCAACGCGCCGAACTGGTTTGCATGGCTTATCGTCTGCGAGAGGATACCCGAATGTCTGACCTTACCAGAGAACAACTGCTGGAAGCCTACCATACGATGGTGCTGATCCGGCGATTCGAAGAAAAATGTAAGGAACTGTACGCCCAGCGACGGATCGGCGGCGTGTACCTGCATTTATACAACGGCCAAGAAGCGACGGGCGTCGGGGCGATCCGGGCGCTTCAGCCCACTGACCACGTCATCACCGCCTACCGCGATCACGGGATCGCCATCGCCAAAGGCAGCGACCCCAAACGCCTGATGGCCGAAATGTACGGCAAACGGACGGGGGTCAGCGGCGGCAAGGGCGGTTCGATGCACTTGGCCGACCATTCTGTGCGGATGTGGGGCGGGTACGCCATCGTTGGCGGGCATTTGCCGCTGGCAGCGGGTATTGCCCTCAAGAGCAAGTACAACAATGATGGGGAAGTCGTCCTGTCCTTCATTGGCGATGGGGCGACCAATAACGGCTATTTTCACGAATCCCTAAACCTCAGTGCGGTGTGGGAGTTGCCCGTTGTATGGCTCGTCGAAAATAACCTGTACGGCATGGGCACGCCCGTCGAAAAAGCGACCGGCCAGCCCGAAATCTACAAGCGCGCCATCGCCTACGGCATGAAAGAATATGGCCGCGTAGACGGTATGGACTTCTTCGCCGTACATAAGGTCGTTTCAGAGGCGGTAGATTACGCCCGTCATCATGGGCCGGTACTGCTGGAGTCGATCACCTATCGGTATGAAGGGCACGGCGTCTCTGACCGGATGTACGACAAGCGGGCCGAAGAAATGCAGCAATACAAACAGCGCGACCCCCTGATCGTCATGGCGGACAAACTGCAGCAAATGTTCCCCGATATTGAGCCGGACCTTGCCAAAATTGAGCCGCTGGTGGCCGCCGTCGTAGACGAGGCCGTAAAGTTCGCCGAAGAAAGCCCGATCCCGACTGCTGAAGATTTGGTCAATCACATTTACGCCTAACTACAGGCCACACACAGGGAAGTATAACACTATGGCCGAGAAAATGATGCCGATGCGCGAAGCGCTCCGCACGGCTCTGCACGAGGAAATGGTACGCGACGAGCGCGTATTCATCATGGGTGAAGAAGTTGGGGCGTGGGATGGAACTCACAAGGTCACACGCGGTTTTTTGGCCGAATTTGGCGAACGCCGCGTGCGCGATACGCCGATCAGCGAAATGGTGATCGCAGGGGCGGCGGTTGGGGCGGCAATGGCCGGGCTGCGGCCCGTCGCCGAGATCATGACCATTAACTTTGCCTTCCTCGCCTTCGATGCGCTGATTAACCACGCCGCGAAGGTGCGCTACATGTTTGATGGTCAGTTCAAATGCCCGATGGTCATGCGTGTAGCGACGGGCTGGGGTAACCAAGCCACCGCCACGCACTCCCACACCCCCGAACCGATCTTTGCCCACTTCCCCGGTATGTACGTCGGGATGCCCTCCAACGCCCGCGATGCGAAGGGGATGTTGAAGGCCTCCATTCGGGATGACAACCCCATTCTATTCAGCGAGGTGATCGCCCTGTATTCCAAGCCCGGCCTCGTCCCCGATGACCCTGATTTTCTCTTGCCCATCGGCAAGGGCGATATTAAGCGGGCCGGTAAAGATGTGACGATTGTCTCTATCGGGCGCGGCGTGGATTGGTCGCTAGAGGCGGCGGAGATGCTCTCCCAAGAGGGGATTTCGGCAGAGGTGCTCGATATGCGTTGGATGCGCCCGCTGGATACCCAACTCATCTTTGAGAGCTTCAAAAAGACCAATCGGTGTGTGGTGGTCGAAGAATGCCTGCCCTACTACAGCTTCGGCAGCGAGATCGCCGCGCAGTTGCAGGAATACATGTTCGACTACATGGACGCGCCGATCAAGCGCGTGAGCGCGATGGACGTACCGCTACCCTACGCCAAAGAAATTGAGCTGATGGCGCTGCCGGACGCCCACAAAGTGGTTGCTGCGGTCAAGGAAATCCTGTAGGGAGCTGAAAACATGGCCGAAACCGTTGTCATGCCCGCGTTGGGCCTGAATATGCAGGAAGCGACCTTCCTTCAATGGACGAAAGAGGTCGGTCAACCCGTCAAGGCGGGGGATGTCATCGCCGAAGTGGAGGCCGATAAAGCCACCATTGAAGTCGAATCGCCCTTCTCCGGCGTCCTCACCGATAAACTCGTCAGTCCCGGCGACGTGATCAAGGTGGGGGAGAAGATTGCCCTGATCGGGGCGGCAGGCGAACCGGCTCCCGCTGTCGCCGCGCCGGAACCCGTCAGCGTGCCGGGCGGAACCCCCAACCCCGCCGCCATCCGCGCCGCCCTTGTGCCCGTTACCGATGGCAATTTGCCCGGCGGCGTCAAGGCCAGCCCGCTGGCCCGGCGCATGGCGGAGGAGCGTGGCATCGACCTGACCCACGTTCGGGGGACTGGCCCCGGCGGGCGCATCACCAAGAGCGATGTGGAGGCCTTCACGCCCGCCGCAGCCGCTCCGGCAGCCCCCGTTGCGGCCCCTGACTTGGCGCCGACGGCCCCTGCGCCTACGGCAATTCCATCCCCGCAGTATGGGAACGTGCCCAGCGGCCCGGATGTGGTCGTTGAACCCGTGGGCCGGATGCGCGCTCGGATCGCCCAGCGCAC
>Ga0272446_1001740_pt1 | contig 31119 bp, 23 predicted proteins | sample YNPCB0061_FD_194587 | JGI IMG/M metagenome (GOLD analysis project Ga0272446, IMG submission 194587) | Hot spring microbial mat communities from Yellowstone National Park, WY, United States - YNP-CB-006-1 | ecosystem: Environmental > Aquatic > Thermal springs > Hot (42-90C) > Sediment | place...
TTTCCTAAAAGAACAAGCCTATCCAATCTGTGTATTGCGAACGAGGAGAGTGAACGTCTCTGCGCGAGCGTCATGAACCTTGTCGTGTTACTATCCTGAGGTTCTCGTGAATCAATTTCACAGTTTACGGAGGCACAAAATGCATCGAAAGTCCTTGTTGGTAATTGCACTGATTGTACTGCTGAGCATGTTTGCGGCATGCACGGCGCCTGCTGCAGCACCGGGCGGCGGCGGGGCAGCAGCGCCGGCTGGCGGCGAGGCTGCTGCGGGTGAGAAGATCAAGGTCGGCCTCTCTTTCTCCGATTTCGCCACGGAACGCTGGGCGAATGAAGAGAAGATCATCCGCGGCTTGCTTGAGGAACGCGGCTACGAAGTCCTGACCCAGGAAGCCAATCATGATGTGAAGCTTCAGAACGACCAGATTGACAACATGGTCAGCCAGGGCGTCAAGGCGTTGATTGTTGTGGCCGAAGATGGGGATGCAGTTGTCACCTCTGTCGATAAGGCTGCGGACGCCGGCGTGCTCGTCATTGCCTACGATCGGCTGATCAAGAGCCCCAAGATTGCGGGCTACATCTCCTTCAACAACGTGGAAGTCGGACGTCAACAGGCCGATGGCGTCATGAAGGCGTTGGATATTGCCAATTGGGACGTGGCCGCCAATGGCGCCGCGCGTGTCGTGAAACTGGGTGGCAGCCCAACCGACAACAACGCCATTCTCTTCCGCAAAGGTCAGGATGAGATTGTTGATCCGTTGGTGGCGGAAGGCAAGGTGGAGATCGTTGCTGATCAGTGGGTGGACAACTGGGACCCGGCCAATGCGTTGAAGTTGATGGAGAACATCCTGACCTCCATCAATAACGATGTTGACGCCGTAGTTGCGTCGAACGATGGCACTGCGCTGGGCGCGTTGCAGGCGTTGAAGGCGCAGGGGTTGGCCGGCAAGGTGCCGATCTCCGGTCAGGATGCCACGGCGGATGGCTGCAACAGCATTGTCAAGGGCGAATTGACCGTGACAATCCTGAAGGACATTCGCAATCTGGCGCCGCTCAGTGTAGACATGGTGGACAAGCTGCTCAAGGGCGAAGCCGTTGAGGGCCTGACAGAGTACACGATGGCCGAATTGACCAACGACGAGAGCAAGCAGGGCAACGTGATGGCGCTCTTCCTGCCGGTGCAGCAGGTCAATAAGGACAATGTCCATGAGCTGTGCGTCGCCAATGGCTTCCAGGCCTACGACGATGTCTACCGCGACATTCCAGAAGATCAGCGCCCGCCCAAGCCCTGATCGATAAGCGCACCAGGTGATCCAAGCCCGACGCCCGACACTCAGGCGTCGGGCTTACTCTATGTGATTGCGGCATGTGATTGCAGACATTTGACGATAAAACGATGCAACTCTGACCTATAGGAGTATGCAGTGAAAAACGATGTGATTCTTGACATTCGCAATGTCACCAAGCGTTTCCCAGGCGTCACGGCGTTGAATGACGTCTCGATTCAGATCCGCCGTGGTGAAGTGCATGGGCTTTGCGGAGAGAACGGCGCGGGCAAGTCTACATTGATGAAGATCCTTTCCGGCGTCTATCCCTACGGCACGTACGAAGGCTCGATCCTGTATGATGGCGAGGAATTGAAGTTGACCGGGCGCGCAATTCACCAGGCGCGCGAGTTAGGCATTGCGATTGTTTACCAGGAATTGACGCTGGTGCCCAACATGACCGTTGGCGAGAACATCTTCCTGGGCAAGGAGCCAACGGAAAACGGTTCCATCAACTGGGACAAGCTCTACGCGGAAACGCGCGATCTCCTGAATCGCTATCGGCTGGACGTAGCGCCGCAAGCCGTTGTGCGTCACCTCGGCGTCGGCAAGATGCAGATGGTTGAAATTGCCAAAGCACTTTCAGAGAACGCCAAAATTTTGATCCTCGACGAACCTACCAGCGCATTGACGGAGTCCGAGATCGACAAGCTGATGGAGATCATCGAAACGCTTCGTCAGCATGAGGTCACCTGTATCTACATAACGCACAAGCTGGAGGAATTCTTTCGCATCACCGATTCGGTGACCGTGCTGCGCGATGGCAAAACCGTGACGACCCAGCCGACCAGAAGCCTGACGCAGGAGAAATTGGTCAGCTACATGGTGGGTCGCGAGATGAAAGAACGCTTCCCCAAAGGCAACCGCCATCCTGGCGAGGTCATTTTCGAGGTGGAGGGGTTGGAAGCTGTCGATCCCAACGAAACCAGCCGCAAAGTGCTGAAAGGCGTCAGCTTCAACGTTCGACGTGGTGAGATTCTGGGAATCGCCGGCCTGATGGGCTCTGGACGCACTGAACTGGTGACAACGATCTTCGGTGAGTACGGTCGCATCACCAAAGGCTCGATCCGACTGGAAGGGCAGGAACTGCACATCCATGGGGCGCGGGAGGCTATGCAGCACGGGATCAGCCTGGTTCCTGAAGACCGCAAAGGGCAGGGGCTTGTCCTCATGCAATCGATCCTGAAAAACATTTCGCTGGCAAACCTCGATCAGTTTTCCGGCTTCATGCGCATCGACGGCGACGCAGAGTTGGAAGCGGCGACGCAACAAGCCAAAAGCCTTGCCATCAAGGCGCCACATTTGCAGGTCACAGTGGATTCGTTGTCGGGTGGGAATCAGCAAAAGGTTGTAATCGCCAAATGGCTGCTTTCCAAACCTAAGTTGTTGATCATGGATGATCCTACGCGCGGGATCGATGTCGGCGCCAAATACGAAATCTACAAGTTGATGAATGAACTGGCTGAGCGCGGGGTCTCGATCATCATGATTTCAAGCGAGCTAGAGGAAGTGCTCGGCATGAGCGATCGCGTCATGGTGATGCATGAAGGCCGTTCAACGCAGACGTTGAGTATTCACGAAGCCTCCCAGGAGCGTATCATGGCGCTGGCCACCGGCATGGAGCTCACCGCAACAGCATAGTTTTTCACGCAAACCGCACGGCGAGGATTCGTCTTTTGGGTGCTGCCCTGTTTCATTATTTTGATGTGAACCGAGGAGTCACTTTATGGGAGTTTCAACCGACGCACAAAGCGCACGCGCGCGCACCGGAATTGGAGTTGAACTGGGGAAACGTTTCCGCAGCAATATCCAGACTTACACCATCATTTTGGCGCTGGTGGCGATTTGGATCTTGTTTGCAGTGCTGACCAACGGCGCCTTCACTGCGCCGCAGAATATCTCCAATCTCTTCCGCCAGATGACAGTCACTTCATTCCTTGCCATTGGCATGGTGTTCGTCATCGTCACTGGCAATATCGACCTCTCTGTGGGGAAACTCGCCGGTTTTGTATCTGTGGTGGCCGCCTATTTCCAGGCCAATATCTGGTACTCATTGATTCCAGACATGCCACTCGTCGCAGCGACATTGTCGGTTGTGATCGGCGTCGGCGTCGGCGTGCTTTGGGGCGTCTTGCAAGGATACATTATTGCCTTCTTGAACGTGCCTGCTTTCATTGTCACATTGGGCAGCATGTTTATCCTCAACGGCGCCATTCTGCTTGTCACCCAGGGCAAGACGATCCCCGCCAACCAACCCTACTTTTCCGAGATCGCACAAGGTTACCTGCCGCCCCTGGCTGGCTGGGTGATCGGCGTGCTGGTCGTAGCGTTTCTGTTCTGGAATATGTTCCGGAGCCGGCAGAGCAAACGCCGACATGGGTTTGAACTACCGGGCATTGCGCTCGACCTGGCGACCACGATCTTCTACGCGGCGCTGGTCATGGGCTACATCTACTGGGTGAATCAATATCGCGGCATCCAGACGCCTGTGCTGCTCCTGGCGATCACGGCCGCGATCATGGCGTATGTCTCCAATAACACGCGTTTTGGTCGATACGCCTATGCAATTGGCGGCAATCGTGAAGCCGCGCGCCTCTCCGGCATCAATATTCGGCGCAGCATTTTCCTCATTTTTGTGCTGATGGGGTTGTTGTCCGGCATTGCTGGCGTTGTGCTTGCCTCCTACGTGGGCTATGGCACAATCGCCGCCGGGCAGGGCTATGAACTGGACGCCATCGCCAGCGCCATTCTCGGCGGCACCTCGACGCTGGGCGGCGTCGGCACGGTCTCCGGCGCCTTGATCGGTTCGCTGATCATGTCGAGTCTGACCACTGGCTTGCAGATGCTCAACGTGGCGCCGGCGTGGCAGTATCTGGTCAAGGGGGGGGTGCTCGTGCTTGCCGTTTACGCCGACGTTTACTTCAAGAAGAACAGGTGAGCACGCCGTTGCTCCTCAATGCGTCACTCGGCGTCCTTCACGAGTGACGCATTGAGCTTTTCCATGTACTGCTCCAGCCCCACCCCTTCTCGCGCGAACAACGTGGCCGGCGCGCCTTGCGGCGCCAGGATGCGCAGGAAGCCCGGCTCCACCGTGCAGGTGATCGGCGTGCTGCGGTTAAGCTCACCATCCAGGTGGAAAGGCTGCGACGTCCCCGTCTCGATGATCACGTGGCGCCCGGCCAGGTGGATGATGTCGGGGCGGCGGGTGTGACGACCGGTCATGATGAACGCACTGTGCAGCAGCATGTGCGGTGAGAAGCGGCCGCACAGCATCCACACGTCCAGTTTGCCGTCGTCGAACACACTTTGCGGGCTGAGGTTGAACAGCCCACCAGCGTAGAGGCGCGTGTTGCTCACGATCACCGCCAGCATGTCGCTCTCCACCGTTTCGGTGTCGACGCTGACGCGTGTGCGCCCTCCCTGGTACAGCAGAAAAGGCAATGTTGACTTGGCAATATATCCGGCGATGCCAAAGCGTTTGAGGAAACGTGAGCGCGGCTCCACACGCGCCACAATGTGGCTGTCCAACCCAACGGCCGCCCACAAGAGGAAAGAGCGCCCATTGCTGCACTCGCCCACATCCATTGCTTGCACAGCGCCAGCCAACAGACGCTCAGAGGCATCGAGCAGCCAGTGCGGGTTACCCGCCCCTGGCGATGGCAACCCGAGATCGCGCGTCAGGCAATTGGTTGTGCCCGCTGGCAATGGCGCCAACACCGTTGCCGAACCAAGCAACCCGTTCGCCACCTCATGAAGCGTGCCATCGCCGCCAGCGGCCAGCACGAGGCGATGACCAGCGCGCACGGCGGCGGCGGCCAGTTCGGTGGCGTGGGCGGGATAGGCAGTGGTGCGTAACACGACCTCCCACCCGGCATTGCGCCAGAAATCTGCAGTCGCCTCAATGTGGCGCTGCCAGTTGTCAAAACCAGCATACGGGTTGTAGATTAGAGTTGCTAGCAATGGCAGGGACATCGATTACACTATAAAGTCGATGCCTGTCACCTTGCAAGCTGGCAACGCACTGATCGATGCCCACCGCACCCGGACACTGCACGCATCCTGTCCGACTGGTGGCGACCGTCCCAGAAGATTTAGGGATAAGTTTCACTTGGACACCTAAGCAGGACGCGGTATATTGGCTTCAGTAGCAAGTTCAGACATGTGCACAACAAGAAAAGCATTCCGTATACAGTGAAAGACAGGGAACCCATGGAATTCGCAATACCAGAGTATGTCAAGAACGAAGAGCTGCGTCGGTGGGTGGAGGAAAAGATTCGACTCTGCAAGCCGGACGCCGTCCACTGGTGTGACGGTTCACAAGCAGAATATGATCGTCTGTGTGAGGAGATGGTCGCCAGCGGCACCTTCATCCGGCTCAACCCGGAAAAGCGCCCCAACAGTTTTCTTGCGCGCTCACACCCCAGTGATGTCGCCCGTGTTGAAGACCGCACCTTCATCTGCTCCTTGAGCCGCGGCGACGCCGGTCCCACCAACAACTGGATGCACCCGCGCAAGATGAAGGAAGAACTGCGCCCCCGCTTCGACGGCTCGATGCGCGGACGCACGATGTACGTCATCCCCTTCAGCATGGGGCCCATCGGCTCGCCGATCTCTCACATCGGCGTGCAGTTGACGGACTCGCCCTATGTCGTTGTAAACATGCGCATTATGACGCGCATGGGACGCGCCGTCCTGGATGCGCTCGGTGACGGCGAGTTTGTGCACTGCATGCACTCGGTCGGGATGCCGCTGGAGCCTGGTCAGAAGGATGTGCCCTGGCCCTGCAACCCTGATCCGGCGCAAAAGTACATTGTGCATTTCCCAGAAGAACGCACGATCTGGAGCTACGGCTCCGGTTACGGCGGCAATGCGCTGTTGGGTAAGAAATGCTTCGCCCTGCGCATCGCCTCCGTGCTGGCGCGTGAACAAGGCTGGCTGGCCGAACACATGCTCATTCTAGGCGTCAAGAGTCCTGACGGCCGCAAGACCTATGTGGCGGCGGCTTTCCCTAGCGCCTGCGGCAAAACCAACTTCGCGATGCTCATCCCGCCCAAACCCTTCCAGGACGAGGGCTGGGAAGTGACGACAGTCGGTGACGATATCGCCTGGATCAAACCCAACAGCGACGGGCGCATCTACGCGATCAACCCGGAAGCCGGGCTGTTCGGGGTGGCGCCAGGCACGAATTACAAGAGCAACCCCAACGCCATGGACTCGGTGCGCGCCAACACCATCTTCACCAACGTGGCGCTGACGGATGACGGCGACGTCTGGTGGGAAGGCATGACCGACGAACCACCGGCGCACGCCATCGACTGGCAGGGGCAGGACTGGACGCCGGATAGTGGACGCAAGGCGGCGCATCCCAACTCCCGCTTCACGGCGCCGATCAGCCAGTGTCCTTCGGTCGATCCGGCCTACGACGACCCGAAAGGCGTGCCGATCTCGGCTTTCATCTTCGGCGGACGCCGCGCCAGCGTCGTGCCGCTGGTCTATCAATCGTACAACTGGGCCTTTGGCGTCTACTGCGCCGCCACCATGGGATCGGAGATGACTGCCGCCGCCTTCGGCAAGGTGGGCGAGGTGCGTCGCGATCCCTTTGCCATGTTGCCCTTCTGTGGTTACCACATGGGCGACTACATCAACCACTGGCTGGACTTTGGCCGCCATATTCCAAACCCGCCGCGCATCTTCAGCGTCAACTGGTTCCGCCGCGATGTCAATGGCAACTTCTTGTGGCCGGGCTTCGGCGACAACATGCGCGTCCTGAAGTGGATCGTTGAGCGCGTGCGCGGGAAAAGCCTGGGCGTCGAGTGCCCGTTGGGGTGGGCGCCCCGGTACGAACACCTGGATTGGCGTGGGTTGGAGAACTTCTCCCGCCACGACTTCGACGCCATCATGACGATCGATCGCGACGAGTGGACGAAAGAAATCGCCTCCCACGATGATCTTTTCTTTAAGCTCTATGATCGGCTGCCCAAAGAGATGACCTTCATCCGCGAGCTGCTGCTCTCCGGTCTCTGGCGTTCACCAGAACGTTGGAGCATGGAGGAGATGGAGTACTTCGACGATATCGCGTGACGCGACTATGTCAAATGGCTATCTTCCAGAAGCAACTCTTCTGGAAGATAGCCGCCAGAACCAGGTCAGGCCCAATGACGCATGGGCAAGCCGGGCGTCGGAGCACGGAAAGTCGGCAACCGCTGCATTCCCAGTGAACCGATATAGACCGTGCGCAAATCCGGGCCACCGAACGCAATGCTCGTCGGCAACTGCAGATACGAACCAGCGCACGCAAACATTTCCTGCGGCGTCAGCGCACCATCCTCGAGTTTAGCCGCAACGTTCTCAACTGCGGCCTGGTTGACATCTGATAAAATGGTGTGCACCTCACCCTCAGGTGTGACGACAACAACTTCATTGCGCACCACCAGCGTCACCCACAAATTGCCTTCCACGTCAAAGGCGAATCCGTCGACATACGCCCCATGACCGAGGTCTCCGGGAGGCGCAATCTCTTGTGCGCCGAGCGAACCGTCAGGTAAAACCCGATAACGCACGATGCGCCGCTTCATCGTCTCCGCCACATACAAAAAAGATTCGTCATGATTCATGCGCGCCTCATTGGGAAAATACAACCCATCTGCGACTATGTGGGCGCCAGTTGCATCAACCCGCACAATGCACCCATCGGGGCGCGGCTGTTGCACCGCAGGCCACCAGGGAAGCCCCCTGGATGAGACGGAAATCCACAGGCGATCCTGGCGATCGATAAAGACAAAATTGGCCGCACCGAGCGGAGATTGGCCGTCAACCCCGTCGATCGCCACCTGCTCATTGCCAGCCCGATCCATGCGATAGACGCGGCCGTCGCCGATGTTGGCGATATAGAGCGTGCTCCGATCGGCGCTCATGGCGAGACCGTTCGGTTCATGACCTTGGGCGCCAAGCAGCGTCTGGGCGCCATCGGGGGCAATGTAGGTGACGGCGCCGCGTGCATCAGAACACCACAGCGCCCCGTTGGGTTCAGCCAGTACACTTTCGGGCCGGACAAGCCCGCTGCCGGTAAAGGCAAGGGTGGCGACATCGAGACGAAAATCTTTAGGGAACACAAAAATCTCCTTTCCGAGGTGTGTTGCTTTCAGTTATCCATGTGGACAGATGGGAGCAGAGAGACGTTGTGCTACAATCAAGCTAATTGTACAGTGGACAAAAGGCGTCCATCAAGTCCCAAAAGAGGATCGACTCACCATGTTAGCCGAAGTTGCACCCGCCCCAATTCAAACTTACAACGCTCACTTTCGCTGCTTTCGCGGCTGCCCGGGCGAATACTCTGTCTACGATGTGATGTACACCTGCCCGACGTGCGGCGGGTTGCTGGAGGTGCATCACGACGTCGACGCGCTGCGCGACCGCAGCGCTGAGGAGTGGAAGCGGCTGTTCGAGCGTCGCGCTGGCACTTCAGTCTTCCCCTACGGCAGCGGCGTGTGGGGCATGCGCGAATGGGTGATGCCCGACCTGCGCGACGAGAACATTGTCAGCATGTACGAGGGCAACACAAACCTCTTTTGGGCGGAACGGCTGGGACGCGAGATCGGCGTGCCCGACTTGTGGGTGAAGCTCTGCGGCAATAGCCACACCGGCAGCTTCAAGGACCTGGGCATGACCGTCCTGGTCAGCGTGGTCAAGCAGATGATGGCGAATGGCGGCAGCCCGGTGCGCGCCGTGGCGGCGGCGAGCACAGGCGACACCTCGGCGGCGCTGGCCGCCTATGCCGCCGCGGCCGGCATCCCGGCGATCATCTTCCTCCCCTCCGGCAAGGTGAGCACGGCGCAATTGATCCAGCCGGTCGCCAACGGCGCCCACGTGTTGGCCCTTGACACCGACTTCGACGGCTGTATGCGCATCGTCAAAGAGGTGACGCAAGATAACTCGGTCTATCTGGCGAATTCGATGAACAGCATTCGCATCGAGGGGCAGAAGACCGTCGGCATCGAGATCGTACGTCAGTTCGACTGGGAAGCGCCGGACTGGATCATCATTCCGGTGGGGAACCTGGGCAACATCAGCGCGCTCTACAAAGGGTTGAAACTGATGCGCGAGCTGGGGCTGATCGACAAGCTGCCGCGGCTGGTGGCAGCGCAAGCCAACAAAGCCAACCCCTTCTACCGCAGCTTCCTCAACGGTTTTGCGGAAAAAGTGGCGATCCACGCCGACAAGACATTGGCTTCGGCGATTCAGATCGGCGACCCGGTGAGTTATGAAAAGGCGGTGCAGGCGGTGGTCGAGACCAACGGGCTCGTGGAAGCCGTCACCGAGCACGAGTTGGCGAACGCCGCCGCGCGCGCCGACCTCACCGGTATGTACACCTGCCCCCACACCGGCGTGGCGTTGGCGGCGCTCTTCAAACTGGTGGCGCGCGGCCAGGTCAAAGCCAGCGACCGCGTGGTCGTCATCTCGACGGCGCATGGGCTGAAATTCACCAGTTTCAAGGTCGGCTATCATGAGGGCAAGCTGGACGAGGTCGAGAGCGAACTGGCGAATCCGCCCGTTTATCTGCCAGCAGATGTCAAGGTGGTGAAAGAGGCGATTGCGCGGAAGTTGCAGTTGTGATCCAACTCGCATAACAAGAACCACCTGCATCATACCAGTCCTTTCTCGATACTTTGGCCTGTTGATCCTTGTTTACTCGAATAAGCACGAACCAATTCACGTGCCTGTATGATGTCGACCATTCCCTACACCCCAACCACGTTCTCGCAGGGCCGCATGGACTTCACCTGGGAGGAGTTGACCGACAGCGATCGCGCTCAGGCCTACGCCGACTGGGAAGCCAGCAAAGGCTTGATTGGCGGCGATCCGCGCAAGCGGCCCGGCGCACACTTGCTGCCGACCTGGGGACTTGACCGCCCCTTCTTCCGGGCATTGGCGTTGGACGATACGCGCGGCGGCAATGGCGCAGCCCTGCGCCACTTGCTCGCTACGGGTTGCCCGTTGGAGATCGAGATTGGCTTCGGCCGCGGCGACTTCCTGCTCGACCGCGCCCAACGTCACCCGGAACGACTCTTCATCGGCTACGAAACCAAAATCAAGGCGACGCGGCTGATGCTGGCGCGCATCGAACGCATGACTGCGTCGGGGGGACCGCGTGCTCATGCACAGGATGTGTCGCCCCTTGCCCCTCGCTTGTCCCTCGCAACGGCCAATCTCTGGCTCAGCGATGACGATGCGCGCTTCAACCTGCCGCGCGTGATTGCCGATGGCCGCGCCGACGCCGTGCACATTCTCTTTCCTGATCCCTGGTGGAAGAACGAACACAAGGTGCGCCGCCTCTTTTCGCCGCCTTTCGTCGATCTGGTGGCGGCGAAGCTGCGCGCCGGCGGTCTGCTCCACTTCAAAAGCGACGTGCACGAGTACGGTGAGCTGGTGCGCTATCTGGTCGAGCGCCACGCCGCTTTCACCCCGCACAATCCTGACCTGGCGCGCCGCATCGGTGGATTTACCCCTACGCATCGCGAGCAATGGTGTCTCCGCCACAACAAACCGGTGTGGGCCTACTATTTTGAACGCCGCTGACCTCGCCATGTCTGTAATGCTCTCCTGGCCGGGCAAACGTGCGGCAAGCGTCGTGACCGCCGCCCAACCAGCGCCGGTTGAAACTTTCGAGCCACTGCGTGTCGAAGCCCTCCCCGCCCGTCAACCAACCTGCACCAACGCGCTTTACTACGGCGACAACCTGCCTGTCCTGACGCACCTGCTCGACAATGGACTGACCGGCCAGGTGCGCTTGATCTATGCTGACCCGCCCTACGACAGCGGCGTGACCTGGACGCGCAAGGTGCGCTTGCGCCGCGCACGGCAAAACGGCGTTGATCCGGTGGTGGCGGAGCAGGTGCAATACGCCGACGCCTGGCCCGAAGGCGCCTATCTCCAGTTTATCTATGACCGACTGCCATTGCTGCGCAACCTGTTGGCTGAGGATGGCAGCCTGTGGCTGCACTGTGATCACCGGCGCTCGCATCACTTGCGTTGCCTGCTCGACGAGGTCTTCGGCGCCGAGAATTACCTCAACACGATCACGTGGCGCAGTCAGACCGCGCGCGGGGCGAAGGTCAACGCGTTCTATTTCCCCAACAGCGCCCAGACGATCCTGGTCTACGCACGCAATCGCGCAGCGCCCACAAAGTGGAATCCGCCGCGCAAACGCATTGAGCTGACGGAAGCCGAAGCCGCCGCTCAATTCATGCGCGACGAATCCGGCTTCTTTCGGACATCGGATCCGGGAACCTACTCCTTCGCCCGCCTGAAACAACTCTACGCGGAAGGTCGGCTCTATGCGCCCTATGGCGGTCAGGTGGTGATCGATGAGGCGGCGCAGCGAGTCTTTCCCTCTAATGGCGGCAACCTCGGCGTCAAGTACTACCTCACCAGGCTGGGGCGTGATCGTTACCAGGTCGAGCGCGCCGTGGACAACGTGTGGGACGACATTCCCGGTCTCGGCACGACGCCCGGCGAAGACCTGGGCTACCCGACGCAGAAAACAACCGCGCTGCTCACACGCATCCTGACGACGGGCAGCGACCCGGGCGACCTGGTGCTCGATCCCTTCTGTGGCGCCGGCGCCACGCCCGCTGTCGCCGCCCAGCTCGGTCGCCGCTGGATCGCCTGCGACGCCAACTACGGCGCCATCCAGACGACGATTCGCCGTCTGCACGCGCAGGCAACGCCGTTCATCGTTTATGCGGCCGCGCCGCTGCCCCAAGTTGCAGCGCCGGAAGTAGAGCTCTCGATTACCCGGATCGCTGGCGCATCGGCTACAATCGAGGTTGTGATTCACGCTGTGCGCGTGCCAGCGTTGCCCGGCGGCGCCGGTGCAGCAAGCGCAGAGCTGTGGCCGGCGTTGGTGGACAGCATCGCCATCGACCCGCATTACGATGGCAGGCTCTTTCGCGCGGTGGTGGCGGACGCGCCGCTGAAGAAACGCGCTACTGTCGCCGGGCGTTACGTAGTCACGTTGCCCGTTCTGCCGACAACTGTAGCGATCCGCGTGGTGGACATCACTGGCGGCGAGCGCCTGGTGACGAAGCCAATTGAAGCATAGGGACAGAGAGTCTATGGCGACACCGGTTTTGACGATTCTGGAAGAGGATAAACACGCCTGGTTTGCTGGACGCACGCGGGCGATTCTGAAATATCTCGACGCCGAACTCGGCGCCAACAGTGGAGCCCACACGCGCCAGGTGCTCGATGTCGGCGGCGGCGCTGGCAACATGGCGCATCATCTGGCGCACTATGGCAAGGTCACGAACATCGAGTACAACCCGCGCCCTATCCCGATTGCCCAACAGCGCGGCGTGACGACAGTGCAGGGATCGGGCGACGCGCTGCCTTTCCCTGCCGCCACCTTCGACCTGGTGGCGTTGCTTGACACGGTGGAGCATATCCCCGACGAACTGGGCGTTTTTGCCGAGTGTGCGCGCGTGCTCAAGCCGGGCGGCGTGCTGCTGGTGACCGTGCCTGCCTACATGTGGCTGTGGAGCTATAACGACGAGATCAACGCCCATCAGCGTCGCTACACTGCCAGTGAACTGCGGCTCAAACTGGAGCTAAGTGGGCTGCATGTCAGCCGCATGAGCTACAACAACTTCTTTCTCTTTCCAGCCGTGGCGGGCATCCGTTTCTTGCGACCGTACAATCCTGGTCTCAAGAGCCCGCACCTGGACAACGAAGCCGACGTCTACCAGGTGGACATGGAGCCGATCCCGGAGCCGCTGAATACGATCCTGCACGGCGTCTACTGGCTGGAGGCGGAGATTCTGGCGCGGGTCGCTTTCCCATTTGGGGTTAGCATTCTCTGCGCGGCTCGGAAGTAGAGGCTGCGTCGATCATGTCCTGGTTTTCCGGCGCACGTCGCCATCTGCTGGTGCTCAGCCTCTACAGCTTGCTGGCGCTGCTGCTCACCTGGCCGCTGCTCCTGCACATGACCACGCACGTTCCCGGCGTGCCGCAGTGGGCCTTCGACGAATCGACCTTCGTCTGGAACATCTGGCAGTTCAAGCACGCACTGATCGACAACCTTCAGTCGCCGCTGCACAGCGAACTGATCTGGTTCCCGCTGGGCATCGACCTGATCCTCTACACCTACAACTTCTATCACGTGCTGGCCGCCATGCCGCTGGCGCTGGCTGTCAACCTGCCCTTCGCCAGCAATGTCACTCTCATCGCCAGCACCGTGTTGAGCGGATACGGGACGTGGCTGCTGGTGAGTTATCTGTTATTGAGATTGGAGACTGGAAATTGGAGAGGAGGGCAGCCAGTCGCATCAATCGCCCACTCTCCACTCTCCACTCTCCAATCTCCAGTCTTCTGGTCCGCCTTCGCCGCCGGCGCAGTCTACGCCTTTGCTTCCAACCGGGCGGTCTATGCCGCGCTCGGCCATTACGATATGGTGACGACGCAGTGGATTCCCTTCTACGCGTTGGCGTTGCTGCGCATCCTCGATCCTCAACTATCACCGGCGCGCCAGCGACGCTGGGCGATGCTGGGCGGCCTTTTCTTTGCCTTCACCGGCCTGGCCGAGATGATCAGCGCCCTCTTTTTGGCAGTGTTCACGGTGATTGTGTTGCTGGTGAGATTGGGAGATTGGAGATTGGAGAGGAGGGCAGGGCGCAACTCAGCGGATGCGTCAGCCAATCTCCCAGTCTCCTACTCTCCACTCTCCAATCTCCTCCTCCTCGCCCTCATCGCCTTCCTGGTCTGGTCGCCAGCGTTGATCCCGATCGTGCGCACATTCTTCACCGCCGACTACGACCTGCAGGGCTGGGGCGACGCGTTGATGCTCAGCACCGATTTGCTGGGCTGGTTCACGGCGACGGTCTTTCATCCGCTCTTTGGCGGCGATGTGATCGAAGAGATGCGCCTGGTGCAGCAGCGCGCCGCCAATCTCGACCTGCCCGGCTTCCGCGACATCAACACCGTCTTTCTAGGCTGGATGACGCTGGCGTTGGCGATCGTGGGCAGTGCGACGTACTGGCGAAAGGTGCGCATCTGGGTCTGGACGAGCCTGGTCTTCGGTGTGCTGACGCTTGGCCCACTGCTCCAGATCAACGGACGCTACCGCTTTGACCTGGACGGACTGGAGACGACTTTCCCCTTGCCGTTTGCGCTGCTGCACTTTATCCCTATTATCAAGGCGAATCGGGCGCCCAACCGCAACAGCGTCCTGTTGATGTTGGGGCTGGCAGTGCTGGCAGGTTACGGCGTTTACTGGCTGTTGAGCTGGCTGCGTCGCAAGCAGGCGACCGGGCGCGTCGGCTGGCTGCGACCAGCGGTGGCAACCTTTCTGACGGCAGCGATCCTCTTCGAGCATCTGGCGCTGCCCTTCCCGCTCTCCGATGCGCGCATCCCTGCTGTGTACAACCAGATCGCCGCCGAACCGGGCGACTTCAGTGTGCTGCAACTGCCGTTGGGATGGCGCAACAGCTTCGGCGTCTTTGGCCCCGAAAAGACCTTGCTGCAGTACTACCAGTCGGCGCACGGCAAGCCAATGCTGGGCGGCAACATTAGCCGCGCACCTGCCTTCAAGATGGAGTACTTCCAACGCATTCCCTATTTCCAGGCGCTGACGGAGATTCAGTTTGGTCGCCCCGTCGCGCCAGAGGTGATCGAGGCGGCTGCTATGCAGGCCAGTGACTTGATGTACCTCTACGACACGCGCTACGTGATCCTCTATCCGCCCATTCCTGGTCGCCCGCCCTACACCGACACATGGGAAGCGGCGTGGGATTTTGTAAAGCGCACCTTGCCGCTGGAGCCGCAGCCCTTTTGGGCGCAGGACGGCATCGAGGCGTACCGGGTGCTCCAGCCTGCCGGCGGCGATCAGTTCTATCTCAACCTGGGCGAGCCGGGCGTCTACCCCTATCGGGGCGAGGGCTGGGACGCCGCAGAGGTGGATGCGCCCTACGAAGCCAGCGCAACCTGGGCGACCGGCGCCAGTAGTCGTCTCTTTGTTCCACTGCGTCAGGTCGATGTCGCTGTAACGTACCGCGTACAACTGCGGGCGCATCCGTTCGTCTATCCCGGCAGCACAATGCAACAGGTGCGGCTGACGGTCAACGGCGTTGCGCTAGGCGCGCAGCCGCTGCCCGATGGCTGGCAGACAATCACCTGGGATGCACCCGGCGCGCTGCTTCGCAACGGGTTGAACCGCCTGGAGTTGGGCTGGGCTTACAACGCAGCGCCGCGCCAGGTGATCCCAGGCGACCGCGCCATCGGGACGACCGGTGTGCAATTGCCGATTGACGCCGATCTCAAAGCCTTTGCCGACGGCGGCTTTATCGCCCTGTTTGACGAAGAGGGCAAACAAATCGACGCTTCCGCTGGCCGGCGCGGCGTCAACCTCACTGTGCTCGACCCACGCACAGGTGAGGTGCTGGAAAAGGTCGGCTTCGACACGACCGCTTCCGCCGCCGAGAGTGCGCGACTGGTCGAATTCGTGAACGCTATCCCGGCGGGCGCGCCTGTACTGGTCGCAACCTACGGCGCCGCCACCGCCTACCTGAGCGAGGAGGCGTTGGCGGCGTTGAACACGCTGGGCGCGGCGCTGACCAGGGAGGATGTGCAGGGCAAGTACTTTGCGCTTGCTGGCGTCAAAGGCGCACCGTCGCAAACGGCGGCGCAGGTCATCGATGCCGCCGACGCATTCTTGCGCGTCAGCCTGAACCGTGATCGGCGGCCTCTGGCCGCGGCGGTGGATTGGCTGCAAATTGGGCGATGAGACGCGTCAGGGCGCGGCGCGGCGATCGTAATAGACCGCCATGATGCGCTCCCAGGGCAGGTAGCCCGTGCGCAGCCGGAGGATGGTGTACATCGCCTTGTAGATTTCGCGCTTGTTGATTTTGCTGGCGCCCTCGGTGCGATTGACGAAGGTGATCGGGACTTCGCCGATGCGAAAGCCAGCGCGCTCAACGAGAAAGGCCATCTCGATGAGAAAGCTGTAGCCGCTGCTGAAGATGGCCTCCAGGTCGATCGTCTCGAGCACCTGGCGCCGATAGCAGCGAAAGCCCGCTGTGCAGTCCCGCGCAGTCACGCCCAGGAGCAGGTGCGCCAGCGCGTTGGCCGCATAGCTGATAAACTTGCGCAGCGGTGGCGAGCCAACGACGGCGCCGCCGGTCACATAGCGACTGCCGATCACCAGATCGTAGCCAGAAGCCGCCAGATCGAGCAACGCCGGCAGGCTCTCCGGGCTGTGGCTGAAGTCGGCATCCATCGTGCAGATGTAGTCGTAGCCACGCTCGATGCCGTAATGAAAGCCGGCGCGATACGCAGTGCCCAGCCCCAACTTGCCAGTGCGGTGCAGCACGTGGACATGCGGGTCACAGGCGGCGATGGCGTCGGCGATGGCGCCGGTGCCGTCGGGTGAAGCATCATCGACGATGAGCAGGTGGACGTCGCCAGGGAGAGCGCGCAAACGCCCCACCAGGCGCGCCAGATTTTCGCTTTCGTTGTAGGTGGGCACAATCATAAGCGCCCGCCCAAGCCAGGGCACAGTCATAAGCAAAGTTGCTTTCGTCAACTCATCATAAACCTTGACATTATCGGTCAATCACCAAGCATGGTCAAATCCACCGCCTTGACTCGCCTTGACAGACAAATCGCGTTCGTGCTGGTCGCCGCAGTCGTTGGTCTGCTGATCCGCAACACGCCGCTCGATCTGCTGCCGGGCGATGCTGGCGAGTTTCAGTTTGCAGCCTGGAACTTCGGGCTGGCGCATGCAACCGGCTATCCGCTCTACCTGCTGCTCGGCGGGGCCTGGCAGCATCTCTGGGCGTGGGTCGGGCTATCGCCAGCGGCGTCGCTGAATCTTCTCAGCGCTCTGTTTGCGGCGATCGCGGCGGCCGCACTCTATTTGCTGCTGGTGCGTTGGCTGCCAGGGGAGGCTCCTGTGCGTCGGCTGGCGGCGTTATTGGCGACTGCGTTCTTTGTCGCCAACCCGACGCTGCGCAGCCAGGCGCTGCAGGCCGAGGTCTACACACTCCAGGCTGCGCTGCTGATCGCCATACTATGGGCGGCGCAACACCTGACCACACCCGCTGCGCCCGGCGCCTTTCCCCGCCGGTTTGCACTGCTCGCCTTTTGCTTCAGCCTGGGTCTGACGCATCACGCCACGACGCTGCTGCTGGCGCCGGCGCTGCTGACCTATCTCTTCCTGTGGCGGCGTGATTGGTGGCGCGAGGGGCGCGCCTGGGGTTGGGCGCTGCTGACTGCGCTGCCGCCGCTGCTGCTCTATCTGTACATTCCGTTGCGCAGCGGGCCGGACGTCTCACCCTGGCAACATCAGCGGCTGGGCGACGGCGTGCTGACGCTCTTCGACAACAGCCTGCCCGCCCTGTTCGACTTCGTCACCGGGCGCTCGATCTCAGTTGGTTTCCACGATCCCGGCGCTGCGCTGGCTGGCGCGCCGACTGCGTTCGTGCTCTGGCTGCGTCACTTCGAGTGGACGGGGCTGCTGCTCATGGTCGTCGGCGTCTATGGGTTGATGCGGTTGCGCGCCTGGCCGCTGCTGGCGCTGACCAGCGTCTGGTTTGTGGCGCAGCAACTCTTCAACCTCTTCTACGCCATCGGCGACATTTTTGTCTACTACATCCCGCTCTATCTCATCGCCTGCCTCTGGATCGGATTCGCCGGCGCCGGGGTCGGCAGCGCTTTCCGATTTGACGCGCCCCGCTTAACCACGGCAAGCGAGGACGCCGCACCGTCAACGCCCCTTACTTCGCGTTGGGGGGCGCCGCTGCTGGCGCTGCTCCTTGTCCTGCCGGTGCAGTTGTGGGTCGCCTATACGCCGCTCTTTGCACAACTCAAGCTCGAGAGCGCTGCCGTGCGCCAGCAGTGGGAGGCGATCCTGGCCGCCGCACCACCCGCCGACGCCATTCTCGTCAGCAACGACCGCAACGAGATCGTCCCTCTCTTCTACCTGCAAACAGTCGAGGGGCGCGGCGTGGGCATGACCGGGCTGTTCCCGCGGATCGCGCCGGACGCGCGCTTCACCGATATCGGCGCCACGGTGCAGACCGCGCTGGATGCAGGCGGGACGCAGCCGGTTTTTCTGATCAAACCGATGGCGGGGCTGGAGGTGCGCTTTGCGCTGGCCGAACGCACGCCGCCGCTCGTGGAGGTGATCGGCGCAGCAGGTGATGCGCCGCCAGCTGTTAGCGTCGAGGCGACGTATGGTCCGCTGACCCTGCGCGGCTACACGTGGACTCCGACCGTCGATGGCGTGGAGGTGACGTTGACCTGGCGGGTGGACGCCCCGCTGCCCGCCGATTACACGACGACGGTGCAGCTTTTCGACGCTGCCGGGGCCAAAGTCGGCCAGGATGACCACGCGCCCGGCGGCGTCTACTACCCTACGTCGCTCTGGAAGGTCGGCGAGACCATCATCGACCGTCACACAATCTTGCTGCCAGCGGACGCCGCGCCCGTGCGCATGCTGGTCGGCATGTACGCCGGGCCGGAGGCAAAGTTGCTGGCGACGCCGTTGGAGGTTACGATCACGCCATGACAGGCAACGAATTTTCCGTCATCCAACCCTGGCGCTCGGATACACGCAGCGCGCCGCGTTGGGTTTTCTCGCACGTGCGGCGCAACTGGGCGCTCATTGCCGTGATCCTGGCGGGCGCTATCGGCAACGCCGGGCTGGCGGCGGCGATCCCCATCTTCACCGGCGCCGCGTTCGACGCTATCACCGGCGCGGCGCCTGATCTGTGGGCGTTGGCGTTGGCGTGCCTATTGCTGTTGGTAAGCCAGGCTGTGCGCTCTGGCCTGCAACTGGGGCGCAACTTTGGCAGTGAAGTGCTCGGCCAGCGGCTGGAGCGCGATGCGCGCCGCGAACTCTACGGCGAGCTGCTGGGCAAGAGCATGGGCTTCCACGACATGCACGCCACCGGCGACGTGATGGCACGCGCCACCAATGATGTACGTGAGCTGGCGCTGATGATGGCGCCAGGGCTGAACCTGGTGATCGGTTCGGCGATCTTTCTGGTGATGCCGATCCTGGTTGCTCCCCGCTACCACCCGACGCTGGTCATTGTGCCCGTGCTCTTCGCTGGTGGCTATCTGCTGGCGATGTGGCACTACCTGCGCACCTTGCAGCCCGTGACGGCGGCGGTGCGCCGCGCCTTTGGCGAGATGAACGCACGCCTGACCGAGGCGGTCGAAGGCATCGAGACAGTCAAGGGCGCGGCACAGGAGGAGCGCGAGGTTGCCATCTTCGCGCACAACGCCACGCGTGTGCGTGACGCCATCGTAGCGCAGGCACGCGTCGAGGCGCGCTTTCTGCCGCTGTTGTTGCTGGCGCTGGCGACGGGCGTCGCCTTCGGCCAGGCGCTCTACCTGTACAACGCTGGCGTGATCTCCATCGGCGCCGTCGCAGCGTACATCGGCTTGATCTCGCTCTTCGACTTTCCGGTCTTCACTTCGCTTTTTGCCTACTCGCAGGTGGCGTCCGGGCTATCAAGCGCACGCCGCATTTTGGAGTTGATTCGCACACAGGCAGTTGTCGATCAGAATAGCGCTGGCTACGCTGCGCCGATGCAAGGCGAGGTGCGTTTTGATCACGTGACGTTTCAATACTCTCCCGGCGACGAGAGGACAGCCGCAACGCCATACGCGCTGGAAGATGTCTCGTTCACTCTGGCGCCGGGGCAGACGCTGGCGTTGGTCGGGCAGACGGGAGCGGGCAAGAGCACAGTCGCCAAACTCATCAATCGCATTTACGACGCCGGGCATGGCGCCATCACGATCGATGGCGTCGATGTGCGCGACTGGAATCTGGAGACACTGCGCCGACAAATCTCGATCATCGAGCAGGACATCTTTCTCTTCAGCCGCTCGATTGCGGAGAACATCGCCTTTGGCAAGCCCGACGCCACACAAGCCGAGATCGAGGCGGCGGCACGCGCAGCGCAGGCGCACGATTTCATCATGAGTTTTCCCGACGGGTACGCGACGGTCGTCGGCGAGCGCGGGATGATGCTCTCCGGCGGGCAACGCCAACGCATCGCCCTGGCGCGCGCCTTTCTCACTAATCCGGCGATCCTGATTCTGGACGACTCGACCAGCGCCATCGATAGCGCCACCGAGGATCAGATTCAACAGGCCATCGAGCGCGCCAGCGAAGGACGCACCACGATCCTCATCACCCACCGCCTCTCGCAGATCCGCTGGGCGGATAAGATCGTCGTGTTGCGACGAGGGCGCGTGGCGGCGCAAGGGACGCACGCCGACCTCATCACCCAATCACAGGCGTACCGTGACATCTTCGCACAGTTGGATGCAGGCTAGTGCACACGGGCGTAAACAAGCCGCTGGTTGCGTGGGGCGTGTTGCGTGGAGCGTGTTGCGTGTCACGCAGCACGCGCGTCTGTTTCACCTCATGTGCATCAGGTTCACAACACCGGGCCGTTGGGGGGGCGATGCGCCAGGTCGATCTGCTGGCGCAACTCGGCTTTGGCAGCCAGCAAATTTTCCCTGGCTTTGAAGAAGGCGGCTTCGGTGAACTCCAGCGCGCCGCTGTCGAGCATTTCCAGTAGAACATCGACCACGCGCAGCACTTTGGCTTCCAGCAGTTCGGTGGTTGTGCCATAGAGCGACTCTGGAATGAAGAAAGCGGCGACAATCGTGAACAGCCAGCCGCCCAACAGCACCATGTACCACTGTCGGCCCACTGCGCCCGGCAACGCCAACGCCAGAATCACCCAGATCACAACCAGCAAGGTCACAACCTGCCAGCGCGCCACTGGACGCGCTGGCGCAACGGCGGCAATGCGCGGCGCCAGCCGATCATAGCGACGCAGATGCGTCAGCCACGCGTTGAAGCGATGGCATTCCTTGAGATAGACACGTTCTTGATCGAAGTTGGCAAGCTCGGCGGCATAGGCGCGGCACTCTGCGGCCAGGTCGTAGAATGCCTTGCGATCAAAACGGAGTGGGGCAGGTGGATGCGGGCGACGGAGCGTCCGGCGCAGTTGGTTCACCCCGGGCGACTGACGAACAAAGCGGCGATGACGAGCACCGCTGTCCAAAATACGGCTCTGGTGGCGACGCTACGCAGATGGATGGCGTCATCCGGCGTCACCCGGTTGCGGTCGATCTGAGCAAACGCCCCCATCGCCAGCGGCAGGGTGGCAAGCCCAGCCAGGCACCACAAGGGCATCGGCGTGAGCACCGTCACCACCAGGATGCAGGTGTAGGCCAGCATCGTCACGAACGCGTGCAGGTCGACGGTGCGCGCATCGCCCAGGATCACCGCCAGTGTGCGTTTGCCGATCAACCAGTCGCGGCGCAGGGTGACGAGGTTCTGGCTCATGACCACCAGCAGCGCCAGCAACGCAATCGGCAGACCACCCAAGACAGGCAGCCAGCTCAATTGTTGCGTCTGTGCGTAGAAAGAACTGAACAGGGGCAGCGCGCCAAACGCCACGAAGACCCCGGCCTCGCCAAGTCCGTAACCGCGATAGGCGAAACGTACAGGGGCAAGCAGCGCCCCCAGTTGCAGCAACACCGCCAATCCTCCAAAAAAGAGGATGGGCCAGCCAGCCAGCAAAGCCAACCAGAGGCCGCACAACACACTTGCGGTGTAGAGCAATGCGCCCAGATTGAGCAGTATGGCTGGCGGCAGGATGCCTTGCTGCTGAAGCGTGAAGGTGCTCTCCGGCGCATCCGACGCAGGACGCGCACCCACGCGCAGGCTCTGCTCGAAATCCTGGTAAGCGCTCAACACCTGGAAGCCGATGGCTGCCAGCAGTACACCGCCCACACCAAAGAGAAAACGCACCCAATCAAACGCCCCCACCCACCAGCCGCCGATGCACGCGCCCACCAGCGTGGGGAGCGTCAGCGCCAGAGCCAGATCGGGACGCAGGGCGAGCAGCACTGCACCGAGCAGGCTCTCCCCCCACCCACGTTCGCGCGTCTGTTGCAGCCGTCGCAACAGCGATGGCGACGATTCAGTTGCCTGCCCGTTGGTTGGATTTGTCATGGGTCACTCGCAATCGCTCTACCCGCTTGCCCCTCTGGCAGCTTCGTGATGTGGCCCTCACAAATTGCGCGGTCTCTTGTCAAATGCCATTTTTACACCGATGTTACATCATCCTAACATCTTGACTAGCGCTGGTCAAGATACTCTTTAAAGTTATTCGCAATCTGTCAGCCTGCTACCGCTGCACTTTCCAGATCTCAAAGAGCGGCGTGCCGTCGCGCTGCGTGAACACCTGTTCACGCACGGCTGTCAGGCCTTGCGCCGCCACGCTGGCGAAGAAGACCGACGCGCGCCCCTGGAAGACAGTGGCGCCTGTGCTGTGCAGCAGATAGACGTTGTCTGGATTCGCCAGAAATGGCGCCAGCCGTGCGGCAAAATCAGCGTCGGGCGCGTCCGGGGATGCGTAGCCAAAAATCTCGATCGGTGTCACTGCACCCTCGCTCAGGTAACGCACCGACGCGTCCAGCCCCCAGTCGAGCGCCAGCGGCGCCCCCATCCCGTTGTAACGCAAATAATAAGCCAGATGGTAGCTGGCGTCGCTGTGGTCGCCCAACCCGCCGCTCTGCGCTAACACCCGATGATAGGCGATCGTATGCGCCAGATCGACAGCGAACCAGGCGAGAAAGAAGGCGACCACCAGCAGATGGGAAACGCCAATCGGCGGTCCGGTGCGCTGCCAGCGCAGTGCACGCGCCACCCCGCCGGTGGTTTCTTGGAGCACTGCCCCCATCGCAACACCGATGACTGCCAGCGCCAGCGGCTGCACAAGGGCGTAATGCGTGACGAAGAGATCGCTGACGGTGAACACACTTGCCAACACGGCTGCACCTGACAGGCACAGCGGCGGCGCTACTGTCCCCGGCGCTCGCACGACCCCGATCACAAGCACGGCGCCCGCCAGCCAGGGCGCCAGTTGGTTGGCAAAGACGGCGCCAAGATACCAGAATTGATCCCCGCGCAACACCTGCACCAGCTGCCCCAACCGCGTGAACAGGTTGGCGCCAATTGCCAGGTTGTTGACGCCGTAGTAGCTCTGCCCCAGGTTGCCGCCAATGCTGGCAAAGGTGCCGCCGCTCTGCACGTTGAAGATCAGCAGCGGCAGCAACGGCAACAAGCCCGCGATCACCGCGCCGATCAGCGTGCGCGGGGTCAGCCCATTGGCGTGGCCGCGACGCCGCACCACCAGCCACGCGCCCGCCGCCAGCAACGCCAGCGGCGCGATCACCCAAATCGCCAACAACTTGGCGTAGAGCGCCAGCCCGCCCGCCAGCGCCGCCACAATCAAGGGGCGCGGTCGCCCTGTACGCAGCCAGCGCACAGTCTGCCAGAGGCACAGGAATACGAAGACCTGCGTGAGATTGGTGACAAAGATGCCCTGTCGGCTCCAGAAGATGAACGAGGGGGACGCCGCCAACAGCGAGACTGCCAGCAGCCCGGAGAGCGAGATCGGCGTCGCCGCTGATGTAGCGTGCGCCGCCGGCTGCGCCCTGGTGCGCCGCCAGGCGATCCATTCGGAGACGCTGCGTTCGACAAGGAGCAGAACAAAGAGCCCGGCCAGAATGGGCAAAATCCGCAGATTGGGCACGCCGATCCCGGTCGCGGCCAGCAGGGGCAACGCCAGATAGACGTTGAGTGCACCGATATAGTCTTGCACCATGAGCGGAAAGGTGCGCCCGCCCAGCGTGAGGCCAACGCCGCGGAATGCCGAAATCGGCGCGCCGGTGAGAATCTCCATGGCGTTGACGCCGGCTTCCCGCGCCTCGTCATAATGCAGGCCGGGCAGACCTAGCTGATAGCACGTCAATGCCAGGTAAAGCGCCAGGGCGGCAGCCAGCCAGAGGCGACGTAGTTTCATGGCGATGGCGGTATGCCTGTTGCCCTCTCGTTCATTCGGCGACGAGGAACACCTCGCTCACCATGCTCTGGTAGTTCCAACCGCTGGCGTAGATACGCACCGAGTCGATATGCGCGGGGCGCGTCTCAGCCAGCAGCTCCATCAGGTTAGGTGAACGGTAGGTGAACCAGTTGAAGGGCGGAATCTTTTCGCCGTTGACAATCGTCCAGTTTGCGTTTTCCGGATCGCGGTAGTAGAAACCGTGCCCCCACGTCAGTTGTTTGCCGTAAATATCGGTGTAGGTGATTTCGACGCGCAACGGATACTCGGAGCTGAGATAGCCAGCGCCAGAGAGGCTTTGGAAGAGCAGCTTCACGTCGAGCTGCAACACCAGCTTGTCGTAGACATTGACATCCTTGCCGATGTGCTGGCGGATGCCCACTTCGGTGGGTACGTTGTCCTCACCCTGACGCACGAAATAGGCCACGCGGCGCCCGTCGCGTTCCATGATGCTGACCTTGCCCGGCGTCACACTTTGCGCAATGACATAGCTCTCCCACGAGTCTTTCATCGACTCGGTGAAGTTGCCATTGCGCAGCAAATTCTGCGCCGCCGCCACTGGCTGATCGGCGAGGGCGTCGGCGGTAAGCCAGGCGCGCAGCCCAGCAGCAACGACCAGCGGCGGCCGGTCGGCTTTGTGGAGGGTGGCTTGCCCTGCGCTCACCGTGATGTCAGTCTGGTCGGCGCCGACCGTGATCTGGTAGCTGCCTGAGTCGAGATCGATCTCGCCGTGGGGCGTGACGATGCGCACTGCGAGCGGACGTTGCTGCCCGCTGTTGGTGAAGACGCGCGTCTGGCCTTTGTCAAGCGTCAGTTGCGCCTGATAGGGTTCGCTGCTTACATCGAAGGCGGGGCTGCGCAGCCGGTCGATGCGCAGCCGCGTGCCCGAGAAGATCTGCACGCTGCCCAGCGCCTCGTCGCTGTCGCCTTCTGTGATCAGCCGCACTGTCGCCTGTGTTGGGCTATCGCCAGCCTCCACCACGCTGCCTTCGGTCACTTCATCGCGCAGATCGGTGATGGCGATTGGCTCCACGGCGCCGGGCGTGTAGAGCAGCACCGTCCCCTGCGTCGGGTTGAGCACCGCCGTCTGTTTGACAGTCGCCACCTCGAGCGCATACCGGATCGAGAGCGGCACCGTGATCGCCAGCGCAATGAAAATGGCAAAGCTGGTGAGCAGCACGATCCATGCCAGCCGTTCCGGGTTCTCGCGCAAACGATGTCGCGTTTGCCCGCGCCATACTGTGTCTGGCGCCGAGGCGCCTGTCAGTTCGGAACTCATATCGTTTCCTCCCCAGGCGTTGCCGCGTGAGGCGTCTGCGACGATGTGATTTGCGCGGTAAGCCGGTCGATCCAATATTGCGCGTCTTTGTCCGCCGGGTTGAGCGCCAGCTCACGCTCGAAACAGACAATGGCCTCCGCCAGGTCGCCGCGCGATTTGTAGATCAGCCCCAGATGATAGTTGACGTTGCGCGCCGCCGGATCAACCTCCAGCGCGCGGGTATAGGCGCGGATCGCCCGTTGCTGCTGCGCTGGCCCAGCCAGTTCCAGCCGCCCCAGGTAAGCCGCCCCCAGATTAGACCAGAGCATGGCGTTGTCAGGATGCAGTTCCGCCGCCTTGCTCAATACGCGCACAGCTTTGTTCCACTTTGCCAGCAAAATGTACGCGCCGCCCAGGTTGATCGCAACGTCAGGATTTGACGGCGCCTGCTCATACAGTGGCAGCAGCTTGTCGACCGCCGCCGCCGGTTGATTCGTGCGCAACAGCCAGGCGCCTTCCGCCAGCGCCCGGTTGAATTCCTCAGCTTGTCGATCCATCATTCCGTACTCTATCCGCCTGTACTGCGGATCTACTTCATGCGGGTCTACTTCATGTCTGGGGCTGTCAGCTTGAGCCAACTTCAGCTTTCAGCCTCGATTTCAATCGAAGGCTGTGCACCCCCAACGCGAAACGTTCCCTGCACTACTCAACGACGCCGTGACTTTCGATAGTTCCCACCGAACATGCAACAATACCTGAAGCACGTCAAAGCGGCAAACGCGCCAGGGGCTGCTTCACGCTGGGGCAAAGTCGTTTGCGATGATGTCCCCAACTTGATGCACCCAACGCGCCAGTCGACGACACGCGCACGTTTGCTTTACCCCAGCAACACCAGCACCAACGACACCGTTATCATGCTTGCCAACGTGCTGACCAGCACCGCTGCCGCCACCAGACGCGGCGCTGCGGCAAATTCGGTCGCAAGCACGGTGGCGACGACCGCCGTCGGCATCGATGCCTGCAAGATCATCACCTGCCGCTCGATGCCGCTGATCCCCATCAACTGGCAAAGCGCCACCGCCACGAGCGGCGACGCGCCCAGCCGGATTGCAAGCGTGCGCCACACCACGCTCTGCTCACGATTGAAGGGCGTCACGCTCAGTTGAATCCCCAGCAGCACCAACATCATCGGCACAGCGGCGCCCGCCAGCAGATCGACGGCGCGGTAGAGCGGGTCGGGCACAGGCACGGCCAGCCGATTCAACGTGATGCCCAGGATCGTGGCGTAGAGCACCGGTGCACGCAGGCTCTGTCTCAGCGCCTTGCTCAGCGGCGCCGAACCCGAGGAGGCCACGAAGACACCGAGCGTGTTCGTGAGCAAGGCGCTGATGGCGTAGTAGACGGTCGCCATCACCAGGCCGGCTTCGCCCAGGGCGAAGAGCGTAATCGGCAGCCCCATGTTGCCATTGTTGCTGACAGCGCTGGCAATGGTGAGCGCCGCGCGGCGGGGGCGCGTCTGGTCGCTGCCAGCCAGCCAACCAGCCAGCCCGGTGATGACATAGACAGCCAGCACCAGGAACAGAAACTGCTGGAGCACCGTCGTGCTGATGTCCATCGTGTACAGGCTGCGAAAGACCAGCGAGGGCGAACCCAGATTGAAAATCACACGTCCCAGTGTGCGCCCATCCAGGCTGGTCAGGCGCGCCAGCAGATAGCCAGCGCCTGCAACAAGAAACACCGGCAGCACGGTGTTGACAAACACCTGCACAAGGTCGGAGAGCATGAAACCCTGGATTTCTAAGTTGGGGCGGCGCTGGCGCGGTTGGCGCGCGGCGGAGCGACGGCAGGGTCGGCGTCAGCTTCGTCTTCGCCGCCGACGTTGTGAAAGACCTGATAGTGCTGGAGCGTGGGCGCAAAAAACTCAACGACATATTCGTTGGGGATGCCCATTGGCTGCACGATCTCGTTGAGCAGGGCATGAATGAAGGCCGAGCGCTGGGCTGGCGTCAACTGGCGCGAGGCGTCGTCCCACAGCAAGATGGTGCCATAGACGCCTTCACCCGTGTAGTGCAGGTCGAGCTTGCCGATCGTCATCGGCGCGCCGTCGGGCGTGACCTGGTCGAGGTCGAAGAGTGCGTATTCCTCCGAAGAGTGGGTGCGCACCAGGCGCTTGAGCTTCAGATTCACGGCTGACGGTTATTCGTATTCGCCCAGATCATCATCGTCGTCGTCATCCGACCAATCGTCCCACGGATCGAGCTCGTCGAAGTCTTCTTCTGCGTCCGGCTCCTCGAAGAGAGGGTAGGCATCGGCGGCCTCGCCAGCGTAGAAGAGCATCTCTTCAAGCGCCAACTCGGCGGCTTCCGCCTCCTCGGTGTCGCTGGCGGCAATGCTGGTCAGGGCGCGGTGCGCCGGTTTACCTCCCAGCCGCCCAAGCGCAAAGATGGCCGCCAGCCGCACCATCTGCTCATCATCTTCCAGCAAGACAAGCAGGTCGGAGAGCGCCGCCCTGGCTTCGAGTTCGCCGCAGGCGACTGCGGCTTCGGCGCGCATGGCGGGTGAGGGGTTGCCCAGTTCGGCGCGCGCCAGCTTGCGCCAGCGGATGTCGGCGCTGCGCCCCATCGCCACCAGGGCGCCAAGCCGCAATTCCTCGTAGGGCGAATAGTAGGCGTCTTCGATGAACTGACGCACCCCCACCTCGCCGGAGTAGGCGATGCTCTCCAAGGCGCGGCGCTGGACGATGATCGGTTCGGCGGGGTCAGTCAGCACGGTGATCAACACTTCCTCGGCGCGCATCGCCAGCGCAGCGTCCAGCTCGTCCAGTTCGCCAGCGAGCACATAGTAGCCCAGCGCGGCGGCGGCGGCGGCGCGTACGGCGTCATCTTCATCGCGTTGCAGACGTTGAATAATTGGACCCAGCGCCTCTGGCGCAGGCTCGCTTTCCGCCAGCGTTTCCAGCGCAATCTGGCGCAGGTCGGCTTCGGGATCATCCAGAATGGTCGCCAGAAAGCGGTCCAGATCGACGTCCAGATAGGCGTCTGCGCCAGCCAGCAGCACCTCCAGGACGCGCCGCCGACTCTCGACGGCAAGCCTGGGCCACAGGCGACGCACGACATCGACCCCGGCGCGCGTCAGATCAGAGAGAGCAAAGTACTCGTTATGGGGCACTGTCTCTGGCGCAGTGGCGAGCCGCTCCAGCAAGGTTTCGGGCGACCAGGTTGGGCGGTGGTCGGCGCCCTCCCCGGCGGCATCATCTTCCCATGCAGCCTCCTCGAGATCCGCCAGACGGCGCGTGTAAAAGTCTCGCCGATGGCTGGCCGCCGACGGGGTGAAGAGGCTTGCGCTCTCTTCGTCATCTTCGTCATCTGCGCGCCACAGGCCAGGATCGACTTCGTCTGGCTCCAGGTCTGGATCGAAGTCGTCGTCGAAATCATCGTAGTCAACGGAACGTTTTTTTGCTGTCATACTACCTATCCACTCACATCCGGCGTTGCGCCGGGATCTTTCACTGCCAGACAAAGCCCCACGTCGGGCTGGGTGGACTGACAGGGTTCAGTGTATCACCAGCCGCCTTTTCTGCAACATCCACATACCAGCGCCACTGCCGGCCATAATCCAGCGGCGCCAGACCACACAGGCTATCATCGAGCTGCCAGAGCGTGACATTCGCAGGCCTCGGCTGCGCCAGCACCCACACCACCTGTTCGGCGCCGCTGGCGTCGCGGCCATTGACGTAACCGAGATGCACCACATATACATCGGCGGGCTGAATGAACGCAACGGGATTCCACACCAATTGTTGAGCCGAGCCGCACTGGACGGCGACGCCATTTTCCGGTGTGCGCAAGGTCGGCGCATCCAGCCGCATAGTGCTGGCGATGGCGGCTGTCGCGGTGGCGGTCGCTGGCGCACTGGTCGGCGTCGCCACTGTCGCCTGCGGTGTGGCCGTCGCCGCTGCCGCGCCGGGGATGAGCAACTCCTGGCCTGGGCGCAGTGTACGCGCATCGGCCAGGGTCATGCCATTTGCATCAAGGATGCGCTGAATGTTGACGCCATAGCGCAGCCCGATCGCCATCAACGTATCACCGGCGCGGACGGTGTAGGTGAAGCCCTCCGGCGCCAGGGTCGGCGTTGGTGTGGCCGTGGCAGCCGGCGCGTTGGGATCGGGAATGATGATGTCGTCGCCCGGTTGAATCGTGTAGACGTCATCTTCAGTCAGGCCGTTGGCGGCCAACAACGCCTCAAGCGAGATGTCGTTGTCCAGCGCCAGCTCGAAGAGGGTGTCGCCGGGGCGAATCCGGTAAATGTTGGGGGTGGCGGTGGGCGTCAAGGCAACGGGCGTCGGCGTCGGCAAAGCGAGCGCCACCTGGGCAGGGGGTGTCAGCGTCGCCGTGACCGTGATGGCGTTGGCGACGCTGATTTGTCCGCTCAACGTGGCGGCGGGCGTCGCAGTTTCAGCCGGCGTGTTTGTGGCGGGCGCAGTGGCGGTGGCGGCGGTGGTGGCGGTAGGCAACAGCGTCGGCGTTGGCGGCGCAGCGGTGGGCGAAGGCGCGGGCGTTGCGGTGGGCGGCAACGTCGCTGTCGGCAGGACGGCGCTGGTCGGCTGGACATCATTCGGTGCGGCGTCAGTCGGTGCGACATCGGAGACTGGCGCCGCACCGGTCGTCTGCTCACTGGCTGGCGCCGCACCAACCGGCGTCTCCGCGCTGGCGGCGACTTGTGCGGGTGTGGGCGCAGCCTGGCTCACCAGCTCATCCACGTCGGCGTTCGCCACCGGAACGGTCGTGATCGTGATGTCGGGCTGCAAACGCGCCCCGAGGCTTTCAACCAACTCCACCACGCGCGCAATCTGGCGCTGCGCCCAGCCAGCAGGGCCTTCGCCGCCAAGCTGTGTCAACAAGACCGCAGCAAACAGCAGGATCAGCAGCAGCGGCGCGCCCCAGGTGAGCAGGCGCGGCGGCGCCGCCTGCAGCTCACGCCCACAATGAGGACAAACCACCAGCGCCGCCGACGCCCGGCCGCCGCAGCGCCGACAGCGAAGCTGTTTTTTGTGTGACGGCAACGTTTCACCACATGCCGGGCAAAGCGAGGCATTGATGCTGACAGGCGTGTGACAATTCGGACAGGGACGCGTTGTCGCCAGATGCAGGTCGCCCGCTGCAGAACTTCCAACTGGCGCGCGTGACTCTTGCGGCGATGATGATTGTGTCATAGAAGCTATTTCAATTTCGTCAATCGATGCGGGATAGCCAGAAAAACAGGGCGGGCGCTGCGTCCAGCAATGACCGGATGGGGCGCCCGCACTTGCATAAACTTACCGCGCATTGTAGCAGTCTGTCAATCGGCAGCCTGCCAATGGGTCTATTTCATATTGGGGGCGAAATCACTTATGTCGTAGGTCATCGCCTCTGGCGTGACGGGGCGCCGATGTCACGCTGGGGCGATGACCTGCGATGGATGCCCCAGGTTGAAATACGCCTCGTCAATCGCCATTTTCCGGCGGTGGATTTCAGGCCAGTGCCCATGCCTTGTCGGCGCAACAAACGATGAAAGCAGCGAGCAGGCGTCGCCCCTCGCAATTCGCTCCCTGCAACTCGCCCCTCGCCCAG
>Ga0272446_1001741_pt1 | contig 31112 bp, 25 predicted proteins | sample YNPCB0061_FD_194587 | JGI IMG/M metagenome (GOLD analysis project Ga0272446, IMG submission 194587) | Hot spring microbial mat communities from Yellowstone National Park, WY, United States - YNP-CB-006-1 | ecosystem: Environmental > Aquatic > Thermal springs > Hot (42-90C) > Sediment | place...
GGAAGGTGGCCGTATAGCGGGCGCTAAAGCGATCTGTCGGCACGATGCGCGGGTCGGGCGAGCCGAGTCCCCAGAAATGGTCAATTTGCGGTTCTAAGCGGGAAAGGACGGGCGCCCCAGCCAAAAATGGGTTATTGAAATATTGGGCTGTCCATGCCGTACTTTGCGTCAGGAGCCGATCCCAACTCACGATCAGGCTGGCATCGCCCACGCCCTGAAAGTAATCGACCTGAATGGCGGCGGTGCCCGTCGCCAAATTCACATCAACAGTGAAGGTGGTGGGGGCTTGTTCGCGCCACTGGTCAAGGATGCGCTGGCCGTTGATGAAGACCCGTACCCCGTCGTCCGCCGTGACCAAAAAGCGGTACGTCCCCGCCGTGAAAAACTGGATCGTCGTCCATGTGGCCGACCAGTAGTTGATCCCGATGCCCGGCCCCGGCGGGTTTGGCCCCCAATTGAAGACCAACGCCGGGTCAATCCGGCTAAAGACGGGCGTCCCCGCGAGATTGGGGTTGGCGAAGTAGCTCCCTGTCCAGTTACTGCCCGTCTCGGCGCGGGCAGGCGCAGGGAGGCCGAATGCAGCCATCAACAGGGCAGCGCAAATCAGGACAGTCAACAAGCGGGCGATGCGGCGTGCCATACCTTCAACCCCTTCATGATTTCAGCCATCGAGGAACAGTTCAGGTTTGGGGAAATTGTAACCTAAAGTTGGCGTTTGTGCTGAAGAAAGGCGAGCAGGCGGCGGGAAGGGGGTGAGTTTCCACCCAGCATGATAAAATATACTTAAAAAGTGACGACAAGGACTCCCCAGACCATGATGCGCTCTAGCCTACTTTACCTCTCGCGTGCCGGGTGGGCGCGCCAACGCCTGACCCACCTGCCCGGTGCAAACCGCATTGCTTCCCGCTTTGTGGCGGGCGAAACGTTGGACTCCGCCGTAGAAGCCGTCCGCGCCCTGAACGCAAAGGGGTTGCTGGCCACCCTCGACCATCTCGGTGAAAACGTCCACACCGAAGCCGACGCCAACCGTGCTGCCGATGCGTACCTCGCCCTGCTGGATAAAATTGCCGCGAGCGGGGTGAAATCGAACGCCTCGCTTAAGCTGACCCAATTGGGGCTAGATGTCGGGGAGGAAGTGTGCCTCCGCAACATGCGCCGCATTCTGAGCCGGGCGGCCAGCACCCACAACTTCATTCGGATCGATATGGAAGGCAGTGCCTACACAGAGCAAACTTTACGGGTTTTCCGCACCCTCCGGGCCGAATACCCGAATGTCGGGGTCGTGATCCAGAGCTACCTGTACCGCAGCGAGCAGGACGTGGCGGCCCTCGCTGCCGAAGGGGCGAATATCCGGCTGTGCAAGGGGGCCTACAAAGAGCCGCCCACCGTCGCCTTTCCGGTCAAGGCCGATGTCGACGCGGCCTATCTCCGCCTTGCCAAGGCCTACCTCGATGCGCCGAATACGTATATCGGCCTCGCCACCCACGATGACAAGATGATCGCGCCGCTGAAGGCCTACGTTGCTGAGCGCAACATCCCGCGGGATAAGTTTGAGTTCCAAATGTTGTATGGGGTTCGCCCGCAGGCGCAAGAGGCGCTCGTTAAAGAGGGGTATAAAGTGCGTGTGTACGTCCCCTACGGCACGGAGTGGTATCCGTACTTTATGCGCCGTTTAGCCGAACGCCCGGCCAACGTCTGGTTTATCCTCAAAAATTACTTTAGGCGCTGAGCCGTGAGCATTCCACATCACAGCAGGGTGATCGACTTGCGCGGCAAGGTCGCACTGGTGACCGGATCGGCGCGGCGGGTGGGGCGGGCCATTGCGCTCGGCCTCGCGGCGCGTGGCATGAACATCGTGATCCACTATGGGAGCGCCTCTAGCACGTCAGACGCGGAGTCGGCGGCGGGGGAAGCGCGGGCGCTTGGCGTGGAGGCCCACATCCTTCAGGCCGATCTCGGCGATCTGGCCCAGATTGCGGCCTTGTTTGAGGGAGTCCGGGCGCGGTTTGGCCGCCTCGATGTGCTGGTCAACAGCGCGGCGACGTTCTTCACCAAACCGATTATGGAAGTGACCGTAGACGAATGGCAGCACGTCCTCAACATCAACCTGACCGCGCCGTTTGTGTGCAGCCAACACGCCGTAACGTTAATCCGGCAGACGGCGGGGGGAGGGGCCATCGTCAACATTGCCGACCTGAGCGCTTTCCGCACATGGAAAAACTACCCAGCCCACAGCGTAAGCAAAGTCGGGATTGTGAAGCTAACCGAACTCTTTGCGGCGTCGGTTGGGCCGGAAATCCGCGTGAATTGCGTTGCGCCCGGCCCCGTCCTGCGCGACGACGGCAATTCGCCGGAAATGTGGCTCAAGATCGGCCAACGCTTGCCCCTCCAGACGACGGGGGACGCCTACGACGTGGCGGAGGCCGTCGCGTTTCTGGCATCGGCCCCCTTCGTGACGGGCGTTACCCTCCGTGTGGACGGTGGCGATGGGCTGATTTAGCCCCCTTTTACGAGGGGCCTCATCTCCCGTGCGAGAGGGGGAACCGAACAGGGCTAGGCCCATGCTCCCCACACTGCCAACCACAACACGATCAGGCCCAAGACGGCCCCTGCTGCAATGATTCCGAGTAGCACCGTCGCCACGTCGAAGATGGGTTCGCTGGGGGCTACCCCATATTGGGGCGCTCCCAGCGGGGCAGCGGCCTGCTGCCCCCCGTAAGGAGCCGCTGGCTGGCCGTAGCCTACATAATTCGGCTGGTTAGTGGGCGGGTTGGGGGCGTAGCCGCCTGTACCGGCTTGTACAGGGGTTTGCGGACGGCTCCCCCCGACTTGGATCGGGGCGGGGATGTTGCCCGCTGCGGGCGGTTGCGGGACATTCCCACTGCTGGGTACGGTGTACGGCGGTTGGCTGACCCGTCCGGGCGCGTTGGGGAGGGTAGTACGCGGCACGGACGGCGCTTGCGCCCCACTGGGCGGGTTTACGGGGCCGCTGGTCTGGTAGGGGTTGACCGGGCCGGAGGGCGATGGCGGCGTACCAACTTGCACAATACGCGGCGCCGATTGCCCCCCTCGACTCCCCTGCCCACTGCCTGTCGGCTGGGGTTGTTGGGAGATCGATCCGGTCGGTCCGGCGGGGGCATTGCCCGTCCCACTGCCGACGTTGGGCCGAATGGGAGGGATGGACTGCTGCGCGGCTGGGCTGATCACGTTCACCCCGCCCGTGCCCGCCTCCAGCCTCTTCTGCAAATCGAGCAGTAGGCGGCCCAGCTGCCCTGCGGAGGCGTAGCGGGCCGTCGGTTCTTTGCTCATGGCCTTATGGATGTAGAAATCCAGATCAGCGGGGACGGACGGCATGACCTCCCGAATGTGCGGAACCCGATCCCGGACGTGGGCGAGGGCCAACTCGCGCTGATCGGCCCCGACGAAGGGCAACTTGCCGGAGAGCATCTCGTATAGCACAATCCCGATGGAATACACGTCTGAGGCGGGCGTGGGCGTGCCGCCGGAGGCTTGTTCGGGGGAGAAGTACTGCGGGCTACCCCAGACCACGTCCTCTTTTTTCATGGACGGGTCTACGGCGGACATGGACTGCGTGCCCGTCAGCATGGATTGGGCAATGCCGAAGTCAGTGATTTTGACCGTATCGGTATCGGTGACGATCAAGATGTTTTGGGGCTTAATGTCGGCATGGACGAAGCCGGTACGGTGGGCGTAGTCGATGCCGGAACATATCTGGATCGCAATATTCAGGGCGCGGGAGACGGAAAAAGGCGCACTGGCGCGGATGTGCTTTTTGAGGTCTTGGCCGTCTACAAATTCCATGATGATGTAGTCGATGGGCAGGCTCATCGAGCGGCTGTCCGTGCCCGTGTCGTACACAATCACAATGTTGGGGTGGGAGAAGTTCGCCACGAAGCGGGCCTCATTTTTGAAGCGTTCCCGCAATTCAGGGAAGCGTTCTAGCAGGTCTGGGCCTTCGCTGTTGGGGTCTATTTTGCGCTTGAGGATTTTGATCGCCACCGTGCGGCTGAGTTCAAGGTCTTTCCCCTTGTAAACGAGCGACATCCCGCCCGTGCCGATCAGCCCATCAACCTTGTAACGCTCATTCAATACCGATCCGATGGTGATCATGTTTACAATTTCCTCACCTGTAAACTCGGTTAGCCTCATCGTAGAGTTTAGCACATGCGTGAGGCGTTTTCCCCCTCTGAAATGGGGGTTAGTCCGCCCGGTAGTTCACATCCTCGACGTAGATTGGGTTACTGAGGATCCACGTGTAGGGCTGGCCTTTGTAATTCCGCCATGCTTCGACCCGATACGCCCCCGATTGTGAAGCCGAGTAGGTGAAGGCCTCTTGCCCGTGCCATTCCGCCACGACTTGCCCATGCCGAATCAGCCGGAGGTGGCAGCGATCTGGGGCGCGGGCTTGCAACGTGACCCCCGCACCGAGCCGGACGCTGCCGCCCATGAGGGCCGTCCCGCCTTGCCCGTGCGCCGAGAACCGGAATCCCCGCGTCTCGCCGATCAGGTCGTAGCCGATGAAGGCACTTCCCGCTTTGAGCGTCTTGTAAACGATCTTCTGGTCGGCCTCCCACTCTCCGGTGAAGGGCGTTTTGCTGAGGATGTGAGTATTCACGCAGCTAAACAGAAAATCGTAGGGGAAGACGGTATGCCGAATGGGGCCAACGCGGTAGATCAGGCCGTGTGCGTCGGCCCCCCCGATGCCCGTCACTCGCCGTCCGGCGGCTAACAGGCTATCCCAGAGCGCCACCGTCTCGGCGGGCGGGGTGCGGATCACCTCTTCGGGCCGGAAGGCCGCCCGGATAAGCTGCCCTAGCCCGCCGTTAAGGGCCGTCTTCAGACTGGACATGAAATTCCAGATTTCCAGCCCATCAAAGCGGGTCACGTAGCGGTCTACCCAAGGGATAGGTGGCTCTTTGAAGCGGGGCAAGTCGGGATCGTCTGGGTGGGCGAGGAAGGACAAGCCGCCCGCCGCCGCCACCGCATCAATTAAGCCTTGCGGATCGGCAGCGCAGTGGGCTAATTCACAAGCTGCGCCGAAAACCAGCAGGTGGTTGACTTGCGGGCGGCGTTGCCGATCATGAATTTCTTCGCCCGTCAGCAACAAGACTCGGCGCGGTTCAGCAGGGGCGCGGCCCGTGTAGTAGCCCTCGACTCCGCTCACCCAAACATTGTGATCGGTGACGATGACGAAATCTAGCCCGGCAATGGCCGCCGCCTGTGCGATCTCGGCATGGGAGGCTGCCCCGTCGGAATAGGGCGTATGCATATGCATGTTGCCGCTATATTCGTAGAGAGTCGTCAAGGTGTCCCCTGTGTGCAACTGTTCGTTTGCGTCCCTCATCCCCCCGCCCCCCTTCGCCCTGAGGCAGAAGGGGGAGAAGTTCTTCTAGGGGCTACTGGTCTACTGCCCCTTCACCCCGTCCCAAAGCCGGATTGCGGGGGGCACTAGGGTTACTAGGCTACTAGACTGTTCGGCTATTGGCCCCAATCGGTGGCGATGGTTTGGTCTGGCAGAGCGGTGATCTGGTAAATTTCGCCCGTCGCAAGGTCCACTGCGTAAACTTCCTGCCGTCCAGTGCGATCCGACGTGAAGGCGATGTACTTGCCGTCCGGTGACCACAGCGGGCGGGTGATGTTCCCGAAGCCCGTTACGAGGGCCTTCCGTTCGCTCCCGAGGGCGTTCATGAGGTACAGGTCGCCGGTTTTCTCCCCCCGTGCGACGCGCACATAGGCAATCTGAGTGCCGTCCGGCGACCATGCGGGGGCAGATTCAATGCCTTCCGCATCGTTGGTGAGGTTGCGGGCCTCCCCGCCCGTGATCGGGACGAGGTACACATCCGCCGATGGGCCGCCGATGTCCGTCCGGTCAGAGACGAACACCACGCTTTGCCCGTCAGGGGAAATGTCCGGCCATGTATTGACGCCGCTGTCTTTGGCTGTGACGCGCTGCACTTGCAGGGGCGGTAAGGGCGTGTTGGTCGGGGCGGGGGTATCGGTGGGCGGCGGTGTAACGCCCGGCTCCGGCGTTAGAGAGGGGGTGATCGTAAAGGTGGGGGTGATGGTTGGTTCACCGGGCAGGGGCAAGCGCAGGGGCAGGTAGTAAATATCGGAGGTGGGGTCGTTCTCGGCGATCACGTTATTGGCGACGAACACAACCCCTGCGCCATTCTTCGCCACGCTGACCATCTGCTGGTTCGCTAGGGGCGGTTGGTTGCGCCAATATTCGCTCAATTCGACGGGTTCAGTTCCGTTTAGGTTGGCGATCCGGAGCAGCAACTGGGCGCGTGCGCCCGTGACCAAGCGGGCGAAGATAACTCGGCGGCCATTGGGGGCAAAACGGCCGTAATCGGCCCGTGCGCCGTCGGTGATGGGCGTCCGTTCGCCCGTCCGAATATCGTACACGAACAACGGTAACAACCGATCAAGGCTGAGGGGCTTGCCCGTCTGGATAATCAACCGCCCAGCGACTCCTTCTGGCAAAGCCGGAAGGGGCGTCGGCGTGGGCGATTGGGCAGAGGTCGGGGCGGGGGAAGGCGTCCATGTGGGCGGCAACATGCGCCGAGTGGCAATGGCCGTTTGGGTTTGTTCGACCTGCAACGCAACGGCAGCCGCCGTCTGGCTGGGCGCAGGGTCGGGGGTGTTCGTCTCTGGAACAGGAGTGGCGGTGGCGTTGGCGACAGTCTCTCCCCCATTCCCGAACAGGAGGACGACCACCACGAGGGCCATCACCACGGCCACTCCGGCAATGATCGCAACAGGTGGGCTGCCCGCCTTCTTCGGTGTTTCTGTAGCCCTTGCAGGGTCGATTAGGGTTGCGTTGGGCAGGCTCAGGCGCTCCAGCATGGCTTTGGCTTTTTCATTGTTGGGGTTGATCACGACCACGTTGCCGAGGCAGGTGCGCTTTTCTTCGATGGTCTGGGCGACGGCGGCCAACCAATACCAGCCCTGCTCGTTGAACTGGTCGCGCTCCACGACTTCGCGCAGCTTGACGCGGGCCGTCTCTCTATCCCCAGCGCGGACGGCGGCTATGCCTTCGCGCAGCAGTTGTTCAACATTGGGATCGGCGTTTGGGTTGTTGCTCACGGTGGCGAAATTCTCCCCCTAAATGGTGTATCCGCTAACGGCCCGGCCGGAAGGTTGCGCTGGAACTCCCCCCCGACTGGTTGGTAATCTGCTGCAAATCGCGCCCGTCGGCCGTGATGACGAATAGGTTTTCTACCCCGCCGTTCCGCGTCGAGGTGAAGGCAATGTAACGGCCATCCGGCGAATAGACCGGATGCCGGTTTTCGCTCGGCACATCTTCAACAATGAGGGGGCGTTCGTCATCCCCACTGCTGCGCATCACGTACACGCGGGGGGTACGGGTGCGCGTCGAGATGAAGACGATGGCGGAACCATCCGGTGACCATGACGGCTGGTAATTGCTGCCCTGCGAATTGGTCAGTTGGGTGACGGCGGCGTTACCTTCTTTGGTGAAATCCCGAACGAAGATTTGGAGTGCTCCGCGCCCCGTCGGGTCGGCGGCGTAGAGGAGCTTCGTCCCATCCGGCGACCACGCGGGGTCAATCTCGACCCGTTCGGAGTCCGTCAGGCGGGTGACTTGGCGGGTGTTGACGTTCACAATGTACAGGTCGTCTTGGAGGTTATCATCGCTGGTGAAGGCGATCTGCGTACCATCAGGCGACCATGTCAGGCTCCGCGCCTTTTGGCCCAACATGCCCGTGATGACGGTGACGTTACTGCCATCAGCATTGGCAATGCCGATCTGTTCGCGGCCCTCGACTTTGACGGTGAAGGCGATCCGCGCCCCGTCCGGCGAATAGACCGGACCACTTGCTTCGTCCGGTATATCGATCAGCAGGCGTTCCCCGCTGCCGTCGCCCCGTGCGGTGTAAATTCCCGATACGGGCCGCCCGCGTCCGGCCGCCGTAAAGGCTAACGTATAGCTGGTTAGGGGCGGCAACGTCGGGCGGGGGGTGAAGGTGGGGAGCGCCGTCGGCGTGATGCTCGGCGTCCACGTCGGCGGGATCAGGGTTCGGTTGGGCACAAATTGGACGATCGTCCCCCGCAGTTCGACAGTCGGCGTGCGGGTCGGCGGGCGGGAGAGGGCGGTTTGGGTGGCGGCGGCGGCAATGGCCGAAGTCGCGCTGGGGGTCAGCGTGGGGAGGCCCGTCGGGTCGGACGTGCCACCAAACAAGATGAACGCCCCGATGCCCATCAGCACGAATGATAACGCTGCTACGGTGATGAACGTCGAGTTGATTTGGTTGCCCCGCCGCTGGTTGCGCCATGCTTGGGCGGTTCCGGGCGTCGTTTCGCCCATGCGGGTGGTCGGCAACTTGACTTTCCCCTGTGCGGGGCGGGGCGGCGGTGTCGTGGCGGCGACGCGGGCGGCTGGGCTAGGCAGCGACGTCGTCGATGGCGGCGAAGGCTTCAACTGGGCGAGGGCTTGTCTGGCCCGTTCATTGTTGGGGTTAATCTCAAGGACGTTTTCTAGGCAGATGCGGCGGTCACGGGGGGTATCGACCAACCCCGCAAGGATCATCCATGCCTGCTCATTGGCATCGTCTTGTTCGATGATCTTCTCGACGATGCGGCGTGCCTCTGCACGGTTGCCGGACCGCGCCAGTTTTAGCGCGACTTCGATCTGCTGTTCACGTTCTTCATTGGACACGAGCATTCCCCCCGTTGTGTGGTTGCCTAACGGTTGACCAAGATGAGCGCCACCACCATCACGACGCCAATCAGCGCAATCACGATGAGGATCAGGGTGATGCCAATCCGCATGGAATGGGCTTCGGCACGTTCGACGGCGCGATCCATCTTCTCCAACATTGTCTTAGCCGTCGTATTTTGTGGGTTCAATGTCAGGACGGTCAGCAAGATGCGGCGGCGTTCTTTGAGGTCGTCTTCGATAGCGGCTAGCCACAACCACGCACGCTCGTTACGTTTATCCTGCGACAAGACCTGATCGAAGATCATGCGGGCGGCCTGCTTGTTGTTCTGTTTAGCAGCGGCGATCCCCTGCATGAGTAAACGTTCTAGATTCGGTTCGTTCGGCGTTCCAATTGCCATGCCATAGCCTCATTTTGATGCAGCTTGTGTACTGGGGCAAATGCTACCCGCCATTATACACCGCACCCTCTTTTATAGATCGTGTGGGGGGCGTTGGCAAATCGGAGGGGAAAGCAAACATGGCGGTTCTCCCCTGCCGAGCGGCTGAGGGGGAGAACCAGACGAGGCTTACCACGCCAACAAGGCCGGGTCTTCCAACACGGTGCGGAGGTCGGCCATGAAGTGGGCGGCGTGTGCGCCATCTACCACGCGGTGATCGGCGCTGAGCGTCACGTTCATGATCGGCTTTGCGATGGGGCGGCCTTCCGAATCCGGCACGAACTGGCTGACCGTCCGCCCGACGGCGAGGATCGCCACTTGGGGCGGGTTGATGATGGCGGTGAAGCGGTCCACCCCGAACATGCCCAAATTGCTGATGCTGAACGTCCCGTCGGAGACGTCGGCGAGTTTGAGACTGTTCGCCCGCGCCCGCGCTACGACATCATCGGCGGCATTTTGCAGGTCTTGTAGGCCGCGCCGTTCGGCATGTTTGATTACGGGGACGATCAGGCCGTCGTCAAGGGCCACCGCCAAGCCGATATTGACCGTCGGCCAGTAGCTGATCTCGTCATTTTCTAGCGTGGCGTTGAGTTGGGGGTTCTTGCGGAGTGCTACCGCAACGGCCTTGATCAAGATGGCCGTGACCGATAGTTTTTCTTTCCGAGCTTTCAGCCGCGCCCGGAGCGCCTCTATCGCGCTCATGTCAATGGCGGCGTCAAAGAAGATGTGCGGGGCCGTTTGGAAACTCTTTTGGAGGCGAGTGGCAATCGTGCGGCGCATCCCCTCCAGCTTGACGACGCGGGGTGCATCCGGCCCGCTGATCGGGGAGGGGGCAACGGGGGGCGCGGCAGTGACTGCGGGGGCCGCAGCGGCAGGCGTGGGAATCACTGGCGCGGGCGGGGGAACCACAGGAGCGGCTTTTGCCCGTGCGGCGGCAGCCTGCACATCCGGCGTCTGGATGCGCCCGCGTGGGCCGCTCCCCGCCACCGCCGCCAGATCGATGCCCAGATCGCGGGCGGCGCGGCGGGCGGCGGGCGTCGCCCGGACTTTGCCGGACACGCCGTCTTTGGCGTGCTCTACGTCCCGCCGCATGATTCGCCCATTGGGGCCGCTGCCGACAATAGCCGCTAGGTCGACTTTCTCGGCCTCCGCGATGCGGCGGGCTAACGGGGTTGCCGCCACGTTGATCTGGGTGGTGGCGGGGGCCGTTCCCGATGGCTGGTCGGCGGGGGCGGGCGGGGGCGGCGTCCCTTGTGAGTCGGCGTCGTCGGCTTCGGGGGCCATTTCGCCGGGCCGGAGCAACACACAAATCACCTCAGTGACGGGCACAACCGCGCCTACGGGGTACAACAGGCGGTGAACGATGCCATCTTCGGTGGCCTCCACCTCCATGTTGACTTTGTCCGTCGTCACTTCGCAGATCGGATCGCCGGAACGGACTTTATCGCCCTCTTTAACCAGCCACTGGACGATCTCCGCCGTCTCGAGGGTGAAGCCGAATTTGGGCAGGATGATTGGGACGGGCATAGGGGTTAATATTCGCCTTTCGCCAGCTTCCGCGCCTCACGGACGATGTTTTCGACCTGTGGGACGGTGTGGTATTCCAATTCGCGGTTGTAGGGAATCGGAATATCCGCGCCGGCCAAGCGCTTGATCGGCGCTTCGAGGTAATCGAAGGCCTCGCTAGCGGCAATCCGCGCCACGATCTCGCCGCCGAAGCCGCCCATTTCAACCGCCTCATGCACGACCAACGCCCGTCCGGTCTTTTTCACGGACTCGATGATCGGGGCGTCGTCCAACGGGCGGAGGGTGCGGGGGTCTAGCACCTCTAATTCGATGCCTTCTTTGGCCAACTCATCGGCGGCGGCGAGGGCGCGGCTCACCATGATCGATGTCGCTACAACGGTGACGTGCTTGCCCGTTCGGACGACGTTGGTTTGGCCGAGTGGGACGCTGTATAGGGCTTCAGGGACATGCCCTTTGGTCTTGTACAGCAGTTTGTGTTCAATGAAGATCACGGGGTTATCGTCGTCGATGGCAGCCTTGAGCAAGCCTTTGGCATCGTAGGCATTGCTGGGCATGACGACCTTGAGGCCCGGCACATGGACGAACCAGTTTTCGAGGCTTTCGGAGTGCTGTGCGGCGGCCCCTGTGCCGCTGCCGCCCGGCATCCGGAGCACCATCGGGACGCTGGCCTTGCCGCCGAACATGAAGCGGACTTTAGCGGCCTGCAAGACCAGTTGCTCCATAGCGAGCGTGACGAAGTCCATGAATTGGATTTCGCCGACGGGCCGCATTCCGGTTAGGGCCGCCCCGATGCACGCGCCAGCAATGCCCGCCTCGCTGATGGGGGTGTCGATCACCCGTTCTTCGCCGAATTCGGCCAGCAACCCAGCACTCACCCCGAAGGCCCCGCCGTATACGCCAATATCTTCACCGATCAGGAACACGCGGGGGTCGGCGCTCATGGTTTGGCGGAGACACTCGCGGAGCGCCTCGGCATAGGTCAGTTCCCGAGTTGTGGTCGGGCTGGGGGGGGCTGTCATCTCAAGCATACACGCCCTCCAAAAGGTCCGCGACGTTGGGGGCGGGGCTGTTCTCGCTAAATTCAACGGCCCGGTCAATGATCGCCACGCCCTGATCGCGCATGGCGGCCCCTTCCGCTTCGGTGATCACGCCCGCCATGACCAGCAACGTGGTGAAACGGGTGATCGGATCGCGGTTTTCCTGCCAATCGCGGACTTCCTCACGGGTGCGGTAGGCTTGCTTGTCGCTCTTGGAGTGCCCCTTGTAGCGGTAGGTTACGCTCTCGATGAGGGACGGCCCCTCGCCGCGTCGGGCGCAGGCGGCGGCCTCGCTCACCGCTTGATAGACGGCCAAGACATCGTTCCCATCGACGGTGACGCCCGGAATGCCATAGGCCGCCGCCCGCTCGCTGATCTTTTCAATGTTGAAGGCCTTCTTGTAGGGCATGGACATCGCATACTGGTTGTTTTCGCATAGGTAGATGATCGGCAAATTCCAGATGGAAGCCATGTTCATCGACTCGTGGAAGGCCCCTTCGTTGGCGGCCCCATCGCCAAAGATGACGAGGCAAACTTGGCTCGTCCGGCGCATTTTGATGCTCAGCCCGACGCCGACGGCAATCGGGACGCCGCCCGCCACAATGCCATTGGCCCCCAAATTGTTGGAGTCCACGTCGGCAATGTGCATACTCCCGCCGCGCCCGCGACAGTAGCCCGTCTCTTTGCCCATGAACTCGGCCATCATGCGCTCGGCGCTGCTGCCCCACGCCATGCAATGCCCGTGCCCGCGATGGTGGTTGAGCAGGTAATCGCCGTCTTCCATCGCGTTCGAAGCGCCTACCGCCGTCGCCTCCTGCCCGATGGACAAGTGCATTGTGCCATGTACCTTGCCGAGCGCGTACAGCTGTTCGGCCCGTTCTTCAAAGGCCCGAATGGTGTGCATATCAAGGAGCATTCGCTTCAGTTCTTCCGGGCCAAGCGTCTCCATGACTTCATGGTAACGTTGGATGATCTCAGGGGTGAGTTGCATCATAATGCCTTTCGTCTTTCACCTTCTCTAGCCTTTACGGACGGGGAGCGGGGGGGAAAAAGGCAGTTTGCTAAAGAACGTGTCGAAATCGATCTCAATTGGGGCATTGCGGGTCAGGATACGGTGGAGTTCTCTGAGCAGCGGCAACGCATCCGGCGCGATCTTGCCCGTGCTGACCATGTGCTGAATGGCGGGCATGATCGCAATCACCGCGTCTACGCCTTCAATCGTTTCGCCGGGCATTTCTTCCACCGCGTCGGAGTAGGGTTTCCCCAGCCCCAGCAAGCGCCCCATGCGGGAATTGCGCCCGCCTTGTGTTGTCACGTATAAGTCGCCTGCGCCGGGCAAGCTGTAGACCGTCTCTAGTTGGCCGCCCATGAGTTGAACGACATAGGCCGTCTCAGCGAGGCCCTGCGCAAAGATCGCCGCTGCGTAGTTGTGCATCTTGGCATTGGCAATATCGGGGTCGCGGGCTTCGACGAGGCCCGCCGCAAGGCCAACCGCCAACGCAAATGGGTTTTTGAGGGCCACGCACACCTCGACCCCGATCATGTCCGTACTCGTCCAGATGTGATAGTACGGCGTGGCGAACAGGGCTTGCAGACGCGGCAGAATCTCAGCCTTGCGGGAGACGAAGACAACGGCTGTCGGGTGGCGGGCGGCCAGTTCCCCCGCAATAGACGGCCCGCCGATCGCGGCATAATGCACCTGATCTCGGATGGCGGCGGGCAGGCGGTCATGCAACACATCCGGCAGGACGACGAGCGTCCCTTCGGGGGTGCTTTCCAACCCCTTCGTCACCATGAGCAGGATTTGGCCGGGCTGCAAATGGGGGCCGATTGCCTCGGCGGCCCAGTGAACCCCCCGCGAATTGACGCCAATAACGACGACTTCGGCCCCCTGTAGGGCCTCTCCAACTTGGGTATGGAAATACGGCTTTACGTCTTCGGGAATCGGGCGGCGTAGGCGGGGGTGGAAGCGGTTGGCTTGGCAGCTTCTAATGATCTCTTCATCTAGGTGCGTACCGACCAGCCGAACCTCGTGCCCATTGTCTGAGGCGGGGAACGTGAGGGCCGACCCCATCACGCCCGCGCCAACCACCGTAATAATCGTCAAGGGAGCCTGCCTTGTGGGTTAATTTCTGCACAGATGTGAACGACTTGCACATTTTTGCTGATTGTAGGAAACTCAGGATAGGTTGTCAAGAAAGCCCTCGCCCTGCCCTATCTTCCGCAAGGGGACTGGGGTGATGTATGGGCAACTTTACAATTCGACTTGACATAACATGCGGTTGTGAATATATTTGCTCACATAGGTGCGCGTCTTGCACATTTGTGAAGCGCTATCGAAGCGCCCGGCCCGCTGACCTTTACTATTTGGGTGGGATGGGCAAAATTGGCTCTTTTTTGAAGAACGCTTGAGGTGCTATGTCACAATCTAACGTCGTCCTCCCTGCCGCAGCGAGGGTGGAACGGGCCACACGGGTGCAAAAGCCACGCCGATTTTTCTCATCGGACAACATGTGGCTGTGGCTGACGCCTGCAATAGGCATCTTGCTGTTGTACAGCATCTTTCCCCTCTTCTTCAACCTGATCGTTAGCCTGCAAAATTTCCGGAATTCGACCCGTGCGTGGGAGTGGGTCGGCCTGCGTAACTACGAGTGGATGCTGTTCGGCAACCCGCTCGTGGGGAACTTCGGAAACGCTCTCGGCATTACTGCGCAGTACACCCTCATCGCGTTGTTTGTCCAGCTTACCCTCGGCCTGATCATCGCGTTGATGCTGGACTCCCGCCCGTACCTTTCCGGCCTGATGCAGACGCTCATGATCCTGCCGATGGTCACGGCCCCCGCAGTGGCAGGCCTGATCTTCCGCCTGCTCGAACACCCCAATTTCGGCGTGATCTCATGGATTTTGTACGGTATCGGGGCGCTTACCCCTGAAGAACCGTTATTGGGCGGGTCAGGCCGGTATGCGTTGATTGGCCTACTGATTGTGGAAATTTGGCAGTGGACGCCGTTCTTCGTGCTGATTATCTTGGCCGGGCTGAAGGGCATCCCCCATGACCTGATCGAAGCCTCCCAAGTGGACGGCGCAACGTGGGTGCAACGCTTGTTCCGGATCAAAATCCCGCTGCTGTTCGCCGTGATCACGGTAGGGGTGCTGTTCCGTCTGATCGACCTATACAAGACCTTCGACTACGTGCTGGTACTCACCTCTGGTGGGCCTGCTGACCGTACCACGACGATCAGTTTTTACCAGTATACCGTGACCTTCCAAACCCTCCGGTGGGGGTATGCGGCAGCCGTCGGGGTGTTCATCATGGCCGTTGGCTGGATTTCGGCCTTCACCTATACCAGAATTTTCAAGGTGCGCTGGTAAGCGCAAGGGAGAACCCAGAACATCATGGCGACTCTATCCCCCTCCATGCAAGGTTCTTCCAAGATGGATTGGAAGCAACTTCAGAAGGTTCAGCACCGCAATCGGTTCATTGGGCGGCTGCTGTTGACTGCCCTGACGGCGCTCATCGTCCTGATTTTCGTCTTCCCCATCTTCTACTGGTTCCGGTTGTCGATCACGCCGTATCGGTACGTGTTCAGCTTGCCGCCGCGCTTGGACTTCCCAGAGGTCACACCAGCATGGTGGCGTGTGATCCTCGGCCAAGCCAGCTATCAGGACACCATGCGCGAACAGACAGGGACGGCGCTCGCCTCTGGGGTGGGCGGCGGCGGCACGACGGGCTATACCATGCTCGGCCCGATTGCCCATAGCGTCTTCTACGGCCTCATCAGTACCTCCATCGTGATCGTGGTGGCCTCAGTAACGGCTTACGCCCTCTCCCGCTTCGATTCACGCGGGAAGCAAAACATCGTCTTCTTCATCATCTCCACCCGCTTTATGCCTCCGGCGGCAGTGGTGTTGCCGTTGTTCTGGCTGTACACCAACTTGGGGATGATCAGTACCTATCACGGGATCATCTTGGCCCACGTCGTCATCAATTTGCCGCTTTCGGTGTTGCTGATCAAGAGCTTCTTTGATGATGTACCGCGTGAACTGGACGATGCCGCAATGGTGGACGGCTGCACACGCTTCGGGGCCTTCTGGCGGATCGTCATTCGCTACGTATTGCCCGGAATTGCCGCCGCTGCCGTGCTGTGCTTCATTTTCTCTTGGAACGAATTCATCCTGACGCTGTACCTTTCGCGCCTGCCGGAAATGCAAACCGTCCCGGTGCGGATGCAGACCTACGATACCTCCGCCGGGCCGACAGAATGGGGCTTGCTTTCTTCCGCAGGGACAGCCGCCATGATCCCGGTATTCTTGTTTATCCTGTTCGTTCAGCGCTACCTGATCCGCGGCCTGACGCTTGGGGCGCTGAAGGGCTAAATTTAGCCGTGCTCATACCTTGACGCAAAGGGGGTGGTTATCCCGGAGCGAACGCCGTGCCAGACCCGGAGTCTGGAAAGCCTGACGCCCGTTTAGCCTAGACGGGCAGCACTTAACAACCTGTTTGACTTTGAGAGGATTACCTGAAATGAACGAACGTGACCGCAAGCAACGTCTTTTTGTCGCTGAGCAAGGCCGTAAAGTTGCCAAAGGCCAGATCAGCCGCCGTGAATTTTTGCGCCGCGCTGCGATGGCCGGTTTTGGCCTGAGCGCCGCTGGCCTAATGCGGATGGAAACGGCCCGCGCCTTCAACCGCAAGCCCATCAACATTCCCGAAGGCGTTTACCAACTGAGCGACACCCAGAAGAAGTGGTTGCAGGAAGTCGGTGGCCGCTTCAAGGGCACGACGGTGCGTATTTCTTCGGAATCGACTGCCCCCAGCCAGATCATCAGCGACCTCGCCAAGCAGCCCGGGTCGTTCGAGGAACTGACGGGCATCCAGATCGTGTGGGAACAAACCCCGCTCGATCAGGTGTTGAGCAAGATCACGCAGGACACTGCCACCCAGTCTTCCTCCAATGACATCTACTACCTCGACCAAGCGTGGGTGGGCCGCTTCGTGAACGATACGGTTGACCCGCAAGCGCGTTTGGCCGATGGTAGCGACCTGAACATGCCCGACTACAACTTCGACGACTTCGTGCCCGAACTGATCCCGGCACTGGCCTCCTATCAGGGCCGTTTGGTCGGTCTGCCGTTCGACATCCCGATCTTCATCTACATGTACCGCAAGGACATCTACGACCAACTGGGCCTGAAGCCCGCCACCACGATGGCCGAATTCTTGGAGAACGTCAAGATGACGGACAAAACCAAGAACGCCGACGGCTCCGAAGTGCGTGGCTACATCGGCCAGTGGAAGTCCGGCCACTATGCCCTACAATGCGACTGGACGGCGTGGCTATGGTCGCACGGCGGTTCGCACACCGGCAAGGACGGCACGGTTGTCATTGACGACGAACAAGCCCAAGCTGGCGCCAACTACATGTTGGAACTCGCCAAGTACGTCCCGGCTGGCGTGACCACGTGGGACTGGGGTGGGCAAGGCGACGCCATGACGCAAGGGCTAGGCGCCAACGTCATCTCTTGGGCGGAATTCTTCCCCGGCCTCGACGTTCCGGATCGTTCCAAGACCGTCGGTCTGTGGGAAACCGCCGACCTGCCGAAGGAAGTTGCGCTGCGTAGCAAGGAAGAGACCAGCTTTGACGAAGTGCCCGCCATCGGCCACCAAGGGGGGTCTTGCATCGCCCTCTCTAAGTACAGCAAGGTCGCTGATGCGGCGTGGATCTTCCTGCAATGGGCGACCAGCTCCCCAGTGGCCATTGCGGCTGCCGAATCCAGCAACACGCCTGTCCGCCTGAGCGCCTTCAACGCCGAGAACGTCAAGGCGAAGGCGAAGGTTACAGCGGGCACGACCCGTCACTTCCCCGCCGCCCTCAAGGCGATCAAGGAACGGATGGGCACAGAACCGCACTTCCCCGGCTGGGCGGCGGCTTCTGGCACGGGCGGCCCCATCCCGACTGAACTGGGCAAGATGACCACCGGCGCCCAAGACGTCAAGACCACGCTGGCGAACATCAAGGCCGCCATCGAAGCGGCTATCGCCGAATAACGCATCGCGCTTTATGCACCCTCCCCGCACCGCGTGAGTGGCGCGGGTCATAGTGGTATGCATTCGCACAATGAGGGGCGACTCTGGGAGACGGGGTCGCCCCTTGTTTTTCCGGTCAGTACACGAAATGTACTTTTTTTCAAGTTGACCAATACGCTTTCATTCAAAAGGAATCGACTTCAACCATGACCAAAGACCTCGTGATTGGGGTGGATAGCAGCACCACCGCTTGTAAGGCCATCGCGTGGGATCGGGCCGGGAACGCCGTCGCCCAAAGCCGCTTTACCTTTGAACTGATCTCGCCCCAACCCAACTGGTACGAACAGCGGGCCGAAGATTGGTGGGAGGCCCTCTGTAAATGCCTGCGCGACCTGTCCGCCCAAGTCGGGGCAGACCGCTTCGCAGCGCTCAGCATCACCCACCAGCGCGAGACGTTTGTGCCTGTCAACGAGGCCGGTGAGCCGATCCGCAACGCCATTTTATGGGTCGATGACCGGGCTGTTGTGCAGGTCGGGGAGCTAGACCGCCGCTTTGGGAGCGCCTACCTGCAACAACTCACGGGAAAAGGCCCCTCCACCAAGCAATCGCTCCCGAAATTGGTTTGGCTGCAAACCCATGAGCCAGAATCGATCCGGCGGGCGTACAAATTCTTAGATGTTCACGCCTTTTTGGTGCTGCGGCTCACCGGACGGTGGGCTACCAGCCTCCCCTGCGCCGACCCGATGGGCGTCGTCGACATGGCGAACGGCAAATGGGCTGACGATCTGATCAAGCAGGTTGGCCTTTCGCCCTCCCAGTTCGTCGAAATCGTGATGCCGGGCGAGGTGATCGGCGAGATTAGCCCCACCGCTGCCCAACTGACTGGGCTTCCCGCCGGGTTGCCGGTGGTGGCCGGCGCGGGCGATGGGCAATCGGCAGGGTTGGGCGCTAACATCACTGCGCCGGGCAAAGCCTACCTGAATCTGGGGACGGCGATGGTGTCGGGGGCGCATAGCGATCACTACGTAGCGGATAACGCCTTCCGTACTCTGTGCTCCCCGATTGCAGGGGCCTTTGTGCCAGAAGAAGTGCTCGGCGGCGGCACGTTTACCGTGAGCTGGTTCGTGGAAAACTTCGCCAGCGACCTCCGCAAAGTTGACCTGCCCATCTCGCCGGAGGAAATGCTGGAGGCCGCCGCCCGCAAACTCCCGCCCGGTTCGCTCGGCCTGATGCTCGTCCCGTATTGGAACGGCTGTATGCCGCCCTTCTGGGACGCCAAAGCGACGGGCATCACGCTGGGATGGACGGGCGCACACCGCCGCGAGCACTTCTACCGGGCCATTTTGGAGGGGATTTCTTACGAACACCGCCTCGCTATGGAAGGCATCGGGCGGGCGGTCGGCACCCCGATTGAAGAATACATCCTCATGGGCGGCGGTTCACGCTCCCCGTTGTGGTGCCAAATCGTGGCCGATGTGACCGGAAAGACGGTCAAGCGGGCCAGCAGCGCTGAGGCGACCAATCTCGGCGCGGGGATTTTGGCGGCGGCGGCGGCGGGCTGGTATCCGAGCGTGCGGGCCGCCGCCGAGTCTATGACCAGCACTGAAAAAACCTTTCTGCCCGAAGAAAAGACTCACCTCATCTATGACAAACTGTTCAAGGAAGTGTATATGAACGTCTTCCCGGTCCTCCAAAAGAGCATTGATCGGCTGTCTGAATTGACGTATGGGTATTAGGGAACCCGCCCTAGCCCCTACCACGATCCGACTCCCCCTCGCCCCGCTTGCGCGGGAGGGGGGCGGGGGGTGAGGGGTTCTCGTAACGGACTTGCGACACACAAAAGAAGGAGATGAAACGACCATGAAGATTGCGATTGGCTGCGATGAAGCAGGCCTGCCCCTGCTTAACACGCTCCGTGACTACCTCAAGGAAAAAGGCAATATTGAATTGCTCGATTTCGGGGTGCATAATACCGATCCAGTAGACTATCCCGACATTGCAGAACGGGCAGCCAAAGCCGTTGCCAATGGGGAGGCTGAACGGGGAATCCTCATCTGCGGGACGGGCATCGGCATGTCCATCACGGCCAACAAAGTGCCCGGTGTGCGGGCGGCGCTCTGCCACGATACCTATTCCGCAGAGCGTGCCCGTAAAAGCAACGATGCCCAAGTGATCACGATGGGCGCACGGGTGATCGGCCCTGAACTGGCTAAAGCGATCATTGATGCGTGGTTGGCGTCAGATTTCGCGGGGGGGCGTTCGGCCCCGAAGGTTGCTAAAATGAACGCCGTCGATGCGCGCTACCGGACTGGGCGGGAAGGGGGCGAGGGCGGCGGTTGTTAGCCTGATCCGAAACCACATTTCGCCAGCCCTGTTTGTCTGGTCACAAGCGGGGCTGAGGGGAGATAAAAAACAACCTATGGCGTTGGAGAACCGAGAAGAATACCTGATCCGTGTTGCGTCGCTGTATTATGAGCAGGACTTGAACCAACAGCAGATCGCCAAGCTGCTCAATACATCGCGCTCAAATGTCTCTCGGCTCTTGAAAGAGGCCAAGCGGCGCGGCATTGTGGAGATCAAAATCCGCAAGCCAATTTCTACCGTACCGACTCTTGAACGCCAATTCCGGGTGCGATTTGGCCTAGAGCGCGTGATGATCGTCGAGAATCGGGGGCAATCCTACGCCGACAATTTGGCGGCCGCCGGACAATTGGCGGCCCGCTACCTTGAGGAGATTCTGAAGCCCGGTGATACGTTGGCGATCTCGTGGGGGACGGGTGTTGGGGCGGCGGTAACCGCCATGAGTGACGCCCCAGACTTACAGGTTGAAGTCGTCCAGATGATCGGGAGCGTGGGCACGGTGGAATCGGCCATCGATGGGCACGAATTGGCCCGTCAATTGGCCATGAAACTCGGCGGGCGCTACTATTACCTACACGCCCCGCTCTTCGTGGATTCGGCGGCGGCCCACAAGGTCTTTTTGGAACAGCCTACCATCGCTGAGACGCTGGCGCGGGCGCGGCGGGCCGATGTCGCCCTCGTCGGGATCGGGACGACGGAGCCGGGCATGTCCAGCTTCATCCGGGCCGGCCACCTGAGCGAGGCGCAAGTGGCGGTGCTGCGTGCTGCGGGGGCCGTCGGGGAGACCGTTGGCCGCCATCTGGACATCAACGGCAACGCAGACCGCTTCGACATCAACAAGCGGGTCATCGCCCTCGATCTGGCGGATGTGAAGAGCATCCCCCATGTGATCGCTGTGGCGTGTGGGCTGCCCAAGCGCTATTCGATCCTCGGCGTGTTGAGGGGTGGTTACTTGAAAGCGCTGGCTACCGACGAGGTGACGGCCCAAGCCGTGCTAGAAGCCGCTGGTTAACGCCGCCGCCAATAGGCCGGAAGCGAAGCAAAGCCCCGCCACAGCCGATGCATCATGCCCGTATCAGTAACGTTATCGCGGCAGGGGTCAAGTTCGCGCCCGCCGTCAAAAGCCGGATCGTGGTAGAAGACGGATCGGACGGGCGACTCAAGGCTGAGGCGGTTTTTGACGGAAATATTTGCCATGAGTTTGGGGTAGCGCAACGTCAACATGCCGACCCGCCAATAGATGCTCACGCCGCAGGGCAAGCCGTAGCGTTCGATAATCCAACCGGCAGTGAGGGTGTATTCAGGCCGTTGGAGGTTCAGGCTCACCCGCCCGACGGACACTTTATCAATCGAGCGGTAGAAGGTGACGCCATTCCGGGCAGGCAGCGGCACGGCGATTGACTTCTCGTCGGCTTCTACCTCCGGCCCAGCAAGGGAGATTTGTGCGTCGGCCCACGCCGTCCGGCCCGGCGAAACACCCAGCAAGCACGGCGCGCCGTCGCAGGCTGCAATCGGCTCCAGTTGGAGCGCCCCCACAATGCCCGGCGCCGCCGATGCCCGCCCCGCAAAGGCGGCCATCACACACAGCGCCGCGAAACCCAGCACTAATCCTGCTAAAAAGGTCACAAAACGCATTTTTCCGCCTCTGCATAAAAGGTGCGGAAAGTGTACCGTGATTTCATCGGCAGGGGGGTGGGCAACCTGACCAATACCAAAAGGGCGCATAACGAGTGCGCCCCCTTACCGCTAAACGATCAGCGCTGCTTGACGTAGTGGTAACTCGCGGTGGTTGACCCGACGGTGACGCTATACTCAAGTGTATTTCCGCCCCGACAGGTCAGGCGGAAGGTGCCCCCGACGCCACCACTGCTCCCCGTGCGTGGAAAGAGGTCATTTCCAACATCAATCGGCCTTTCGGGGCCATTCTTCAACTGTACGGTGGCATTAGGGGTTCCGGTTAAATTCCCCGATATTTGGACGATTTTGAAGGTGGCCCCATGCTCACGGACAACCGTGTAATTCCCATCATACTTGACTCCATTAAACCGGAAGGTAACCCCGCCCGAAACAGTCACCCTGATTCCATCAAAAATCAAGGTGAACCGACCATCCGCATTCAAGATGAAGCCGCTATTGCCAAAACTTGTCTGCACATCCGGCACGGAACTCGGCCAACTGACCAACCGCCAATTGCCGATGTAGCACGTATCGCTGGCATCTGCCAGTTCGGGGAGCGGATCGTATAACTGGTCTACACAAGAAATGATCTCGGCTTGCACCCGCACCCCAACATCTCTCCCTCGGCTTCCCCGCCCAATCGAAAAGAACCGGTCTCCTCTGTTACAAAAAGCCAGCACACCGCCGTCTGTCACCACCTCCCCGTTATCCTTTCGAACGGCCGCCCCATGCCCAGCCACATTACTAAAGGTGAGTTTCAGGCCTTTATTGGGGGGCAGGCTGGCAAGATTAAGCACAGGCACAATGGAGAAGCTGTGCTTGTCGAGGTCGAAAGGCAGGCGTACCGTTGAGAGATCGGCGGCATCGACGCTGCGTATACTGAACAGACTTCGCGCTGGGGGCTGATGAGGGACAAAGCCATTGCCCAAGTACCTCCCCCATTCGGCGAAAACTTCTGGGGTAATGCGTTGGGCTTGGAAGAAGGCTGGATAGCCGCTGGGGTTACGCGGGATCGCCCTCAATAGGTTGACAGTAGGTACTTCTCCAAGGTAGGCGCCCAAGAAGCTCCAGAAAAAAGCGGCGTCGTAAGAAAAACTACCGCCTACCAGATCAAGGCCTCTGTTATCGACAAACATGGTGCGGTGGTTCGCTGATGATGCCCCAGCAGGGGGATAGACCAGCATTGCCAACCATTCTGCCGTGCCTTCCGTCCACCATTTGATCTGAGCCGGTTCTGGGTCTTGGACGGGGAAAGCCGCCCGAATGAAGAAAGCCTGAAAACAGTGGGCGATCTCGTGGGCTAACGTAAACTTCATCTCCTCTATAGTGAATGGGCGGCGCGGCTGAAAGACCTCGACACGGCAGACTTCTTCCACTGGCCCAAGCGTATTCGGTGCAGTTGGGACGCGCCTCGAAGTCCGCCCTGCCGCCCCAAGCAGGGACGCATCGTGGCTAGCCACCCCCGGATAGACCGAGATGTATGCCCGCACAGGCAGCGCTTGGCCAAATAAGCGTTTATAAACCTCAAGGGATTTCTGCACGGCTTCGATGATAACCTCGCGGCTGATGGGATGTTCTGGGCCAGCAGGCCACGCGATGACGTGGGTTTTGCCGTCGTAATTGAAGAACTGTACCCGATCAGTGGGCGGTTGGGCGGCAACAGGTTGCAGGGGGAGGGCCAGACAAGCCAACAGGAGGCCGAGAGAGAGAGAGAAGGCAAGAACAAGGCGTGAAACGTGCATAATTGAGTCTCCTCTGCCGGAAGGCATTTGTCGTACGCCCATCATAGCACAGAATTGTAGTCCATTACCCCCGATTCCAACGGGATCGGGGGCGGTGATGGTTATCCGTCAACGGCGCCAAGCCGCCTTCAGTCAGCCGCCTTCAGTTAGGAAATCGGCGTGGCGGTGGGTTCGGGGAGGGTTGCATCGCGCAGGTCGCTGATGTTGTACCGCCGCCCGCCCTTCGTCACGCTCACAAAACTAGCATTGATCCATCCGGTCAGGCCGTTGTAGGTAGTTAGGAGCCACGTTCCATCGCCGTTGCGCGCCGTCACCTGCAATTGTGCGCCCGCCGGAATCAGCGCCAACGATTCGCTGCCACCGTCCGGGTTGCGGCGGAGGTGTAGGTTCGCGCCGGGATCGAGCTTGTCGATGGTGGCGATCACGACGTTCGTCATGGGCGGCGGGGCGACGATCCCTACGCCACCAGCCTGCACGCCCCCCGCTTCGGGTTCCTTGATTTCGGGGACATCGGCCAATTCGAAGGGACGGCCCTTAAAGGTGAGCGTGACGAAATCTGAATTGACCCAGCCCGTCGTCGTTCCGGCATCGGTTTGGTAACGCACGAACAGCCAGATCAGGCTCTCCGGCTCCCCGACCAGACCGCCCTTAGAAGCGACCTTTGTGCGTCCGGTAACGATCAACTGCGTGCCAGACGGCAACAGCACCAATGACTCGCTGGCAATATCCGGCAAACGGCGGAGTTGCAGGTTTACACCGACATCGACGTTCACGATCCCGATCACGCGCTCCACAGGGGCGGGAACGGGCGTGGCGGCCCCCGTCTGGATTTGGCCGAAGTCGTTTTCGGCGATGAGGGGCAATACCGCGTAATCTTCAGCCTTCAGGACGCGCTTTCCGCGATCGTTGGTGACGACGAGGAAGACTGCCTTCGTCCAGCCGGTGATCTCGCCACCGTCTTCCTGCTCCCACGTCACGAAGACCCACAAATCCTCTAGATTTTTGAGGGTGTTGGCGGCAAGGGTCGCTGTCTTTTGCGGGGTCGGGGCGGCGAAATCGACCTTCGGCCCGCGAATCCCGTTGATGATCAGGATCGTTTGGCTCGGGGCGAGGGCCAGCGTCCGGGAATCTTCAATCGGGTATTCCCGAATTTTGAGGTTCACGCCCGGGTTGGTGTCTACCTTGCCCGTCCAGCCCGTCTGACCGAAGGGCGTTGCCGTCGGGCGGGGCCTTTCGGGGGCGGGTTGGGCTGGGACGGGCGTTGCTGTGGCTCCTGCTGGCGGCGGCAGGGTCGGCAGCAGGGCCGAAGCACCCGGCGTCGGGGGGGCGGGGAGCGCCGTTGGGGCCGCCGGAACGGGGGTGGGAGCCTCTGCGACGGACGCCGATGGGGCCACAGGGACGCTGCCGGGCGCTTCGGTCACCCCCGTTGCCCCGATGATGACGGGGGTGGTGCTATTGCCTGTCCAGATCAGGTTATACAACACACCGCCGCTCACTTCTAAGAAAACATCGACAGGCATGGCGGTCACACCAGCTTTGCCGATGAAGACCGTATAGATACCAGAGGCGAGATCAAAGCCCGCAACAGTCGTATTCTCAAACTGAGCGCCCGTACTGACCGTTGCGCGCAGTTCGGCATCATCGGCGGCGTTGATCAGGTGCAGGCGGCCCTTATCGGCAGGCAGGTTTTTAATGTTATCAACGCTCACTGTCGCCTTGAGTTTAGCCAGTTCGCCGCCAAGTGAGACGGTAAATGCCTCACCGCCCCCAAGCGTCAAGTCTGCTGTGAAGATCGGGTCGGTTGTTGCGGCGGCGTCCGCCGGACGGAGGGCGACTTTGGCCGCGCCCGCCGGAAGGGCAATATGTGGCAGGGCGCGTCCAAAGGGGATATTGGGGGCGATCAGGGTGTCGTTCACGTAAATATCGACAGCAGGGGCATCTGGGCTAGCATGGACAAGGCGTACTAACGCCGTAGTGGCCGGGTCAGCCATGCCGAGCGGGGTGCTCAGTAGCAACGCAGCGGGCCGATCCAACGCGCCAAGCGCCACAACGGTATTGTGCGTGCCCGCCACGAGCGAAATCTTCTCGGCCTTGATTAAGGCGCTGCTGACGTTCGCCCCAGACGGAACCACCACAATGTCGGCGGAATTGGCCGGAATATCGACGGAGCCGTAAGGCGTCCCATAGCTCAGGCCTTGCGCCAATGGGACGAGGGTCGTGCCGTCAACCAGCAGCACATCGACGGGTGGGGCGTCTTTAATGGCATGGACGGCGCTAAAGCGAATGAAGCCGGGCCGTGCGGGGGCCAGATCGTCTTCGTAAGCGCCGACTTCGGGGGCTTGGGCCGTCCCTTGTACAACGACAGTGAGGCCGAAGTCCGCAGAAATGTTCACCTGACCCTGAAAAATGGCCGTCTGCTCCCCATTAACCAGAACCTTCACAATATGGGGGCCGGGCTGGACGTTCAAAAAGCGCGTGCCGTTGTTGAAGGTCAGGGCGCTCGCCGCTAACTGATCGTCGACGAAGACATCGACGGCGGGTGCGCCGGGCACAGCATGGACAAAGCGAATTTTCCCGCCAAACGCAGCCTGTGCGTAGCTGCGCGTCGGCGTGCTGAGCGCCGCAACAAGCAGGCCGATCAGCGCGAGGGCAAGCACCGTCAGCACGATGCGGGTGAGCGTAGACTGTCTGTAGAAACGCATGAAACCACCTCTTTAGGTTGAAAGTTTGGGGTGCTGATCAGCCGGTTTTTCCCGCCCCCTCTGCGGGGAGGGGGCAAGGAAGGCCGGGCAGAGGGGAGATCAAGTCCCTTCTTGCCACTGGTTCAGGTAGTGTTCCTGTTCGGGGGTCAGCACGTCGATCTTGATGCCCATCGCCTCTAGCTTGAGGCGGGCAATTTCCTGATCTACCACGACAGGCAGCGCATGGACGCGCTTCTCAAGGCTACCTGCGTGCTTCATCATGTATTCGGCAGCGAGGGCTTGGTTAGCGAAGCTCATATCCATCACGCTGGCGGGGTGGCCTTCGGCGGCAGCCAAGTTGATCAGGCGGCCTTCGCCGAGCAAGTTGATCTTCCGGCCATCTTTGAGGGTATATTGGTGGACGAAGGGACGCACTAACTTCGGTGGGCCGGCCATCTCTTCGAGCGCCGGAATGTTGATTTCAACATTGAAGTGGCCAGAGTTTGCTACAATCGCGCCGTGCTTCATAACGGCGAAGTGATGGCCGTCTAGCACGTTCATATCGCCGGTGACGGTCACGAAAATATCGCCGACTTTAGCCGCCTCGATCATCGGCATGACGGCATAGCCGTCCATGACGGCTTCGAGGGCCTTCAACGGGTCGACTTCCGTCACAATGACCTGAGCGCCCATGCCCCGTGCGCGGCTGGCGACGCCACGCCCGCACCACCCGTACCCCGCGACGACGACCACGCGCCCCGCCAACAGGATGTTGGTGGCCCGGATGATCCCGTCGAGGGTCGATTGGCCCGTGCCGTAGCGGTTATCGAACATGTGCTTGGTGTTGCTGTCGTTGACGGCGATCACTGGGAACATGAGTGCACCGTCGGCGGCCATTGCCCGCAAGCGGATAACGCCCGTCGTGGTCTCTTCCGTCCCACCGACGATGTCCGGCAGTAAATCGCGGTGATTCTTGTGGATTTCGCTGACCACGTCGGCCCCGTCGTCCATCGTCAGGTGCGGCTTGTGGGCGATGGCAGCCTTGATGTGGCTGAAGTAGGTGTGCTTGTCTTCACCCTTGATGGCATACACCGGGATTTCGTAGTGTTGCACGAGCGAAGCAGCCACATCGTCTTGGGTGGAGAGGGGGTTCGAAGCGCACAAGACCACATCGGCCCCGCCCGCTTGCAGCGTCGCCATGAGGTTCGCGGTTTCCGTCGTGACGTGCAAGCACGCCGAAATACGAACGCCCTTGAGGGGTTTTTCTTTTTCAAAACGTTCGCGCAGTTGGCGCAGGACGGGCATTTCCTGCTCAGCCCAATCAATGCGGAGCTTGCCGCCGGGCGCTTGGCTTTGGTCGGCAATATCGTAGGCTTTGGTTATCATTCCTAATCCTTGTAGCAATCGGTTTGGTTGCGGGTGACTTTTGCCCGCGCTTACGGGAGTGTGCGATGGGCATAAAATTACGGCGCTGAATTGTAGCAGTAAACCGCCAAAAACGGCAGGGCGGCCCTTCACTGCTGCGGCGGCAGAGTTGCCGTGACATCGTTATGGCCTGCCTCTGCATTGGGCGGGGGCGGCGTCTCCGGCGGTGCATCCGGCAGGCGGTGAACGGCGGTGCGTTCGGCATGGGCGGCGGGCGGCAACATATTCTCGTAGGAGATGATCAGCGGCAACGGCCCATCATCAACGTTCAGCTTGTCAGCCATGCCCATCGGCATCGTGACTTCGGTGGGGGAGGCCGGATAAGCGGGCGCGTTTGGTACGGTGTACTCTGGCTGCGGCGCGGGCGGCGGGTATGGCGCGGAGGGCGCTGTGTAGGCGGTGGGGTATTGTGGCGGGTAGTAGGCGGCGGCGGGTAGGCTCGGTTGCGTCTTTTCGGCGGGTTTGCGCCCAAATAGCCCATAGAAGGCCAACATCACGTATCCAACGAACACCGTCACGCCGATTAGGCCCGCGCCGAGCACCACCCCCCGTGTGATCCCATCGAGGCGGCTGAGGGGCAAATTCAGCGCATCAATGCCGAGCAGGGTTAACGCCGCAATCCCAATGACAGCCCCACTCACCAGCAGGGCCATGAAATGGATCATCAGCCGGAAAATCGCCTTCATTCGCGCCGCCGCCTCCGCCCCCGAAAGGCCCCTAAAATAACGATAAAAACTAAAACAGTTACCGCCCACAACCCCGCAAAGATGATATTTCCGCGTTCGGCGGGACTCATGGTACTTGGGGTGAAGCCAATGGCCGGAACATCGATCCCGTTGAGGGCTGCCACGCCACCTAATAAGGCAGCAGCGGTGAGCAATAAAATAATGCTGATCAACAACCGGATGATGATCGCCATATCGCTATCATGCCCCTTTCCCGCCCCTTTACAGGCGCGCCCCGATGGGTCATGAGGTTAGCGCTCCTCCTGCCATTTTGCAAGGAACCCCCGATAAAAGCCGCCGGACTTTCGGCGGACACTCCGGCTATTTAGGCGGGGGAAGCGCCCCATGCCTATTCCCCGCGCCCTTCCGCCGCGATACGCCTCATCAGGTCTTCGTATTCTTCAAGCACAATCGGGGTTGGCCCATCCATGCGCAGCCGCCCCTTGTGCAGCCACAACGTCCGTTCGCACAGGCCCGGAATCCGGCTCAGGTCATGGGAGACGAAGAGCAACGTCCGCCCCTCCGCCTTGAGCCGCGCCATGCGGTCTACGCATTTCTCTTGGAAGGCCGCATCACCGACGGAAAGGGCCTCGTCGATGAAGACAATATCCGGCAAGATGTGAACGGCCACGCTGAATCCCAAGCGCAACACCATGCCGCTGGAGTAATTCTTGACGGGGGTATCAATGAACGGCCTGATCTCGGCAAAGTCGATGATGTCATCGAGGATCGGGTCGATTTGGCGGGGCGGCGTACCGAACAGCGCCGCATTCAGATAGATGTTCTTACGCCCAGTCATCTCCGGCAAAAACCCCGCCGAGAGGCCGATCAGGGCACTGGAACGGCCCCGTACTTCCACCCGCCCGCTGCTCGGCTTGAGGATTCCCGATAAAATGCGGAGCAAGGTGGTCTTGCCGGAACCATTCCGCCCGATGACGGCCACACTTTCGCCCCGATTGATGGTAAAGGTCACGTTTTGGAGGGCATTGAAGGGCTGCGCGTGGAGTTCCGTAGGCCGCCGCAACGCCCGCCGGACGAGGTTGAGCGCCTCATGGCGAAGGCTGGCCCGCGCCTCTGCCCGGACGTATTGCTTTGTCACTTGCTCCGCGATGATGACGGCCTCCGCCGCTCGATGTTGGGCGGCCTCTTCCCGGATGCCAGCTTGAATTTTTTGGGTGATCGCGGTCATGGGGCATCTTCCGGTTAGGTTAGGTCGGCGAAGCGTTCTTCATTGGCCTTGAAGAACGCATAGCCCATATACAGCAGGGTCAGGCCAACAACAATGGGGTAATACAAGGTGAGGGGGTCGGGCGGGCGGGCGTAAATGACCACTTCTCGCACGGCCTGAATGACCAACCCGACAGGGTTGAGGAGCACAATGAAGCGGAACCGCTCTGGGATCGCGTCTACTGGGTAGAGGATGGGCGTCAGGTAGAACAGCAACTGCATCACGACGGAAACCAGTTGCGGAATATCGCGCACCAGCAGGCTCAGGCTGCTCAGGAAGAACATCAGGCCGAGCGTCAGGCACAGCAAAATCCCGATCAGGGCGGGCAAATAGACCCATTGCGCGTTCGGCCAGATGCCGTGTAGGGCATTCACGATGATCAGGGCGATCAGGGTGAAAAACAGGTCGATCAGGGCTTCACCAATCGCTAGCAGAACCAGCACTTCCCGCGGGAAGGCCACCTGCCGGATCAGTTCCATTCGCGCACGGATTGCGCCCATGCCGTTAAAAATGCCCTGATTGAACAGGCCCCACATCAGCAAGGCGCAGAAGAAGAATACAATGAACGGCACATCGGACTTGACCCGCAAGAATTGCGAGAAGGCCAACGCCAATACCCCTGACGTCGCCAACGGCAGCAACACGATCCACAGAATGCCGAGCACGGTTTGCGAATAGCGCGATTGAATGTTCAGCCGCAGCCACAGGCCGAGCAACGGGCGAGCCGCCCACAGCCGGATCAGAGCAGTGTACACGTCGCGGCCCGTCGCCCCCCGATTGATGCGGCCCGGCCAGACGATCACGCAGACGCCTAAAACAACGGCGGTCACGGTGAAATAGGCCATTTGCAACTGGGAGAGGTCTGGCAGAAAGACCAGCGCCCCCGCCCATGCCAGCCCAATCGCCACGATCAGGACGCGGAACTGTTTATGGGGAGCGAGTATGCGACGGGGGCGCTTAGCACGGGCCACAATCCACGCCATGCCGTAGGCAAGGTCCACTGCGCCGATGAAGACAACGTACATGCCGATGGGCTGCCCATCGTATTCTGGGCCAAGCGCCAACCCCCACGGGATGCGCAGCCGGATTTGTACCGCGATCAGGTGCGCCCCGATGAGGATGAGCAAATTCGCCACCATCTGCGCAAGACGGCGCTTGGGGAGACGGGCGGTCAGGGTGGGGAGGGCAAGGCTCGACATGGGCATCTCAATGTGGCCAATGGCCAATATCTCGATCTTCACAAAGCCATCCGGCACGGGCCGGGCGCAGGTTTCCGCGTAGCACATATCATGTGCCTAAAGTGTACCACACCCCCGCCCGAACCTCACGCTATCCACACATCCTGTAGGATTCCAGAGTTTCTCGCGCAGATTGCGGCAGAAGCCGAACGGCTGAACGCGCTCCTAGACCATGTCGGGGGCGAGGCAAAGAAAAAGCGGCGCATTGCTGCACCGCTTTTCTGGATGTGGAGATGCCGATCTTCGCAGATCGGGTCCGAAAGGATTCTCCCGAATGTCTCTACGAGCGTAGTCAGGCTATTTGT
>Ga0272446_1001742_pt1 | contig 31108 bp, 31 predicted proteins | sample YNPCB0061_FD_194587 | JGI IMG/M metagenome (GOLD analysis project Ga0272446, IMG submission 194587) | Hot spring microbial mat communities from Yellowstone National Park, WY, United States - YNP-CB-006-1 | ecosystem: Environmental > Aquatic > Thermal springs > Hot (42-90C) > Sediment | place...
TACTATAGTTGGCGCTGCCGAAGGCGTCTAACGCCAACAGGCGCGCTAGAGAACGCGCCCTACACAACGTTACGAGATTATTTTGTTAAAAACCATCAGACGGCTTTGGATGGATAGTCCGGGCGGGATGGCGCAAAAACATTTTTTCGGATAGGCTCTAAGTCAGGGAGTTTTATCTGCCGTAACGGTTTCGGATTTGCGGCAGGAAGTACTCGTCGAAGAAGCGGTCCACATCGTAATCGGGTTTCCAGCCCCATTCGGTGCGGGCGAGGGTGTCTTCCACGTCTTCGGGCCAGGAATCCACAATTCCCTGACGGCGCGGGTTGGGCTGGAAGGTAATGTTCGCATTGGGGAATGCCCTCAGCGCCCGATCACGAAACTCGCCCGCCGTGATGGCAAAAGCGGCGACATTGAAAACCTGATGTTTCAAACTCTCGCGCGGCACATCCAGCAGCATCAGCAGAGATTTAATCGCATCGGGCATTGCCATGAAGGAAATCTTCGTGTCTTCGCGCACGAAACAGGCATAGGGCTTTCCCTGTGCGGCGGCGTGAAGCATCTCCGGACCGTAGTCGCTCGTCCCGCCGCTGGGAAGGGTAAAGGCAGAGATCAAGCCGGGGAAGCGAATCGCCCGAAAGTCCAAAAAATGCGGCGGGGCTTCATCCAGATGCTTTTGCCCATAATAACGGCTGTAATAAATTCCCAACTTCTCACAATAGAGTTTGTTGCATCCATACATGGTGTGAGGCGAGTTATACTCGTCTTCCTTCACGGCTCCTGCCGCCCGCTTGGCTGCCAGGTCGGGCATACCGTAAACGGCAATGGAACTCGGAAAGAGAAACTTCACCGATTTACGATACTTCTCCGAACGATACGCCGCCATCATCAACAACTGCATTGTGCCTTCCACGTTGATGCGGTGGGCTTCCTCGCTCGCCACTTCGGCTTTGGAAGAGAGCGAAGCCGCCAGGTGGAAAATCACATCGAAGTCATAATCATAGAAAGTCTTGATCTTGTACACCAAATCTCCCTGAGCATGTTCTGCCGAGATGTCTGTGATGCTCTCCGGCAGCGGAGCCAGGTCTGCCGTTACAATTTTGTATCCGCCCAGTTTTGCCAGGCTTTGCACCAAAGCCTGGCCAATTTCGCCGCAGGCGCCGGTCACCAGCACAAGTTTTTCGGTCATAATATCTCCTTGTGAGCCGTGAAGTTTCCGCATTACGCGGTAGAATGTTTGTGAATATTGTACAACACCCCGAAACAAAATCCTCACGAAGATTGTCACCATTCCATGCGACGTTCTCCTCTTTCGATTCTCTTTACTGGATTACTCCTCCTGAGCGCCTGCCTGCCCTCTGGAGCGAATCCAGCGATAGAAACACCCCTGCCCTCCGACACCCCGCCTCCTTCTCCGACCATCGTCTGGTTCCCCCCATCTGCCACACCCACGCTGAAAGTTTTACTCACCCCCACCGCCACCCCGCAGATGAACCCCGGCGTCGGAGCGCTGCGCTTCAGCGACGACTTCTCAGATGCCGCCAGTTGGGATACCGCCGCATCCGCGCAGGCGAGCGCCGCCATCAGCCGCAACCGTCTGACGCTCGTCGCTGAGCCGGGCGTCTATCTCGCCAGCATGAACCGCGAGATAACACTTGGTGATTTCTACGCAGAAATCACCGCGCGTCCCAGCCTGTGCCGCGGAGAAGATAGTTACGGCATCATCATCCGTTCCAGCGGCAGTTCGTTCTACCGCTTTACCTTAACCTGCAACTCGCTCATCTCCGCCGAGCGGATTCGGAACAACGTGCGGCTGGTGATGCAGCCGCCGATTCCCAGCGGCGATGCGCCGCCGGGCGCGCCGGGCGAAGTCCGCATTGGAATGTGGGCAGTGGGAAACGAAATGCGCCTGTTCCTCAACGGGCGCTATCAATTCAGCATCAGCGACCCCAGTTCGCTCAGCGGAGCATTGGGTGTGTTCGTAAAAGGCGCCGGCGACACCCCGGTCAGCGTTACGTTTTTCGATTTAACCGTGTATGATGTGGACTACACCCCGCCGACGATGACGCCCTCTCCATAAAGCCGCGGCGCAAACCATCGAATGAGACATGCGGAAAAATAAACTAAACGACCTCAGCAATAAGGAATGGCTGAAATTCCAAAAATCGTGGTTCATCCACAACCCGCCGCCCCGCAAAAAGGGAGTGCTGGTTCACCCTGCCAAATTTCCAGAAACGATGGCACAGGAATTCATCGAATTCTTCACCAAAAAAGGCGAGGCCGTTCTCGACCCCATGGCAGGCACCGGCTCCACCCTCATCGCCGCACTACGGGCAGAACGCCACAGTTACGGCATCGAGTTGAACCCCAAATACGCCAAAATTGCAGGACAAATCATCGAAGAAGAAAGAAAGATTCTTGGAGAAAAGGCTAAAAATCTAACTTCTAAAGTCATCAATGGCGATGCTTCTCTGGCATCCACTTACCAATTACCAACCATTGACTATGTCTTAACCTCCCCTCCCTACTGGGATATGCTCCGCGCTCGCGGCGCCGAAACCCAGAAGAAACGCCGCGCCTCTGCCGGCCTCGACGTCCACTACTCGGATGACCCAAAAGACCTCGGCAACGTGAGCGACTATCAGGAATTTCTTGCCAGGCTGGTCAGAATCTACGAGGGGTTGAAACCCTGCCTGCGCGAAAAGGCATACCTCACCATCATTGTCAAAAATGTGAAAAAAGGCGGGAAGATGTATCCGCTGGCATGGGACCTGGGACGGGAACTGGGGAAAATTTACACCCTCAAAGATGAAAAAATCTGGCTTCAGGATAATCAGCCCCTCGCCCCGTTTGGGCTGGGTTCTGCGTGGGTAAGCAATACCTTCCACCACTATTGTTTACAATTCCGCAACGAGACATCCGGTTGACCGTGGTCAAGGCATCCGATTTCATCCGCCTCCCCTACACCCCCGACCTGACCGAAGGCGGTATCGCCTATGCGCTCCGCTCCCTGCCCCACACCTACAACCGCATGGGAGGCTCCCCCTATGACCGCCTGCGAAGAATTACTGCAGGGGTAGCGGTGGAACTGGCATTCCGGCGTTTTCTGACGGAACAGAAAATCCCGTTTGATGTAAAGGGGGCTACGCCATTTACCGACCCCGACCGCTATGACGTGGCGTTGAACGGACGCAGATGTGACATCAAATCGTTTCTCATCTCTTACCGCAGACAAATCACCCAAATCAGGCGCAGCCCGCAGGTTCTGCTCGACGCCCCCGCACTGGTTCCTTCCGACCAAAACGCAGCAGAGGGGCATTCAGAAAGAGATATTTACCTCTTCGCCTTTCTGACAGGGCTGGTGACCGCATCGCGCGCAGATTTGCAAAAAGCAATTTTCAAAAAACAACCCGTGTATCTGGTACATATCATGCCAGATTCGTGGCGGCGCCCGGTGGAATGGCGCTCGCTTGGGCGGTTAAGTCTCAAATCAGAATCAGGGGAGGCTCAAATTGTCGAAATCAGCGGGCAGGTTGAGGGAGGAGAGATGCGTCCCATCCTCGTGGAGTTACCGCCGCGCCAGCGTGTCCAAATCGAGCAGGAATTTTTCTCGGTAATGTTCCTCCAAAGTAAGTCTTCGCCCGATGCCCGCATCGGAATCCACAGCCCCACCCGCCGCGACACGTATCTGATCAGCCCCACAGAATGGGGTAACATTTGGGTCTATGGTATCGAAATCTGGCTGGCGGGCTGGTTGACATATGCCGAGTTCAATCACCTTGCAACGCCCCTGCCTGAAGGACAACGGGTTTTTCAGTACAACAAAACCCGCACCAAAAATCTGGCGGTAGCCGTCCATCAACTCAAACCAATGGCAGATTTATTGGAACGCACAAAGGAATGGAGCAAATGAAGACAAAACGCATTTTATTTGGATTTGCCGTCTTGTCGCTGCTGGCGTGCAACTTCGTCACGCAGATGGTGTTTCCGCCAACCGCAACGCCGGTCCCACCGACCCCCACTCTGACCGCTACCCCCACCGCCTCCCCCACACCGACGGCAACCCCGCTCGTCCCCGCCTACATCCCGCCCCAATGTGACGCCTCTGCGCCGCTGGCAACGATTTCGCCAGACATTGCCATTCTCCCCACACCGCAATACGAAACCAAGCCGATTACCAAACAGACGCAGCTGCAGATTTTGAAGGAAATCGAGCAAACGGTGGAAAAAGTGTATGTGTACCCGGATTACAACGGCAAAGACTGGAAGGGCATTGTGGCGCGATACCGCGACATGGTGGAAAGCGGGCTGGAGACAGAACAGTTTTACCTCGAAATGTATAACATGATTAGCGAGCTGGGGGATGATCACTCATCCTTTATTTCTCCAGTGGGAGTGAAACTTTCGGAGGAGGAACTCAAGGGCCAGATTAAGTTCGTGGGCGTGGGGGTGTACAGCGATGTGGATTTCGAACGCGGGAAAATCGTAGTCATTTCCACCTTCCCCGGTTCACCCGCCGACTATGCCGGCTTGAAACCGCACGACAGCATCCTGCTGGTGGACGGAAAACCAATTACCCTCGAAACGGGCGTGCGCACGCTGGGACCAGAATGCACCGCCGTTCGTCTGACTGTTCAAACGCCGGGCGAAGCCCCGCGCGATGTAATGCTGGTCCGCGCCGCCATTCGGGGCAATGTCCCCATTGATGCCCGCCTCGTTCCCACCACTGATGGCTCCAAAATTGGCTACATTTTCATCCCCACTTTCTTCGATGAAACCATCCCGCCGCAGATCGAAAGAGCCTTGCAAGATTTTGGTCCGCTGGATGGTCTCATCCTTGATGTGCGTTTGAACAGCGGCGGCAGCAGCACAGTTGCCTACCCCATTCTTTCGCTCTTCACGAGCGGCAAACTGGGCAAATTCGTCAGCCGCACCGGTTCGCGCCCCCTCATCCTTCGGGCAACGCCGGTTCACAACTCACAGACCGTTCCGCTGGCGATTCTGGTCAGCAAAGATACAGTCAGTTTTGGCGAACTCTTTGCCGGCATACTGCGCGATGCGCGCGGCGCAAAAATCGCCGGCGAAACTACCCTGGGCAATGTGGAAGTTCTGCACGGCTACGACTTCTCCGACGGCTCTCAGTTGTGGATCGCATCCGAAACATTCGACTCGGCTTTTTCAGACACTGATTGGGAGCGTGACGGAATCATCCCCGACATTCAAGCATACGCCGAATGGGACACCTTCCTGTTCGAGACCGACCCCTCCATCAAGGCGGCGCTCACCTTGCTGGGGCACGAATGAGCCAGCCATCGGCTTAAATTCAACTTATCCGCTTCTGGTACACTCTGCCGCATGTCGAAACGAAACCTCCTGCTGACCGGCGCGGGGCTCCTCGTGCTGGGTATTCTGTTCCTGCAAATCCCCGCCGTCAATGACCGCATTTCATGGCGCTATGAGGTGGCAAAAACCTATCTGCGAAACATCGTCAACCCCGTTGGCGATGTGCCAACCGCCATCCCAAACCCCACCAGCGCTGCAACGCTGCCCCCCACGCAAACCGCCGTCCCCACGCAACAGGCTGTCGAAACAGAAGCAGTTCCAACGTCCACGCCAGAGCCGCTGCCCGCACAGGCATTGCTCGCATCGCCGCCTTACGAAAAACAAACGGCAAACAACTGCGGTCCCGCCGCGCTCTCAATGATGCTTCACATCTTCGGCTGGAACGGTTCACAAAAGGACATTTCCGAAGTCATCAAGCCGGTCAATGGCGACCGCAACGTCAACCCCGAAGAACTGGCGTACTGGGTGCGTAACTACGCCGGCTGGCTGCGCGTCGAATACCGCGTGGGCGGCGATATCGAAACCCTCAAACGCCTCATCGCGGCAGGATACCCCGTCATCATCGAAGGCACCACTGCCCTCAACCCCGACGATACCGGCTGGCCCGACGACGACCTGTGGGCAGCGCACTTCCTCCTGCTGAACGGCTACGACGACACGACGCAAACATTCCTCGCACAAGATACCTACCGCGGACCCGACAAACAAGTCTCTTATGCCCAACTCGAATCAGAATGGAAACCGTTCAACTATCTGTACCTGATCGTTTATCTCCCCAATCAGGAGGAGGACATCAAACGCCTGCTCGGCTCTAACTGGGACCCGGACCAGAATCGGCAAAATGCCCTTTCCCTCGCTGAAGCGGCCGTCGCCGCCGACCCCGCCGACGCATTCGCCTGGTTCAACATGGGCAGCAACCTGGTGTACTTTGGGCGTTACGACGAAGCCAACGCCGCCTACGACAAAGCGCGCGAAATCGGTCTGCCTCAGCGCATGTTCCGCTACCAGTTCGGGCCGTTCCTTGCCAACTTCCACGCCAACCGCATAGACGATCTGCTCGCCCTCACCGAGTATGCCCTCCAGCGAACACAAATGTCGGAGGAGGCATGGCTCTGGCATGGCTGGGCGCTCTACCGCAAAGGAGATGTCAAGGGGGCAATCAACGACTGGCGCAAGGCGCTCACCGTCCGCCCGGGATATGAAGATGCGTTGTACGCGTTGAATTTTGTTGGCGCGGCGCCGTGAACCTCATGAAAAACATCTTTTCCACCCTGTTTGTTATTTTGCTTCTATCCGCCTGCGGAGGTCAAACCACGCTTCCGCTCTCGACCTCTACCCCAACGCCTGCCGCCCCCTCGGTTGAGCCTTCGTCCGCGCCTTCGATCAACATCTTGCCTGCGCCCAGTCTGTTGCCGTCTGCCACTGAAACACCTTCTGCCGCTCCTGCTTCCACCGAAACGACTCTCCCCCTCCGCATCTCTGCCATAGACGGCATGCCGCAGGTTTACATCCCAGCCGGAACGTTTTTCATGGGCGGCTTCGACGTTCGCGCCGCGCCGGATGAATTCCCCAATCATCAGGTCACGCTGGATGCGTACTGGATGGATCAACTCGAAGTGACCAATGGCATGTATCAGTTGTGCGTCAGCGCCGGAGGGTGTACGCCTCCGCAAAAGTTCGAGTCACAGCGGCGAAGAGAGTACTACAACAACCCTGAATTCAAGGATTACCCGGTGGTGTACGTCACCTGGGGGCAGGCGCAAGCCTACTGTGAATGGGCGGGCAGACGCCTGCCCACCGAAGCAGAATGGGAACGCGCCGCGCGCGGCGATGATAGGCGAACATTTCCCTGGGGAGAGGATAAACCCGATTATCGCTTTGCCAATTTCAACTTTATCGTCAAAGATACCTCGCGCGTGGGCACGTATCCGCTGGGAGCCAGCCCCTTTGGAATACTCGACATGGCGGGCAATGTCGCCGAGTGGACAAACGATTTTTACAGCCCAACGTTCTATGCCTCGGCGCTGGCAATGATCAATCCAGGCGGACCCGTTTCCAGTTCCAATTGGATGCGCGTCGTCAGAGGCGGAAGTTTGGGCGACGCAGAAATCAACATCCGCGTTTCCAAACGTTCCTCTGTGCAGGGACCCATTCTCACCGCCCCGCCCGGTTCGCCCGAATGGCTTGGCGCTTTCTCGCCGCGCATTGGCTTCCGCTGCGCGCAAGATGAATGATGACCAGCCAACGACCCCAGACCTGCAGTTTGCCGGCGGCGGTCTGTTTGTGAAGTCTCTTTATGCTGGTCAGGTCGCCCCTGAACGAATATCACGCCGCCACGCAGCGCAAATCGCTGACTTGCGCGGACACAATCACCCTGATGCAAGTGTTCGCGCACGGTCTGTCGGCAAAAAATCAACCTTGCGCTGTAATACTTTAACTCACCTTACGCAAAACGTCCCGAAGGCTCACGTAAATCAGGCTTGGATTTTGCCCAAACCTTCGGGACGGTGCGTAACATCAATACTTTAATTGACTCAATATTTCGCATGTGGTAATATCCGACCACAATTCAATAGCCCCAAAAGGCGCTCTTATCCAGAGAGGCGGAGGGAACGGCCCTGCGATGCCTCGACAACCTCTCAGCAATGGTTCTCATTAGACCACACTGAAAAGGTGCCAATTCCGACAGACGGATGTTCTGGGAGATGAGAGGGCTGACTGCAAAATATGCGATTGCCCTTTCTGCACGTCTGAAGGGGCAATCTTATTTTCAAGGAGAAACACACACAATGAGCAACACTTTCATGACCGCCCCAAAACTGATGTTTACATCCGAATCAGTTTCCGAAGGGCACCCCGACAAACTTTGCGACCAAATCTCGGATGCCGTGCTGGACGCCTGTCTCGAACAAGACCCGCGTTCCCGCGTCGCATGCGAGACAGCCACCAAAACCGGCTTCGTCGCACTGCTGGGTGAAATCACCACCAAAGCCATCATCAACTACGATGAACTGGCGCGCAAAGTCATCACCGAAATCGGCTACGACTCGAGCGAAAAAGGCTTCGACGGCAACTCCTGCGGTGTGCTGGTTGCCATCGCCAAACAATCCGGCGACATCGCCATGGGCGTGGACAAGGCGCTTGAAGCCAAAGCCGGCGAAATGACCGACGAAGAAGTCGAATCCATCGGCGCAGGCGATCAGGGCATGATGTTCGGCTTTGCCTGCAATGAAACCCCCACCCTCATGCCGCTGCCCATCTACCTTGCCCACAAACTCACCCGCCGCCAGTCCGAACTGCGCAAGAGCGGAGCCATCCCCTGGCTGCGACCCGACGCCAAGAGCCAGGTCACCATCGAATACTCCCACGGCAAGCCCGTCCGCGTGGACACCGTCCTCATCTCCACCCAGCACGCTCCAGACGTCTCCCAGGCTGAAATCGCCGAAATCGTCACCGAACAAATCATCATCCCCACCCTTCCCGAAGGCATGGTGGACAAAAACCTCAAAATCTACGTCAACCCCACCGGACGTTTCGTGGTCGGCGGACCGATGGGCGACGCCGGCGTGACCGGGCGCAAAATCATCGTAGATACCTACGGCGGCATGGGGCGCCACGGCGGCGGCGCATTCAGCGGCAAAGACCCCACCAAAGTGGACCGTTCCGCCGCTTACGCCGCGCGTTACGTTGCCAAGAACATCGTTGCCGCCGGCATCGCCGACCGCGTGGAAGTGCAGGTTGCCTACGCCATTGGCGTGGCACATCCGCTCTCGGTCAACGTCGAAACCTTCGGCACCGCCAAAATCTCCGATGACAAAATCATCGAGCTGATTCACGACTACTTCGATCTGCGCCCCGGCGCGATCATCCGTGACCTGGGACTGCGCAAACCCATCTACCGCAAAACCGCCGCCTACGGTCACTTCGGGCGCGACGACATCGAATTCCCCTGGGAACGCACCGACAAAGCGGACGCCCTTCGCAGCGCCGCCGGTTTATAACCCCCACGCACCCCGCAAACAAACAGGCAAGCCGAACACGGTTTGCCTGTTTTGGTTTGCCTCCAAAAAATGGTAAACTCATGGCAGATACCCATGACCAACACCCTTGCACCCAAAACCATGCGCGCCTCGCGCGTGACCATCTCCCAACTCATGCACCCCGAACATGCCAACCTGCTGGGCAACGTCCACGGCGGCTGGATTATGAAACTCGTGGACGAAGCCGGCGCCCTCGCCTGCATGCGCCACGCCCAGAAAAAGGTCGTCACCGTCGCCATCGACTCAATGACCTTCCGCGAACCCATCCGCATCGGCGACCTCATCATCCTCAACGCTGAAGTCACCTACGCCGGGCGCACCTCCATGGAAGCCGAAGTACAGGTACTGGCAGAAAACCCGGTCACCGGCGAGCGCACACACACCAACACCGCCTGGCTCGTTTACGTCGCCCTCGATGACGAAGGCAAACCCACCCCTGTGCCTCCCCTCAAAGCCGAAACCGATGACGAAAAACGCAAAATGGCAGACGCCCTTGAACGACAGGAACGCAGGTTGAAAAAGAAATGACCGTCCCCGACCTTTCCCCCCTCGAACCCCCGCCCGAACCGAAGGAACGAGTCGCGCACCCCATCCGCAGCCTGCGCGAACTGATTGACTACGTCGCCGGCAAATCGCTCCCGCCTCTCCCCCCCGACGACGGGCGGGTCACCGAACCGACACCTTTCCCCTTCCTCGCCATCGTCGGGCAAACAGAGATGAAACTCGCCCTCCTGCTCGGGCTCATCAACCCAAACGTAGGCGGCATCCTCCTCATCGGACCGCGCGGCACAGCAAAAACCACCGCCGTCCGCAGTCTGCTCAACCTGCTTCCACAAGTAGAACGCAGCACCTGCTTCTACGGCTGCCTCCCCGAAGACATCGAACTGGGCGGCATAGACGCCGTCTGCCCGGATTGCGCCAAAAAATACGGCGAAGGGATTCCCCTCACCGCGCCAGACCCCGTGCGGCTGATCGAACTGCCGCTCAACGCCCGTCTCGAAGACGTGGTCGGCGGCATTGACGAACGCGCCGCCGCACACGACCGCATGCGCGTCCGCCGCGGCATTCTCGCCCAGGCAGACCGCAACATCCTCTACATTGACGAAATCAACCTGCTCAGCGACGAAATCATCGACTCCATCCTCGACGCCGCCGCGCAGGGAACCTACACCGTGCGGCGTGGTCCGCTCGCGGCAACCTACCGCTCGCGCTTCGTCCTCGTCGGCTCAATGAACCCCGAAGAAGGACGCCTGCGCCCCCAAATCCTCGACCGTTTCGGCTTGCGCGTCATCGTGCATGGGCTGGAAGATGCCAGCCAGAGACTGGAAGCCTATCGCCGCGTCAACGCCTATCTGGCGAATCCCCGTCAGATGATTGCTCAGTTTGCGGCGGAGATGGAAGCGGCGGCAGCAGAGATCAAAATCGCGCGCGAGCGAGTCAAATCGGTTCGCCTGCCCGATGAAGTCGCCCATCCCGCCATCCAACTCGTGCAAAAAATGGGCGTGGATTCCCTGCGCGCCGAAATCACCTGGTTCGAAGCCGCGCGCGCCTACGCCGCCGCCGACAACCGCGACGAAGTCACCCTTGCCGACCTCAAAGCCGTCGCCCCCATGGCGCTGCGCCTGCGCCGCTCCTCCTACATGACCGAATACTTCAAAGGACAACAGGGTGAAGAACGCGAAATGCAAGCCCTGCTCGAAGAGTTCGGCAAAAAGAAGCGCGCCACAAAAAAGCGCACTACTACTACAAAGAAACCCGTCAAGAAAACCCGACGAAAATGAGCGAACCCAAAATCCTCAACCCCGCTTACCGCATCGAAACCGAACGCCTCGTCATTCGCTGCTACCAGCCCTCCGACACACAACTGCTGGCAAACGCCGTCCTCGAAAGCCTCGAACACCTCAAACCCTGGATGCCCTGGGCGCACGACGAACCGCTCTCTTTTCAAACGCGGCTTCAGGGCGTTCAACGCTTCCGCGGCAGGTTCGACATGCAGGAAAGCTACGTCTATGGCATCTTCAACCCCCAGGAAACCAGACTGCTCGGCAGCACAGGCTTACACACCCGCATCGGCGAAAACCAGCTCGAAATTGGCTACTGGCTACACAAAGATTACATCAACCAGGGGCTGATCACCGAATCCACCGCCGCCCTCATCAAAGTCGCCTTTGAAATCATTCACGTTCACCGCCTCGAAATCCACTGCGACCCGCGCAACCACGCCTCCGCCGCCATTCCCCGCAAACTCGGCTTCACACACGAAGGCACCCTGCGCCAGAAAACCCCCTTTCGCGAACGCTGGAGCGACTCGATGATTTGGGGACTGCTCAAAGAAGAATACCCCTCCAGCCCCGCCGCGCAGGCAAAGATCAAGGTCTTCGACGCGGCCGGTGCCCCGCTTCTATGACCTCCGCCTTCAAACGTCTCGCCGAAAAACCCATCCTCCTGCTCCTCGCCGTCAACATCCTTGCCGGTCTGCTCACCTTTCGCCACTACGGCACCGCCTGGGATGAACCCCTCTTCTACAGTTACGGCGACGCGCTCGGCTACGCCTATTCCCCCAAAGAATGGTTTAGCGGACACTTCGACCTGTACAACTCCTACGGCGCCAGCGCCGACGACCACAAAAACCGCGGACCCGCCTACCTGCTCCTTGCCCGCAATTTCGTCTATGGACTGAAAGCCCTCGGCTCAGACTCCGCCGACGCCTGGCACCTCGTCAATTTCCTTTTCTTCCAACTTGGCATTTACCTGCTCTATCGCTTCGGCCAGCGCTGGATGGGCAAACCCGCCGCATTCTTCACTGCCGTTTTCTTCTCCCTCCAGCCCCTCCTGTGGGGACACGCCTTCATCAACCCGAAAGACCCGCCCTTCTTCACCTTCTTCCTCGGCGCCGTGTGCTTTGGTTTCGAAATGGTAGATGCCCTCGCGCAAAACGCCAAAACCAAAACCCGCAGCATGCTCCTCGCAGCGTTCTTCGTGGGGATTGCCACCTCCATCCGCGTGCTGGGACCGTTCGCCGGGCTGCTGGTCTTCCTCTACTTTCTCTCGAAGCCCAGCCTCCGCAGAAATCACACTGCCTGGCGTTCGTTCGTCCTGTATGGAGTTGCTGCTGTGGCAATCATGCTGGCAACCTGGCCCTATCTTTGGGAAAACCCCATCGGCAACTTTTTTGCCGTCTTGCGCTTCATGTCCGACAACCCCACACAGTTGGGCTTGCTGTTCGAAGGGCAGATTTACCGCGCCAACAACCTGCCGATGCGCTACTTCCCTTTCATGCTTGCCACCACACTGACGGAGCCGGTCGTCCCGCTGGCTGTTTTGGGGGTTGTGCTGGGGTTTTGGAAAATGCTCAGGGAACGGGCGCCCAGCCTCGAGGTCCGAAAAGAGCGGGTGGTTTCGCTGGCGCTGATTTTCGTGTGGTTCATCACCCTGCTGGCATATATCTTCCTCCGCCGCCCGTCCATGTACGATGGCATCCGCCACTTTCTGTTCATCCTGCCGCCGGTGTTTATCTTCGCCGGGCTGGCGTATGAATTTCTCGTCCAGCAGGCGGCTGCCCTTTTGCAGCGAATGAAAATCCCCGCTGGGAGGGCTGTTTTTTGGCTGGGCGCAGCCGGCGGAGTAATCCTTCTTGTGCCTGGGCTGTATGGCATCTTGAAACTACACCCGTATGAATATACGTATTACAATCTCTACATCGGCGGCACGAGCCGCGCTTTCCGCACCTATGAGACCGACTACTGGCTCACCTGTTACAAAGACGCAGTGCAGGCGCTCAACGAAAGAGTGACTGCTCCTGTGCGGCTGTTCGTCAAGCGCGAGGCATACCTGGCAGAGCCCTTTGCAGGTGAAAATGTGCAAGTCTTGCCGTTGGGCGGCGCGGCAGAGGAACCCCGCTCGGGCGATTATGTGCTTGCCAATTCGCGCACTAACGACAATCTCACCACGTACCCCAAAGCGCCCATCGTACTGGAAATCTCGCGCGTCGGCGCAAAATTTTGTACCATCAGACAGATCCCATGACAACACACAAGGAACGCATTCAAGCCAGCATGAACGGCGAGCAGATTGACCGTCCGCCTGTTGCGTTGTGGCGGCACTTCCCGGTGGACGACCAGTCGCCGGGGACGCTCGCCCAAGCCACCCTGCATTTTCAACGCACGTATGACTTCGACCTCGTCAAAGTGACCCCTGCTTCTTCCTTTTGTTTGAAGGATTGGGGGGTGGAGGACGAATGGAGGGGACACACCGAAGGGACGCGTCAATATACCCGGCGCGTCATCCACCGACCTCAAGACTGGGAGCGCCTCCCCGTGCTTGAGCCAACCGCCCGGCATCTCTCTGCGCAACTGGAATGCCTGCGCCTGATCCGCGCCGAGCTGGACGCCGAAACACCCCTGCTTCAGACGGTGTTCAGCCCGCTGGCGCAGGCAAAAAACCTGGCAGGCAACGAAACGCTGCTGGCGCATCTGCGCCTGTACCCCGAAGCCGTGATGAAAGGACTTGCTGTCATCGCCGAAACTACCGGCCGCTTTGTGGAAGCCTGTCTCGAGGCTGGTATAGATGGTGTGTTCTACGCCGTTCAGCACGCACAAGCCAGCCTGCTCTCGCTCGAAGAGTACCAAGCCTTCGGTCTGCCAAATGACCTCAAGGCGCTGGAAGCCGCTCAGGGGCTTTGGTGTAATCTGCTTCACTTGCACGGCAGGGATGTTTATTTTTCGCTGCTTTCCTCCCTGCGTTTTCCGATTGTGAACTGGCACGACCGCGAAACGCCGCCGTCGCTTGCCGAAGCACAGGAGCGCTTCGCGGGGGTGGTGTGCGGAGGCATGAGGCAGGATACGCTCGTTTACGAGTCTCAAGCGGAGGTCCGAAAAGAAGCGCTGGATGCTCTCCAGCAAACGCACGGCAAACGCTTTCTGCTTGGCACGGGATGCGTCGTCCCGGTCATCGCGCCGCACGGAAATCTGTTGACGGCGCGAGAGACGGTTCTTTCCTTTGGGAAAGGCGACAGGAATGAGGCTATATGAGTCTGCGCGTCATTGCAGGGAAAGCCAAAGGACGCAGGTTGAAATCGGTGGCGGGCGATATTACGCGCCCCATCACCGACCGGGTGAAGGAAGCGCTGTTCAACATCCTCGGCAGCGACGTGGTGGGGTCGAACTGGTGGGATGTGTTCGGCGGGACGGGCGCAGTGGGCATCGAAGCGTTGAGCCGCGGCGCGTCGTTTGTACGCTTTACCGATTCCAACCGCGAACCTGTAGAAACCATCAAAGAGAATTTGAAATACTGCCGTTTCGAACCGCAGGCAGAAGTGCGCCGCGCCGATGCCTTTGCCTTTCTCGCATCACAACCCGACCGGAGATTCGAGTATATTTACATTGCGCCACCCCAATACAAAGAGATGTGGGGGAAAGCGCTGGAACTGCTGGACGAAAACCCCGGCTGGCTGGCAGAAGACGGCTGGGTCATTGTGCAGATTGCGCCAAGGGAATACAAGACTGCCACACCTGCCATCGAAAACCTGGAGGAGTTCGACCAGCGGAAATATGGGAATACGCTGCTGGTCTTTTATCAGCGAAAAGAAGAAAAAACCGGTCGTATGGCAAATCTTGAGTAAAAATGTGGCGCGACATTAATGTCGCGCTTTTACACAATTTTTGACCTGTTACCAAAAACCGCGTAGCGTGCGCTCGCTGCACAGCGCAAAAAGAAGGAGAAAGCATGAACATCCAAACCGTAAAAATCGAAAAACCCGAAAACATCAACTTTATCCTTGGGCAGTCGCATTTCATCAAAACTGTGGAAGACATTCACGAGGCGCTGGTGACGGCTGTGCCGGGCATCAAGTTTGGGCTGGCGTTCTGCGAGGCTTCGGGCAATTGCCTTGTGCGCTGGACGGGAACGGACGAGGCGATGATTGAACTGGCAAAGAAGAACGCGCTGGCAATCGGCGCAGGGCATTCATTCATTCTATTTTTGGGCGAGGGCTTTTACCCTATCAACGTGTTAAACGCGGTCAAGAACGTGCCCGAGGTGGCGCGCATCTTCTGCGCTACCGCCAACCCAACCGAGGTACTGGTTGCCCAAACCGAACAGGGACGCGGCATCCTTGGCGTGGTAGACGGCTTCTCCCCGCGGGGCGTCGAAGACGAAAAAGGCATTGCCTGGCGCAAAGATTTCCTGCGCATGATTGGGTACAAAATAAAATAACCTAGCTACCTGACACTTTTCAAAATCATGAGTCCTTCGCCTGGTCTTGCCGCCATCGCCAGCGGATAAATCCGCTGGCTACGCCTACAAAGTCGGCTAAAACCGACTGCCAGCCCGCTTCAGCGGGCTTTGTGGGCATCAGCCCGACGATTTATCGTCGGGCGATGGGGCGGAAAATGAAACTGTCAGGTGGCTAGTAAAATAACCTGAGATTGGGATAGACCGTTGAAACATCCCGAAGGTTTTCCAGAGCACCATTTTGGCGGCAAAACCGAACCATTCGATACACTCAAGGCAAGCCTTCGGGACGCTTGTCCTGCGATTGCCAATTTGACGGCTGCCTTGCAAAATCAATGTAATTCCAAACGTTGTCGAATCCATCAGGTCAACGTGCTACAATAAAAAAAGATACCCATGTGGAGAGCACCATGACTACGACCCGCGCCCCTTCCCGCATCATCCCGCGCGCTTTTCCGGGCATCAAGCCAGATGAAATTGAGGAATTGATTGCCCACAGCAAGGTGCGCTCGTATGCCCCCGGCACTGTTCTGTGCCGCGAAAACGCCATCGAGGATACGTTTTATATGATTCTCGAGGGCGAGGTGGAGGTCACCAAAGTCATCAACAACAGCGATGTCCGTTTACTCAAAACGCTGAGAGCAGGCGACTTTTTCGGCGAAATGGCGCTCATTCACAACGCGCCGCGGGCTGCCACTGTCACCGCCAAAACCGCTCTCACCACCCTCGAACTCGACAAAGACTCCTTCGACCAGGTCCTCAAAAACACCAGCAGTATCGCCATGGCAATGGTCAGCGAAATCAGCGACCGCCTGCGCTCGAACGACCAGATGGCGGTGGACGATCTGCGCATGCGGGCAGGCGAACTTGCCCATGCCTATCAAAAACTTGCCGAGCAGGAACTTGCCCGCCGTGAGTTTCTCACCAATATCGCCCACGAACTCCGCACCCCGCTCATGGTGGCAATCGGGTATCTGCAGATGATTCAGAACGGCATTTTGAGCGGCGAGCAGTTGTCGGCGGGGATTGAAACGATTTCCCGCAACATCCAGCAGATCGTCACCCTTGTCAACGACATCCTGTTTTTGCAAGAACTGGACCTTGTCCTCCCTGATTTCGAAGAAGTGGATATGAATCTCGTCGCGCGGGCGGTGGTCGAACGCTACGAGAGCAAAGCCCGCGAACGCGGCGTGATTTTACGCTTCCTCCCTGCCTCCAGCCTGCCTCTCGTCTCAGGAGATTTCAAATCGCTCGAACGGGCGCTCATGGCGCTGGTGGATAACGCCATCAAATTCAGCCCCAAAGGCGGCGACGTGGACATCCGCGTCATCGTTGAGCCGGAGACGGTGCTGGTGGACGTGCATGATAACGGCATCGGCATCCCCAAAGAAAACCTGCGCAAGATTTTCGACCGCTTTTATCATCTCGACAAACACGAGGAAAATCTCTTTAGCGGCATCGGGCTGGGACTTGCCATCACACGTCAGGTCATCGAACAGCATCACGGCAAACTGGAAGTGGTCAGCCAGGCGGGTCAAGGCTCCACTTTTACCATCATCCTCCAGCGCTCAAAATAGCATCACTATCAGTACCGCGCAACGTCTGACGCTACACCTGCCTTCCCGCTTGGCTAAGGTTTTGCGCAAGTCTTACGTGTGTTTCAATCTCCAAATACAACCCTTAACTTTCCCCGTTCATCATAAAACGACCTGGCGCTGAAAGGCGCATCGCCTCGTTTCATTGTGTGGATTTTACCCACCAGCACAGGCAGGTCTTCCACGGCGGGCAGTTCGCCGATATGCTCGAACGGCACCCACTCAGCCAAGCCTTCGCTTGATGGCTGGGGTTCGCCTTGCGCCTCCCCGCTGAAGATATACAAGGCAACACCCGTCTCGCCGGCATCCACAATCAGCGTGCCGCACAGCCACAGGTCCGCGCTGAGGCCGGTCTCTTCGAGTAATTCACGCTTTGCCGCTGATAGGACATCCTCTCCGCGCTCCACATGTCCGCCGAGACCGTTGTACTTGTTTGCCCACAAGCGTTTGGTCGGCGCGCCTTTGAGCAGTAAATACGAATCCCCGCGCCGCAAAAAAATTGCAGTGCGGGGAATGACGGTATATCTGTCCTTCGTTATGCCCTGGTCGGTTTGCGGCATGGAGCAAAGAGGCAGAGGTCGAGCAGGAGGCGCAGACCAATTTGAGGCTCAAACCGCCTGCCCGGCCGCCGAGTGAAAATTACGCCACCGTTATGCTCGTATCCAGATACACATCCTGGATGGTATTGAGCAGTTTAACGCCCTCCGCCATCGGGCGCTGGAAGGCTTTACGCCCGGAAATCAGCCCCATACCGCCGGCGCGTTTGTTGATGACCGCCGTCGCTGCGGCTTCGGCAAAATCGTTCGCGCCCGATGCGCCGCCGCTGTTGATGAGACCAATGCGCCCCATGTAATTGTTCGCCACCTGGTAGCGGCACAGGTCAATGGGGTGATCGCTGGTCAGGTCGCTGTAAATGCGTTTATCAAGTTTGCCGTAGGAACTCTCGCCGGTGTTCAGGGCAAGGTAACCGCCGTTGTTTTCCGGCAGTTTCTGCTTGATGATGTCCGCTTCGAGCGTGACGCCGAGATGATTCGCCTGACCGGTCAGGTCTGCCGAGACGTGATAATCCTTGTCCTTTTTGAAAGCAGGGTTGCGCAGATAGCACCACAGAATGGTTGCCATGCCAAGTTGATGAGCGAGGGCGAAGGCTTCGGCAATTTCAATCAGTTCGCGGTGCGAGTCGTCCGAACCGAAGTAAATCGTCGCGCCGATTGCTGCCGCGCCCATATCGTATGCCTGCTCCACCGTGCCGAACAAAATCTGCTCGAAACTGTTCGGGTAGGTCAGCAATTCGTTGTGGTTGATCTTGACGATGAACGGAATTTTGTGCGCATACTTGCGAGACATGACGCCCAGCACGCCAAAGGTAGAAGCGACGGCGTTACACCCACCCTCGATGGCAAGTTCGATGATCTTTTCCGGGTCGAAGTAATCGGGGTTCTTGGCAAAACTGGCACCACCCGAATGCTCGATACCCTGATCCACCGGCAAAATCGAGAGATACCCCGTTCCTCCAAGGCGGCCATGGTTGTACATCCGCTGCAGGTTGCCAAGCACGCGATTGTTACGGTCAGACTGGGCAAAGATACGGTCCACAAAATCGGGACCCGGCAAATGCAGGCGTTCCTTCGGAATTTTCGGCGAATTGAACCCAAGCAGGTATTCTGCCTTATCGCCTAACAAAGATTGAACATCAGTTGTCATAGTGACTCTCCTTGAGCGGGACACACTTCAGCGCCGCTGGTTTGATATAGTTTCAGCACAAAAAGGTCTTGAAAAATTCGCAGACCACTCCGATTTGAAGGTTTGTTTCTTGATTATAACCAGAAAGTAAGGCTATAATGGGTTTGTGCGACAAAACCGATGAGAACCCGTATATCATCATAGCGCCACAGCGCCATCTTCGTTACCCTTCAACAGGAGACATCTATGAACGATTTTTTTGAAAAAGTGACCAGCATGCAGGACCCGTTCAAAAAACTGGCATCCTACATTCCCGGCTTTGGCGGATACGTGGAACGACAACATCGGCGCGACGCCGACAAACTCCTGCGGGATACTGTCGCACGCCGCTTCGAGGAACAATGGAAACGTACATCGCAACTGCAGGAGGAGATGGTCGGCAGCGGCATGATAGCCTACGTGGACGACATGGAAAAAGCCGCCATTCAACTGCGCACCTTCATTGACCGCATCAGCAACGCCCCGCGCGGCTATTCAGGGCTGTTCGACGCGGTCAAAATCAACGAAAAGGAACTCGAAGCAATCTACCGCTTCGATGCGGCATTCTTCGAACTCGCCGAACAAGTGGCGCGCGCCAATGACAACATAGAGGCAAGCCTGGGCGACGAAGCCGCCCTGCCAGCCGCCATTCGCAACCTCACCACGCTGGCGCGCCTCGCCAACGAAACCTACGACAAACGCACCGAAGCGGTTACCGCCTCGAACTAAATTTTTGTCTGTCGTTGCGAGGTGCGGCAAAGCAGCCATCCCCCCCTTTCTTGCCAACCAATGGCATCGTCATCCCTGGCGCCCCACAATGACACCAACAGACTATGTGGCACACCTATATCAACGCAACTTCGATTGACGACGTGTTGAAAACGCTGGCAGAGAAGGGGGAACGCGCGCGCATTGTAGCCGGCGGCACCGACCTGATTCTCGAACTCGAACGCGGCATCCGCAGCGGCATCGAAACACTGATAGACATAACCCGCATTCCCCGCCTCGATCAAATCACCCTCGACGAAGACTGCATCATCCACCTTGGAGCGCTCGTTACCCACAATCACTGCGCTGCATCCCCGCTCATCCGTGAAAAAGCCACACCGCTGGCACTCGCGGCGTGGGAGGTCGGCGCGCCGCAGATTCGAAACCGCGGCACGGTTGCCGGCAACCTCATCACCGCCTCGCCTGCCAACGACACCATCACCCCGCTCATGGCGCTCGGCGCCTCCGTCACCCTCGCTTCCACAAACGGCACGCGCACCATCCCCATCAAAGACTTCTACACTGGCGTTCGCAAAACCGTGATGCGCGCGGACGAAATGCTCGTAGAAATTTCCTTCCCGGCAATGAAGACCTCGCAGCGCGGGACGTTCATTAAACTGGCACTGCGGCGCGCCCAGGCAATTTCAGTCGTCAACGTTGCGGTCGTTCTGGACCTCGATTCTGACTCAGTCCGAAGCGCCTCTATCACACTGGGAGCGGTTGCCCCGACCATCATCCACGCGCCCGAAGCGGAGACCTATCTCCCCGGCAAAGCGCTCACCGATGAGGTCATCGAAGAAGCCGCACGCCTGACGATGAACGCCGCAAAGCCGATTGACGATATCCGCGGAAGCGCCGCCTACCGGCGCGAGATGGTTCGCGTTTGCACAAGGCGCGGGCTGAGAGCGCTGCGCGCTGGGGAGAATCAGGCTCAGGCGTTGGAAGAGGCGGTGCTGTTGTGGGGAAAACAAAGCACAGACAGCAGCCCATTGAGCGGTCACGAGACGCCGTCCAATCCCATCGAAACAACCATCAACGGAAAAAGGTATTCCATCTCAACCGGTCACGATAAAACCCTGCTGCGCTTCCTGCGCGAAGACGTGGGTTTGACCGGCACGAAGGAAGGCTGCGCCGAGGGTGAATGCGGCGCCTGCACGGTGTTTCTGGATGGCAAGGCAGTGATGGCGTGTCTTGTCCCTGCGCCCCGCGCGCATGGCGCTGAGATTGTCACAGTGGAGGGGCTTGCACAGGATGGCAATTTGCATCCCGTGCAGGAAGCCTTCATTCAGGACGGCGCGGTGCAATGCGGGTATTGCACGCCCGGCTTCATCATGTCGGCGGCGAAACTGCTGGAGGAAAAGCCCAATCCCACTCGGCGCGACATCGAGCAGGCAATTACCGGCAACCTGTGCCGCTGCACAGGCTACTACAAAATTTTGCAAGCGATTGAGCATGCAGCACAACTCAATCGGTGAGGTGAGAGATGGGCAAATATAGCTCGCGAATTGTTAAACCTTCCATGCCAAAGCGCAACACAGTCAATCCGTACATGCAGGGCATTGGCTGTCTGTTGATTTTGATTGTGCCGGTGTTTTCGTATGCTGTGGGCGATGTTCTGGCTGGGCAGGGATTCGGTTATCCACTTCTTCCGCGCGAGTGGTATGGCTACCTTACCTTCCCAACCTGGCTTTCCACCCTAGCAGGTTTGAGTTTTGTATTGCAGCGTTTGTCGAGCATTCCACACCTGCCTGCCACGCTGGCAATTGCAGTCATCGTCATGATTGTCGTCGGCGGTATTATGGCGGTCATTTTTGGGTGGATGTATTCACTCCTTGCTCCCTCCCAGTACGGACCGATGGACGTTCCGCCACCCCGTGTCAAGACCAAAAAATACAAACGCTAAAAAACTATGAGCATCTATAACAGCATTGGCAAATCCATTTCGCGTGTGGATGCGCGCGGCAAAGTGACCGGCGAAACGCCATACTCCGGCGATCTTTCGATGCCGGGCATGCTGCACATGAAGGTCTTGTTTGCAGGGCGTCCGCATGCCCGCATCAAATCCATTGACACCCGCAAAGCAGAAGCCGCCCCCGGTGTGGCGGCGGTGTTTACAGCGAAGGATGTGCCGGTCAACGAGTATGGCTTGCAGTGGCAAGATCAACCCGTTCTGTGCGGACCCGCCCTCACCCCATCCCCTCTCCCTGAGGGAGAGGGGCAAGGGGTGAGGGGCACGGATGTAGTCCGCTTTGTGGGGGATCAGGTGGCAATTGTCGTAGCGGAAAGCGAAGCGCAGGCAGCGGCGGCGGTGAAGTTAATCGAGGTCGAGTATGAGGATCTGCCCGTCGTCACAGACCCGCTCGAGGCGATGAAACCCGGCGCGCCGCGCGTCCACGAGGAAATTGGGGATTCGAATATTTGCGTCCATTACAAAATCCGCAAAGGCAATGTGGAGGAGGCGTTTGCCAGGGCGGATGTCATCGTGGAAAGTGAGTATCGCACGCCTGTGCAGGAACATGCTTACCTGCAACCGGAGGCGGGGCTGGCATATATTGACGACGAGGGGCGCGTGACGGTGGTCTGCGGCGGGCAGTGGACGCACGAAGACCAGGAACAAATCGCCCACGCCCTGAACCTGCCAATGGAACAGGTGCGCGTGATTTACCCTGCCATTGGCGGAGCGTTTGGCGGGCGCGAGGATATGTCGGTGCAGATCATCCTGGCGCTGGCGGCGTGGAAACTGCGCAAGCCGGTGCGCATCATCTGGTCGCGGCAGGAGTCTATCATTGGGCATGGCAAGCGGCATCCGGTGATCTTGCGCGCCCGGTGGGGAGCCACCAAAGAAGGCAAGGTCATCGCCGTTGAGAATGAAATCATCGGCGACGCCGGCGCTTATATGTACACTACCAACAAAGTGCTGGGCAATTCCACCATCACTTCAACAGGACCCTACTTCATCCCCAACGTCAAGACGGATGTGTACGGCGTTTATACCAACAATGTCCCTTCTGCGGCGTTTCGCGGGTTCGGCGCGCCTCAGGCATTGTTCATGGCAGAAATGCAGATGAACAAACTCGCTGAAAAACTCGGCATGGACCCGGTGGAGTTCCGTTTGAAGAACGCCTTGAAGGACGGCGACACCTTGGGCGTAGGCACACCTTCACCCAGTCCCGTCAGCGTGATTCAGTGCATCGAGGCGGCGCGAGACAGGTTCGGTTGGACGACCAGCCCTCACCCAAAGGGAGAGGGGAGCGTCGTCCGTGGTCAAGGTTTTGCGGCTGGCTTCAAGAACATCGGCTTTTCGTTCGGCTATCAGGAAAATTGCTGGGCAAAGATCGAACTGCGCGGCAAGGCAGAAGTGGACGAAGCGATTCTCTATCACGCCAGCGCGGAGGTTGGGCAGGGCACGCACACGGTCATGACGCAAATGGCGGCGGAGGCGCTGGGCATTCCGCTGGAAAAAGTACGGCTGGTGGCTTCGGATACGGCAGTGACCAACACCTCCGGCTCGGTCTCCGCCTCGCGCATGACCTTCATGTCTGGCAACGCCATTCGCGGCGCGGCAGAGATTGCGCTCAAAAAATGGAAGGCGGAGGAGCGCCCTGCGGTAGGCGAGTTCAAATACCTCGCGCCGCGCACCACCAACTTCGAGCCTGAGACCGGCTACTCCACACCCAACTTCGCGTATGCCTGGGTTGCCCAAGCCGCCGAAGTAGAAGTGGACACCGAAACCGGTCACGTGCGCGTCGTGCGCCTCGTTTCTGCCGACGATGTGGGGCAGGCGATCAACCCCGCCCTCGTGCAGGGACAGGTGGAAGGCGCAGTTGTGCAGGCGCAGGGCTACGCCATTCAAGAAGAGTACAAGACGAAAAACGGCTATGTCCTCACCGATCAACTCAGCACCTACCTCATCCCCACCGTGCTCGATATTCCCGAAAAGGTCGAGACCGTCCTTGTTGAAGTGCATGACCCTAACGGACCGTGGGGCGCGCGCGGCGTAGGCGAACTGCCTTACCTGCCGGTCGCTCCCGCGATTGCCGCCGCCATTCACGACGCAACAGGCGTATGGATGGATGAATTCCCCTTCACACCGGAGCGCGTTCTGCGGGCGCTGGGGAAGATTTAACTTTACCCCCATGCGCCTCCCTCTTTTTGAAACCAGAAGATTGGACGACGATGCCCGCCGCTCTGCGGGCGGTTCGTTCGTCTCGCTGACAGATGGCGTAACACATTACGAATTGTCGAACCCCGAAGGCGGGCAAACCGTCGTCCTGGTTCACGGTTTTTCCGTCCCGTATTTCATCTTCGACCCGACCTTCGATTTCCTCACCCAAAACGGATTTCGCACCCTGCGTTACGACCTCTTCGGACGCGGCTTTTCAGACCGCCCCCGCGCACGCTACAACATGGACCTCTTCGTCCGCCAGCTGCTCGACCTGCTGGACGCATTGCGCCTCACCCTGCCCCTCCACCTGATCGGTCTTTCGATGGGCGGACCCATCGCCGCCGCCTTTACCACCCGCCACCCTGAGCGGGTCAAATCGCTGACGTTGATTGACCCGGCGGGCGCGAGAGCGGTGTCCCTTTCGCCGATGCTCAAGGCGATGAAACTGCCCGGGTTGGCGGAAGCGGCTTTCGGTCTGGTGGGAAGCGAGAGTTTGCTCAAGAGCGCGGCAAAGGATTTCTTCGATCCCGAACTGGTGGAAATGTTCCTCGAAAAATACAAAGTCCAGATGCAATACAAGGGCTTCAAGCGTGCCATTCTGTCCACCATCCGTAATAACATGCTCGGTTCATTCATTGAGACTTATAAGACCCTCGGCAAAATGGACAAGCCCGTGCTGCTGGTGTGGGGACGGGACGATACTACCGTGCCGTTCGAGCACAGCCGTGACCTGCTGGCTGTCATGCCGCAGGCAGAGTTGCAGGTCATCGAAGCGTGTGGGCATATCCCACATTATGAAAAGCCCGACGAGTTCAATCCCATTTTGTTGGAGTTCCTCAAAAGAAATGCGTAAACGGCGTTTTCTCACGCTCCGTCTGCGCAAGAGAGCGCAGAACACGCCTGTGTGGTAAACATCATGAACAAACAAGACATCACCTTGCTCTACAAGTACAACCAGTGGGCGAACACGAAGATCTTGAACGCCGCCGCTAACGTGACGGTTGAACAGTTCCTTGCGCCGGCGTCCTTCCCGCATGGCGGCTTGCGCGGCACACTCACGCACACGCTATTCGCCGAGTGGATCTGGCGTCACCGCTGGGATGGGACTTCGCCCGCCGTGCGCTTGAAGCCCGATGATTTCCCGACGTTCGAGTCGCTGCGGGCGCGCTGGGCGGACGAGGAGAAACTGCTTATGTCGTTCGTGGAGAATTTGACGGACGAACGCTTGAACAGCCGTTTCTCCTACAAGTCCACGCAGGGAGAGCCGTATGAGAGAATACTCTGGCACACGATGGTTCACCTCGTCAACCACGGCACCCAGCATCGAGCCGAAGCCGCCGCGTTGCTTACCGATTTCGGGCATTCGCCGGGCGATGTGGATTTCGTCTATTTCTTGAACGAGATGTGAAAAGCCAGCCACCGATGACACGGATTTTCACTGATTCACTCACCTTATGCAAAACGTCCCGAAGGCTCACGTAAATCAGGCTTGGATTTTGCCCAAACCTTCGGGACGGTGCGTAACATCAATGATTCACTCACCTTATGCAGAACGTCCTGAGGATTCTCGCATTTCGGACTTGCTTTACGCTCACGCCTTTGAGACGCAACCCGGAATTCATGGCAGAAAACCATGTATAACAGATACCGTAATTTCTTCATTCGCCACCGCTATAACATAGCGGTTTTTACCCTGCTCAACCTTGCCTGCGCGGTGTGCATTGGGCTGGTGGCGGCGCGCGTGGTGTACACCGAAACGGGCAGGCATCTCGGCTTGATTTGGAATCTCTTTCTGGCGTGGATTCCCTTCATCCTTGCCTACATTGCTTACGCCGTGTCGTGGCGGCGCATCTGGCTGTACCTCATCATCCCGTTCGTCACCTTCCTGTGGCTGATCTTCTTCCCCAACGCGCCCTACATGTTGACCGATTTGCAAGACCTCGCCCGCGCTTCCAGCGGCGCGCCGCTCTGGTACGATGTCATCATCGTCGTCTGGTGTTCGTGGACTGCCATGCTGCTCGGACTGGTTTCGCTCTACCTCATGCAGGATATTGTCATGCGCACGTTCGGGCGCTGGCTTGGCTGGGCGTTCGTTTTCGTCATTTCGGGGTTGAGCAGTTTTGGCATGTACATCGGTCGTTTCGTGCGGCTCAACTCGTGGGACATTTTGCAAAACCCCGCCGAAACCGCCATGAACATCCTCGGTCTGGTCATTGACCCCAGCCGCAGGCTCGCCGCGTTCACATTGCTGTACACGTTCTTCTTCCTGTTCGTCTATCTCCTGCTGTATTCGTTCGGTCACCTGTTGCAGGAACAGAACGCCCGCATAAATGCCCTCCCTGAGCAGCTCGAACCCACCCAAAAGACCAATGCTCAAAGATAACCTTGTACTGGTCCGCGGCGGCGGCGACCTGGCGACGGGCGTCGCCCTTCGTTTGCATCGCGCGGGCATCGGCGTCATCATCACCGAACTCGCTCAACCGCTGGCAGTGCGGCGCACGGTCTCGTTTGCAGAGGCGGTGTACGAGGGGGTGTGGGAGGTGGAAGGGGTGAAGGGAAGGCGGGTCGAAGCGGAGCAACTGTCGGCGGCGCTGGAGGCGGGTGAAATTCCTGTGCTGGTTGACCCGGAGTTGGAAATCCTGATGAGTCAGCCGTTCCTGGTGGTGGTGGATGCCCGTCTGACAAAGCAGCCGCCCACGCCTCTGCCTCGTCCCGTTCCGCTTCACATCGGACTGGGACCCGGATTCACCGCAGGACGCAACTGCCACGCTGTGATCGAAACCCGCCGCAGTCACACGCTGGGACGGGTGTACTGGGAGGGAGTCACCCAGCCCGACAGCCGCGAACCCGAAGGTGACCCGCGCCGGGTGCTGCGCGCGCCCGCCGACGGGGTATTGCGGGGCGTAAAAAAAATTGGCGAGCATGTGGAGGCGGGGGAAGTGATTGCAGTGATTGGTGAGCAGTATTCAGGAACCAGTGGTCAGTTATCAGTAATCAGTCCATTCAGGGGCGTGCTGCGCGGGTTGGTTCACGATGGCTTGAGGGTGAATCAGGGCATGAAGGTCGGCGATGTGGACCCGCGCGATGACCCCTCCTATTGCTGGCTCGTCTCGGATAAAGCGCTTGCCATCGGCGGCGGGGCACTGGAGGCGGTTTTGTCAAGGCGGGAGATTCGGGAGAAATTGTTCGGCGGACGGTAGAAAACACCTGCTGTGCAAAAATCATTGACGAAACACTACCTGACCGAGCCAGAAACAGCCGAACAAACTGCACGCATCGTTGCAACGGAATTCGAAGAACGGCTGAAACAGGGTTTTGGTTAAGAGATTTCAACTGAATACCAAAAGGAGGCATGTATGAGTCACGCCGGCAAAAAAGACAAAGGTCAAAAAGAACAAAAAAAGAAACCGAAACACACGCTGAAGGAAAAGAGAAAACTAAAGCACGAAAAGGAACAAAAGGGCGAAAAGAAACATCTCACCCTACCAGGATAGTATTACAGCGCAAAGTTCGACGCTAGAGAGCGTCTCTTACGCTGCGGCGTAGGCGGACGTTCTCCCCTGACGCTTGCCTGCCATTGCGAAGCATCCCCGAAGCGAAGCGGGAGGGCAAGTGTAACGTTTGCCCAGCCTTGCGCTGTAAATAGAAACTTGCAAAACGCAAGACGAGCCGGGGTTCTGCCCGGCTCGTCTTGTTTCAGAGCGGAAATTGCCCGCCTCATTCCCAATCTGCTACCTGTCTCCGAATAAACAAGTTTCAATACACTTTGCACAGTTAGGCAGGTTGACTTGCCTTTGCCACGATGTCTTCGAGCATCTTTGTCGTCAGCGACTTGGGACGCTCGATGGGCCAGCCGAGGGCTCGCGCCCAGACGTAGTTGGCTGTCACGCCGAGAGCGCGACCGACGCCGAACAGCACGGTGTAAAAATCGAACTCGCGCACGCCGTAGTGATATTGCAGTGTGCCGCTGATGGCATCCACGTTGGGGGCGGGGTTTTTTGCCTTGCCCTGCTCACGCAGGACTTGCGGCACCACCTCAAAGACCAGATCGGCAAGGCGGACGAGGTCGTCTTGCGGGAAGCGCGCTTTGGCAAATTCCATTTGCGCGGTGAACCGCGGGTCAGGCACACGCAGAACGGCATGACCGTAACCGGGGATGACCTTGCCGCTGTTGAGCGTATCCCACGCGAACTTATACAGGTCCTCGCGCGAGGGGACGCCGCCAAATTTCTTGTGGACATCCAACAACCAGCCGATGCATTCCTGGTTTGCCAGCCCGTGCAGCGGACCGGCAAGGGCGTTCAACGCGGCAGAAAAGGCGTAGTAGGCGTCTGAAAGCGTAGAGCCAGTCAGGTGCATGGCATGAGCCGAAGCGTTGCCGGATTCATGGTCGGAGTGCAGGATGAAGTACAGGCGGGCGAGATCGGCATATCCCTTTTTGTCATCCACCTTCATCAGGCGGGCGAAATTCATGCCATAATCCTGACGCGGGTTGTATTTCATCTTTTTGGTTTCGCCGAAGTATTTCATGCGATAGATGAAGGCGGCAATCAGCGGAAGTTTGGCGGTCAGGTTCAGGCTGTCCTCGAGGGCGGCTTCCCAATACTCATCCTTCTTCATCCCTTCATGGTAGCGCCTGGCAAACACCGATCCGTTCTGCAGGGCAAGCACCGCCTGCGAGAAGAGGGTCATCGGGTGCGTTTCCTTCGGCATAGCCTTGAGTACCTTATAAACGTAGTCGGGAATCTCAGCGCGCTTCGCCCATTCGGCTTCCACTTCCTGCGCCTGGTCCTTCGTTGGCACTTCGCCAACCATGAGCAGGTAATACAACCCGCCGACCAGCGGCATCTTGCCGCCGCGCGCCTTGGGCAGCGCCTTCAGCACCTCGGGGATAGACATGCCGCGAAAGCGGATGCCCTCGGCCGGGTCAACATACGAGATGTCGGTCACCAGCGTCTTGACATCGCGCATCCCGCCGACCACCTGCCCCACCGTAACATGGTCCACCACCACATCAGCATGTTCCTTTGCCAGAGACCTCATTCGCTCGCGCCAGGCAGGCAATTGAGCAGCAATCTTTTCATGCAGTATCATGAATTCCTCCAATACCCCTCACCCTTTGCCCTCTCCCTTGGGGAGAGGGAGGGGAGAGGGACATTATAGACTCACCAGTTTCTTCAACGCCTCGTGCGTTTCCTTCACCGCCGCAGCCGATCTTTCGAGCATGGCTTTCTCTTCCTCATCCAGCGTGTACTCGATGATTTTCTCCATGCCATTCGCGCCAAGCATAACCGGCACCCCGAAGAACATATCGCTCAAGCCGTATTCGCCGTCCATGTATGCCGCGCAGGGGACAATCAACTTCTTGTTCTTGAGAATGGCTTCCGCCATTTGGGCGCAGGCGGCAGAGGGCGCATAGAACGCTGAGCCGGTCTTGAGAAGGTTCACAATCTCGCCGCCGCCTTTGCGCGTGCGGTTGACAATCGCTTCCAGACGATCGGGGGGCAAATATTCCCGAAGCGGAAGCCCGGCGATGTTCGAATGGCGCGTGAGCGGAACCATCTCGTCGCCATGACCGCCCAGCACATAACAATCAATATTCTCCACGCTCACGCCGGTTTCCATTGCCACAAAGGCGCGCATGCGGGCAGAGTCCAAAATCCCCGCCTGCCCCACCACACGGTTGCGCGGCAGGCCGGTCCTCTTCATCGTCAGGTAAGCCATGGTATCCAGCGGGTTAGTCAGCACGATGTAGAAGGCATCCGGCGAATACTTCAACGTCTCTGTTGCGGCTTTCCCAACAATCTCGGCATTGGCAGACAACAAATCATCACGGCTCATACCCGGCTTGCGCGGCAAGCCCGCCGTGATGATGATGATGTCTGAGTCTTTTGTGGCGGCGTAATCGTTTGCGCCCACAATCTCGACATCCTTGCCGATAATCGGCATTGCCTCCAACATATCGAGCGCTTTGCCCTGCGGCATTCCCTCCACCACATCCACCAGCACCAGGTCCGCAAGTTCGCGCTCTGCCAGCCAGTGGGCAGTGGTTGCGCCGGTCATCCCGGCGCCAATAATGGAAATCTTCTTCATGGATCCTCCAGTTGATTCGATACTGTGTATCCGAATTTTATCCGAAAACTCAGGCAGGCAAAGTACAATTTGTCATTGGTTCGAAGTGACTGAACGCAGACAAGAAAACGGTGACGCCGTTGGGCGTCACCGTCCGCTTCATTCCTGACCTTATTCCGACTCTGCTTCGAGGAGCCTGGTCGCCGAAATGGCTGCCGCCGCCCCCATCCCCGCCGAAGTGACCACCTGACGGAAATGCGGGTCTGCCGCCTCGCCCGCCGCAAACACACCGCGGACGTTCGTCTCCATCTTCTCATTGACCTTGATGTAACCCAGGTCGCTCATTTCCAGCTGCCCCTTGAACATCTGCGTGTTCGGCGTGTGACCGATGAAAATGAAAAGACCATCCGTCTCCAGCGTGGACTCTTCGCCCGTTTTCACATTCTTGAGTTTCACGCCCTCCAGTTTATCCGTGCCAATCGTTTCAGTGACCACCGTATTCCAGATGAACTTGATCTTCGGGTGGCTCATGGCGCGCTTTTGCAAAATGGCGCCGGCGCGCAGGGTGTCGCGGCGGTGGACGATGGTCACCGAGGAAGCATAACGGGTGATGAATAAGCCTTCTTCGAGCGCGCTGTCGCCGCCGCCTACCACCACCACCTTTTTATCCTTGAAGAACCAGCCGTCACAGGTAGCACAATACGACACGCCCCGTCCGGTCAACTCCACTTCGCCGGGGATATTGAGGTGATTCGGGCTGGCGCCTGTGGCAACAATCAACACATCGGCAAGATACTCGCCGTTATCGGTCACCACGCGGAAGGGACGTTTGGACAAATCTACGGCGTTCGCCGTATCGAACTCGGTCACGGCGCCGAAGCGTTCCGCCTGTTTTTGGAACAACTCGCCCAATTCCGCACCGCCTACCCCATCTGGAAAGCCCGGGTAATTCTCAATGGTATGCGTCAGCGCCGCCTGACCGCCCAACTGTGTGCCGGTCAACACCACGGGCTGAAGTTCCGCGCGTGCGGCATACAACGCGGCAGCATAGCCGGTCGGTCCCGAACCTAAAATCAATACTTTGACGTGTTTTGCGTTTCCGTTATCAGACATCCTGTGTTCCTCGTTGTCCGGGCATGGTTGCCCGAAATATAGTATCAGTACTTCACGAAAGT
>Ga0272446_1001743_pt1 | contig 31106 bp, 28 predicted proteins | sample YNPCB0061_FD_194587 | JGI IMG/M metagenome (GOLD analysis project Ga0272446, IMG submission 194587) | Hot spring microbial mat communities from Yellowstone National Park, WY, United States - YNP-CB-006-1 | ecosystem: Environmental > Aquatic > Thermal springs > Hot (42-90C) > Sediment | place...
TTGCCCTTGGCTACCCTGTTGCAGGCTCCCACAGTACGCACTTTGGCTGAATTGTTGCGATCGGCTGGTTGGCAGCCCAATTGGCGATCGCTAGTGCAAATTCAAGCCGGCAATAGCAAACAGGCTCCATTATTTTGTATCCACCCAGTGGGAGGTAACGTAGTCGGCTACTACAGTCTTGCTAAGCATCTCGGCCCTGAGCAACCAATCTACGGACTCCAAGCCAAGGGCCTAGACGGCCAAGAGCCGCCCCTAGACAATATCGCAGCCATGGCTAGTTTTTATCTTGAGGAGATGCGGACAGTCCAGCCCAAGGGCCCCTACCGGCTTTTGGGTTACTCTTTTGGTGGAGTTGTTGCCTACGAAATTACCCAGCAGTTGCTCCAGCTAGGGGAACAGGTAAGCCTACTGGTTTTTTTGGATGTATTTAGCCCAGAATTGTTTTACCGGGGTACCCCAAAGCCCATTGAGCAATTACAAATTCACTACAACAACCTCAAGCAGACCGGTTGGCAAACCCTAGGCCGCTACATTTGGACACGCTTGGCTCCCAAGTGGGAGCAGATACTACATAAAACCATAGGCAAGTATTACCGATGGCGCGGCCAGTCCGATCCCAAGGCGGTACCTGAATATTTTGTGGAGGTGGAATTGGCGAACGATCGCGCCATGGCTGCCTACCAACCCAAACCCCTAGCCCAGAAAATCTATCAATTTAAAACCCAAGAGCGGCCCACTAAGAATTTTGATGAAATCACCCTCGGCTGGGGGGAACTTGCCCCAGTAGAGGTGATTACAATCCCCGGCCACCACGGTACGATGTTGCATGAACCCTACGTGGGGTTGCTTAGTCAGAAACTCAAGGATTACCTATAGCTATGGAACGGGGTCTATTATGGCTGCCTGTGCTGATCGGCTTTATTTGGCTAGCTTGGTCCGGATGGCGTGAATACCAAAAGGTGGAGGCCTACCAGGCCTGGGCTAAGGATTTTGACCATGCGAAGTACGATATCTACGCAGTTTTGGGGTTAAAGGGGGATGTAGTCACCCATGGTCAGCCCAGCCGTTTGGGGCCAATTAACCTACAAAGTTTCAGCTTGACTGGGGTCAGGGAGATTACCCTTACAGTAGACCAAAAAACGATCGCCCCTGCGGATTTAGCTGACCCGCCCCCAAAGGGACGCACCATCGAGCTAGTTTTTAGCCTCCCCAACGGTACAGTCAAGATCCCTTTTACAGAGGTGGCCCTAGCTGCTAAATGGTGCCAGTTCTTCCAGTCTCGGCTCAAGAACCAATCTGAGGAAGTTAACTGCTGAGAGATTTCAGGCGGACTTGATTTATCTTCACCATCAAGCCAGTTAAAATCTCGGCCGTACCAGATTTGTATGGATGGCTGGCCACTGACCGGGGTTTGGGGTCGATCACAACCCCAGAATCTTTCGGTGGTGTCAGGATTGCTGCTGGCTCATTAAGGCTAAATCCAATACTCCTGCCAGTTCCTCTGGGGTCATCAGCCCTTTAGCTAAAACAATCTCCCGGATTGATTTACCTGTTGCGAGAGATTCCTTGGCCACATCGGCCGCATTCAGGTAGCCGATGTGGGTATTTAGGGCAGTAACCAGAGCCAGGCTACCTTCGGCGTAGTATCGGCAGCGATCGCCCTTGGCTTCGATTCCTTGCAGGCATTGCTTGCCAAAAGCGGTAATTGCATTGCTGAGGATCTCGATACTGTGTAGAAGGTCGTAGGCAATTAGGGGCATCATCACATTTAGCTCCAACTGGCCAGCTTGGGCTGCTAGGGTAATTGCCTGGTCGTAGCCGATCACTTGAAAGCACACCATTGAGAGCATCTCGGCCATAACGGGATTGTATTTGCCGGGCATAATTGAGGAGCCGGGCTGGACAGGGGGCAGTTGGATTTCCTTGAAACCGGTTTTGGGGCCAGAATCCAAGAGGCGCAAATCGTGGGAGATTTTAATTAAGTCCTGGGCTAGGTTGCGTAGTGCCCCAGAAACGCTGACAAAGGGAGCCATACTCTGCATAGCCGCCATCAGGTGATTAGCACTCTGGAATGGCTGGCCGATAAACTCGCTTAAAAGTTGCACCATGCGCGATCGATATTGGGGATGAGTGTTTAACCCCGTACCCACCGCTGAGCCACCAATCCCCAGGGAACATAACTCACTGCCCGCCCGTGACATCCTGACCACATGCCCTTGGAGAATCTGGGCCCAGGCTTGGAAGTTCTCCCCCAATCGCACGGGCACTGCGTCTTGCATATGGGTGCGTCCAGAGCGAATGATATCTTTAAATTCTTCAGATTTATGGTCAAGCAGGGCGATCGCATACTCCAAAGCTGGGTAAAACTTGTGCACCAAAGCGAGAATTGCCCCCACCCGGATCGCTGTGGGGATGACATCATTGGTGGATTGGCCATAGTTAACGTGGTCATTGGGGTTGACCCGTTGATAGTCGCCCTTGGCTGCTCCGAGAATTTCCAAAGCTCGATTGGCCAATACTTCATTGATGTTCATGTGGTGGGATGTGCCCGCCCCCGCCTGGTAGATATCGACAATAAACTGATCGCGCAGTTGCCCTTGGAGAATTTCATCAGCGGCAGCGACGATCGCGCCACTCACATCGGTGGGGATGCAACCTAGTTCCCCATTGGCGATCGCAGCAGCTTTTTTAATCAAAACACAGGCATCAATATACACAGGCAGGGGCTTGATCCCACTGATGGGGAAATTTTCCTTTGCCCGCAGGGTCTGGATGCCATAGTAAGCCATGGCCGGAATCTGTCGCTCCCCCATGGAATCCTTTTCAATTCGAAATTCCGCACTCATAAATCGCCTCTCGACCAAGTTAGTCTGGGTAGGGGGCAATCAAGATTACTTGTTTATTTGTTAATCAACTCAATTACCCTGGGGGTAACTACCTGGGCTGCCACCCGATTCCCAGCTATATTAAAGTGCGTATCGCGGGGTTTGTACAGATTTTCGTTGGATTTACGAAACGGCTCTAAAAGATCAACATAATCTATCCCCTGCTTTGTAAAATGTTCACTCAGCAGCCGATTTGGTTGGTTGATATCAACTTGCCCTTCACTTAATTGGTTCAGCTTGATTAGCTGCGATCGTTGGGCCTGGTTGACTTGCAATTCATCCGGCTGAATCACCACCAAAAGCTTGATGTTGCGGCTATCGCAGATACGTTTAATCTGGTCAATATATTCCATTTGGGGCCGGAAACTTTCCAAAAATTCCCGGTCTTCCCTAATAAAATTGGGCAGTCGGGAGAGCTGGATTTCTAAAAATTTATCCTCAGGTAAAGTCGGAGCCTTGTCATCATATTTCATCGTAGCGGAGTGGTAAATCTGGCCCTCGTATTTTTGGCTAACTGTCAAAGCGTAATTAACAAAAGACAGCACATGGGAATAGCTATACCAAGGCCTGCGCCCAGTAGCTTGATAGGCTTCCAAAAGATCATTACCCACGAAAAAAAATACCACCACCATATCTGGCTGGAAACTCAGACCCTCATTGTTTAGAATCGCCAAGTATTCCTTGGGCCCGATGCCGGGAATTCCCATGTTGATTACTTCATAATTGCGTCCGGTATTGGCTAGGCGGCGGTTTAACTGTCTTTCAATCCGGGCAGTGTAATTGTACTGGGAAGGAACTACTCCGAAGGTAAAGGAATCACCGATCGCAAGAATTCGATAGTTATTAGCTGGCTTGGTAGCGCTAAACTCTTTACCCTTAAAGCCACGGGAGTTGAGGACAGAGTCATAATCGGGGCTATTGGGTCGGCCACGGTAGCGGCTGTAGGAGTTGTCATAGAAAATAAAAGTCGGGTTAATCGCCCCGTAGATGCGGAAAGTCACTTCTGTCAGGGCAAAAGTAATGGCACTGATAATCAGGGTCTGCTTGGCGATTACCCCAAATCTACTCAACTTTGGCATAAAATTCCCACCAAATAAAATTAATCAAAAGCTTACATGCTAAAAGAAACTGAATCCTTAGTCCAATTCAGGAAGTTTTTATTGAAGATAAGTTCCTGAAAAACTAGCTTCAACTTGGCATAATACTAAAAAATCGTTAACAAGGTCATTGCTCAGGTATGCTATTAGGCTAAGTGGCACAAACTGCCTGATTGCTAAAACAAGTTTTGTAATCTTTGAAATCTAATGATAGCCAGTAAATTAATGAAAATTCTTGGAATCTCCGCTTACTATCACGATAGTGCCGCCGCTTTGGTAATTGAGGGTAAGATCATCGCTGCGGCTCAAGAGGAACGCTTCACTCGCAAAAAACACGATGCCCGCTTCCCCCGTCATGCGATCGGCTACTGCCTCCAACAAGCCCAGATCAGCCTCACCGACCTAGACAACATCATTTTTTACGACAAACCCCTAGTCAAGTTCGAGCGACTCCTAGAAACCTATCTAGCCTATGCCCCGCGAGGATTCCGCTCCTTTCTAGCCGCCATGCCCATTTGGCTCAAGGAAAAACTCTACCTAAAAACCGAACTCCGCCGGGAACTCTCCACCCTCGGCCGGTGCAAAAAATCTCAACTGCCCAAATTACTATTTACAGAACACCACCAAGCCCACGCGGCCAGCGCTTTCTTTCCCAGCCCCTTCCAGCGGGCTGGAGTCCTCTGTCTAGATGGGGTCGGTGAGTGGGCCACCACCTCGGTGTGGCTAGGGGAAGGCAATCAGCTTACTCCCCAGTGGGAAATTGACTTTCCCCATTCCCTGGGGCTTCTGTACTCGGCATTCACCTACTACACAGGCTTTAAGGTCAACTCTGGGGAATATAAGCTTATGGGCCTAGCTCCCTACGGTGAACCCAAGTATGTGGATTTAATCTACAAAAACCTACTTGACCTCAAACCCGATGGCACCTTCCGGTTGAATATGGCCTACTTTAACTACGCCACCGGGCTGACCATGACTAACGACAAATTCCACAAGCTCTTTGGTGGCCCGCCCCGGCAACCAGAAAGTAAACTGACCCAAAGGGAGATGGATATTGCCGCATCGATTCAGGTAGTTACGGAAGAAGTCGTCCTACGCTTGGCTGAAACTGTCAAGGAAGAATTGGCTGTGGATTACCTGTGCTTGGCCGGGGGAGTTGCCCTCAATTGTGTAGCTAATGGCAAGATTGTCCGCCGGGGAATTTTTAAAGATATCTGGATTCAGCCGGCTGCTGGAGATGCTGGGGGTGCAGTGGGGGCGGCCTTGGCGGGCTGGTACCAATACCACAATCAGCCCCGCCAGCCGGAACCTGGAGATAGTATGCAGGGGGCTTACTTGGGTCCTTGTTTTAGTGATGGGGAGATTCAGGCTTATTTGGATCAGGCGGGGGCTAGGTATCTCCGCCTAGAGGATGCCCAATTGATGCCACGATTAGCTGAAATTTTGGCTAGTGGGCATGTGGTTGGTTGGTTTCAGGGGCGGATGGAGTTTGGCCCCAGGGCCTTGGGGGGACGATCGATCATCGGAGATCCCCGCAGTCGGCAGATGCAGTCGGTGATGAATCTGAAGATCAAATACCGGGAGTCGTTTCGCCCCTTTGCGCCTTCGGTTTTAGCCGAGCGGGTAAGCGAATATTTTGAACTGGATGGTGCTAGCCCTTACATGCTGCTGGTGGCTCCGGTACGGGAGCATTTGAGGATTCCCATGACTGCGGCCCAGGAGCAATTGTTTGGAATTGATAAGCTAAATGTGCCGCGATCGCAAATCCCTTCAGTTACCCATGTGGACTACTCAGCCCGTATTCAAACAGTCCATCGGGAAACCAACCCACGCTACTACGACTTAATCAAACATTTTGCTGATCTTACTGGCTATGGCCTGCTAGTAAACACTTCGTTTAATGTCCGGGGTGAACCAATAGTCTGTACCCCCGAGGATGCCTACCGTTGTTTTATGCGGACTGAAATGGACTACCTTGTGCTAGAAAATTACCTATTGGCTAAAACTGACCAGCCCCAGTGGCAAAAGGATGAATCTTGGCAGCAGGAATTTGCTCTAGATTAACTTATGTCTATATATTAATGCTATGCATGAAATTCCTAAATTAGACCGGCAGGGACTCCGCAATTTTGGCCTGACTATGGCCGTAATTTTGGGGACTGTTTTTGGGGTGATTATTCCTTTGCTCCGGCGGCACGAGTCTCCGGTGTGGATCTGGGCGATCGCTGGATTATTTGCCAGCTTTGCCCTAGTTGCCCCCGGCTACCTCAACCCGGTCTACCGTATTTGGATGCGCTTTGGCATGGTCTTGGGCTGGGTTGAAACTCGGATTATTCTTGGTTTAGTGTTTTATGGGCTGATACTGCCCATAGGGCTGGTCATGCGTTTAAAGGGGCGTGACCCGATGCACCGCCGAATTCATACCCACGAACCCAGCTATCGAATTGATAGCCGCATTCGTACTAGAGAGAACTTGGAGAAACCATTTTAATGTTTGAATCCACCATTGATTTTTTAAAAGATATTTGGGCATTCTTGAGGGAGCGCAAAAAATATTGGCTCCTGCCTTTGATTATTACCCTGGTGATGCTGGGCGCTCTGATTATTCTCAGCCAAGCTTCGGCGATCGCCCCATTCATCTACACCCTGTTCTAGGGGCAGCAGATATTTGCCCCCACCCCGTAGGAGCTTCTAGAGTTTTCACTAGGGCAATCTAGCTAGATGCACTGCCATAATCTAAGCCCTGTCTTAGTTTATTTGGCGGCTCGGGAAAAAATAATCAAGACCACGGGGCCAATGATGGCGATCGCCCACACGTCTTGATTGATCAAACCTCTTGCCTAATTAGCTGGAGCTTAACAATCTCCTAACAGTGCCATGCTGCTTTGAGGGATTTGTGCAAGAGGTCTATTGATTAGAGACTGATCAGAATCCCCAAGTCAACTGAGTTACTTCATCCGTAGTGCTTTAATGGAAAGTATGGCCGCTGTCAACAGAAAACAGACCGAGCAGCAAGACCGCTCTACTCTTCTCGAAACAGGGGTATTCACGGCTCTAATTGAATCTCTACGGGGTTTATGGCTGTTTTGAGTGCCGCTATATCCAAAAAATACTAAGGATCAAGCTAAGCAAGTTATGGCTAGGGGTGATCAAATTTATGTGGAGCGGGAGTTCCTCAATTTGCAGGGGGTATACGAACACCATGGTATAGATTGTGGTGATGGAATTGTAATCCATTACCGTAAAGGCACCGATACAATAGAACGCACCAGCATTAAGGTATTTAGTGATGGGCGTAGGATCTATACTCGCCATTATCCAACTAGTTTTACCCCGGATGCGGTGATTCGCCGTGCCATGAGCCGCTTGGGTGAGCAGAAATACAACTTACTGTTTAATAACTGTGAGCATTTTGCCACTTGGTGTAAGACTGGGGTCAGCTACAGCAAGCAGGTAAATGACTTTTTACCGGTGATCCGGGCGATCGATCCCCAGCAACTGGCCGAGCCAGTCCGGGAGGCTCTGCGCTTGGGGCCGCCGGATTTGGGTGCACCGCTCCTCGACCAAGCCCTTGCCCAAATCAAAACTACCTGGAATCAAATTCAACCCCAATACAACCATGCTGTTCAAGAAAGCCGCTCTTGGGAGGCGGTGGCTAGGCAGGCCCTGCGGCGCGATCGAGAAGACTTGGCCAGGGCTGCCCTCCAAAAAAAGCAGACTTACCACAAGCAAGCCAAGGAATACGAAAGCCAACTCCAACAACTGGCTGAACTCACCCAGACTCTGCTTGAAAATCAGCGTCTGACCCAGCGAGAATCATCAGACTGACCGTGGTCTTGGCTTGAAGCAGGGATCAAGTTCCTGGTCTAATCCCTAGAGGAACTTTTCTAGGTCTTGGTTTTGCTGAATTTTGGCCAGGAGTTGTTTGATTTCCTGGGTACGGCTTTTGGGAACAATTAGGGTGATATTTTTTTCTCGAACCACGACTAATTCCTCTAGGCCGATCGTTGCGATAATTTCATTGGCATCTGTGCTGTAAAAAATATTGCCGGAGCTTTCTAGGCCGATATGTCTGGCTAGTTCTAGGTTGGGGTTTTCCCCTTGGAGGAGCCTGGCGATCGCATTCCAATCTCCCAAGTCGTCCCAGCCAAACTCCGCTGGAATCACATAGGCCAGTCGGGTATGCTCCATGACCGCATAATCAATACTTTTTTTCGGTAAACTACCGTAGCTGGCAACCCCCTGGGCCTGGATGGGCTGAATAATTCCTGGGGCATAGGTCTGGAGTTGCTCTAGCATTATTTTGGCTGGAAAGATGAACATGCCACTATTCCAGCTAAATCTGCCCGTAGCAATAAACTCGGCTGCGGTGGCCGCGTCAGGTTTTTCAGTGAAACGGCTGACTCTGTAGCCCTGGAGGTGATTGTAGCTGCCCAGATTCTCCCCCTGTTCGATATAACCGTAGCCAGTGGAAGGATAACTGGGTTTGATCCCAAGGGTGGCAATGCCGGGTTGTTTTTGAACCATTTCCACAGCTGCTGTTAAGGTCTTTTGGTAGGCATCCTGGTCTTTAATCCAATGATCTGCGGGGAAAAAACCGACGATCGCTTCATTTCCAAAACGTTGGCTAATTTCCCAGGTGGCCCAGGCCACGGCTGGGGCAGTGTCCTTGCCCATGGGTTCAACCAATAGGTTTGTTTCTGGCAGGGGGGGGAGTTGCTCCTTAACTCCGGCAGCTAGGTCGCCAGCGGTAATCACCCAGAGACTTTCCCAACTGCCAGTGATGGCAACTAGGCGATCGGCTGTGGCTTGTAACAAACTGCGATCGCTACCATCCAAACATAGAAACTGCTTAGGCCGCTGCCGACGACTCAAAGGCCAAAACCTCTCCCCTTTGCCTCCAGCTAAAATCACCGCAATCAAACCGCTCGCCATAAATTAGTCCTAGATTTTATTGCCCAATATTCTATCCCTAGCCACAGTAATCAGCGTGGGAATTCTGGCTAATTCCCCAGCCAAGACGGTGACTGCCCTCCACCCCAAATCAGAGATTATGACATCAAATCTTTACGTATCTAAATTTTCCATTGACTGACTGCATTATTAAGTATTGTTAACTAGAGACTATTCATCGTTCACTGTAGATTGCACAGCCGGCCCTAGTCAAAGCCCCAAACCAAGCTCTAGTTTTAGGCAAAGGAGGCTAATACAGTATTTTTGAAAAGTCTGAGAAAACTTAATTTAGGAGTCTTTTAAGTTCATGAATTTTACTAGGCAACTCTGGCAAGACATTGAGCCAATTTACCAAGGGATTTTGCAGCACCCTTTTAATCAGGAGCTAGCCCAAGGAACCCTTGATCAGAGTCGGTTTCAGTTTTATCTTAAGCAAGATGCTCTGTATTTGGTGGATTTTGCTAGGGCGTTGGCGCTGATAGGGGCAAGGTCTGGCACAGCTCAAGCTGTAGTCGATTTTCTACATTTTGCTGAGGGGGCGATCGTTGCTGAGCGGAGCTTGCATGAGTATTATTTCCAAGTCTATGGCACTCAGTTGGATGTAGATTATGCCCCTGGCTGCTTCAGCTACACCAACTATTTACTGGCTACGGCGGCCCTGCGGAGCTATGAGGAGGCGATCGCAGCAGTTTTGCCATGCTTTTGGATTTACCGGGAGGTCGGTAACTACATCCACAAGACTGCCGCGACTGAGAACCCCTACCAGAAGTGGATTGATACCTATGCTGGAGAGGAATTTGGGGCAGTGGTCGAGCAGGCGATCGCAATCACCGAGCAAACCGCCGCCCAAACTACCCCAGTCATCCAGAAACTAATGCAAAAATCTTTTATTTACTCGACTCGATTAGAATGGCTCTTTTGGGATAGTGCCTATCGCCAAGAGTCTTGGCAGTCAGCAAATTTACCTTAAACAGACTAGTCGAGATTACGATTAAATCCACCGTAAGCAATTATCTTCCTAGACAATTGACAGAAAATTGCAATAAGCCTATACTAAAGGACGAGTGTTCTTCTCTTAATTCAGCGATCAACGGGTGGAGTTCTTGTAATTCCCCCGATTTTTTTGAGCACAGAAGGCGAATTAAATATCTAAAGTTCTAGCTAGCCATTTGGGTGGACGGGGAATGGCAATACCCAACTTTTCTAGGGTTAATAAAGCAACAATATGTACTACCAGCACATATATAAAGCTGTTAGCTAAGATGCTTACAATAGCAAATACCTGTACCATCCACAAATCAGGTACTTGCCACCAGCCGAGGCGCAAAAATATCCATTGCAAAAATTCTGTCATTTGGATAATCACAAATGACCATAGATCTTCGCCCATCAATGCCGATAATAGCCAAAATCGGAAGAAAAAGCCGATCGCACCCAATAAGCCCGCCAATATGGTGGAAACTGCCCAGCTACATCCCCGCAACCACAGGGCCCCCAATTGGACTCCCATGACCCCAAAGGGAATTACATAAAAAATTCCCCTAGTCGGCCCCATGAGCACCGAAAGCAATAGAGCCGACACTAAGGCCGCCATCCAAGCGGCGCGCGATCGCCAGCGCAGATAAACTAGAGCGATCGGCAGCGGAAAAAATAGCCTTAATACAGGCCCCAAAGGAAAATAGTAGTCAATCAGCCACATCAGGCTGGCGGCACTGGCTAAAAAAGCTGTCTCTACAGTCATTAAAGTAGGTGACTGCCCAGCCCGTCGTTGATTTGACCATTCTTTATCTAGACAATCTGTGCTGTCGTGTTGATCAGGAGAATCAAGCATGGAACTAAAAACCAAGAATTTCTTGCGCTTTTGCGAGAACTTCATCGGGATCAAATGGTTTAGTCATGTACAAATCAGCACCTACTTCTTGTCCTTTTTGTTTATCGACCTCTTGACCTTTAGCTGTCAACATAATGATGAAAGTCTCTGTGATTTTTAATTCGTTCTTCACCTGATGACAAACATCAAATCCATTCATTTTGGGCATCATCACATCCAAAAAAACTAGATCGGGTTGTTCATCTTGGATTGTTTCTAAGCCCTCTTGGCCGTTGGTAGCTGTGAGAATTTCGACACCTTGATCTTCTAACTCCTCTAGGGTTTGAGATAGTAGTAATCGAATATGAGGTTCATCATCAACTATAAGAATTTTTTTACTCATGTTTTCTGGATACTTAGCCTGGTAGATGACTAGTATACGACTTCGTATACCTCGATCGCCCGATGTTTACCTTTGACATTTATGCTACCTACAACTCGAAATTCAAATTTATCTTGGTTAATTTCATAAACACTGCGACTGACTAAAATTTGGCCGCCCTTTGCGATCGACTGTAAACGTGATGCCACATTTACCTCATCTCCTATAGCAGTATAGTCCATGTGCTGGGGAGAGCCGATATTTCCCACCACCACATCTCCAGAACTAATACCAATTCCGGTGTTGAAATTCTCCCGAATCCAAGGATTATTTGTAGCTTGCAGGCGTTTTTGCATTTCGATCGCCGTATGAATTGCCTTTTGTTCCGAGTCTACCAAGGGCGAAGGGGCACCAAAAATTGCCACAATCATATCGCCAACAAACTTGTTGACTGTACCACCATGGTCAAAGATCACCTCGACCATATCGGTGAAGTAAATGTTGAGGTATTCAACAATTTTCTCTGGGGCTAGTTGCTCACACCGGCTGGTGAAGTTGCGGATATCAGAAAACAGGATTGTAATGTTTTTTTTGGTAGGAGCCAGGGAGACTTCCGATTCAAAAATCGCATCTACCACTTGGGATGCCACATAACGCCCCAAGTTGGCCCGCATTCTTTCCTCGCGTAGTTTATTTTCATGGAGTAGGGCATTGTCGAAGGCTGCGGCCGCTTGGGCAGCGATCGCCGAAACTAATTTGAGATCCCCAGCACTATAGGTGATAGGCTCCCGGTTGCTAATACTAATTGCTCCAATCACCTTCTCCTTGACCATCAGGGGGGCACAGATTAAGGAGCTGACCGGGTAACCCCTAGGAATGTAGCGGACATCTTGAGCCACATCATTGACCAACTCCGGCACCCCTGTTTTAATTACGTCAGCAGCAATTCCCTCCCCTAGTCGCCAATGCAGATCTCGGCTGGCGATCGCATCCCCAAAACCAGCAACTACTTCAAACTCCCCATGCTCGAAGTTGATCAACAATACTTCCCCAGTGGAGCAGGTAATTGCTTTACTGGCTTCTTGAAGAATAAAGTTACCAATTTCTGGCAAATTTAAAAAAGAGCCAATCTCTTCAGAGACTCGATAAAGTAGGTTGATTTCCTTGTATTTTTCCAGGGAGTCTTGGGCTAGGTCTTTTTTTTCTAGCTCGCAATTGAGGAGGTGGTTGAGGAGAGTGGCGATCGGTTGGAGATGGAGATCACCACTCACCCAACCAAGGATTTCTTCTTGGGCAACAATCGGCAACTTGTGGGGATTACTGACAACTTCAGGGGTACCGAGCAACAACTGCCCCTGAAAATCAGTCAGGGCTACAGGTGACGGCAGGAGTTTAATTATTTCCTCTAGGAGTTGTCGGATGTCTTTTTTAGACACCAGCCTTTTGAGATTGACTATCGGTTTCAAGGTTGCCATCGGATAAAACTAGGACATTTTCTAGACCCCGCTCAAATCGTAGAGCTTTGACCAAGTCAGCGTGATCCAGCAGGGAATCGCCGATGATGATCATGTATGGTTCCTCGGTGCTGGCTTTAGCTAGGGCTTCTTGTTTGCTGTGGGCCTGGGCAACACTGTATCCCATCTGCTGCAATACCGTGGAGATTGTGTTGAGGGCTGGTTGATTGACATCAGCAACCAATACCCTTTTTGTCGATACACCCTGATTGAGTAACTCCCGGACAGTTTCTAGGAGTTGCTTAGTATCTACGGGTTTGACTAGGTAGCGATCGACCCCCAAGCTATAGCCACGCTGCTGGGCATCTTCGGCCGAAAGGATAATCACTGGCAAGTGCATGTACACCGCATTGGTTTTGATCATGGCTAGAACATCGTAACCATCAATTTCTGGCATCCGCAGGTCTAGAACTAGTAGATCTACATTATTTTGTTTAACCTGTTGCATAGCCATACGTCCATCTCCAGCTAAAAGGACTTCATAGCCTGCGGTGCTCAATTCCTGGCGGAGTAGTTCCCGGATATTTTCCTCGTCGTCGGTAACGAGGATCACTGGTTGTCTTTTGGTCGGGTGGACTTGCCGCTTGATTTGCTGTTGGAGTTGGTCGATGAATTGCGCACGATCGACTTTTCTAATTGGGTTTTCACCCGTTGCTGGGGTCAGGGGCAAGGTAAAGGAGAAGATACTGCCTTTACCTAGTTCACTTTCTACCCAGATGCGGCCCTGGTGATGTTCAACAATTTCTTTACAGATTGGTAGCCCCAACCCGGTACCCTTGGGTTTATCTGTGAGGGTATCACCGACTTGTTTAAATTTTTCAAAGACCTTGGGTTGGTCAGCTTCACTGATGCCTAGACCAGTGTCGATAACGCTGAGGGTAATTTGATGGTGGTCGTAGGTAATTCGGCAGGTTATGGAACCGGTGTCGGTGAATTTTACGGCATTAGACAGGAGATTGATCACCACTTGGATGAGCCGATCGCCATCTCCGATGGTCTGGGGAATATCCGGGGCAAAATCCTTGATCAAGGACAGGTTTTTCTGGGCAAATAGGGCGCTGGTGGCGGCGATCGCTCGTTCGGCCACCTCTGTGATTGCTATGGGTTGCATCCGCCAGTCAATCTTGCCAGCTTCCATTTTGGCAATATCAAGTACATCGTTAATCAAGTTGGTCAGGCGGACTCCCTCGGAGACAATGATGTCGACATTTTCTGTAACTTGGACGATCGCTTTTTGCACCTTGCGATCGTTGGTTTCAATATTTGGAAATATGGTTTCGTCCAATTTCTTTTTGATGATCTTGGCAAATCCCAGCACCGAAGTTAGGGGGGTGCGTAACTCGTGGGAAACCGTAGAAATAAAGTCGGTTTTCATCCGGTCTACTTCTTTTTCGGCGGTGATATCGCGCAGTAAAATCACGGTGCCGACTAGTGTTGGTTGAGATTCTCCCCCCTTAACTACGGCTGTGGCCACCGCCTTGGCGATACGATTTTGAGGCAGGGTAAACTCAGCCGTGGCTACATTGCCCGGTTGATCAATGGCTTCGTTGATTATGCCTTGCAGCTCATTACCGAATAGCTCTGCAACTTTTTCCCCGTTTAGCTGAGCGTCATCTATATTAAACATTTTCAGGAGAGCGGGGTTGAAGCGGGTGATTACCCCATTAGCATCACTGACTAAGATACCATCGGCAATGTTGTCGATAATTGAGGCTAAATTGGCGAGGGTATTTTGCAATTCGGCGGTGGCTTCGGTAATTTGGGTTTCTAGTCCTGTTTTGGCTTGATTTAATTGCAGGGTCATCTGGTTAAAGGCCCTGGCCAGAAGCCCAATTTCGTCTTCGGTTAGAACTGGGGCCTTGGAGGCGAGGTTCCCCCCGGCAACTTGGATGGCGGTGTCGGCGATCGCCATCAAAGGCTGGGTAATCCGCCGCGACATCAGATACACCGCCACTAGCAGCATCCCCGCTGAACTCAAGCCAATTAGTAAAATATCGCGGGCTAGGCGGTCAGCCGGAGCAAAGGCTTCGGATTGGCTCATTTCAGCGAGTAGGGCCAGATTCTGGTCAGTGAGCCAACGATAAACTCCGATAACTGGCACGCCGCTGTAGTTGGTGTAGAGGCCAGATCCATCCTGTTTAGCTATAGCTTGGGTAATCCCTTTGCTGGTGATTCCCTGGCGGAATTGCTCAGCCCTGGTGCCTTCAGCGGCGATAAAGACATTGCGCCCCAAGGATTGGCCGACTAGGTAGGTTTCGCCGCTCTCCCCCAGACCAGTACGTTCCCGGATCAGCTCGTCTACTTCTTTTAGGTCTAGGTTGACGGCGATCGCCCCCATTTGGATATTCTGCTGATCAGTAATTGGGGTTGCAAAGGTAATGGCTGTGCGTCCTGTGGCTGGTATGGTGTAGAAGTTGGGGATAATCGCCCTAGCAGCGGCTTGGGTAAAGTATGTAGTTGTTCCCCCTAAATTTTGAAACCGCCCCAGGCGATTGCGGTCTGAGGCATAGATGATAAAACCACCGTTATCGGTGATCACAAAACTTTGCAAGTTGGGTTTAATTTGCAGGAGAGATTTAAAGTAGCGGTCTAGGCGATCGTAAGCTTGGACGTACTCTGGCGAATTGGCATTCTGGGTCAATAGCAATTCAATTTCCTTGCGGATGTCGGGCTGCTGGCTAATGAACATTACATCAAACCTCTGGTTATCAACCCACTTGCCCAATTGATAATCCTTGAGGGCCGCTGCCACTGTCAACCGGTCAATAACTGATTTTTCCAAGGCATTCCTAGCTCTGGTATAGGCAGCGATCGCCACAATACTAACGGTGACTACCGACAAGACCGAGAAGTAACTGACTAGTTGAGCCAAGAGGCTTTTTTTCCAGAAGTTCATGTCCAGATCTCAGATATAAGGAAATTAGCTGGTTGATCACTCTTGATTGTTACCACTGATCGTTTGACCAAAAAACTAGAGGGCTAAACTATAACGTCCTCTAGTTTATGTTGACATACTTCGAGTAGTTTCTCTGAAAATTAAGTTTCCTAGGAGATTCCCAACTCAGGTAGCTTTGCTAAGGCTACCCTATTTGCCTATATTCCCCAACAGCTAATTCCAAAATCAAGCTATTTCCATTGGGTGAATACTTCTTTGATTTTGGCGATCGCCCGGTCAGCAGCTTGTTCTGGGCTAGCCTCTCCCTTGAGGACGCTAACTAATGCTTTACCCCAGATCTGTTGACTTGGAACTTGACTGTAGGCGGGGTTAGCAGCAATGGGAATCAGCCGGGCTGGCTGGCGGTACTGCTCAGCAGCGGCTGATAGGTGGGGGTCGTCTGGGTCGTTCCAAAACGGCTCCCCTAGCTGAGATTTCAAGACCGGGAAGAATCGCCCCTTATTAGCATCTTTGAGAAACTTATCTAGATTTACTGGCTCGATGAGGTACCTGAGGAGACTTTTGCCGGCCTCCTGCTGTTTGGAGCTAGCGAACATAACAATTTGGCGGATGCTAGTCAGATAAGTCATGGGCGCACCATTAGGCTTGTTGGGGAAGCGGATCGTAGCAATTTTATTAAAGTAGCGATCGCGGGGATTTTTGTTGTAGATATTATCTGGCTGTTTCTGACTGAGAGGAATCGACAGGGTAGGATTCATGGTCATCACCAACTGCCGATTCAAAAACCCAATATTGTTGTTAGCATCGCCCCAATTTGGGGAATCCTCAGGAATATACTTTTTGGTGTACAGGTCAGCTAGGTGATTAATGGTCTTGATAATTCCCTCACGCGCCCGGGGCTGGTCAATTATCAAGTTTCCTTGGTCATCAACAACGCTGACATTGTAAGCCTCTAGGATATGCTCAAATTGCCAAAAGGCATCTGTGCCATTGGCTGAAACTGTCATACCTATACCGTAGAGTTTGTCTTTACCCTTTTGGCGTAGCTTATCGTGGGCCTGCTGCCAAAACCGCCAAAACTTATCCCAATCTGTGGGCACTTCCTCCGGCTTCAGTTCTGCTTCGGTGAGGAGATCGCGCCAAAAGTTAGTGTGTAGCTCCTGCTGAGCAATTGGTATGCCGTAGAAACTGCGTTTATTGGCTTTATTATTTTGGTATTGTACTGCGGCGATCGCTACTGGAATATAAGCATCCGCCATCGGCTTAATAATTTCCGTCACATCTGCCAGTTGACCATCAAAAGCCAAGCGGGGATAGAGATTAAAATCCCCACTAAAACTAAACAGAATATCGGGTGGATTGCCTTGGGTGAGAGCCTTTTGCACCTCTCCAAAAATATTGGCATCAGACATTAAAGCCAAATCCACGTCCACGCCACTCTGCTTTTCCCAATCATCAAATAATTTGGCAATAACAGCATTTTCTTCAGGAATAAAACCCTGGGCCCACCAGATACGTAACTTTTGAACCCCCTCAGGAACTTGAGTTACAGGTGATGGACTGGCCGTCGGAGTATTAACTGTAGGACTAGAACAAGCCGCAGTAACACTCAAGCTGAAGAAGAATAAGATTACTAGAAAACGCAGGCGTTTCCACATGGCAAATAATCCTTGAAAGTATCAACATCCCGACATTTCACTACGTCCCTTAGTTGGGCTTGGAGTTGTTTGGCTCTAGTAAGTAGGGCTTGATAAAGCTCCGGGGTGATGTCCTCCCTATAATCTTGGCTCATTTTTTGGTATGCCCTGTAAAGGGCGTACAGATATTTATAATTAAGTCGTTGCATTTGCAGCAGTTCCCCTTCAGCCTTATCGAGGACACGGCAGAAACTACTCACGAGTCTTGGTTTATTGGCTGTGGAAACCGTAACATTGCCGTAGCGACGATAGAAGCAATCAAACCCTGGACGGTATAAAACTTTGAGGTTTTGATGGATTGCTAGATTCAGTAAAAAGTCTCGATCTTGCCCAGCCCGGAGGTTTTCATCCCAACCACTGCTATTTAGAACCACCTCTCGCCGCAGTAGGTAAGCCATGGGAGGAAGGCAGCCATAGGCTAGCAAAGAATAGAGGAAGTCAGCCGTACGGCCAGCAATACCTGGAAACTTTGCTTCTTCGCGATAGGGGCTACCATTGGCTGGGTGGTGTTGATAGGCAACGTCACAATAGATAATATCTCCTTGGAATTGCTCCAGATGGGTGACTTGTTTGGTGATTTTGTTGCTTTTTAGGAAGTCATCAGCATCTAGATATTGGATATACTGACCTTTGGCGAGGGTGAAGCCTAGGTTTCTAGCATGGTTACCTCCAAGGTTTTTACCCGTGGCTGTCCAAGTGATTTTGTGGCTAAAGCTTTTGATCACCTCTAGGCTACGATCGCTCGATCCATCATCAACAACAATAACTTCAATTTCTGGATAGGTTTGACTTAAGCAGCTAGTGATAGCTTCGGCAATCCACCGCTCGGCATTAAAGCAGGGAATAATCACTGAGACGAGTTTAGCGGTTTCCATGCATCTAGGATGATTGATGTGTAATTAAGTTGACCGTGCCTGTCCAGTGGATAGGGCCAAGCTTGTAAATGATTACGCCACTGACATAAAACTGGGTCTGTTGATTCCGCTTGGTCAATTTGGTTGCGGGGATCAAATTTTCTTGAACGTTTGATAAAGCCTTGATCCGGTTCCCATGGCTGGTGGTGGAATTCCCCAGATTCATCAAAGTACTCTAGCAATTGCACCTCAAAACCCGCCTGTTCAAACACCACAGCTAGGGTTTTGTAGGTAAACATGACTTTGTGGTCTTCCGCATCCGGGCCGACCCCATTCGGCTTGACCCACTCTAGATAGGGGGGACTGGGATGCAGACCATCGGGAACTGCAATCCGCAGGTAGCCACCCGGCTTGAGATAGGTGTAGCAAGTGTGAGCGGCCTGTACAGCTTCCTCCGGATTTAGATGCTCCCAAACGTGCTCTGCCAAGATTGAGTCGATCGAGTCTTCAGTAAAACAAGCCTGCCAGTCGGATGGGCGAACTAAATTAAGGGTGTCAATGTTAGTAGATATCCAACCTGATTGCTCAGTTTCCCTTGCCCCGATGATTAATCTAATTGGTTGACTTTGAGCAAGTAAATGCTGATAGGTCCGCTGGAGTTGCTGTTGGTTGGTCATCGGCAGGGTAGATACAGAGCTTGATTTATATAATCAAGCTTTCTCCAATGCCATTAATGATATACATCTCCAGAGAAATCATCTAGTCAATAGGTATATCTTTAGGTATAAATTTGAAACAAGCCCTATGGTAGAAGACTTGTAAACTACTTTTATTAAATGCTTGATATCCTTTTGATTATTTTTGCTAGAAGCACAAAGTTGCCTAAAAATCTTTCAGTAAAAATCCTTCAAATCTATGCTGGATAATCCTCTAGTCCGCCTCTATGTGACACTAATTGGCTGGGTTTCCCTAGGGTATTTTCTAGGCAGGGTACTGCCAAAGGGGGCAGCAACTTACTTGGGTAAATTTCTTTTTTTTGTGGGGGCCCCTTTTAGCATTATTTCGTTCCTGCGACGGACTAGTCTAGATGGCTATATTTTTATTGCTCCTGTTACTGCTTGGATTGCGATCGCGGTTGGGGCGATGCTGGCCTGGGTTTGGATTGACTTGGGCGTGAGCGATGAAAGACTCCGGATGATCTCACGGGGGGTAGATCAAAGTCAACCAAGCGACTCACAAATGCCGACTAATTGGGCCCGTGGTACCCAGGGCAGTTTTATGTTTGCCATGATGGTGGGTAATACAAGCTTTCTGGGATTTCCGGTGATTTTGTCTTTGGTGGGGCCAGACTTGTTTACCTGGGCCCTGTTTTACGACCTCAGCACAGCCGTAGGCTTCAATATCTTTGGGGTAGCCCTGGCTGCCTACTATGGCACCGGCAAGCAGAGGGGTTGGCTAGCCACCGTCAAAGCAATTTTACAAAACCCAGCTATCTGGGCTTTTGCCTTGGGTTACTTTGTATTCCGGACGTGGACTTTGCCCGCCCCTGTAGATCAATTTCTCCGCAATGGAGCTTGGGTGGTTGTCAATTTGTTTTTAATTATGATTGGGTTGCAGTTGAGCCGCTTAGATTCCCTGAAGAAACTTGACCAGAGTATGACCTGTTTGGCGATCAAGATGCTCTTGACTCCTCTCGTTGTCGGTACTGGGTTGATGTTTTTTGGGGTGACTGGGCCGCCGCGCTTGTCTTTAGTGCTACTGATGGGGATGCCGCCAGCTTTTATTACGACGCTTCTGGCAGAAGCTTACGGGCTAGACCGGGATTTAGCTGTTACTACAGTAGCTTTAGGTTGCTTGATGCTGTTGTTTACAATTCCTGTGTGGCTTTGGCTATTTGGTTTGTAGTGTCTAGTTTTCTTGCTTTCTAATGGTTAGCTTACCTAGTCCCCAGGCCAATCCGAAGGTGGCGATCGAACCAATCAGGCCTGCGAGGGGGGTGGCTACCTGCTCAGGCACTCCCCGGAGCTGGTATTCGTCAAATAGGCTGTAAAAGGGCAGTTGTTTGGCTAGGCTTTCCTCTAGGGCTTTGTTTTCAAAGCCTTTATCTTGGGCAACTCGGTCTAAGCCATCGGGATCGGAGCTGGCAAAAGGAGAAATAAATACTGCGATCGCCAGGGAAATACCAAGCCCGACCGCCACAAAACCAAACTTGGGGCGTTGCACAGTGATTAACCTCCTCAAAGACCGTTGATTACAAAAGTTAATTTACCCCCTTGTGATTGGAAGTCTGGTTTCCTAACTTATTCTTAATGTCTAAAACTGGCAATGTCTAAAACTGGCGTGACCAGCCGCTGAACCATCGCTCTACCACTACCTTGGTTTGGGTGAAAAACTCAACGGCGTGTTTACCTTGGCCGTGTAGATCGCCAAAAAAGCTTTCTTTCCAACCACTGAAGGGGAAAAAGGCCATAGGTGCCGCTACACCGATGTTAATGCCGATGTTGCCCGCATTGACTTCGGATCGGAACTGCCGGGCAGCGGCACCGCTACTGGTGAATAGGCAGGCCATGTTGCCATAGCGGCCGGAGTTAACTAGGGCAATCGCCTGTTCGATCGTTTCTAGGTGCATTAATCCCAAGACCGGGCCAAAGATTTCAGTTTGAGCAATTTCGCTTTCTGGGCTGACATCTTGTAAAACCGTGGGACGAATGAAGTAGCCCTGTTCGTAGCCGCTAATTCGGGCCGCCCGGCCATCAACTAGGGGTTTAGCACCAGATGCGATCCCTTTTTCAATTAAGGCTTGGATGCGCTCCTGGCTGGCTTTGCTGATTACCGGGCCCATCTGGACTTGGGGATCGAGGCCATGGCCGACTGTGCGCTCTTGGGCGGCTTGGGCGATCGCACTGGCGAAGTCGGTTTTGCCCACGACCACGGCCAAAGAGGCGGCTAAGCAGCGTTGCCCAGCACAGCCAAAGGCGCTATCGGCAACGATTTTAGTGGTCATGGGCAGGTCTGCATCCGGCAAAATAATCACTGGGTTTTTGGCTCCCCCTTGGCATTGGGCCCGTTTACCCTGGGCGGCGGCCCGGCTGTAGACGTATTTGGCTACAGGGCTGGAGCCGACGAAACTGATGGTGGCGATCGCCGGATGGTCTAGCAGGGCATCAACTACCTGTTTAGAGCCATTAACTAGGTTGACCACCCCATCCGGTAAGCCAGTTTTGTGGATTAATTCCATCACCCTGTGCATGGTCAGGGGGACTCGTTCTGAGGGTTTGATGATGCAGGTATTGCCGCAGGCGATCGCGTAGGGCATAAACCAAAAGGGAATCATCCCCGGAAAGTTAAAGGGTGCAATCACCGCCGCCACCCCCAAAGGCTGCCGGATCATAAATTCGTCGATCCCTTTAGCAATGTCCTCGGAAAAATCCCCTTGCAAGAGCATTGGTATGCCGCAGGCGGTTTCAACATTTTCAATGGCCCGGCGCATTTCCCCTTGGGCTTCTCCCAGGGTCTTGCCGCATTCTTGGGTGATGGTTTGGGAAATATCTAGAAAATGTTCTTCTAGAAGATTCTTAAGTTTAAACAAGTATTGTACTCGTTCTGGGGCCGGTACCCTGCGCCACGTTTGAAAGGCGATCGCAGCAGCTTGGGCTGCTTGGGCTACTACACTAGCATCGCTGAGGGGAACCTGGGCAATTACTCCGGCGGTGGCGGGGTTAATCACCTCTAAAAATTGATCGGTTGGAGGGCTACACCACTGACCACCAATAAAATTGGGCAGGATTTGCATAGATTGGGGATTTTTCCTTAAGATTTGTTGTAGATTCTCCTTGGTTTTGGAGAGCGATCGCAACACTCCATAAGACTAACTCTGCCTTAACCTATGCAACACCCCATTGCCACAGAAGCCCTAACTACTCTGGAATTAGCCCAGGCCCTTTTGGCCAGAATGGCGATCACAGAAGCAGAATGGCACCAGCTCAAGGGCGATCGCAACCGCCGGGCCAGCGAACAAACCGCGGCCGCTCTGGTCTACTTGCTTAAAAATCAGCCCGATGAGGCCCTTGTCCGACTCCAGCAGGCCACAGGCTGGCTCGATCACACCCTGAAAGCACCCCAATGCCCCCACTAAATCTATGCGTAAACACCTTTGGCAGAAACTAATTCCCCTAATTTTGGCCGGCGGTCTCCTTGGCAGTCCAGCCCTAGCCCAGCGGCTTGATGGTTCCTACACCGAAAACCGGGATGCGGCCATCTTTTTCCAGCAGGCTGTCCGGGAATACAGCCGAGGAAATTTAGCCGCAGCCGAGGGCTTCTTTCGCCGTTCCCTCCAATTTGACCCACGGATTGCCATGGGGCGCTACCTCTTGGCCAATATTTTGTTTCAACAGGGAAAGTTGAGTGAAGCGATCGAGGAATACCGAGCAGCCGTCAGCATCAACCCCAGATTAGCAGAAGCCTTTTTTAATTTGGGCGTAGCCCTAGAAACCCGAGGCAACCTAGAGGAGGCCTATCAGCAATATCAACAAGTGATTAGCATCCAGCCAGAAAACTGGATCGGCTACTACAACGCCGGGATTATCCGGGCTAAGCAAAATAATTTCCGGGAAGCGATCAACCTCCTGGGGCAAGCAGTCCGATTAAATACCAACTCAGCCCTGCCCCATATCCAACTGGGTTTTGCCCTCCAAGCTAACAACCAGGCGGGGTTGGCCCTTGCTTCTTTGCAGCGGGCTGTGCAGGTCGAACCCAATTCGGCTGTGGCTCATTACCAACTAGGACGGCTTTTGTCTTTACAGGCTAGCTATAACTCAGCGGTGGAAAGTTTCCGTCGGGCCATTGAGCTAGATGCCAATAACTTGAGCTATCAGCAGCAGTTGGGTATTGCTTTAGCGAATAGCGGCGACACACGGGAGGCAATTAATGTTCTGGGGAGGGTAGTCAGCAAAGACCCTAATAATGCTGCGAGTTATTTTGCTTTGGGCTTGGCCTACCAGCGCAGTGGCAACCTCAATGGGGCGGTTGATGCCTACGAGCGATCGCTCCTAATCGATGTCAACCAGCCGGAAGCTTTCTACAATATGGCCCTGGCCTTTCGAGACCTCAACCGCCAGTCCCAGGCCATCCCAGCCCTGCTCACAGCTAGGCGGCTACTAGATCCACAAACCAACCAAGCCCGCATCGAGCTTATTGATCAACTGCTTTTAGATTTAATCTTCCCGGCTCCCGATCGCAAGGGCTAGGGTAGTTTACTGAAAACTGCGATCGCCATTCCCGGTTATAGGAGGATATTTGAAGCTCGTAGTGATGACTTTAGTCATCAAAATGACTTGACCCCAGACTTTTTAGGCATCCTTTAACACGCGATCAGCACACGGTCTTTGCCGAGGCCACTGGCTGGGCATCAACTTCCAATGTCAGAGCCTCTGGTCGATAGTTGGTCACGACTTACAGAGCTGTTTTCCTTTGGTGAATCGGCATGGCCTGCGGGGCGGGGATGATTATTTTGCTATATGATAAGAAGTATTAAGTTTATTTAAGTAACTCTATGCTACTGCGCCCTGAGCAAAGATCTAAGCTCGACCCAACTAATGATGAGGATTTTTACTCATTTCCCCGGCTGGTTACCCATGTGGACGACCGCTTCATTGACCAGCTCACCCGGCTATACCGGGAGCGGCTACAACCCCGGATCCGAATTTTAGACCTGATGAGTAGCTGGGTATCTCACCTGCCCCAAGAGATGGAATTCAGCCATGTTGAGGGCCACGGGATGAATGCAGAGGAACTGGCTAAAAACTCCCGGCTTGACCACTACTTTGTTCAAAATCTTAATCTTAACCCCAAACTACCTTTGAAGGATGGGGAGTTTGCAGCGGTACTCAATTGTGTGTCTGTGCAGTATTTACAATACCCTGAGGCAATTTTTAGTGAAATTCTCCGGATTCTCCAGCCCGGGGGCATAGCAATTATTAGTTTTTCTAACCGGATGTTCTTTCAAAAGGCGATCGCCGCATGGCGAGACAGCTCAGAGCGCGATCGAGTCGAATTAGTGAAAAGCTACTTCCAGAGTGTACCGGGATTTACAACCCCAACGGTGATCGCCAATCAAGGCGGTTTATTTAGCTGGGGCGCAGATCCCTTTTATGCAGTGCTAGCCGAGAAACTTTAGAAAAATTTTAACTACGGCTCAATTTTTGTTTAATGCGGGCTACCAAGATATCCAATTCTGGCAGGTTTAGGCGCATAGCAATTAAAAAAAATGCCCCCAGACCCAGGCAACTGGCCAAGCCTAGTCCGAGGAGTTGCTCCCAAAGAGTGCGATCGCCCCAAATTTGCCCACTACCCCAACTTACCCCCCAGCTCACTAGACCACAAACTATGCTGGCAAAGGTAATTCCGCCCAGGGGACTCATCCATTCACCCATGGGCAAACCATTGAGACGGCGATCGAGCAGGTACAAAAAAATCAGCATCGAAACTAAATTAACCCCCACGGTCGCTAGGACAATCCCCACCGTCCCCAAAGGGCGATAGAGGATCAGATCCAAAAATCCATTCAGAAAAATATTAAAGACACTGATCTTGAAAGGGGTATCCCCGTCCTCTAGGGCATAAAATACCCTCAAGAGGACATCCCGGCCTAGGTAGACAAACATGCCCACACCGTAAGCCACAAGAACCGGGGCTACCATTTGGGAAGCATTGTAATCAAAGGCTTGCCGCTCATAGATAATCCGGACGATCGGGATAGCTAAAGTGATCATCAGGGCACTGATGGGCAGCATGGTCAAGCCAGTTAAAATCATCCCTTGGCGAATCCGATCCTTCAGGTCTGGCCAGCTTTCGGGCACTGCCAGCTTAGAGAACAGGGGCATCAGGGGTACCAAAATAATGTTGGAAATGATCCCCAAGGGAGTGTTGACCAATAGCCCAGCGTAACCCAAGACTGCCGCTGCTGAGGGGATAAAGGAAGCAAAGTATAAATCTGTCAAGACATTAATTTGCAGCATCCCGGAGGAGAAGGTAGCAGGCAACATAATTCCGAAGGCTTCCTTGACACCGGGTTGCCGCCAATCAAAGCGGAGTTTGATTTTGCCCAGGTTACTGCGCCACTGGGCCCACAGCTGGACTAGCCATTGCAAGATAGCTCCAGCCAGGGTGCTGCTGGCTAGGATGATGCCGCCCATCTGAAAGTAGGCGGGTGTGTTGATCCGATCGCCCACTTGCCAGGCAAAAATTCCCAGACCCACAATCACGCTCAGGCTAGACAGGAGGGGGCTAATTGCTGGTAGCCAATATTGATCGGCGGCATTGAGGGTTCCAAAGCCGATGCCAATCAACCCAGATAAAATCGCCATTGGGGCCATGATCTGTAACTGTTGAATGGCGATCGCCCGCTCTAGCTTGCCCTCTGGGGTACTACCCAGACCTGGTACCACCAGATCTGTAAAAAAGTCAGCAAAAATGATCAAAACCACACTAATGATCAGAAGAGCCAGAGTAACCAGAGTGCTGACGGTTTCTACCACTGGGGCAACATCTTCTTTTTGGCGTTTGGCTAAAATGCTGACCATGGCGCTGTGGAAGGGGCCATTGATGCCCCCCAGGAGGACTAGCAAAAAGCCGGGAATAACGTAGGCATTGCCGTAGGCATTGGCCACAGCCCCAACCCCAAAAGCCGCTGCAATTACCTGTTGCCTGACCAAGCCAAATACTTTACTGATGACTGTGGCGACCGCAACTACACTGGCAATCCCAACGGACGATCGCTTTGTTGGTTTATTTTCATTCACAAAATTTAAGTTCTTCTCCTCAGGCGATGGTCTAACTCTGGCAAACAATTTAGTCGGGGCTGCCGACGGTATTGGTTAGTTTTTTACGCATAGTCAGACAATTGCGATTGTCGTCACAGCGATTATAGGACAACTCATCGGTCAGTTGATGCATGAACAATAAACCCCGGCCGCCTTCTTTTTCTAAGGGGTCGAGTTCTTCACCTTGGATTTCTGCAAGTTTGGCTTTCCAGTCAAAGGGGTTGCCAAAGTCCCAGATACAGATTTCCAGGTAATCACAAAAAAGACTAATTTCTAGATCGATCGCCGTTTGGGGAGCAAGATGACCATGGGCGTGGCGGACCACATTGGTAAAGCCCTCTGTTAAAGCTACTTGGCATTCCCAAAGTAGGTCGTGGGGTAAGGATTTTCCGGCAAAGTCACTAAACCAATCTAGGACACGGGGCAATACCTCTAGGTTGGTATCGACCTGTAGATGTGATTTTTGAATTGGCTCGACTTTCGCCATCAATTAATAGTTTTTACAAATTAAACGGCACCACTATTTCTGTTAAACAGCAGCAATATAGTTCTAAGGATAAGTTTTATATCATAGCGCAGACTCCAATTTCTCTGGTAGCGCAGATCTAGCTCGATCACATCTTCAAAGTTGCGGATGCGCGATCGCCCATACACTTGCCACTCGCCGGTCATGCCGGGGCGCACATCCAGTCTCTGCCAAGCTGGCACCTCGTAACGCTCCACCTCGTCTGGGGTAGGCGGGCGGGTACCCACTAGGCTCATATCCCCGCGTACCACATTCCAAAACTGGGGCAGTTCATCTAGGCTGGTGCGGCGGAGGAATTTACCAACCTTGGTGATTCGGGGATCGTTGTCGTTTTTAAAGAATGCGCCACTGGCTTGATTTTGGATTTCACTTTTGCGGGACTCTGCATCAGCATACATGGATCGGAATTTCCACATGGTAAATTTACGACCTAGCCAACCACAACGGGTTTGCCCAAAGAAGATTGGCCCCCGACTGTTGATTTTAATGGCCAGGGCAATGGGCACAAATAGAATTCCGGTAATTAACAGGCCAACGGTACCGCCAAGGATATCGATCGCCCGCTTTACCCACGATCGTACCGATGGGTGAGTTTCCGGCAGTTGAGTATCTAAAGCTAGGGTACTGGCCAACTCTGGTGAAATTTCAATGGATTGAATTTGCAGGATTTTATCCAAGCCAGTCATGGAGAAAACAGCCATCACCTGGGGGTGGACGTGCTGGGAAATCAGGTTGACCTGCCTGCTTCTGGTGGCTTTTACATTGGTGACGAGGGCCCCGACTCCACTGCTGTCAATGAAGGTGGTTTTGCTCCAATCTAAAAAAATTTGTTCAGGAGGCGGGTCATTCTGGAGTACCTGTTGACAGGCCTGCTTGAAGTTGATCGCCTCTAGGACAGTGAGCCGGGGGGGCAGTTGCATGATTACACCATCTCTGGTGCTTCTAATCAGAAATTCGCTGGCGGAGTTCGGCTCGACCATAACAAAATTATTAAGATTATTCTTTTAGCTTGGCTACTCCAGGGGGTTGCTGCCCTTAGCTTTAGCCTTTGCTTTGGCTGCACTGCGTTTGAGGGCTTGCAGCCTAGCTTCGTACCGTTGGCGCTGGCCCTTATTAGGGGTCATTTCTACGAGGGTTTTCAGGGCACTAGCTAGACTTTTATAGGCGTTTGGCAGGGTATAGCCGAATCGAGTTGCTAGGGCGATCGCTCGCTCATCAGCCTCGGTGGCTTCCCGGAGTACCTTTTCTCCACTATTCTTACGATACAAGCGATATCCAGAAAACCCGCACAATCCCAGAGCTAGCATCAGCAGTAGACCATCTTGCACCCACAATTCACCCACAGCTCCACCCAAGCCAATTGCCAAGGCCGCCATCTCCCAGCCCTCCCTGGGAACTGAATCATTTTGAATTCGAGCTACTTCGTGCCAGAACAGTAGATTGCGTTGATCCAGTGCCAATTGATCCCATTTGACTAGATCAATTTGAATTTCCACTTCGTCTTTGCCAACTTCTTCCGAGCGGATGAGTGGTGGATTTACATCTGTTGCCCCTTCTACCAAAACCCAGCTTTGTAGCTCCGGGGGTAGAAGGGTCTTCAAACGACGGAGTTCACTCATTTCAGCTCTGGCAGAAGCAGCTACGTACGATGTCATAGGGTGGCCTCAAATTGATTTTTGATAATGTTTGTAATGGGTTTATACCTTGCAGTATATAGCAATCCCTCTCGATTTGTGAGGACTGTCTGGGGGAAGCAAAACCTAACCTATCAATGGGTTTGACTGCTTACCAAGGGTATTGAAATTGCGGTAACTCAGATGCAATTGACTTACTGATCTGCGGGGGATTGGGTGATGATCCCGCCTCCTAGTAACAATTCTCCCTGGTAAAATACGGCTGCTTGGCCGGGGGTGATACTAAACTGGGGTTCGCTAAAGTAAATTTCCGCTTGGTCTGGGCCGAGGGGGATAATTGTAGCCGCCACTGGAGCGGCCCGGTAGCGGGGCTGGACTTCGGCAGTGATGGGGGCGGTGGGTGGGGCGATCGACACCCAATTGAGCCGATTTACTAGGCATTGCTTCTGCAAACCTGCTTGGCGGGTTCCTACCACCACTTGGTTTTTGGAAGCATTGAGGCCAATGACGTACAGGGGTTCTGCCGCGGCAACTCCCAGGCCTCTGCGCTGGCCGATCGTGTAATGATGCACGCCCTGGTGGTATCCTAGGACTCGCCCAGATTCATCGATAATCTCGCCTTGGTGGGGAGTGATGTATTTGTCTAAAAAAGCCTGCATGGAGCCATGGGCCTCGACTAAGCAAAGGTCTTGACTTTCGGGTTTGTCGGCAGTGGGCAAGTTATATTGGCTGGCGATTTGCCGGGTTTGACTTTTGGTTAAGGTGCCCAGGGGAAATACGCTGGCGGCCAGTTGCTCTTGGGTGAGGTCGTAGAGGAAGTAGGATTGGTCTTTTTGGGAGTCTACGGCTCGAATTAACTGGTAGCGATCGCCACCGTAGTGAACTTGGGCATAATGACCTGTAGCAATTTGGTTGATACCTAATTGTTCTCGGGCATAGGTCAACATCGTATTGAACTTGACAGAGCGGTTACACTGGGAGCAGGGCAGGGGGGTAACACCCGCCTCGTAACCTGCCACCAGATAATCGACAATATTGGCTTGGAATAGGTCGCGGCTATCCACAATGTGGTGGGGAATACCTAAGGTTTCACAAATTTGGGCCGCATCGACCATCCCCTCGGAGCAACATTGCCCTTTTCCCCGCATTAACCATAGGGTCAGGCCGACCACCTGATACCCTTGGTTGTGCAAAATGGCCGCAGCGGTAGAGCTATCTACTCCCCCTGATAGGCCGACGACAATCTGATCCATGGCAAACATATCCATAACCTTTGTTTATCTAGGCTAGCACTCAGTTTAGGTAAAAACCAAAGGAATTATTGATTGACATTTGGTCACCCCAGGATTTCCTAGGGACTAATTTTTGATTTTTGAGGAGGTAAATTCCGTGCAAGTATCCTTGAGCAAAATTCTACCCCTATGGGGGGTGGCTGGCCTGGCCCTGACTCTGGCCCAGCCCAGCCATGCCGCTGGGGTAGTGGGTAATGGTACCCCGGCTAGCTGCACCGAGGCGGCTTTGAACACTGCCCTAACTGGGGGTGGTTTGGTAACTTTTAACTGCGGCCCGAACCCAGTAACTATCCGGGTTCAGGAGAAGGTGATTGCGGCTAGTACAACGATCGATGGCGGTGGTCTGGTCACCTTGAGCGGTGGTCGAGCTAACCGAGTGATCCGCTCCAACGATAATGGCATCCAACTCACTCTCCGCAATATTACGATCGCCGATGGGTTTACCACTGGTGAAGGGGGCGGGGTGTTTAATGGCTTCCGGGGCACCTTGACTGTTCAAAATGTTACCTTCACTAACAATGTCTCTACCCAAAATGCTGAATTTGCCGGTGGTGGAGCGATTTACACCAAGAGTGAAAGCACGGTGATTGTCGATGCGAGCCGTTTTATCGGTAACCGGGCCAGCAATGGCGGGGCCATCAATAATCTGCTCAGCAATTTGACGGTGACTAACAGCACCTTTACGGGTAATGCTTCGACTCGGCCTTTTCCCTCCGGGGGTGGTGCGGCTATTTACGTGGATGGCGGTCTCAATAACAATGGTCGAATTACCCTGCGTAGCAACCGCTTTAGCAACAACACCTCGGCTAATCATGGGGGGGCGATGTTTGTGCAGTTGTACGGGAACGATCGCTTAGCCCTTACTCAATCAGTGATTGCCCGCAATACCGCCAGTGGCACCCAAGGCGGCTCCGGCGGCGGTGTTTTTTTGATTGGCAGCGGCAATAATACCAGTGCCAATATTGCCAACAATACTTTTTCCAGCAATATAGCCAGTGGTCTGGGCGGGGGCCTGTGGATTGGTAGTGGTGTGAACACTACTCTCAACAACAACACTATTACTAAAAATCAAGCCCTCGGTCGTGATAATAGCAGTGGCCAGGGCGGGGGAATTGCGATCGTCAATGCGCCGGTGGCGATCAATAACACCACGATCGTCGCCAATGTCGCCAGTTCCTTTAATGGTGCGATCGGCGGCGGCGACTCCCGTTCTCGAATCAGTAACTCGATCATCGCCAACAACCGTGCCAACAACCCCTTCGGCATCCGTAACAACTGCTCAAATCTCTTGAGCAATGGCGGTAACAACATCGAGTTTCCCCAACGCAACCTCAATGATGCCAACGACTCTAACTGTGCCGCTAATATCCGGGTTGTTGACCCTCTACTTGGTACCTTTGGCCTCAATGGCGGTGTCACCAGGACAATCCCACTCCTACCCAACAGCCCTGCTATCAACGGCGGCAACAATGCCACCTGTGTAGCTACCGACCAACGGGGCATCCCCCGTCCCCAGCGGGGTGTTTGTGATATCGGGGCCTTTGAGTTGCAATAGCCTCCTGGCTAGAATAACTGAAAGGAGCGGGGGGTGAAACTCCACTCCTCAGCCGTTCCCCTGTTGATTGGGCCTCTTGCACAAATCCCTCAAAGCAGCATGGCACTCTTAGGAGATTGCTAGGCTCCAGCTAATTACGCAAGAGGTCTATTGGATTCGCAAAACGGGCGCAGAAGTGGACGGCAATTTGG
>Ga0272446_1001744_pt1 | contig 31088 bp, 23 predicted proteins | sample YNPCB0061_FD_194587 | JGI IMG/M metagenome (GOLD analysis project Ga0272446, IMG submission 194587) | Hot spring microbial mat communities from Yellowstone National Park, WY, United States - YNP-CB-006-1 | ecosystem: Environmental > Aquatic > Thermal springs > Hot (42-90C) > Sediment | place...
CCACGTCCGGAAAGTCGATGAAGTGGAACACGCACCGGCGCAGGAAAGCGTCGGGCAACTCCTTCTCGTTGTTGCTCGTGATGATCACGACCGGACGATGCCGCACCACCACCTCGTCGCCCGTCTCCACCACCGTGCACCGCATGCGGTCCAGCTCGTGCAGCAGATCGTTCGGGAACTCGATGTGCGCCTTGTCGATCTCGTCGATCAGCAGCACGGTCCTCGACTCCGACGCGAACGCGCCGCCGATGGGGCCGAGCTGGATGTACGTTCGAATGTTGCGCACGTCGCCGTCGCCGAAGCGCGCGTCGTACAGCCGCCGCACGGTATCGTAGACGTACGGGCCGTCCTGGGCCCACGAGGTGCTCTTGATCTGACGGATGAAGGAGGCGCGTCTGGCGGTGGGCTGCGGCTCGTGGGTGTGGAAACTCTACCTGCCGTGCAGAGCGGCTCGCATGCACCCCGTGAGCTCGTCGTCGGTGAGCTCGACCGGGTTGTACCGCATCGAGCTGGCGCGCCGGGCCCGCGCCACCAGATCCGGCAGGTCGTCGTCGCTCACTCCGAACGACGACAACGCCGGCACGCGAAGCTCTCGAACGAGATCGGCGACCTGCTCCACCGCCTGATCGACGTCGGCGCGATCGCAGGCGTTGCGGGCGAGGATGACCGAGGCGAGCTCGGCGTATCGATGCAGCGCGGGGCTCGACGGATGACGCGCACGGAGCGCGGCGACGTTGGCCCGCATGACATGAGGCAGCAGGGCGGCGCACGCGGTGCCGTGGGGGACCGGGAAGCTCGCGCCCAGCGGCGCGGCGAATCCATGCACCGCACCCAGCCCCGCATTCGCGAGACACAGCCCGCCCATCAGCGACGCCAGCGCCATGTCGTCGCGCGCCGACGCATCCGAGCCTGCTTGCACCGCGCGCGGCAGGGCCCGTAACGCAAGCGCGACACCGCGCAGAGCCAGCGCATCCGTGATCGGCTCCGCCCGGTTCGACACGTACGGCTCGATGAGCTGGGTCAGCGCGTCGAGCCCCGTGCTTGCCGTCAAGTCCGGCGGCAGGTTGTCCGTGAGAGCGGGGTCCACGAGCGCCACGCGCGCCAGCAGGTGCTCGCTTCGCATGCTCGCCTTGAACCGATGCTCGCGGCTCGCCACCACAGCGTTGCGCGTCACCTCGGACCCCGTGCCCGCGGTGGTCGGCACCGCGATGAACGGTGCGCCGGGATTCGACACGGCCCTGCCCTTGCCGATCACCTCGAGGTACTCGATCACGCTTCCCTCGTTCGTGAGCAGACCTGCCACCGCCTTGGCGGCGTCGAGCACCGACCCTCCCCCCAGCCCAATCACCACGTCGCACCCGTACTGCCTGGCGACCATCGCGGCCTCATCGACCGCGCTCACGTCGGGCTCGCCGCGGACCCCATGCGCCACGCAAGCCACGCCGCGATCGCTCAGGCTCCGACGCACGCGATCGAACGCCCCATAGCGGTCGAGATGCTCTCCTCCGCGCACGATCATCGCGCACCTGCCGAACGACGCGGCGATCGCACCGATACCGTCGAGGCTGCCGCGACCGAAGACGATACGAGTGGGCGTGGTGAATTCGAAGGTCACAGGTCACCTCGTGCGATCGTCACCAGCCGGTGTCGTCGGGGAACAGGCTCACGTGCTTGACGCCCTGGCGCGGCTGCGCCATCCAGTCGGCCACGGTGGCTTTCCAATTCAGGTAGTGCTTCGTCTGCTGGTGCGCGGCGAAGTCCTCCTTGGATCGATACACCTCATACAAGAAGAACTGGCAGGGATCGTCCTCGTGGCGGAGCACGTCGAACCTGACGTTGCCCGGCTCGGTTCTGGTGCCGAGATGATTGAGCCGCGTCGCCTCGATGAAGTCCTGCTCGTGGCCCGGCTTGACCCGGACGGTTACGCACACCACGTACATGTCAGCCTCCGTTCGATGGTTGAGCGCGTGCTATCGGCACTGGCTTGCATCGGGGAGAAGGATACCTCGACGCGCCTCGCTGGCGGGCAACTACCGGTGCCGCGGGCAGGCGTGCCGATCGGCCCGGGCATGGGTCGGAATCGCTCAGCGGGTGCCTCGCACGACCGTTGGCACGCGCGCATCGCTCCGCGGGTGGCTCGCACGACCGTTTGCACGTGTGAATCGATCAGCGGGTGCCTCGCACGACCGTTTGCACGTGTGAATCGCTCAGCGGGTGCCTCGCACGACCGTTTGCACGTGTGAATCGCTCAGCGGGTGCCTTCGCACGACCGTTTGCACGTTTGAATCGCTCAGCGGGTGCCTCGCACGGCCGTTTGCACGTGTGAATCGCTCAGCGGGTGCCTTCGCACGACCGTTTGCAGGCGTGCATCGCTCCGCGGGTGCCCTCGCACGACCGTTTGCAGGCGTGCATCGCTCCGCGGGTGCCTTCGCACGACCGTTGGCACGCGCGCATCGCTCCGCGGGTGCCTTCGCACGACCGTTTGCAGGCGTGCATCGCTCCGCGGGTGCCCTCGCACGACCGTTGGCACGCGTGCATCGCTCACCAGGTGCCCTGCCTTGGTGGCGCACCACCTCGCCCAGCCTCCGCGTCGCCCTTTCCCACTTCCGCCCGGCCCGCGACGCGCTTGCGCCGAGCTGGTCCTGAGCGGGCGAGGCCCGGTCCATCGCTCCAGCCAGTGTTGAATGTTCGTTTTACCTGTGCGAGCATCGTCACCATGACAAAGAAACCCACATCCATGTCCGTCTCGCGCAAGGCCAGCGAAGGGGCCGCCGCGCCGGACCCCAACAAGGCCAAGACCGCATTCCACAACACCAGCGGCCGTGCCAAGGCGCTGCGCGCGGAAGAGCTGTTGCCGACCAACCTCAACGTGCACGCTGCCGCGATCGTCGCGCTTGGCGTCGCGCAGCACACGACGGCCGCGCCGGTCCGTCGGCTGTTCGAGCTTCTGCCCCGCGAGCTGTTCGACATCTCGCACCTCGACGACCTCGAGACGCTCGCTCTGGCGTGCTGGCATGCGGCCAACGAGTTGGAAGCCCTCAAGGCGTCCGAAAGCAGGGCCAAGCTCCCTGCCGACCTGGTGGAGCAGGCACGCCAGCTCGAGTCGCGGATGCAGCGCTGCTGCGAGTACCACCTGGGCGACGATCCGGTGTATGGTCCCAAGCTGGCCGTACTTCGCGCCGGAAGCGGTTATGGGGATCTGGCTTCGGACCTTGCGGGGTACGCGGAGATCGAGCAAGCGCATCACGAGCTGCTCAATGGGGACCGCAAGTACTACCGCGCGACGGACGCGGCCGATGCGCTGCGGCTGTCGATGCAGATCCTGCGGCTGCTGGGCGAGGCGATGACCAAGGAGCAGAAGGCGGCAGGAGACGATCTGCAGAGGCGCTGGACGTTGCTGTCGCGGGGCTACGAAGAGGTAGCCGTGACCGGCCGGTGGCTCGAGCGGAGCAATCCTGCGGTGGACCGGCTGTATCCGTCGTTGATCGCGGTATCACGGCGTCCGTCCAAGAGGGCGGGCGAGGGGAAGACGGAGCCGGCGGGGGGCGCGACGGGCTGAGGGCTTGTTCCCTCTGAGGCCGGGTTGAAGGCACACGTCTGCCTGCCGGGCTCAGCCTCACCTCCTGCCTGCCGGGGGTCTGCTTCACATCCGGCGAACGGGGAACGGGGAACGGCGAATGGGGAGGCCGGGTTGAAGGCACACGTCTGCCTGCCGGGCTCAGCCTCACCTCCTGCCTGCCGGGGGTCTGCTTCACCTCCTGCCTGCCGGGCTCAGCCTCACCTCCTGCCTGCCGGGGGTCTGCTTCACCTCCTGCCTGCCGGGGTCGTTCCTCCAACGGCGACGACCGCCGGCCTATCGCGCTCCGCCTGCCAGACCGGCCGCTATGCGCAACCAAGCCCGCCAGACGCGCGCACTCCTGCCAACGTGGCACCTCTTGTTAGGTCAGAAAAAAACCCGCCACTTACCCACGGCGACCCGGCCGAAGCCGGACCTCCTGGACAATCCCAACCGTCCCGTGTCCATCCTGTCAAACAGCGAGCCGGCGCTATGCGCACTCGCACCGGTGCCCAACTATCAAGCAGCTCCTGTGCCAGTCCGGTCGCATGGATTTGCGCGTACTTGCCAACGGCCCCTGGTGGCGGCCGCCACCCCCAAACCCGCCCGACAGGCCCTCCGCCTTGCGGTATTCCCTGGGCGAAACCACGAAAACGGCGAACCGCCACCCCCTCACGCATTCCGCCACTTCCCCCTCCTGCCCGCCGGCTCTCCTGCCCGCCGGCTCGACAGGCTGGAAGAAGGCGACACCGCACGCGACTACATCTGCTTCACCCCCAGCCCGCCGCGGCCATCGCTTCAGCGATGCCGCGAGCCTGCGGCGACGCTTCCGGTGGGTCCAGCCATCCCCTCGTCGATGCGAGCGACAGACACCGCCCGACCGCAGCCATGGTTCGCGCTGGGCTGCTACATCGTGACAGCCCATGATGCGCCCGCGTTGCTCCTCGGGGACAGCCAGGTCGCGCGACCGTGGGAATTCATCGGGCTCCAGGAGCGAGCCCGCGCCCGGATCGTCGAGCCGCAAGCGTTCCCCTCCGTCAAACGGCGTGCGAACGTTCCGGCATTCGGCCGAGGAGACTGCTCCGGTTTCCAGATCTTGCCGTTGATCTCACGGCTACACGGTGTGAGCTGCGCTTCAATCCAGCTCACCACGGTTCAACCACGGAGGCTCCGATGCGACAGGTAATAATGGCGCCCCCCCCGCGCCGTACAGGATACCTGACCGCTCGCTCGCGCTGCGTTCCGCTCTTGTAGCCGTGATGCCTTTGGTCGCCGCCGCCTGCTCCGGAGCCGCCCAGGATCCGACCCGGGAGGCCACTGCGAAAACCCTTCAGGCCACCGACCCAGTGCCCGTCGGGCCTCATGCGTTCTTCGTGCTGATGGGCTACGACGACAAGGGGTACCAGAAGCTGACCGGCTGGGTCTGGAAACGGCCGGACACGCTGGAGCAGCTCGTGGATGCCGGCTCGGAAATGGTCTACGATTTCCGCGGCGCCGACAACACGTTGGTGTGGGTTCAGACCACGTCGACCTCGATTTTCGATGTGGCACCTGGAACGTTGTGGACGAGTCCGTTCGCCACGTCGGCCAGCGAGGTGCACGGGACAGCGCGGCGCGCCGTGCCGCCCGTTTCCCTGGTGCCCGAGTACAAGGCGACAGGCAGCGGCTACTACGCGCTTGTCGAGCAATCCCCTGTCATGGGCGTCTACGATCGCTTCCTGCATGTCTACCGGCTGTCGGATGCCCACCACTGGAAGCTGCCCAGCATCCCGGACGTGCGGCCTGCCGATATCCTCTTCCTGGACGCGGAGGAGGTCTGGTACCTTGGAACGACGCTGAACGACGCAACGTCGACCATCATCCGGCAGAGGCTGGACGCGCTCGGTCCGGGGGATTGACATGGGATGGCCGGCAGTGGGAGGTGACTGATGAACCCCGCTCGTCATCTGTCCATGGCGACGCTCCTGGTCGCCCTCGGGCTAGGGAGCTGCGGCAAGGCGAACACCGAACCGCGGCCCGCGGCTCCCGTCGACGCCGGGCCGGACCACGGCGGCGGGGGGGTGCCTTGCGCCGACCCGGGTTCCTGCCCTTGCCCTTTCCCCTGCCCCTTCCCTTTCCCGACGCACCGGCAAGGGTGCGGCTAGCCGGGCTGGCTGCGTCGTGTCTTACAAAGCGCGCGGGTCTTGAGGTTCTGCACCATGCGGCTCAGCATCTCGTGCAACAGCTCTGCGCTTCGATCGGTGAAGTAGCTGCCGCCGTCCGACAGCCGTACCAAATGCTGGTGCCCTCCCGCACATCGTCGGCCAATTCGCCATCCGGCAGCGACCACGCCTTGTCGAACGCCAGCGCGCTCGACCCAGATGCGTCGCACTCGTGCCAACGCCGCATCACGCTCCCGCGCCCGAAACGCATGACGAACGACTTGGGCTCGAAGCCTTCCGAGTGGGTTGGGCCGCGGGACGCACACGCCCCGCCTGTCGGCTCAGCGCGTGCCGCTTGAGCCAGCAGCAGCTCGATGGCTCGACGCCCCGCCGACCGCAAAGCATCGGCCAACTCGCAGTCCATCTGCACCACCGCCGTCGCTTGTCCAGCCAGCGCGCGCTGCTGCATCTCGACCCGTTTCTCGGCCACGGGTTGCAGAGCCTGAAAAACGCTAGCTGCGGCATTCGGTCGCTGGATGGCGGTGCCTTCTTGTGCTTCGCAGCGAAGGGCATCGCCATGGGTCCTTTCGGCGGGCCAAGTTCTCGGCACCTCGGGCAGGGGAAAGGGCAGGGGTAGGGGCAGCGGATCAGAGCCCGGGCCGGCGCAATGCACCCCCAGTGTCAGGTCCGTATTGCCACCCGGCCTGCACCACCGTATCATGCCCGCAATCCTTCGGAGCCTGCATCATGCGCCCATTGCTCTTGATCGCGTGCGGCCTCGCGGTCGCGACATCGTCGTGCTCGGCCAACGACACCGGGTCGACCTTCCAGACCGGCGGTGGTGACCTCGACGCCAGCAACGGCGTCGATTCCCCCCCAGACCAGTTCGTGCTTCCGGATGTCTCGCATCCCGACAGCGCCGATGCCGAGGGGGGCAATGCGTACGAGCCGGACGCGACGCAGGACGCGACGGATTGTCCGCCGGGGATGAGCCAGCCCTGTGACGCACCGATTCCGATGGGGTGCCAGGCCGTCGAAACCTGCGGCAACGGGCTTGACGACGACTGCAACGGCAAGGCAGACGACACATGTTCGTGCATGCCGGGTGCGGTGCAGTCCTGCTTTCTCGGGCCGCCGGGGCGCGTGGGGATCGGGGCGTGCGTAGCCGGCACACAGACCTGCCAGGGCACGGCGGAGTTCGGCACATGGGGTGATTGTGTCGACGGGCTCTGGCCTGTCGCCGAGGTATGCGACGGGCTGGACAACGACTGCAACGGGTGCGTGGACGACGGGTTGTGCTGTCAGCCGCCGATCACGTGTCCAAGCTCGGCCGACATACCGGAGGCTCATCCGTTCGTCCCGTACCAGCTCGACGGCAAGCTGTGGTATTCAGGGCCGGCGACGGCATGGAAGTGGGATATCCAGGGTGGCCCGTGCGACGCGCTACTGGGCGCCAGCTACACGGTCGCGGGAGGCAACACGGCGACGCCCACGATCAACTTCACGCTGTCCGGCGACTACACGGTGACGATGACGGTGACCACGCCCACGGGGGACCTGTCTTGCACGTTCGTCATTCATGTCGCGGGCCCTGGCTTGCGGGTCGAGCTGTGCTGGGAAGGAACCGGCTCGCGCGACGTGGACCTGCACATGATGCGGAACGACTTCCACCAGGACTGGTGCGCGGAAGACTACGACTGCTACTACCTGACGTGCAAGGCGAGCAACTGGAAGATGCAGTCGTGGGGCTACGGCAACAGCCCGATCGCGGAGTGCTCCGGCGGACCGGAGGGCGACCAGTGGATCGACAAGGGGTATTGCTCCAACCCCCGGCTCGACATCGACAACATCGACACGCCCGGGATTCCGGAGAACATCAATGTCGACGCGCCGGAGACGGGACAGACATTTCGCGTGATGGCTCACTACTACGACGGATCGGGCGAGCCCCACCCGATGGTCAACATCTATTGCGACGGGCACCGTATCGCGACGTACGGGCAGGCGCCAGACTTTGTGACGGGCTTCAACGACGCGGGAGGATACGGTTGCCAGGGGAGCACCTGGCGCGTGGCCGAGATCAAGACCGACGTATCCTCGGGGTCGACGATTTGCGACGTGCGCGCGCTGCACCCGCCGAACCAGAACACGGGCTACGACGTCAGGCAGAACACGACGAGCTATCAGTGATCCGGGACAGGGGTCCGTCGTCCCGGGCGTGAGCACGCGCGGCTGCGCACGCTCGGGCTGGCAACCCAGCCCCGGGTTGTCGTACCATCGGGGCGCGTCCGGAGGGCACCATGAAATCCTGGCTCGCCGCTTCCCTGCTCGTCACGTCGATCGCAACCGCCGCAGCGTCCGCGGCGCAATCCAACGAGAAACGGATCGTCGTGTTTCGAGACGGCCTCGTGCCCAAGCTCGAGCCGTCCGGCGAACGCTACGTGCACGGCGCTCTCGACCTGGAGATCCAGTTTGCCGACACCAACCCCCTGTGCTTCGCGTACACCATCGACGACGACGTGCCGCCGCCACCGCCTGCGCCGGCGATCTCGCGGTTCGAGGGCGCCATGTCATCGGGCCAGGGGTCGCTGGTCTTCAGCGATGTCGATGCGGCGTTCGCGGCGATCGACGCTCGCATGCAGGAGCTCGGCACGCTCAGCATGGAAGCCGCGGAGAAGGGATCGCTCGACGACGTGTGGGACACGTGCTTGTGGACGGACCCGCCAGCCAAGATGCTCGCCGTGCAGAAGCGCCGCATCGCGGAGGTCGACGCCCTGATCAAGTCGCGCCTCGCGGACAACGGCGCCTGGACTCGTGTCCTCGTCTCGTCCATCGACACCCTCGCGTCCGTGCGACGGCGCACCGACGCGCTCGTCTCGGCCAAGCCGGCGGACCTGCAGCCCTCGGTGAGGCGTCGTCTGCAAGAGTCCGCCGCGGAGCTCGAACGCTACGTGGTTGCATCGTTCACGTTGCTGCAGCGCCTGCAGCAGGATCTGGAGGACGCCCATATCCGCCTGGCGTCCACGCCCACGACCGTCACGCGCACCTACGAGCCCGGGCAGCGCGTGGTGGTGAAAGTGCGCCGCACCCGCCTCGAGAAAGGCAAGGTCGCGCCGGGCGCAGAGGCTGTCGTGTTCTCCTCTCAGGCCTACCGAACGCTCGCGCCGATCCTGTTCGACATCGGCATCGGTCCGTCGATCACCTTCAAGAACATCGAGGAGTACGGATTGACCCAGCGGGTCGACGGCAAGCAGGGCCAGGGACCCAACGTCACCCGGACGCGCGACGATCTGAACGCGGACGTGCTGGTGTCGATGAGCATGTATGTTTGGGGATCGCGGTATCTGGATGACAAGCTGTTCCGATGGCAGCAGCTCCTACCTCGCCCGATGGTCGGGATTTCCCTGGGCCAGCCCTTCCAGTCAATCTACCTTGGCGGGCAGATCGATCCCATCCAGTTCCTCGACATCTCGGTTGGTGCGCGGGCCTTCTCGACCGAGTTCCTTCTCGCGCCCGACGCCGGCCAACCCGCCTACACCGACGCGAACGGCGTCGCGCAGGAGCCTGCCACGCGCAAGGGAGTCTCGACCCAAATGTTCGTGGCGCTGACCTTCAGCACCGATCTGGTACACCGCTGGATCGCGACGTCGTTCTGATCTTTGCCGGGGACACGCATGAGCATTGCCCTGTTTCTCACCGGACTCGCCAAGCTCGCATTCGGCATTGTGGTCGGCGCCCTCGGGATCTTCCTGGCGTCCAGGGTGCTGCACCGGTTCCTTCGATCGGGCACCTCCGACGACGAGCAAAAGAAGGGCAACGTGGCCCACGGAATCCTCTACGCATCGAGTCTGCTTGCCCTCGGGATGCTGGTGCAGCACGCCGTAGAAGCCACGTTCAGCGCGATGGACCTGTTGTACCGGGGCCATGCCATCACCGGACCGATGATCAGGCGATTCGGCATGTATGCGCTGGTGCATGTGACGTTCGCGCTGGTGACGGGCGCTGCGGTCATCGCGCTCGGCGCCCTGGTGTTCGGCTACCTCACGCGGGGAGTCGACGAGCTCGCGGAGATCAAGCGGGGCAACGTCTCACCTGCCCTCGTGCTCGGAGCCGTGATGATCGTCATGGCCATGATGACCGCGCCGGGCCTGCAGACCGCGCTCGACGGCCTGCTTCCCCTGCCCACGCTCGCCCGCGATCAGATGATCGCGCCTTCGTGATCAGGGCGGGCGGTGGGCGCGCACGTGTCTCCGGGAACCTCGGCAGCCGAGCTGTCGGCGGTGCTGGCCGCGCTGCACCTGACCGCTTGCTGCTGCCCATGCACGGACGGCTGCGACACGGGATGCGATCCCAGCGTCTGCTCGCCAGACATCCCGGCCGCGCCGGTGGCGCCTGTCGGGCCGGAGGTCGACCTCGGGATAGCGCCCTACCCGCCGGGCACGCCCACGGTCAGCCCGGCATCGTATCGCTGGACAGCGCGGGATTTGAACCCGAATCGCTACAAGGCCGGATATGCGCTCTCGTCGGAGGAGGCGCGCAAGGTACAGGCCGCGCTCGATGCCTTCGCGCGCAAGGTGCAATATCGACCCATCAACGACACCTCGTTCACGTGGGTTCCGCCGGCAAACTGCGAGGACGACATGCGCTGCGTGTTCGCGGACATGTACCGGTCGAACCGCGATGACGTCAGGGCGCTGGCAGCGCGGTTCAAGAACCGCGTGGCCGAGGCAAATCTCGATGCGATGCGGGCGGCGTCGCTCGTGGTGAGCTTCGTGCAAGCCGTTCGCTACGAGATCCCGAAAGAGGAGCCGTTCGGGATTCTTCCACCGGCGCTCGTCCTGTCCCAGCAGCGGGGCGACTGCGACTCGAAGGCGTTCCTGGCGCAGATGATCCTGCACGAGCTGGGCATCGAGAGCATGCTGATATCGTCGCAGGCCCACAAGCACACGATGCTCGGCATCGCGTTGCCCGTGCAGGGCACCACGTTCACGTATGGCGGGACGCGCTATGCCTTCACGGAATGCACGGCGGAGGGCTCGCCCATCGGCCACGTCAACGCCGAGCTTCTGCACCCGAACGATTGGAAAGCCGTGCCGGTAGATCTGAGATGAGATCCACGTCTTTTCAGAGCCTTCCCAGACCGATCGGTGCGAGGTAGATCAGCCCAGACGCCTCGTCGGTCGCGATGGTGGCGCCGTCATCGCTCACGCGGGCCGTTCCTGCCTCGGTCCAACGACCGAACGGCGCCGGGCCTTCTCCCAGCGGGTCGACACCGTGCTGGAACAGACGCACTGCCGCACCGGGCGCCCAGCCGGCCGAATTGGGAACCGTCAAGCGCGCAGGCGACGAAAGCGCTGCACGCACGGGTGCGATTCCCACCACGAAGTCCATGCCCGAGGCCGTCTGCGCGCTCGGCGGCGCCTTGTCCCGCGGCACCATCACAGCGCGAAATCGCTGCGCGTCCGCGTCGAATGCGTCCGCGATGTCGAACGCCACCTCCGTGCCCGCCGCGAAGGTGAGCCTGATCCCTTCGGATTGCACCGCAGCGCCGGCATGGGCTGCGGCTGCGAGGTCGTCGCCTTCGGCAGGCAGCGGCACCAGCGTCAAGGCTCCAATCGACGAGATGGACCGGGAGATCGGCACCGCGAACGTCACGTACCTCGCGCCCCCCTCGAGCTCGAACGCAGGCTCCACGACCGAGTGGCATACCGCGACATGCACCTCCCCCGATGTGTTGCTCTTGCCCTTCGCGCACAGGTTCTTGCCGCAGACCGTCACCATCGTATCCGGCACCGGGGAGCCGTCGAGGGACACCAGACGCGCGTCCACGGTCTGCACGCACACCGAGCCGGGCGCCTCCCCCTCCCCGGCCGGATCACACGCGAGCTTTCCGTCGCAATCGGCGGCCACGGTGTCGGCCGGCGGGCCCATGGCTGCACCGCCTCCGACGGAGTCTCCACCCGATGACGCCGAGCAGCCCGCGACGATCGCCAGCCCCGGCAAGGCAACAATCACATCATTGATTGCCATACGCAAGCTGCAGAATCCCATCGTCACCGTCCTCTCCCGACCACGTTCCCACGATTCGCATCGTTCTCGGGTCGATGAGCATCTTGTAGGGCAGTGCGGAAGCCGCGGGGCTGTCGAGCTGGAAGTCCGGATCCGCGGCGACCCAGGCCCCATCGAGGTGATAATAGTCACGCCACTGCTTCGCAAACGCTGTATCCGCGGGCCAGCCCGACGGGTCTTGCCAGATGAGATACAGCACCCGCACGCCCGCCGTCGACCATTGCGCGATCATCGGGGGCAGCGATCCCGCTTCCTCGGCGCAGGCCGAGCACCATCCGGCGCCATAGACGATCAACACCGCATTGATACCGCGAGATCCGTCGCAATCGAAGAAGTCGCCGGGCGACACGGGTGCGGCGCTCGACGCGCCCGGCGCGAAGGCAAACCAGAAGATCGACGGCGATACCGTCAAGCCCTGCGTGGCGCCGTACGGACCCGCGGGGTACGTGCACGCTGATGGTGCCGGAGCAGCGTCGGCCACGCCGGCGTCCTGCTGCGTACCAGGCTCACCGCCGGGCGGTTCCGGCGGGTTGCCGCCCGTGCCTCCGGGCTGGGGGTCACTCGAAGCGCCGCCCGCGGCCGGGGGATCGGCAGTGCCTGGGTCGGATGAATCGGGGGGCGCTACGTAGTAGGGCGACTCTTCGTCGCTTGCGGGTGGGGAGTCAGGGGGCCGACTCGCATACCCGTTCGAGTCTCCACCGGCAGCGGCCCCGCAGCCGCAGAGCATCCCCAGCCAGGCAAGACACAGCGCGAAGCACATCCGCATGGCGGCGAGGTTTGCACTGCCCGTGCCACAGCGAAATCCGCGAGAATTCGCGGAACGTGCTGCATCCGGCTTGCACGGGTTGTGCGGCGGCTACCCAAGTTGTGCAACCGCCAAGGACCGTCACGAGCGTGAGCGCTCCGCCCATGACTCGAACAGTCGAAAAACCGCAGCCATGTCCTGGTCCCCCAGCCCACGACGCAGCGCCTCGTCGAGCACGTCGAGGATGGCCTGCTCCGTGGGCATGGGATAGCCGAGCTCGGCCGCGGCACCGAGCACGAGGGCCTGGTCCTTACGCAGCAGTGCAAGGGTGAAGTCCGGGGTAAAGTCCCGCCGCAGGATCTTGTCGCCCTTGCTGCCATACATGGGTGACGCGAAGGCGCCGCCGCTGATGACGTCCATCATGTCGCCGGGATCGAGGCCGAGTCGGCCGCCCAAGACCATCACCGCCGCAAAGCCGATCATCATGTGCGCTCCAAGCGCGTTGAGGACCAACTTCATGGCCATGCCCTGGCCGACCGGCCCCACATGCCGGACCCGTCCCATGCACGTGAGCACAGGCCGGGCCCGCTCGATGGCGTCGGCCGGCCCGCCGGCGATAATCAATAGCGTACCTTCCCGGGCGGGCTTTCGCGACCCCGAAACCGGCGCATCGATGAACTGGCCCCCTCGGGCGACCACGACCTCGTTCATCCGCAATGCCGTCGCCCTGTCCACGGTGGACATGTCGATGACGATGGTACCGGGTCCTATTCCGGAGGCAACGCCGTCGGCGCCCGCGATGACGGTCTGCACCGCATCCACGTCCGACAGCATCGTGACGACAACGTCCTTGCCGGCCGAGGCGGCGGCCGGGCTGTCGGCGAGCGCGGCTCCGGAGGCGACCAGATCCTTGGCGCGGGCCGCGGTTCGGTTCCACACCGTGAGCGAATGCCCGCCGCGAAGGATGTTGGCGGCCATCGGAGAGCCCATCGTGCCAAGTCCGAGGAATGCGACGTTCATGGGCAGGACGATAGCACGGTTGGCGGGGGGGAAGCCGGAATCGCGGTGCAATCCGGATGCGTGACAGCCCCCCTCCAGGATCGCCCATTCGCCTTCCGTGAAGACCAAAGGCATGGACAAGCACCACCCGAATGGGGCAGAATCGTCGCGTTCAGGCAGTCGGTCGGACGGCACCGGTCTGGGCGGGGTGCGGTTCGATCCGATCTGCCCAGGGCGATACCGCGGCAACCTGGGAAGGAGAAGCACCATGGTCGAGTTGCGCATGCTCAGCGTGCTGATGTTGCTCGCAGCAGGGACTATCGTTTCGGGGTGCGACGACGCGAAGAAGGCGCCAGCCCCTGCGAGCTCGGCGCCGGCCGCTAGCAGTGTTGCGGCTGAAGATTCGCCTCCGCCTCCCGCTGCGGATTCGGCGGGACCTCCGCCGCTGCCGGTCGTCAATGAAATGGTGCGCATCCCAGGCGGCACGTTCACGATGGGATACAAGGGAGGCCAGAAAGACGAGCAACCGCACCAGGTGACGGTCGCGCCCTTCGAGATGGATGTCTGGGAGGTCACGCTGCGGGCATACATGGCGTGCATCGACGCGAACGCGTGTACGTACCCGGACTACGACACGTTCTGCGTCTGGGGGAAAAAAGACCGCCTCGACCATCCGATGAACTGCATCGATTGGGACCAGGCCGCGGCGTATTGCAGCTACGTGGGGAAGCGTCTGCCCACGGAAGAAGAGTGGGAGTTCGCGGCGCGGGGCACGGACGGCCGGATCTACCCGTGGGGCAATGACCCGAAGCCGCCCGAGGGCATCTGCTTCAATCGCGGCAAGCTCGGCACCTGTCGCGTCGCCGACGTGCCGGTCGACAGCCCCTTCGGGCTGCGTGGTATGGCAGGCAACGTCTGGGAGTGGACGGCCAGCGGATACAACGAAACCTATTCGGCCAAGCGCGAGATGGACCGCATGGTATATCGCGGCGGGAGCTTCTACGAGCAAGAGGTCAGCAGCCTACGGGCCACGTTGCGCGATCGCCGCACCCGGGCCAACCGCCTCGACATCCTGGGATTCCGCTGCGCTCGCTCGCCAGGGGCGAAGAAGAAGTAGCAGGGATCGCCTCCCAGGAGCGACAAGGCTCGTGCATGCGTCGAGCCCGCGCCTACACGCGGCGCCTGCGCCGACCGAACACCCACGCAACCACGCCGAGCGCGAGCCCCCAGACACCCGCCTCGCTGCCCTCGTGACCTGGCATCTCGCAGCCGCAGCCGGAGTCGTCGGAAGCCGGGGGCACATACGTGGTAGCGCCGCTGCCGCCACCCGTGCCACCCGCTGCCGCGTCCGAGTCGCTCCCTGCCGCGCCGCCGACGCCGGCTTCACCGCCTGTCGCGGAGCCCGCAGTGCCACCGGTCTCACTGCCGGCAGCGCCGCCATCGCCTGCCGACCCGCCGCCACCGCCGCCTGACCCACCGGTTCCACCCGTTCCGCCGTCCGAACCGCTCTCGGGGTAATAGGCGCCGCAGGCAGGCTCTATCGTGTATACGGCCTTTGCGTGGCTGGCGGCCAGGATCCAGGCTCCGGCGCCGAATCCGACCATCGGCGCGTTGAATTTGTAGGCGCCCGAGCTCTCGTCGTAGGTTTCCGCCACTTCCAGGTAGTTGACCGTGGCCTGGCGACGCACCCACTCGATCAGTCGATCGGCCCCGGCCGTGTCACCGTGCAGACGCCTGGCGACAGCGCCGCGCATATCTGTGAAGACCCACTCCGCGGAATCGTACGAGCTGCCCCAGGGGCTCCAATCCGTGGCCCCCTGGTGATCCCAGTTGTCATCGTTTCGCGACCAGCCCACCCCCGCAGAGGTCGCCAGCCGTTGATCGATGGCCGCGATCGTGTGCGACGCGATCGGCCCGGTAGGGTCGAACAGGCCGAACGCGACGGCGTCGAGCACGGCGGCATCGAAGTAGCCTTCGCCGGCTGCCAGCTCTTCGGCGTTGGATGCGAGGACGCCACCTGGGTCGGTGAGGTGCAGGGCGATGGCGTCGCGGATGGATTCCGCGGCGCCGGCATACTTGGTGGCCAGTGTGGAGCTACCCTCGGCCTGAGCCATGGCCGCAGCGTCGCAAAGACCGCGAACGGCGGTGATATTGGTGTAGGCCCAGGCGCGCTGCCTGCCGTTCCAGTGCGTCTCCCAGATGGACGAGTCCTTCCGCAACAGCCCCGTGGCAGGATCGACGAGGGCCACGATCGGATCGGCGATCTTCGTCGTATACTCGCTCAGCCAGTCGTGGCGCGGCGAGCTGTCGCCGGTCAGGTCCGTGTACTGCCGCAGCGCCCAGAGAAACAGCCCGAAGCCGTCGAATTCGAGGTTCGGTCCGTAGTCGTTGTAGTCCGTCTCCTCGACCCCGAATCCATGATAGCGCGTCAGGGAGATGCGATAGGGCGGCATACCGTAGCCGTTGAGCTCGCTGTAGCTCTGAAAACGGCCACCCTCGGCCCGAAGATAGAACTCGAGGGCCGTCCTGGCCTCAGCTTTCATCCCGGCCGCGCTCATCGCGGCGATCGCATAGGCGCCGTCGCGAGGCCACGCATACGTCCATTCGCCCGGCGGAAGGCTCGCAAGCACCGCGCCCCTTCCCCGATGCTGCACCACTGCCGGAAGCGCCGCAGGCGGCCCGCCCTGCGTCGTGCCGAACCTCGTCCTGCGCACGTCGCCGTCGTTGGTCAGAAAAGGCCGGAGATACGTCTCCGACTCCCGCACCTGCGCCATGCGAAGCACCACGGCGGACTGACGGTACAGAACCTCCTGCTCGGGCGTAAGCCCGGACGGGACCGACACACCAGCCTGGAATGTTGCCCATGCGCCGCGCTCGTCGTCGAGGATCTGCTGCGGACTCCTGCCGCCCACCCAGGCGTCGAGCCAGCCTTCCACCGTGGCAGCACCGAAAGGATCGCCGTAATGGGCGCTGACCACGCCGAACCACGCCTCCTGTCCGGCGCCGATGGTTCCGACGTCGGATTGGAAAGCGCTGACCGAGCCGTCGGCCGTCGGCGCGGCACCGTCGAGGTCGGGTATGTTCGCGCTGCCGCCGTTCTGGACAATCTGCCACACGTTCTGCGAGGGCGGCGAGGCGGCGCTCGAGGCGCCATGGTGGCTCACGGTGCCGAGGCCGCGCGATACCACCACGCCGGCGAAACCACGCTCCTCGAACGAATGCCGGGCGCTATTGTACACGATGGTCTCATACTGCTCGCCGATCTCGTACTGCGGCCCCGGACGACCGAATCCAAGATGAAAGTTCTGCAGACTGAAGATCGATACCCCTGTAGCGGCGGAGGCCCCGGTGTTGCGAACCCGCGCGATCATGGCGAAGGCCGCATGCTCCAGCCCCCAGGGCGCGAAGATATACTGCGTGACATCCAGGCTCCCCTGACGCTGAACCATCCGCACGATCCCCGTCCCACCCGTGCTCCCGGCAACGGTGCCTTCGAATCCGGAAGCGTCGAGGTCCACGGGCACCGACTTGAGCCAGCCTTGATTTCCGTTGGCGCGTAGACCGAAGTACGTGTCATACAGCAGATCCCGCGCAAAGACCTGCTGGGGCCTGCCGCCTACGAAAATGTCGTTGCCCGCAGCGTCGATCTGCGGCTCCTCGGTAGCAAAGATATGTTCGCGGAAATGATGGATCTGGGCGTCGCCGCCGCTCGGCGAGAGGTTCACCACCACGGCACCGTGGCCGTTGGACGACACCAGCGTGGTCCACGTACGGGTGGGCGTCACCTCCGCGTGAGAGATCGTGGCGCCAGCGCACGTGACGGCCATCGCTGCAACAGACAAGAAGATTCGACTACGCATCGGATGACTCTCCACGGTGGTTCTCGGGCCCGTCGGGTCACGGCGCCAGAATGGCCGCACTCCTGGCCGGCACCTTCACGTTGACCGTGCCTGCTCCGGACACCGTCGCGTCTGGCCCGCCCAGATGGTCGTGCAGCACAGTGCCCGGCGTGAACCCAAGGCTGCTCAGCACGTCCACCGACACCGACTGCGGGGTGCCGAGTCTCGTCATCGCCACGATGGCCGCGTTGCCCGACGCGATCTTTCTCGCGTACACCATCGTGTCTTCCTGCACGCTCAAAGAGATGTACTCGCCACGACGCAAGGGCACGAGATCCCTGCGCGCCTGGCCCACGAGCCGCACGAACGACAGGGTCGCCTTCTCGTCCGCGCTCAGCGCAGCCTCATCGCGCCACATCCTGCGGTTGTTCGGATCCACGCCGCCCCATTGCCCGTACTCGTCTCCGTAGTAGAGCAGCGGCGCCCCCGGCAAAGTCAGCAGCCAGGCAAAACCGATACGCGTCCGCTCGTAGGGCTCGGACGTGGTCGGCGCCCCCGACGTGTTCTCCCACTGGTTGCCCGCCGTCATGTTTCCCACCGGATCGGCCAGCGTGGCAAAGCGCGCCGTGTCGTGGCTGCCGATGTAGGGCGTCATGATCGCCTGCGACGGGTACTTCGTCAGCCCGTGCTTGAACCAGTAGTCCGCATGCAGAAAGCCTTTCTGGCTCCATGCGAACGTGCGGTACGACACACCGTGGTACAGCACGAAATCAAACTGCCCGTCGAGCCCGAACGGCCCGATGTATTTCGAGATCGTACCGTAGTTCTCGTCGTTGCATGGGTCCGCGCAGTCATTCCACCCCATCGCCGTCTCGCCCATCAGGAAGTACCGCGTGCCCGCGGGCTCGAACGTCTCCCGCACCTCCGCAGCCAGGTTCCGCGTGGCTATCTCCTCCACGTGCTTGACCGCATCCACCCGCAGCCCGTCCAAGTCGAATTCGTCGAGCCACCAGATCGCGTCCGCCGTGAATTGCGCGTTCGCCTCCGGCACCGTGTGGTCGATGTCCGGCATGTAGGACGCAAACATGCAGTCGAGGGCATGGGACGTCCAGTCGCAGTTGGCGGTGCCGCAGACGCAGCCGGTGCGGAACCAATCCGGATGAGCCTGCACGTACTCATGCTGCTCGTGCACGTGATTGAGCACGAAGTCCTGCAGGATGCGGATCCCGTGGGCGTGGGCCTCGGCGACGACGGCCCGGAGCGCCGACTCACCGCCAATCCGGGGCTCCACCTCGCGCGCCTTGATTGGCCAGTATCCATGATAGCCCGTGACCTTGTGGACGCCGTCCGACGCAAGATAGGCTTGCTGCGGGTTGGTCTGGAATGGCGTAAGCCAGATCGCCCGCACACCGAGCTGGTCGAGGAGACCGGAAGCAATGGATTGCCGTAAACCCTCTAGGTCACCACCCATCCAGTCACCCCGCGGGTCCGCCCCCGGCGTCGGTCCCGATGGGTTGTTCGATGGATCTCCATCGCGGTACCTGTCCGTCATCACCATGTAGATGATGGCGTCGTTCCAGGAAAATGCCTCGGCCTCGACCCAGAATACCAGCCGGAGCGGCTCGCTCGCACGGCAGTTGGCCGTCCGCCCCCGCACCACCAGCCGGTACTTGCCGTCCTCAAGTCCGGAAAGCGATACCGTCACGTCGCCCGTCGAGGCGTTCGCCGAGACGGCGCCGGCAGGCACGGTCATGCTCGTACCGTTGTGCTCCAGATCGAAAACGTAGCCCGACGTGTCCGGGCCGCTGCCCTCGATGCCGTCGTGAAACCGCAGCGTGGCCTGGTAAGTTCCTTGTCCTGCCGACGGACGGGCGACCGCGGAGGACTCGACGGTGAAGTGCGGCAAGCGGCAATCATGGACCTTGATGCCTGAATTCTCGACACCACCGACGTACTTGCGGCGCCCCTGCCCGGGGTCGAGGCGCCAGTCGGTACCGTTCACCACATACTTGTAGGCCTGAAGCCCCGGCTGCAGCTCCACCGTCGCCTGGTACTTGCCGCCGCCGACGGGGGTCATGGCGGTTGCCGTGGAGAGGCTGAAGCCGTTCCACTCGCCCGCGACCACGAGGCTGGAAACCGCTCCCCCGGGGTCGTAGGTGAACGTGACCGGACAGGCGAAGGGCTCGTCGGGCGGCGGGCACGCGCCGCCCGTGCCGCCCGTGCCGCCCGTGCTGGTGCCGCCAGAACCGCCGGTACCGCCCGTGCTGCCCCCCGTTCCGCCATCGCTTCCACCCGTCCCTCCGCCGCCGGTCCCTCCACCGTCGGGTTCCCCACCGCCAGTTCCAGCGGATCCGCCGGTGCCCGGATACGGGTTGGGTCCGCCCGTGTCCTTGTCGCTTGCGGCACAAGCGACGGCGAGTGCGGCGAGTAGTGTGAGAGACGCAAGGCCCCAGGTAGCTCGACCAGGATGCATGGCGGAATCGTAGCGCATGGATGCGGCACGCGGAGGAAAAAAGACAACCCGGCCGCCCCGTCCCCGCAGCGGTCGTTTCGGCGCCCGAAACGTTTGCGTCGCGCGCCTGGCGGTCGTCCCGATTCATGCACAATCCCAGGACCGGCCCGACCGCAACTGCTCGTGCCCGCCGAGGTCCGGAAAGCATGTCGGACACATGGCGTTCGTCCCGTGTTGCTCGCCCCCGCGCGACCTGTTGGCCCCTGCCATCCATCGCTCGTTCCCACGCGCAACGACCGCGCAGGCGCGAGGTTCATGCCACGTCGGATGGAACCGATGCTGGTGGAGACAGGACCGCCGTGGACAGGTAGACTCGGCCCCATGTTTCGAGGACACCTCGGCCCCCTGCGCACCCGCTGGGCCTACCGGATCGACCGGCTCCTGCGGCTGCACGGATCCGTGCAGATTCTGATTCTCGTCGGCATCACCTTCAGCGTGATTCTCATGTTCGCCGCGGTCCTCGGCGTCAGTGGAGGCGCGCCGGAGACCCGATCCGCCGCCGACTTCCTCTGGTGGGCCATCGGACGCTTCTCGGACGGCGGAACCATGTACTCCGACCAGGAACCGCGCGTGCGAGTGATTGCGGTCGCCGTGACGTGGACGGGCATCTTCCTCGTGCAGTTCATGACCGGCGCCTTTACCGCCAAGCTGACCGACCGGCTCGACCAGCTACGCAGCGGCAACAGCCCCGTCGTGGAGCGGCATCATGTGCTCGTCCTGGGGTTCGACGCCAAGGTGCCCCTGATCGCCCGAGAGCTCGCGCGCTCCCACCAGCGGCATGTTCTCGTCGTCCTCGCCGACAAGGATCTGAAGCTCATGGATGCCCACCTGCAATCTGCCAGGCAGATTCCCGGCAACCGGTTGCGGATCGAGACGCGAACCGGCGATCCGCAAGACGAGTACAACCTGCTGCGGGTGTCGGCCGACTACGCCTCCGCCATCCTCATCGTGCCACCCGACGAGCTGGACGACCGTGCGGCGCAACGATGGACGTTTGCGACGCTGCTCGCAGTACGGCGCATCCTGGGCGAGAGCTTCGACGGGCATGTGATCGTGGAGTCACGCCACAGGGGCAAGGAATACGCGCTGCGGGCAGCCATGGAGCCGCCTCCCGCCCACACGAACGCGCCGCCGGTACGCCTGATCCCCATCGCCGGCGACGACATCGTCTCCCGAGTGCTGGCCCAATCCATCCGGCAGGTCGGGGTCTACCATGTGCTCCGCGAGCTGCTGAGCTTCCGGGGCTCCGAGCTGTACTTCGAGCCCGTGCCGCGGTCCCTGGCAAACAAGCGCTTCTCGGAAGTCCACGCGCGCGTCACCGAGGGCATCGCAGTGGGCTGCAAGCCCCAGGATGGTCCGCCGCTCATCAACCCAAACGACGACGTGGTGATACGCGCGACAGACGAGATCATCGTGCTGCAGACCGACCAGGGCCGGTTCGAGATAGGCCATACGCCGATCCTGCCGGAGCCCGAAGCGTGGCAACCGCCGGACGCTTCGAAGAAAGAGCTGCCGATGCGCGTGTACGTGCTGGGCGACAACCGGGCCCTGCCGGAATTCACCGATGAGCTCGCGTCCACCCTGCCCGACGGCAGCCACATCTGCATCGTCAACGACCTGGACCAGCGTTCGTACGAGGATCTGGCGGAACGCGAGCGCGTGACGATCGTACACCGGCGTGCGAACCCGGTGGATCTGGCGCGCAATCCCCCGGACGAGATGTTCGATGCCGACGCGGTGGTGGTGCTCGGCGCCGGCTCGACCAATGATCTCACGGCAGACGCCGCGGCGCTCGAAACCCTCGTCTGTCTGCGGCACGCCGAGCGTGAGCGCGGTCGACGCCTCGAGCGGCTGGTGACCGAGCTGCGCAACCTGGGAAGCGCCATGCACGTGGCTGGCACGCAGCACGACTTCGTGGTCTCTTCGGAGATTCTCGGGCTGCTCATGGCCCAGCTCGCGGTCAATCCCGGCCTGGAGACCGCGCTGTACCGCGATATCCTCGACCCGGGCGGCAATGACGTGTTCATCCGTCCCCGGGCGTACTACGGGCCAGACGGCCCCCTGACCTTCGCCCAGGTCATGAGGAGCGCCAGGCTGCGCGGCGAGGTGGCCATTGGCATCTGCCGCGCGACAGCCGCCGAGACGTCACCCAACATCCGGCGGCTGCTCGAGGGCAAGGGCGAGAGCGACGAGATCTCACCGGTCAGGCTCGTTCCGCCACGCGACGAGAACGTGCCCGGGGACGCGATGGTGGTGGTGTTTGCGCGGGCTTGATCCAGCGCCCGCTACTTGGCGACGAGAATCATGGAGCTGCGCGCAGGCAGGGTCACGGTCGGCCCGGATACGGTCGCGTTGGTGAGCAGATCCGTATACTGCCCAGCAGGCAACCCTCCTGCCTGGTTCGGGCCGTCGCCTCGGTTGATTGCCACGTACACCGTGTCTCCCGTCGTCTCCATCTTGTAGACATAGGTTTCCGCCCCGACCGACAGGCTGCTGCGCGTGCCGCGTCGCAGCGCCGCGTGGGCAGCCCGAATCTGGCCCAGCTTCTTGATGTGATCGTGCAGCAAAGTCTGGCCGGACGAGTAGTTGCTCCACTGCATGAAACGCCGGTTGTCCGGATCGCCCGCCCCAGGCAGCCCGACCTCGTCGCCGTAGTACACCAGCGGGATACCCTTGATCGTGAAGATCAACGTGAAGGCATTGGCGAGACGCTGGAAAGCAGCCTCGCCCGAGGGCAGCGGCGGCTGGTTCGCCCACGCCCGATCCTTGCCGTCATACCAGGGATCGGAGCTGATCGGGCTATCCTGCGCGAAGTGAATCGCCCGCGGAACGTCGTGGTTGCCCACGAACGTGCTCATGATCGCAGCCGAACCGTAGGCGTTCTCGTAGGCGCCGAGGTCGTCTGCCAGCGACTGCATCGACCCGGCGCGGGTCAGCAGCGCCGACACGATCGACAGCCGCAGCGGGAACTCGAACTGCCCGTCGAGCATCGTCGGCTTGACATAATAGCCAATCATCCCGCGATCCCCGGTGAACGTCTCCCCCACCATGTAGAAGTGCTCTTTCGACGATGGCTCGATCTCGTTCTTCACGCGGGACCGGATGTCGTAGAGCCACTGGTCCTCGACGTGCTTGACGGCATCGAGGCGGAATCCGTCAATACCCGTCTGCTGGATCCACCAGATGGCATTGCCGACGGAGAAGTCGCGGGCGGCCTGCACCTGGAAGTTGAAGTCGGGCAGATAGGGCGTAAACCAGCACACCTTGCCCTGGGCGCCGTCCCAGCTACAGCCGTTGCCGCAGATGCACTGCGGGTTGAACCAGTCCGGGTGCTGTGCGTACACTGGCGAGTCCTGATGGACATGGTTCATCGGATAGTCGAACAGCACGCGGATGTGCTTGGCGTGGGCCGCGTCGACCATCGCCTTCAGCTCGGCCATGGTGCCGAACCGCTCCTCGGGCTGGTCGAGATGGCTGGGCCAGTATCCGTGATACGCGCTGTACATGTGCGTATCGCCGCCGACCCCCTGGCCCGCCTGGGAGGTGTTGTCCATCGGCGGCGAGATCCACAACACGTTCACCCCCAGCTCCGTGAAGTACCCCTCGTCGATCTTCGCCGTGATGCCGGCCCAATCCCCTCCCTGATAGTCCGCCGGCGGCAATACGCCGCCCCCCGTCGGGGCACCGTTGTTCGACGGCTTGCCATCGTTGAAGCGGTCCGTGAATACGAAATACAGGACCGCGTCGTGCCAGTCGAACGCATCGGGGTTCACCGTTCCGTTGCAGGACCACCAGTCGCACGTCAGGCTCGGGATGAGCGAGTTCTTCCCACCCAGGCCATCGTCGACCTGGTTGGGATTGCTGGGGTCCGGGATCCATGTGCTGCCGTTGAGCACGAACTTGTACTGAATCGCAGAGCCCCACGCCAGGTCGGGCACGGTCGCCTTCCACAACGTTCCCTGCTTCGTCATCGGTACGCCCGTGGTCCAGTTGTCGAAGCTGCCCATCACCTTGACCGACGACTCTCCATGGTCGGCGTACAAAAACTTGAAGTCGCACAGACGGTCCGCCTCTGCACACGCACCCGGCGCCTCCTCCTGGGAGCACGTCCACCACTCGCATGTGCCCCCCGTCAGCACCGACTTGTACCCTCCCTGCCCATCATTCACCTTCTGCGGGTTGTTCGGATCCTCCACCCACGTGGCACCGTCGATCACAAATTTGTAATATACGGTGAAGTTCCACGGAATCGGGACCGTGGCCGTCCAGTTGGCCCCCGTCTTCGTCATCGGCACCCCGACGTCCCAACCGTCGGCCGAAAACGACCCCCGAACCTCCACGGACGATTCGCTCCCGGCCGGATAGCTGAACACGTGATCGCAGCGCTTGTATTCGTCGGCACACGAGGGTGGCCCGGCCTCTACGTCCTGCCCGGCGTCGGTGGCACCGCCGGCGCCCCCTGCGCCATAGGCGCCGCTTCCTGCGTTTCCTCCGCCGTCGCCCGGATTGAACGTGCCTCCGGCGCCACCGGGCGGAGTGAACGGCGCCGGGTTGTCCTGCTTGGCATCGTCGCCGCAAGCAACGGGCACCAGACCGGCGGAGACCAGACCCAGGACAACAGCTAGCGAGCTTCGCTTCATGACAAGACCTCGTGACGTGCGCAGCATGATCAGCGGCAAGGATCGGTAGCCAGAACAAGGACCCTCACGGTCCACGGATCGACGGTTACCTTAGCATCCGTTGCGGCGGGTCCAATCGAAATCGATTCGCCCGTGAGCACATCGATCCAGCCCCCCTCGGGCACTGCGTCGCCTACCGGGACCGATGATGGCGACTTGCCCTTGGCGAGCAGCACGAGGACAGGACGGCCGTCACCGGCATCGCGAAGGTACGCATAGGCATCGCGACTGGCATGCAGCGCGACCCGGGCGCCGGACCGCAGCGCCGGCGAGCACGCGCGGAGCCGCCCGATGCGCTGCACCGCGTCGAGCAGCAGCCGCTGATCAGCCGACAACGCGTCGGGACCAGGCATGACACGGCGGCAGTCCGGGTCGCCCGCGCCCGCCAGGCCCACCTCGTCACCGTAGTAGATCAACGGAAGCCCGGGCAGCGTGAGCACGAAAGCCAGCGCCATCTTCTGGCGCAGGTAGGGATCCCGGTCCGCGGGTTGGGGCGGCGGCGCACTCCACGGATCGCCCCCGGCATTGCCGGCAGCTTCCGAGATGAAGCGCGTGGTGTCGTGGTTGCCGATGATGCGCGACATCACCGCTCCCGAGCCGGCAAATGCCTCCTCGGAGTCGTGCAACACCTTCTCCAGCGCGTCGAAACCGGTGCGGTCCGTGGCGATCGCGTCGCGCAAGGTCCACATCAACGGGAAGTCGAAGGCGCTGTCCAGCCCCCAGGGCCCCAGATAGTAGCGAATCGAGTCGATGCCGCCCTGCCCCGCCCCCGTGTAGACTTCCCCAAGCACGAACCGCTCTTGCCGGGGCGCCACGGTGGTGCGCATCGCATCCGCGATGCGGCGCGTCGTGGCTCGTGGCATCATCGGCACGGCGTCAATCCGCACACCGTCGATGTCGAACGTCTCGCTCCACCAGACCGCGTCGGACGCCGCCATGTCCATCACCTCGGCGTTCTCGAACCGGTAGTCCGGCAGGTAGGGCGTGAACCAGCAGGACTCGATGTGCGTGTCCCAACCGCAGCCGGGATCGCCGCACACGCATTGGTCTGCACCCTCGTGGAACCAGCCGATGTTCCGATGGTCGAGGTACAGGGGGTTGCGCTCATAGACGTGATTCGGCACGATGTCGAGCAGCACGCGAAGCCCGTGCGCATGGGCCTCGCGCACCAATGCCCGGAGGGCTTGCTCGCCTCCCAACCGGGAATCCACCGCATAGGAGTCGAGCGGCCAGTAGCCGTGGTATCCCTCGTATAGGTGTCCGTCGCCGCGCCCCTCCCGCGACTCGGTGGGATTGACGTATACCGGCGACAACCACAACGCCGTCACCCCCATGCGATCGAACACGCCGCCCTCGATGTCTGCACGCACACCGTCCAACGTGCCTCCTGCCCGGCTCCCGGGCGTGGCTGGAGGAGCAAGCGGGACGCCGCCGTCGCCGCGATACCGGTCCACCATGATCTGGTACAGCACCCCCTGCTCCCAGCTCCGCATCGCGGGCCGCACCCACGCCACCGCGCTGCCTGCCTGGGCGCGCACCCCCGACTGGTCCCTCGCCTCCAGCCGCACCGTGTACTTGCCGCGCGGCAGCCCGACGGCTTGCACGCTCACCTGCCCGGTCGCCGGGTCCGCTGCCACCACCGGTAGCGCGCTGCCGTCGAACCCGACCGCAGCGACGCTGGACGGCTCCAGCGGGCTCTTGCTCGACGACGTGAGGAACGTCGCGTCGATGCGCACCGTGCCGTCATCCGCGCCCGAGACCTGGTCCACCCGCATCAGCGGCACGCGGCAGTCGTCGACCAACAGCAGCGACACCTCGGTGTCTCCACGAAAGGTCGTCAGCGGGTTCTGCACGTCGAGCCCCGCCACGCCGTCTTCCACCACCAGATACCCGTACTGGCCCGGAGGCAGATCGATCCAGGCCATGTGCCAGCCGTCGGCGCCATAGGGCGGGACAGGAACCGAGTTTCCCTGCCAGCCGTTCCAACTCCCGGTCAGCCAGACGTCCGCACCGGCACGCCGTGGCCGTACCCAGATGACCTTGGTGCAGTCCCGCGCAGGCGGAGGGGTCGCGGACGGCTCTCGCCCGCATCCGAGGCACAAGAAAGATGGGCCGAAAACGGCCAGCAACAACACTGCCAGGACGGCGCGCATCGAGACTACCGAAGGCTAGCGCGTCTCGCTCTACATTGCACGCATGCCGGCCATCGTGTACGCTGTCGCGTGTTGGCACGGAGGAACCCATGCGCAAGACTCTTCCGCTTGTTCTGCTCCCCGTCTTGTTGGCTTTCGCCGGATGTGGCGGCAGCGAGTTCGTCCAGGGCAACCAACCGCCCGGCGACGGCGGTGCGGCCGGTGACGCGTCGGTGGACAGCGACGGCACCGGAGGAGCCAACACGGGCGGGTCGGATACGGGCGGGACAGGCGGATCGGACACGGGCGGCACAGGCGGGTCCGATACCGGTGGTACCGGCGGCACCTCAGCCGCTTGTCAGATGCCCTCGGACTGCCCCGGTTCTGACACGGAATGCGCAACCCGATCCTGCACCAACAACGTCTGTGGCGTCCAGGTCGTCCCGGCCGGTACGCCCGCCGGGACGCAACAGGCTGGTGATTGCAAACAGCGGTACTGCGACGGTTCCGGCGGCGTCCTCGAGAAAGTCGATGACAACGACGTGCCCGTGGATGGCAACCCGTGCACCGAGGACAGGTGCACCAACGGCACGCCGAGCAACCCGTACTCGAAGCCGGGCGAGAGCTGCGGCAACGGCCTCACGTGCGACGGCGAAGGACATTGCGTGGGCTGCACCAATGCATCGCAGTGCGGCGCGGGGGACTTGTGCTGGGCCTGGACCTGCGACGCCAACCACCAGTGCGTCCGCACATCCAAACCCGAAGGCACGAAGTGCGGCTCGTGCATGCAATGCAAGAGCGGTGCGTGCGAGAACGTTCCGAGCGGCCAAGACCCGAACAATGACTGCGAGCCTGACGACCCTTCGAAGAACCCCTGCGGCAAGGATGGCTCCTGCAACGGCAGCGGCGCGTGCCGGTATCAGACCCCAGGCAAGACCTGCAGGGACTCCTATTGCGATGGCGACACCGCGTACCTGCCAGACAAGTGCGACGGCCAAGGCGCTTGCATCGACGGCGGTTCCCAGGTCTGCTTTCCGTACGGCTGCGCTCAAGGCGCGTGCAAGACTACCTGTACCACCAACCAGGACTGCGCGCCGGGTACCAAGTGCAACGGCACGAACTGCGCCGATTGCGTGCTCTGCGGCGAGTGGTACCAAAATCCAGCGGTCTCTCCGAACTGGTGCCCGACGAACTCGAAAGATCTGGTCAACGAAGTCGTGAAGTGCGCGTGCGGGGACAACGGCAAAACCGCGGCGTGCTCCACCGTTTGCACCAACTCCAACTTCTGCCCCGCGCTGGCGGAAACGGCCTGCGACGCGTGCATTCAAACCAACTGCAACACCCAGCGCCAAGCGTGCCAGGCGGATGCCGTGGAGTAAGCCCGGTCGGCTCAGCGGCTCAGCAGCACGTTGGACTGTAGCTGAAGCATCATCATCCGATTCGCATTCTGCCCCTGTCCTGGCATGCCCAGCGACATCTGCTGCGCAAACCGCCCGGTCCGCGGTAGCCCTTCACCCTTGTGCACCGTCAGCTCGCCGGTCCCCACCGACTCGAACTGGGTGAGCTGAACCTCGGGCGGAAGCCCGGCGAACGACAGGTTCGGGCTCGCCGCATACTGCTTGACCTCCACCGAGATGGTCACGTCATCGCCCTTGACCTCGGTCACCGTGTACATGCGGTACGACACCACGTCAACGCCCGCGTAGGCGTGGCGCGACTGGGCAATCCACACCGCGTTGGCGCCCACGGGCTTGGGAGGCGCCGGTACGTCGAACGCCATCAGCGCGTCGGCCAGGGCCACCAATGTACGTTCGAACTCCGGCACGGCGCCCTTGGCGAGCTGCACACTCATGTCGCTGGCCGCGCCGCCGGGCCCACGCACGATCCGCATCTCGCTGCCCTTGAGCTTCGCGACCTCCTTGGCCGCCGCCTCGGGCACCTGCCCGAGCTGCTCCTTGGACAGCTCGCTTTTCTTGATCTTCACGATGGTGGCTGGCATGGCCGCAGCGGCGCCCTCCGCAGGCTTGTCCGCCTTCTCCGGCGCAAACTCCAGGGTGAAGTCCACCGTAGGAAGCGCGTTGCGCGGCCCCATCCGTACGCCCACCGAAAGGACGACGGTGCCCTTGAAAGGCACGGCCGGCCCCAAGGTAACCCTGGGCTCGTTGCCTTCGGTTCCGAGCTTGACCTCCACCGGCTTGCCCCTGGCATGCACCGCATCCGCCGCGCCGGGATCGAAGACCCCGCTCTCCGGCGGGCCGTCCCCGCGGCTTCCTCCCGAGGCCGACGCGGACGACGCCGCGAGGGCCTTTCGCATGCTGGGATCGAGCACCACGGTGTCGTCTGGCGCCGCGGACGACGACGACGAGGGGCCGGGTGACGCTTTCGACTTCTCTTCGCAACCGCTTTGCAGGGCAACCGCAAGCGGCAGGACCGTAGCCAACAGCAGGGAGGGAACGAACGATCTCATACCCCTGCTCTACCCCAGCCGCTCGCCCGCGCCAACGGTCTTTGAGCCCTGCAGCTCTGTGATGAGTATCGCCGCCGCTTGCCTTCGCTGGCCTGCTGGAATAGCTCCCGGCCATGCGATACAGCGCCCTGCTCGCCGCCCGTGCGGCCGGCCTCCGCCCCTCTCCCATCCGCAAGATCGCGCCGCTCATGCGCCTGCCCGGCATGATCTCCCTCGGCGGCGGCTATCCCAACCCGCAAACGTTCGCCTTCGAATCGGTCACCGTCGGATTCCGCGAAGGCAAGTCCCTGCGCATCGATGGCCCCACCCTCGTGGCTGCCTGCCAGTACGGCCCCACCGACTGCCACCCTCCCCTCAAGCCCCTGCTGCAGCGCTGGCACCGCGCCAAGGATGGTGTCGATCTCGGCGACGACAGCTTGCTGGTGCTCAACGGGTCGCAGGAAGGGCTGCACATCGCGGCGTATCTCCTGCTCGATCCAGGCGACTCCGTGGTGATCTCCGAGCCCGCCTACCCCGGCGCCCTCGCTGCCTTCCGCGCTTTCACCGACCGCTTCATTCCGGTGCCCGTCGACCAGGACGGCACCGACACCCGCGAGCTCGAGCGCATCCTCACCCGGATTCATGGCTCCGGCGGACCGATGCCCAAGCTCGTCTACGAGGTGCCGAACGGCCACAACCCCGCAGGCGTGTCGTTGTCTCTCGATCGGCGCAAGCATCTGCTCGACATCGCCGGGAGGTTCGACCTGCTCATCCTGGAAGACGACCCATACCAGCTCCTGCAGCTCGAGGACCGACCGCCGATTCCCACCCTCCAATCCCTCGACCGAAACGGCCATGTGCTTCGTCTGGACAGCTTCTCCAAGATTTTCGCCCCCGGATTGCGCATCGGCTATGCGTCGGGTCCCACGGAGCTGATTCACGCCTTCGAGCTGTACAAGCAAGGCACCAACCTGCACACCAGCACCATGGCCCAAGCCCTGCTGGCCGGCTTCCTCGACCTCCATCCGCCGGACCAGCTCCGCGCCCTGATCCGGGCCAACTGCCGCCTCTACCGCGACCATCGCGACGCGATGCTCGACGCCGCCCGCCAGCTCCTTCCTCCGTCCGTACGCTATCACGTGCCCCGAGAAGGCATGTTCGTGTGGTTCGAGCTGCCTCCCGGCTTCGATTCCCAGCGCATGGTGGAAACCGACGGCACCGAGCTCGGCGTGCTCCTGGTGCCCGGCCCCGCGTTCTCCACCACAGGAGGGTTGCGCAACGGCATGCGCGCCAGCTTCAGCCTTGCCGCACCCGACGTCCTCCGCGAAGGCATGCGCCGCTTCGCCGTTATGATCGAGCGCGAAGCGCAGCGCGTTCGATCCGCCACTGCTGGTTAGCAATGCCGGACGCCGTCCCAATGTCAGGGGGTCAAAAAGCCGGTCCCGATCGAAGACCCCGCTGCGCCACAACGCGGCCGCCACGGTGACAGCCACACGCCGCGGACCGCGCCCCGCGCAGCTCGATCAGGTCAGCAAACGCCGTGGCTTCGGGCATGACGTCCATGGCGCGGCGACCAGATCGCGGAAAGAGCTCGCCTGGCGGGACGGCGCCCCTTCTGCTACGCTCCGCTCACCAGGAGGTGCTCATGCTTCGATACATCGCTTGGGGTGGTCTCATTCTGGTGCTCGCAGCCGCGTGCGGGGGGTCGGAGGAATTTCATTCGTCTGGACCGGGGTCCACGCCGGGCCAGGACGCCAGCGCCGACAGCGCGGGGGGGGATGGCGGCTCGTCGGCGACTGGCGGGTCCGCGGGCACGGCAGGGTCGGGCGGAACGACGCAAACAGGCGGGTCCGCGGGCACGGCAGGGTCGGGCGGAACGACGCAAACAGGCGGGTCCGCGGGCACGGCAGGGTCGGGCGGAACGACGCAAACAGGCGGGTCCGCGGGCACGGCAGGGTCGGGCGGAACGA
>Ga0272446_1001745_pt1 | contig 31086 bp, 21 predicted proteins | sample YNPCB0061_FD_194587 | JGI IMG/M metagenome (GOLD analysis project Ga0272446, IMG submission 194587) | Hot spring microbial mat communities from Yellowstone National Park, WY, United States - YNP-CB-006-1 | ecosystem: Environmental > Aquatic > Thermal springs > Hot (42-90C) > Sediment | place...
GGTCGGTGGGAGCCGGTTCCCATCGCCGGAACGATGTCCGAGGTCGTTGCCGAGGCCGTGCGTACCTTTGGGCCATGGCTCACGCCGCGGGAGATTATCGGCGACAATTGCGGGATGGACTACTAGGACGGCTGCCTCGCGACCCAGGAGGCCTGCCCCTGATACCGAGGAGTCCTGCCTCGGGAGCGAGGACTCTTGCCTCCCGAGGCAGCGGTCCTGCTTGGTGACCGAGCATGGATGCCGTCAGGTTGGGCCATAAGCCGTTCAAGGGCTGCTTGGCTGGCCGCGGGAGCAACGCCGACGGGTCTGCGTGGGAGGTGGCGGCCGCCATATTTGGGTGGCGCCCCGCCACTTCGCAGTATTGCCCGGGGAATACCGCAAAGATGGGGGCTCTGCAGGTGAAAACCGGGTGGCGGCCGCCACCGGCAGCGTCCCGCAACTGGCCGTAAGTCCACGCGATGGGGCTGGCACAGGAGGTGCTTGATGGTCGGGCACCGGTGCGAGTGCGCATAGCGCCGGCTTGCTGTTTGACAGGATGGACACGGGACGGTTGGGATTGTCCGGGCGGTCCGGCTTCGGCCGGGTCGCCGTGGGTAAGTGGCGGGTTTTTTTCTGACCTACAAGAGGTGCCACGTTGGCAGGCGTGCGCGCGTCTGGCGGGCTCGGTTGCGTGTAACGGCCGGTCTAGCAGGCGCGACGCGAGAGGCTGGCGGTCGGCGCCGTAGAGGCGACGGCCCCGGCGGGCAGGAGGTGAAGCAGGCCCCCGGCAGGCAGGAGGTGAAGCAGGCCCCCGGCAGGCAGGAGGTGAAGCAGGCCCCCGGCAGGCAGGAGGTGAGGCTGAACCCGGCAGGCAGGAGGTGAAGCAGGCCCCCGGCAGGCAGGAGGTGAAGCAGGCCCCCGGCAGGCAGGAGGTGAGGCTGAACCCGGCAGGCAGACGTGTGCCTTCGGCCCGTTCCCCGGATCTTCTGAAGCAGAGCGCCGGCAGGCAGGAGTTGAGGCTGATCCCGGCAGGCAGACGTGTGCCTGTCGCTCGCCCGGCCACCCCATGCGAAGCTTGAAAACTCACCTCGCCACGGCCCAGCGGTCGCACGGCGCCCGCCGGCATCGGGCGCGCGTGCTTGCTGCCGCCGTCGCGATGTCGTCCACAGCGCCGTGCGCTCGCCACGCCTTGCCAACCTCGATGCGCTTTCGCCCCACCGAAATACCAGGCGCCAAGATGCACCCGGGGCGCGTCAGTACAGCCCGAACTTGCGCCGCGCGATCCAGTGCAAACCGAGCATGAGCGACGCCGCGGCAGTCCATACCCATGGGGGCAGAAGGGGCGATGACCGACGCTCCGAGGCTACTTCCATGGCCTTGGGGAAGGAAAGGGACCGGACGTCGGACACCGGAACCGAGCGCCCGCCCGTGGCTTGGGCGATGTGGTCGAGCCGGTTGGGATCCGGGCGCGAGTCGGCCCACTCGTCGCCGCCCCGCTCGCAGGCGAAGTCCTGGACCGTGGAAGGTCCGTCACCGAACCGAAGCGTTGCAGCATAGCCCCCCGGAGCAAGCACCGGAACGTCGATGTCGATCTGCCTGGCGCTCCCCGGTGACCCGCGCCGGATGATTGGGCTGGCACCGTCCGAACCGAGCATCGCCAGACGCAGCTCCATCTCACCGCTCACGCCGGGCAAGGTCCGAACGACCAGGCGCACAGGAGCACCGGCCCGGCAGCCGCCGGCGACCTCGATGCTCGCTGGTTCGAACCGCGGATCGCGCATCAGCCAACCGAGCAGTCCGTCCCACAATGCGCCAAACGCGCGCCCCGAGGTTTTCAGGGCAGACTCGCTGAACGCCAGCCGATGTGCGTCGTCAATCGTCAGCGCGACAGACCTGCCGTTGCCCGTTTCGCCGACCGCGAGCACGGGCATGGGTCCGCCGCTGCGAGTCCGGCGCGTCGGGTGCTCCCACAGGACAACCGTACCAGGGTGCGGATCGCCCACCACGTTCGTGCCGCTCATCGAAGGCAACTCGGTACCGAGCAAGGCGCGCAGCGGCGCGAGCACGGGTACCTCCCTGCCGGCGGAGGAGTACGCTGGTACAAAGGGCGATGTGTCGATAATGCCGGGCGCATCCGCTTCGGGCAGCGCGACGGGCAGCACGCGCTCGAGAGGGGTTCCGGCATAGCCTCCGGACGCGAAAGCGTCCTGCCCGCCCACCATGATCAGGCCGCCGCCACGTTCTACGTAACGGGCCAGGTTCTCCAGGTAGGAGGACAGCCCGTAGGGCAGAGCGTTGAAGCTCTGCAGCACGACCGCATCGAAGCTCTGCAGATGCTCGCTGAATAGCTCGTCAACCGGGAACTTGATCAGCGCAAGATCGTCGTTCGACGCATTCACGTCGTCGGTGAGGGATCGCAGAATGAAGAACGCGACGACGTCGAGCGAAGCATCGGACTTGAGCCACATGCGAAGGGCGCGGACGTCGTAGGTCGGGCTGCCAGCTACATGCAGCACACGTACGCGATCGCGCGCCACGTCGAAGGTCAGCAGTCTCGTGTCATTGTCCGGGATCTCGTCGCCGGGGGGAGACGCGATCTCGATCTTGACGACACGCCTGCCGGCGCGATCGAGGGTCACGGGCAGCTCGATCATCCCGGTCCCGTCGACGATGGGGGCGACGCCCGACGCGAGGCGCACGGCAGGGCCCGATTCGACCAGCTCGCTGACATGCACCGGGATCGCGTCGCAGGGGAGCCCTACGCACCCCACCTCGATTCGAAGCGCGAACGGTTGATGGGCCACCGCAGCGCCTGCCGCATGCACGGACCGAATGGATGCGTCCGAGGGAGCGCCATGGGCGACCGCGACCGTGTGCACCGGGACCGCTGGCGAGCCGAGCTCGGTGCGCAGCGCCTCGCCGGTGGCCTGTGCAGACGGGCGGTCAAGCCGTCCGTCGGAGATGACCACCACGGCAGCGGGCATCTCCTCCGAGGAAACCGTAAGCGAGTCGAGGGCAGCGACCAGATCGCTGCGCGGTGCGTTCCGCGCGTCGTCGTCCGATGAGGTGTCGAATTCCGACGCTGCGCCCGTACCGAAGCCGCGCACGGTCCAGCGCGCATCGGGTGATGCGTCTCGCAGATCGCGCATGGCCTGACGGGCGACCAGCCAGCGGGGGGCGCCGTCTCCCGGCAGAGCCATGCTCACGGAACGGTCGACAAGGACGGCGATCTTGGGACCGACCTGGGTGACACGCGCGCTGACGCGAACCGGTCGAAGCACCGCGGCAAGCATCAGGGCCGTGGCGATCGCGCCGGAGAGCGCGACGATCGCGCTTTTCCCGCGGCTGCGGCGCAACTCCCAGGCCAGGAGGGCGAGGCTCAGCACGGCGAGCGCGACGGCCGCCACAGCCAGGGGTGTGGACAGGTCCGCGGACCAGGAGAGCGTTTGGCGCATCATCGGGTGTCTCGAGCGCGGCGCCTCATGATGAAGGGCGCATGCACCTGGTCGTCCTTGTAGTTCGCGCACAGCACGTACATCGCCACGTTGACCGCGAGGCGCGTGGCAAGCTCCCGTTGGTTGTCGCCTCCCGGGACCACAGGCAGCGCTGCAAGGCCGCCCGAATCCTGGGCAAGCGCGCCGGCAAGGTCGTGCGACGTCAGGATGACCTGGGTGTTGCCGCCGCGGATGATGGCTTCGAGGTCGGCTGGCCCGGCCACCCGTCCGTAGGCGCGTCTCAACAGATAGAACGACCGGAAGATCACATGTTCGACGCCGATCGACACGGGTGTGCTGTCCGGCAGCACGCGCCGGAGCTCGCGACGAGCGCCCGAGCCGAATTTGCCCGACTGCGGATCGGAGTCGTCGACGAGGAGCACGCCGCCGAGGGTGAAGAAACGCTGGAGGGTGGAGACTTCCCGTGGGGTGAGCGCACCCGGGTCATCGGCCCCGATCCACCACGCGAAAGGCTCGGCGAGAAGCGCGGGGTCATCGGCCCGAACCGGCTCGGGCGCCAGCCGCGCTGGTGCACTGGTGCGCCGGGTCAGCTCCCAGGACCAACGCGCGGGAGCAGAGGCGCGCACGCCGGTCACGCGCCCTTGGCCAACCAGCAGGAATCTGGCGGAGAAGGCGACCGAATCGCCAAGCGCGCGCGCAGGAACGGGCACCAGCACCGCCACCGCGGCGAGCAACAAAACGGCGAACCAGCCGGTCCACCAGGGCGACCGGGCGGTCAGTTGATATCCTCGACGCGCCACGTGCCTGCCTCGCGGCGGAGCCGAACCAGATGTCCGCCGGGCACCCGGACGGTCGCGGTCTCGCCGACCTGGTCGACATCGAGCTCTTCCGGGTTCTCAAGCCCCTCGACCAACGACCGCAAGTCGTTTTCGAGCGAGCCTCTTGTCTGCTGCGTAAGCACGCGCGTCAGGCCAGCGTAGGAACGTCGCGCGAGCACGCGGCGGAGCTGCTCCAGGGCCTGGGCGGGCGTCTTGGCCCCCGCCGGCAACGCATCCGCTGACGCGATCTTGAGCTGCCCATCCTGGAGCTCGAGCACCGAGGTCTCACCGTCGGCATAGCGCACCTCCGCGGTCGCCCTGATCTCGACGTCGCGAGTTTGCAGCGACCGGGCCTGGTCGGCGAGCTCCTTGCGTTGGTCGGCGACCATCCTGCGCACCTCTTCACGGCTCAGCTCACGTCGCCCTCGTTCGTCGAGCATGTCGTACAGCGCGTCAGCGTCGCCGCGAGCCGCGGCGTCGGACCATCGCTGCAGCGTCTGACGCGGGTCCGGGATGGTTTCGCGGACGCATGCCGGCGTCGCGGCGCATAGCGCCGACGCCGAAAGGAGCAAGGGCGGCAGCAGGCGACGGGTACGAAGCCTCATCGGCGGCAACCGTACCACGAAGTAGCGCGGCACGCGCGTGTCGGCTAACCTGAGCGCCGCCATGAGGACTCCGATCCGACGAGCAGGACGACGCGCAGCGCTGTGGGCAGGACTGGTTGTCGCGCTGGCAGCGGCAGGGTGCGGCTCGCGAGAGGCCAAGGCGCCCACACCCAAGCGGCCCATCGACGAAGGACGGGCGGTCAAGCTGATCGCCGCGGCGGTTCGCGACGCCGGGTTCGAACCCGAGCCAGGGCGACCCGTCAAGATGACCAGCGGCAAGACCGTGCATCTGGATGTCACCGTCAAGGACCACAAGTTCGCCTTCGTGTACCTGACATCCGCTGACCTCAAGGACCTGAAGGGCGACGACCTGGCGAAGCGCGAAAGCAGCGATGATCTCGTCGTGAGGACAGGCGACGGGGCGGACGCGGACGTGCACTTCGTGGTGCTGTACGCGAGAGACTACGTGTACGACGACCAAGTGGGCGAAGCGCACGAGGCGACGACGATAACGGCGGAGAACAAGCTGGACCGGGATGCGCGGGATTTCATCATGATCGTCAAGAAGCAAGGATGGGATTGAAGGCGGACCCGCAGGCGCTGGTGGTGACACGCTGGCTGGCCCGCGGCGCATTCGGTGCGCTGGCAGGAATCGCGCTGTCCGCGCTCGGCGAGCCAGCGATCGGGTCGTGGGTGACCGTGGGATCGCTCCTCGTCACCATCGTGTCGCTGCACAAGTTCGGACGTCTGGGCCCCGAGCCGGGAGCTGGCAGAGGGCGAGCAAGGACCGTGCACGATGCGGACGGCGCGGTGCGTGGGAACGAGACGACACACCGGTGACCGTCCGCGTTCGCCGACGTCTCGAGCAACGGTATCAACCCCGCAGCAAGCCCAGAATCTGGATGCCGTACTTCTCCACCATGCGTGGACCCACGCCATGCACCTGGAGCAGCTCGGTTTCGCTGGACGGCATCGACGCGGCAATCGCGTACATCGTCTGGTCGGTGAGGATTCGGAATGCCGGGATGCGCATGGCCCTGGACTTGTCGAGGCGCCAACGGCGAAGGCGGTCCACGACCTGCGGATTCACCACGTCGGGCGTCTTGTCGGCGCGGGCGTGCGATGCGGTCGTTCTGGCCGGCCGCGAAGCTCGGACGCGCGGCGAGGGCGCCGCTGGGGCTGTCTCCCGCTTCGCACGCTCCTTGGGCTTGCGGCGTCGCGCCGGCGCCGGGATCGTCATTGCCTCTCCCAGCACCACGTCGCGCAGATCCGCGGCGCCGTCGTTCGCCGCCATCACCCGTCGATAACGAATGGTCCGGCCGTCTTTCTCGAAGCTGTCTTCACGCGCCCGCAGATGACCGGAGCGCACCAGAGCGTCGATCCACGACTCGAACGTATCGCGGTCCACGCGAGCGTCGGGGTAGAGCATTCTGTACAGGGACCCGCTCGCCATGGGGCCGATCTCAGCGGCGCGATCCACGATGCGCTCGAGCTCGGCGGATTCTCGGCCATCAGGCGCACGAAAACGTGCTGCCGCAGAAGCACGCGGCGCACAGGAGTCGCAGATGCCGCAGGGCCGATCATCGCGCGTGTCGCCGAAGTGCCGGATGAGCCCGACCATCCGGCAATGCACCGTGCGTGCAAACTCCGCCATGGCCTCGATCTGCCAGGCGCGGTGCGCCCGGATTGCCTCGTAGCTGGATTGCCACGTCCCGGCGCCCACGCGGACCACGTCGGCTTCGTCCACCACCAGGCCGCCATGGATCCACAGCTTCGAGATCGCGTTCTCCGCTGTCTCGGGATCCATTGCGCAGGACGCAAGCAGAGCCTCCCGTGGGATGCCGCAGCCAGGGACGTGATCGAGCACGCGCTGAAGCACGTCCGGCGTCGGGTAATCGCGCTCCAGGAATCGTTCGTGGAGCCGTCTGTCCGCAAAGCCATGCAGCAGCACCGCGCGGCATGGCTTGCCGTCGCGCCCGGCCCGGCCAATCTCCTGGTAGTACGCCTCGACCGATCCCGGCAGCGCCATGTGGATCACCGTCCGGATGTCCGGCTTGTCCACCCCCATGCCGAACGCCACGGTCGCCACCACCACCTCGAGCTTGCCCGATAGAAAGGCGTCTTGTACGCGCGATCGATCGGCGGCATCCATGCCTGCATGGTACGCGGCGCATCGGAACCGGCCCCCAAGCTTCTCCGCCACCTGGTCCGCATGCTTGCGCGTCGGCACGTACACGATGGCTGGGGTGCCGTCGGGACGATCGAGCACGGATCGGACCACGGACGCACGTTGCGATGGCGCGCACTCGACTGCTTCGATGGCGAGGTTCTCCCTGCGGAAGCCGCGAATGAAGCGCTGCGCCCGCGGCATGCCGAGCTGTTCGACGATGTCGTCTTGCACCCGCACGGTCGCGGTCGCGGTCAAGGCGATGATCGGCGCTGGACGGAGCATCGGCAGCCGGTCGCCGAGCAGGCGATAGTCGGGCCGGAAGTCGTGTCCCCAGTGAGAGATGCAATGGGCCTCGTCGACGGCGATCAGGTTCGGGGGGCGCCGAGCGAGCAGCTCCGGAAAGCCAGGGACCGCCAGCCGCTCCGGAGCGATGGTCAGGAAGTCGAGCTCGCCGCGGAGCCAGGATCGGCACGCTGCGCGAGCGTCCTCGCGAGAGCGGCCCGAGTGAATCTGGTCCGCCGCGAACCCCATCGCCTTGAGCTTGGCGGTCTGATCCTCCATCAGGGCAATCAGCGGGCTGACCACCAGCGTGCTGCCTCCTCGGGCGATGCCGGGTAGCTGGTAGCAGAGCGACTTGCCGCTGCCTGTGGGCATCACGAGCAGGGCATCGCTGCCAGCCGTCACCGCCGCGCAGACCTCACGCTGGTGCTCCCGAAAGCTTTCGAACCCGAACTTGCTGCGCAGCAGATCGTCGATCGAGGCGCCTTGGCCGTCGGACCTGCGCTCGCGCACCTGCGCCGGATCGATCGTGGCTGGCGGCGAAGCCGGGCGGCGACCGGAGGGCCCCGGGGGCGGGTCGGGCTTGCGTGGCTCTTCCGGCCATCTCGCCTGCACGACCGGACCTTGATACGGACCCGCGGGCGCGTCATGAGCCTGCGACGGCGTCCGCCGCGCACCGAGAATCTGCCGGATGAGATCCTCGATACCGCGCATGAACTCGTGCAGCGAGCCCTCTCCCCGCTCCATGCGCTTGAGTGCAAACTCCCACTCACCCGTCAGCATCGGACTCTTGACGCGCTCGTCCACGGCGTCGATGAGCTCGATGCCCCGGTCCATGGCGTGCAACGCCTTGCCGCGACGCTCCACGTACTTGCGCGCCACCAGGGTCTCGAGAATCGCCGCACGCGTCGCCGGCGTGCCCAACCCCCGATCGCGCATGGCCGCTTCCAGCCCCCTGTCGTCGAGATACTTTCCCGCCGACTCCATCGCAGTCAGCAGCGTGGCGTCGGTGAAGCGCTTCGGAGGACGGGTTTGCTTCCGGAGCACCTGGACGTTATCGACGTGAAAGGGTTGCCCTGCCGCCAGCCCCTCCGGGAGCACCGGCTCCTCGGCCTTGTCCTTGTCCTTGCCTGTCTCGATATCGAGCACCTTCCAGCCGCGTCGCGTCACCACCGTGCCGGTCGACTTGAAACGATCGATGATGTCGCCGTCCGACGCCACGGCGGTGACCACGTTCGACACCCGAGTTTCGTGGTCCTCGTGCCAGGCCATCAGCAGCCGGCGGCAGATCAGGTCGTAGACCTTCTCTTCGTCTGGGGACAGGCTCCCGGTTCGCCCCAGCCCGGTGGGGATGATCGCGTGGTGGTCGGTTATCCTGGAGTCGTCGACGAAGCGGTTGGACAGGGCACGCGTGCCGGAGCCCGGAGCAACCTTGCCCGGGTAGTCGGAAGCGATCGCGGCGACAACCTTGGGAAGCGTGGCAGCCACGTCCGTCGACAAATGGCGGCAATCGGTTCTCGGGTAGCTGATGAGCTTGTGCCGTTCGTAGAGCGCTTGTGCCACCGAGAGCGTCTTGCCAGCATGAAAGCCGTACAGCCGGTTGGCGTGCCGCTGCAGCTCGGTCAGGTCGTAGAGCTGGGGCGGAGGAAAACGCTTGTCGGTCCCTTTCACCGACTCCACCAGGGCCGTGCGGCCTTCGCATCGGGCTCTGATCTGCTCGGCCTGGACACCGTCGGCAGGGAGCCGCTCCGGCGGGTGCTTGTCGTCCGGCGGTTTGGACGGCTCGAACCAGGTTCCCACGTAGCAGTCGCCGTCGCCGTTGGCGAAGGTCGCTTGGACTTCGCAGTATGGTTCGGGGACGAAGTCTCGGATTTCCTTCTCACGATCGACAAGGAGGGCGAGCGTGGGAGTCTGGACGCGGCCGACCGAGTACACGCCGCCATTGCGTTGCAGGGTATACCAGCGGGACAGGTTCATGCCGACGAGCCAGTCGGCGCGTGCGCGTGCCTCGGCGGCTTCGGCGAGCTTGTCGAAGTCGTGGCCGGGGCGTAGCTGCTTGAACCCGTTGCGGATGGCATCCGGCGTGAGCGAGGAGATCCAGAGCCGCTGGACCGGCTTTCGGCAGCCTGCGGCGCGGTAGATGTAGCGGAAGATCAATTCGCCTTCACGGCCCGCGTCGGTGGCGCACACCACGCGCTCGACGGAGGGATCGTTGAGCACGGTCTTGACGAGATGAAAGTGCTGCTTCGTTTCGGCAAGAACCTCGAGGCGCCACGTATCGGGGATGATGGGCAGGTCGGCGAGCCGCCACACCTTCCACGCAGCGTTCATCTCATGGGGTTCTGCGATGCCGACGAGGTGGCCGATGGCCCATGTGACGACGTAGCCGTTGCCCGCGAGCATGCCTTCCCGCGAGCGCGTGGCGCCGAGCGCAGCCGCGATGTCCCGGGCGACGGACGGTTTCTCTGCGAGGACGGCGATGGTCACGGTGGGTGTGGCTCCTGCGTGGGGCAGGTGTAACACGACGCAGCGGCGTGAACCACCAGCCCAACGGTGCATCGGCCGGGGGCGCGCGATCGTTGCGACAAATTCTGCGCAACCGGTGCTGAAGGGACGTGATGGGCACGGCGTGCCGTCTTCGCGTCCATTCGGCGCCTGCGACCGATGTCACCTCGGCGCGCCCGGCGCCCCGGGGGCCCTGCGCAATCGTTTCAGGGCGTCGACGACTCGAACAACAGCATTTGCCAGATGCTGGTCAACCCGGGAACCGGCGCTTCGAACGTGAACGTCCTCTCGTCACCCGGCGCCAGCACGTACGCCGCCAATTCCTGCATGGGCGCCTGCGGGCGGATGAGCACCGGCGTGAGATGGCCATCGACCAACGCCGGCCCATTCCACTGAAACGTGAGGGGACTGGTGGGCGGCACGTTCCCCGCGAACACGACGCGCACGCGGCGCTCCGAGGACGCCTGGGGCCCGAGCCGCAGATGCACCGTCAGGTCGTACACATTGCCGTAGTTGCCCACGCTCTCCGCGGAGGAATCATCGAAGCGTGCGAGGGCGGGGAAGGCTTGATCCTGGGGCATGCCTGAGCCCAGCGCGGTGTTCACCAGGAAGCCGACGTGAGCGTCGGCCTCCGGGACATCGAGCGTCCATTCCCCTCGCCAGCGATCGTGTGCATACACCCCGGCCTCCCTTCCGAACGGCGGCGGCGGAGACCCGGGCGAGGCGATGTTCCCCTGGGCTTCGGTGGTCGATAGTTGGATGACATCATTGGCGTTTGAAGTCGCGGTGGCGGCAACGTAGCAATACACCGGGCCGCTCGCGTCGAGCTCCAGGCGCGCGTCGATCTCCGCGCCTTGGTTGAGACTCTTGACGAAGACCTGAAGGGGCTTGAGGGGCGCAAGCTTTGTGGGCGGCACATGCGTCTGGAAAGATCCCGTGAGCCAGTCTTGCGCAACCTGAAAGTCCGGGCCGTAGCCGAACCCGAGCCCGCCCGTCTCGGTCTGGTTGTAGCCGCTGCCGAACGCGGACACGGTGACTTCGTCGTTGCCCGGATTGGTCACCACGACTTGCACGTAGCGTTGCGCGCCCGACTGATTCAGGTGATGGAGGTAGACGCCGACCCGGCCGGAGAGGGGGAAGGGACCTCCGCCGCGGACAGCGCTCGCCCGCGCGGTCTGATAGAGATATCCCAGGGACGTGAAGGTCTCCGGGTTGTTGCTCGTGACCACGAGCGGGCCGACACCCTCGCCCGGCAGGGGAAGCAGCGTGGACGAGGCCGGCGGCGAGGAACCCAGCAAGCCCGGCGCCCAATCCACGGTCGTCGCCGCACCATCGGCCTCCGCAGCCGTGTCTTCGCTGGCACCATCTTCCGCGTGGTTCGCATCCGGCTCGGCCGAGGCATCTTCAGGCGCGATGGAACCGCCCGACCCGGCTTGCCCAGCGCCGCCGCCCAGTCCCCCACCGCCCACAGGCCCCGTGTCCCCGTCGGCGTCCTCGTATCCGCCGGTCCCTGCCGCGGCGTCGGTGCCGCCCGGCAGAGACTGATTCGACGAAACCGCGGTCTGGCAGGACAGGACCGCCACGGTGGCGAGCAGGAGCATGGATTCCCCTCGGGCCATCGGAAGGGCGCGGTGCAACGGAGATTCCCGGACGACATGCATGGCGCCATGATAGCGCAACCATGCCCGTTCCAGGCATGCTCGGGCAGCTTCGCGGCGACTCGAGGACCGGATGCCGCGAGCCTGCCGCGATGCACCAGGTGTGGGGCAACCCAGAAGCTCGCCGACGGAACCGGCGGACACCACCCGGCGAAGCCATGGCTCGAACGGTGCTACGCTCCGACAGCTCGTGATGCGCTTTCGCTGCTTGTCGGAGGCATCCTGGCCTCGCGTGTCCACAGACCGTGCAGGGTGTCGTTGAACGGCGTGGGAAAGTCGCCCCGGAGGAAGGGTGCCGACCTGGCCGCGGGTGTACCGGGCAGACTCACGGCGAGCTGAACGGCGCGTGCAGGCCGCTAGAACACCACGTCCGCGCTCAGGCTGGGACCGAAGAAGCCTTCGTCGTGCCCATCGGAGTAGAGATGCCAACTCACCAGACCTCCGGTGATTCCGCCATGCGCTCCCTCGTGGTCCGGATGGCCGATCGGCACGCGTACCCCGGCCGCACCGCCGGCGCCCCAAGTGGTTTTCGGCGTATCGACATGGGTGCCGGGAGGATCGCCTGCCACGGTCACGTCGACCTCCTTTGGAGCTACGGGCAAGCTGCCCATGCCATGCAGGGAGAAGAACGGTACGAGGTAGGGATTGTCGTAGCCGAGGACGAGGCCGACATCGGGCGAGACGAAGGCGCCGCCTGCGGAGCCGCCGCCTCCCAGCCCGGCCGTCGCGGCGAGGTGGTGGCCGTACAGCTCGAGCTTGCCGCCAGCTCGAGCTGCGAGGATGAAGGGCGAGGTGCCGGCAGCGGAGTCACCCTGAACACGAGCGACCGTAGCTTCCAGTGACCCTTCTGCGCCGTGGCCGAGCCCGCGTTGCACGCTCGCGGTGCCGGCGATCAGGTCTGGCCCGAAGAGGGCTGACGTCCCACCCCCCGCGACGCGGACCGCGGTCTCGCCTTGCCGGAGAGCGCGTGGCGCTTCGAGCGGAATGGGGTGGGCGGGAGGCGAATACACCTCATGGGCACAGGCGCAAAGCAAGAGCACCGCGGAAGACGCGAGCAACGAGGCGCAAGAACGAAGTGTCGATATCCTCATGACGTGGCTTGTCAGCAAGCATCGTGCCGGTAAGAGCCACGCCGAACGGCGCGCAAGGTCGTGAGACGTGTGGTATCCGCGCAACAGTCGGCCATGCGGAGCTGTTGCCGAAAGGCGACGGACACGGAGCGGGCGAGCGTGGGGCATGGTCTAGCCTTCGACCAGTTCGAGCATCTCGCGGCCTACGTCCGTCGACTCGAGGCGCGGCCGTCATTCACGAAGGTGCTGGCGGAGGCGGCTCCGTACCTGGCGCGGCTGAAGCGGTAGGTCGGGCGGTCCGTTCATTTTCCCGGCGAAGGGGTCTTGCGTTCGCACCCCCAACCAGGGCAGGAAGGGGGCAGAGGAAAAACGCCGATGCACGCCTCCAGCCTCGCCTTCGTCGAGGAATTGTTCGCCGACTACCTCCGTGACCCTTCCACCGTGTCGCCCGAGTGGCGCGCTCACTTCGATGGGCTGCGCAACCACGGCGACTCCACCATCGGGCCTGCCGCGCGGGTTTCGGCCGCGTACGAGCCGCCAACGCCGTCGTCTGTCGCCGCGACGCGCCCCACGGCTTCGTCGTCGGACCCGGGGGTCTTGCAGCTCCGGGTCGAGGAGCTGATGCGCAACTACCGCGTGCGCGGCCACATCGTCGCCCAGCTCGATCCGCTCGGCTCGACCCACCCCACACCGCCCGAGCTCGACCCGAGGCACGTCGGCATTCAGCCCGAGGATCTGGACCGCACGGTCGCCTTTCGAAGCGCATCAGGGGTGATTCAGCAGACGGTGGGGCAGATCCTGCAGCGGCTGCGCAACACCTACTGCCGGTACATCGGCGTGCAGTTCATGCACATCGACGATCTCAACGTGCGCGACTGGCTGCAGAACCGCATGGAGAGCACGGAGAACCGGATCGACCTGCCACGAGAGGCCCAGCTTCGCATCCTGACCCGGCTGACCGACGCCGTCATTTTCGAGGAGTTTTTGCAGAAGAAGTACGTCGGCGCCAAGAGCTTCTCGCTGGAGGGCGCGGAGACGCTGATCCCGTTGCTCGAGATGGCGATCGAGCGCGCGTCGGAGCTCGGGGCCGAAGAGATCGTGATGGGGATGCCGCACCGCGGACGCCTCAACGTGCTTGCGAACATCATCGGCAAGAGCGCTCAGCAGATCTTCCGCGAGTTCGAGGACCTCGATCCGGTGGCCTACATGGGCGGCGGCGACGTCAAGTATCACCTCGGCCACACGAACCGTCATTACCGGACGGCCTCGGGGCGCGAGATTCAGGTGGGCATGGCGTTCAATCCGAGCCACCTGGAGTTCGTGGATCCGCTGGTGCTCGGGCGCGCGCGGGCCAAGCAGGATCGGATCGGCGACCGCGACCATACGCGTCTGATGACCATCCTGATTCACGGCGACGCGGCGTTTGCGGGCGAGGGCGTGGTGCAGGAGACGCTCAACATGAGCGAGCTGTCGCCGTATACGACCGGGGGCACGCTGCACATCGTGGTGAACAACCAGATAGGTTTCACGACGCCGCCCGAGCAGGGCAGGTCCACGTTCTATGCGACGGACGTGGCGAAGATGCTGCAGATTCCCATCTTCCACGTCAACGGCGAGCATCCCGAGGCGGTGGCCCAGGTCGTCCATCTTGCCCTGGATTTCCGCGCGAAGTTCAAGCGCGACGTGGTCATCGACATGTACTGCTACCGCCGCCGCGGCCACAACGAAGGCGACGAGCCGTCGTTCACCCAGCCGCTGCTGTACAAGAAGATCGCGCAGCAAAGGCCGGTTCGCGACGGCTACCTCGAGCATCTCTTGTCGTTGGGCGGCATCACCCGGGAGGAGGCTGACCGGATCGCGGAGCAGCGTCGGGCTCGCCTCGAGGCCGCCTTGTCCGAAGCGCGCAGCGACGACTACTACCGGCCCAGCGATGTGCTGACCGGAGTGTGGGAAGGTCTGTACGGCGGGCCCGAGCAGGCGGTCGACGACATTTCCACCGGGCTCGATGCAGAGCGCGCGACACGCCTGCTCACGCGGCTCACGGAGCTTCCCTCGGACTTCCATCTCCACCCCAAGCTCGATCGCTGGATGGCTGCCCGGCGCGACATGGCCGCTGGCAAGCGGCCGCTCGACTGGGCCGCCGCGGAAGCCGTCGCGTTCGCAAGCCTGGTGACTGAGGGGTTCAAGGTGCGCCTCACCGGTCAGGACACGGAGCGGGGGACGTTCTCCCACCGGCACGCGGTGCTGCACGATGCGCAGGATGGCCGGCGGTACTGCCCGTTGGAGCATGTTGCGGACGGGCAGGCGCCGGTGCTGGTGGCCAACAGCCCGCTTTCGGAAGCGGCGGTACTGGGGTTCGAGTTCGGCTACAGCCTTGGATGTCCCGACGCATTCATCGGGTGGGAAGCACAATTCGGCGACTTCGCGAACGCCGCGCAGGTGGTGTTCGACCAGTTCATCACGAGCGCGGAAGACAAGTGGCACCAGTTCAGCGGTCTCGTGGTGCTGCTACCGCATGGGTTCGAGGGGCAGGGGCCCGAGCACTCGAGCGCACGCCTCGAACGGTTCCTGCTCCTGGCCGCCGAGGACAACATCCAGATCGTGCAGCCCACCACGCCGGCGCAGTACTTCCATGTGATTCGCCGTCAGGTGCTGCGTCCCTGGCGCAAGCCGCTCATCGTGCTCACACCCAAGAGCCTGCTGCGCCATCCGGATTGCGTTTCCCTTCTGGCGGACTTGACCACGGGGCGGTTCCAGCGCGTGATGGCAGACCCCTCCGTTGCTCCCGGGGCGAAGATCGACCGTGTGCTGCTGTGTTCAGGAAAGGTGTACTACGACCTTGTGAAACGTCGCGAGACGCTGGGGCGCAGGGATGTGGCGATCGTGCGGATCGAGCAGCTCTACCCGTTTCCGCTGGAGCCGCTTCGGGCGGCCTTGGTGCCGTATCCGGACGGCACGCCCGCGGTGTGGGTGCAAGACGAGCCGAGCAACATGGGGGCATGGCCGTATCTTCGCGCCAGGATGGGGAGCCACATGTTCGGCAGGCTTCCGCTGAGTTTGGCGAGCCGGGCCGAATCCGCGAGCCCTGCCACGGGCTCGAACAACGCCCACAAGCTGGAGCAGGAGCAGCTCATCACGCAAGCGTTCGGCGGGCTGTGATAGAACCTGCCCAACACGTCGAGGTGTCGAATGGCGATCGAGCTCAGGATTCCGTCGGTTGGAGAGTCGGTGACCGAGGCCTTCATCGGCCGATGGCTCAAGAAGCCCGGGGATCAGGTGCGCAAGGACGAGCCTGTCGCCGAGTTGGAGACGGACAAGGCCAACTTCGAACTGCTCGCGCCGGCCGCGGGCACGCTGACCCGGCTGCTCAAGAAGGAGGGCGAGTCCGCCGCAATCGGCGAGGTGGTCGCGTACGTCGAGGAGGGCGAGGGAGCGGCCGTGTCGTCGCCGGCTCCGTCGCCAGCCGAGCCTGCCCCTGCAGCCGTGCCTCGGCCTCCGTCGGTGCCCGACCCGCCCGTGGTCACTCCGCCGCCTGTTTCGACGACCACCCCCAGCCCGCCGCCGACCTATGACGTCAATCCCGTGCATGTCGCGCCCCTGCCCGTGTCGGAGCCGTCGGCGCCGCCGGGAGGCGTCGACCTCAAGCCCCGGGTGATGCCCGCTGCCCGCCGCGTCCTCGAGGAGTACGGCTTGTCAGCGGGCGAGGTGCGGGCCACCGGCCCGGGCGGCAGGCTGCTGAAGGAAGACGTGCTGCGTCACATTGAGCAGTCGCGTGCGAGAGCACAAGGGACCGGCGCAGCCGCGGCGGCGGTGTCCGGGCAAGGCGACGGCGACGATGTGGAGGTGGTGCGGATGACTCCGATGCGTCGCACCATTGCGCGACGCCTCGTGGAGGCGCAGCAAACGGCGGCCATCCTCACCACGTTCAACGAAGTCGACATGCACGCGGTCTACGACTTGCGCGCGCGCTATCGCGATGCATTCGAGAAGAAGCACGGCGTGCGGCTGGGCTTCATGTCGTTCTTCGTGAAGGCCGCGGTCGACGCGCTCAAGCAGTTTCCGTCCGTCAACGCGGAGATTCGCGGCGACGACATCGTGTACCACAAGCGCTATCACGTGGGCGTGGCGGTCAGCACGGACCGTGGCCTCGTGGTTCCTGTGGTGCGTGACGCGGACCGGTTGAGCTTCGCCGACTTGGAAAAGACCATCGCGGAGCTCGCGAAGCGTGCGCGCGACAAGAAGCTGGGGCTCGACGACCTGCTGGGAGGCACGTTCACGGTCACCAACGGCGGCTTGTTCGGATCGTTGATGTCCACCCCGATCCTCAATCCTCCCCAGACGGGTGTGCTCGGCATGCACGGCGTGCAGGATCGCCCCGTGGTCCGCGATGGCCAGATTGTCATCCGGCCGATGATGTACATCGCATTGAGCTACGACCATCGGCTCATCGACGGGCGCGAGGCAGTCACGTTCCTGCGGCGCGTCAAGGAAGCGGTCGAGGATCCCACGCGATTGCTCATCGATGTCTGATACGCACGAGGTGAACCGATGACTCAGCACGACCTGGTGGTGATTGGCGCAGGTCCGGGCGGCTATGTCGCCGCCATTCGCGCCGCGCAGCTCGGCTTGAACGTCGCTTGTGTCGACGACAACGAGATGCTGGGCGGCACATGCCTTCGCGTGGGTTGTATTCCGAGCAAGGCGATGCTCGAGTCGAGCGAGCTGTTCTACGAGTCGTCGCGATCGTTCGCGGACCACGGGATCGGGCTTCAAGGGGTGACGCTCGACCTGGACAAGATGCATCAGCGCAAGAACCAGGTGGTCAAGGCGTTGACGTCGGGGATCGGCTCGTTGTTCAAGAAGAACAAGATCACACGCTACAAGGGCTTGGGCCGGATCGAGGGCCCCGGGCGGGTGGCGGTGCGAGGCGATGATGGTACGGTCGAGCTGACGGCCAAGCACATCCTGATCGCCACGGGGAGCGTGGCCGCGTCGTTGCCGGGGATCGAGATCGACGGCGACAGGGTCGGAACGAGCACGGACGCACTGGCGTACAAGGAGGTGCCCAAGCATCTGGTGGTGATTGGGGCAGGCTACATCGGCATGGAACTCGGGTCGGTGTGGCTGCGTCTCGGAGCGAAGGTGACCGTGCTCGAGTATCTCGACAGAATCCTGCCCGGCATGGACCGGGAGACGGCCGACGAAGCCCTCAAGCTCTTCAGGAAGCAGGGGTTCGAGATCCACCTCGGAGCACGCGTGACGAGCGCGAAAGCTCACGGGGACCAATGTGTCGTCGAGCGCGACGGCGGCGATTCCATCACGTGCGACCGGGTGCTCGTCAGCGTGGGGCGCAGGCCTGCCACGTCGGATTTGGGGTTGGAAACCGTGGGCGTGGCGACGGACAAGCGCGGCTTCATCCAGGTCGACGGCAGGTTTGCGACGTCCGCTGCGGGGGTATACGCGATCGGGGATGTGATTGGCGGGATGATGTTGGCGCACAAGGCCCAAGAGGAAGGGACCGCCTGCGTGGAGGGGATCGTGACCGGGCACGGGCACGTGAATTACGATGCGATCCCGGGCGTGGTGTACACGAGTCCGGAGATCGCGACCGTGGGCAAGAGCGAAGAGGCGTTGAAGGAAGCGGGCGTGGAGTACCGCAAGGGGGTATTCCCGTTCCGTGGCAACGGGCGTGCGAGGGCGCTCGGGCAGGTGGAGGGCAAGGTGAAGGTGCTGGCCGACGCGAAGACGGACCGGGTTCTGGGCGTGCACATCCTGGGGCCGAGGGCCGGCGACCTGATCGCCGAAGCGGCGGTGGCGATGGACTACGGCGCAAGCAGCGAAGACATCGCCAGGGCCTGCCATGCGCACCCCACGCTTGCCGAGGCCCTGAAAGAGGCCGCGCTGGCGGTCGACGGGCGCGCGATCCACATCTGAGAGAGCGCACCGGACCGAATGCTCGCTTCGGCCTGTATGTACCGACAACATGGTGTATGAGGCGACGGTTTGCGTCGCGGCTTGACGCCGGCGCGCGTCGAACCCCATGGTCGGGCGCGGTGCAGCGCACCCGCAGCGAGGTGATCATGACCCTGCAAGAGCGATTCAAGGAAGCCCAGGAGCGCGTCAAGACGCTCACCACCAGGCCATCGAACGATACGCTTCTCGAGCTGTACGGCTTGTTCAAGCAAGGCACGGAGGGAGACGTGTCGGGCAAGCGGCCCGGCATGCTGGACCTCAAGGGGCGCGCGAAGTACGACGCATGGACGGCGCGCAAAGGTATGACGCGCGAGCAGGCCATGGAGCAGTACATCGCGCTCGTGGACCGCCTCCTGGCGAAGTAGGGGACGGCCATGAACGACTACGCTGGACTGCAAGTCGTCGTCACCGGTGGAACCGGTGCGCTCGGCTCCGCTGTCGTCGGGGAGTTCGTGGCCCGCGGCGCTACCTGCCACGTTCCCGTCTTCCACACGCAGGAGCTCGACAACTTCCCCCATCGCCAGCACGCGCGGGTCGTGCTCTACCCCGGGGTCGACCTGGAAGACGAGCGCGCCGTCATGTCGTTCTACGAGAAGGCAGGCGCCCTGTGGGCCTCCATCCATGTCGCCGGAGGCTTCGCCATGTCGCCCCTGCTGGACACGTCGCTCGAGCAGTTCCGCCGCATGATGGACCTGAACGCCACGAGCTGCTTCCTCTGCTGTCGCGAAGCGGTGCGCCGCATGCGATCCAGACCGCCGTCCGAAGGACGGATCGTGAACGTTGCCGCCCGGCCGGTGCTCGTGCCGTCGCCGGGCATGGTCGCCTACGCGGCGGCCAAGAGCGCGGTGGCCGCCATGACGCTCGCCCTCGCCGAAGAGCTGGCCGAGCAAGGCATCTGGGTCAACGCCGTGGTGCCGTCGATCATCGACACCCCCATGAATCGAGCGGCCATGCCGGGCGTGGACTTCGACGCCTGGCCGAAGACGCAGGAGGTCGCCGCGACCATCGCGTTCCTCGCATCTCCCATGAATCGGGCCACCCGCGGCGCGCTCGTTCCCGTCTACGGACGAAGCTGATCTGCCGCGCTGCGGCTACGAGCGGCAAACGTAGTATCCGTCCGGAAGGATCGACGACGGCTGGCACCACTGGTTGCCGGTGCAGCTTATGGTGTTGTCGTATGGGTCGCAGAAGAGGACGTTGTCGCTGCCGTCGCAGCTCGGCTGGCATCGGACACTGTCGTAGCGCCAGGTGCCGTTGATCTTGACGACGCGACCGCAGCAGACCGTGTTGGGTGGGCAGTCCGCCGGGGCATGGCACGCGATGTCCGTTTCGCAAAACGGTGCCTGCGAGGCGGCCAGGCAGGCGCCGCTCTCGATGTCCTGGAAGGTCAGGCAACAAACCTGCCCCGGCACCTGACATGCGTCATCGTCCGATGGATCGTCGGTGGGGCATGGCACTTCCCCCAGCGGAGGAGGACCGCCGCCATTGCCTCCGGTTTGCGGTGTCCCACCCGTGCCGCCATAGCCACCTGTCTGCGGAGTACCGCCATAGCCACCTGTCTGGGGCGTACCGCCATAGCCACCTGTCTGGGGCGTACCGCCATAGCCGCCTGTCTGGGGCGTGCCGCCATAGCCGCCGGTCGGCGGTGTGCCGCCCGACCCTCCGACGCCCGCGCCACCGCTGCCGCCTGTCTCGCCCGTGCCTGCCGTCCCGCCGGCGGAGGCGTCCTGCTCGCCACCACCGCCGCCGGTAGCGGCACCAGCTTGCCCCTGGTTGAACAGGTCTTCCGCCGTTGAGCTGTTGCCGCACCCAGCCCAGGCGGCCAGGGGAATTGCGATCCATACCGACAAAAGAGCTGCGGATGAAGTTCGCATGCAGGTTCTCCGTCGAGCGCGCTGAAGGCTAACGCACTAGCGTAGACCGCCGAGCCGGTCGCGGCAAGCGGGATGGGCGGGACGACGTGCATTGCGCCGGCCCGGGCTGGGCCTTGCTCCCGCGCGTTGCCTTTGCCGACACGAGTTCGAAGCGAGGGGGCCGCTCGTTCGGGCTACGGTGAGCTGTTCGGGGAGCGTGGGGCCGGAGGTTCTGCACCATCCAGATCAACATCCGAACGATTGCGAACGACTGCTAACGTCTGCTCGGCGAGACAGGCGCAGCCTGGCGGGAGCTGCTCCGCCAGCGTATCGGCGGTGGTTGGAAAGCGCAGGGCTGGGCGTACCGCACAGGCGCGTAGGCACGAGGCGGGCGCGTGATGCCTGGTATCGAGAAAGAAAGAGCGCGGCGTTACTCGCCCGTGAGGCTGCCCGTGTCGCCGCGTCCTTCGATCACGTCAACCACCCGCTGTGCGAACAGAGGCGCCACGGCCTGGGCGAACGTGTCGTTCGGGTGCGAGTCGTCGCTGGCGTCCGCGGGGGTCAGGAAGTTGCCCCCCTCGGTCTCGAGCTCGAAGAAGTCCCACACGAAGATGTTGTCGCCGGGCTCGTCCCAGGTCGTCTTGACCCAGTTGAAGAACTGGCGAGCCCGCTGTCCCTGCTCGGGTGTCGATTCGGCTTCGCGCAGCGCCGCGCCCGTCCAAACGATGAACCGGTTGTTCGGAAATCCGTGGAGCGTGGCCTTCAGAGCGTCGTACTGGAGCTTGTAGTTTTCGATGCTCTTCGTGTCCGACGTGATGTCCGGCGAACCCGTGTCCGCCTCGATTTCGCTCACTGGGAAGCAGTGCTTGAACACGATGACGTCGTACGACGCCGCCATGCTTTCCAACGTGGGAACGCCTTCCTCCGATGCCTTGCCGTCGGTCCAGAGGTGCCAGTAGTCGTACGGATAGTTTTGCCATGGATACGGATCGTCGGGGTAGGCGACCTCGGTTATCTCGTAGGCCGTCGCGTGCGTGCTGTTGTAGCTCGACATCCAAGCTGCGACGCCCCCACCCCAGATTACCCCGCCGGTGCTGTGGTGCAGGAACCGAACCTTGGCGTTCGTGCCCATCGGAGTGCCGGCGCTCCCTCCGGTTCCGCCACCCGTTCCGCCCGTCGCGCCTCCCGTTCCGCCCGTTTCTCCTCCTGTCCCGCCGGTGTTTGCGCTACCCGTGCCTCCGGTGCCCCCCGACGAACCGCCGGCGCCCCCTGCGCTCATGCCCCCGCCCGCGCCGCCCGAGTCGCCATCGGACGCGCAGGCCGCCAACGCCAAGATCGCTACCGCCCCCATCGACAACGCAATAAGCCTCATGTTGCACCTCACCCCGAAGCTGTGGTTCCATCGATGATCGCTAGCCTACGCGCCTTGCCACCCGATGCAACCGTCGATTGGGTCAATCCGTCGAGGATCGCCGGCGCGCTTGCCGTCTGCGCCACGCTCGTGTAGCTACATCGAATGGCCGATATGCGCTGGCTCCGCCTCGTCGACGTCGTTCGGCGCCAGATGTCGGCTGTCGACGCGCGCGTCGAGGTCGGCGGCCAACCACCGGGCGATCCGCGCGCTGTGTTCTGCCCTTTGTCCGACCACGTGCGAGTCGTCGCAATCCTCGCTGATCCACCTGCCGATCGAGATGAGGCGGTGGCCCGGCTCCGATCCATCGTCGAGAGCTTCCACGGCATCGCGTCGTCGATCGTGCAGCGAGTGTCCATCCCACCCGCACCATCGGCGTCATCGTTGCTCGACGAGGAGCTACAAGCTCTGTGTGCAAGGACCGGCGCCGTGGTTGCCTTGATCTACGATGCGTCGTCGCCGGTGATCTGGGCCAGCTCGGAAGCGCTGCCGGACGGCTTCGAAGACGTGCAAGGCGCGGTGAGATTCACCACGTTGGCCGGTCAGGCAGCCATGGCGGGCGTCGACTTGCCGTCGTTGCTCGACACCACGGGGACAGCGGCCAACGATGCCGCGCTTCCGGCCAGCGTGCCGGATGTGCTGGCCCATGCGGTGCGCGCCACACGGGCGCAGTGCCCAGACGTGACCCGCGAACGGTGGCGTCGATACGCCCTGGCGGCGCGTGCGATCAGCGAGGCGCGTCACGTCAAGTTCGACGCTGTCGCTGCGGGAGAGGCGCCCGCCGACATGGTGCAGCAGGAGCAGTTCGGCTGGCTGACACGCCCGTTCGCTGCCATCTACCGCCTGCTGCTGGTCTTCGACAAGCCGTGCAGCGAGCTGGCTACCCGCGGGGCCGTCGTGCGCGCGCTTCCGTGGATCGAGCGGCTTGTGCTGTCCTTGCCGCCTACCGACCCGGGCACGGCGGCAGGGCAGGTCGTCCGCATGCGTCGGCCGAAGAAGTGATGTCCGCCTCTCACGGCGCGGACCGTAGGATCTCGGCCGCTGCAAACAGGCCGGCGGTTCCGAGCGCGGCCAGACCCACGGAGGTTGCGCGCGACCGCAGGTCGTCGTTGCCCCAGTAGTCCCACGCGAGCTTGATGCCGTGCAGGCCGAGCCCCATCGGAACCAGCATCATCGAGACCAGCACGCCAGGGGCCAGCCCATCCGCGAAGACCTTCTGGTTCGCCAGCAGCATCCACGCCGCACGCAGCGCCGTCGGCAGCGCCATTCCGTACAGACCGACGATCGTGACGATGATGCTCCAGGGACGCGGAGGGCTGCCCAGCATCCGCGCGGCTAGCGAGGCTCCGCCCGCCATCAGCAACAACGAGATCATCAGGTCGAGCACCGCCGAGGTGCCATGCAGCACCGGCCTCGTCCATGTCGCGATCGGCCATCCATCGGTGCGGTGCAACAAGGTCATCAGCAGCGCAAAGGTCACGAGCATCGTGACCGTGATGGCGGCGATCGCCCAGAAGCGGGACGGATCGAGGGTGTCGGTGTCTTCCTGCTGCGCTTCGGGCGCGGGCGCCTTGGGACGAAGGGTCGCCAGCGCGATGCCCGAGTCCGCCGTCAAGGACGGGTCGTCGACCACAGCAGCGATTGGCACGAACTCGGCAGTCACACCGCGGCGCGACGAGATAGGCTTGTCGATGTCCGATCCGAAACGATCCAGAGCGATCGGGCTCGACGTGTCCGGGCCGGTGCGTGCGCTTGCTGCCGCCGGGGACACGGCCGGTGGGGCCGGATGGACACGCTGCGCCTGCAGGCTCGGAACCCGGGGCGGCAACGGGGGCTTGTGCGTGACATCGACAGCGTCGGGAGCGACCTGGAACAGGGGCGCCTGCGGCGGCAGCGACCGCTTCTGCGTCGGCTCGACGTCCGCGCCCGCCTGGATCAACCTCAGATCCCGCGCAAGCTCCGTGGCCGTCGGATACCGCTCGTTCTTGTCGCGGCGCAAGCATCGAGCCACCACGCGGGCAAGGTCGCGCGGCACCTTGGGCGCCACCTCGTCGAGCCTCGGCGGCACGGCCCACGCGATCTGCGCAAAGAGCATCGCCGCCGAGTCGGCGTCGAACGGCAGCCGGCCCGACAGTGCCTCGAACAGGATCACCCCCAAAGCCCACACGTCGCTCCGGGCATCCACCGATTGCGTTCCACCGAGCTGCTCGGGTGACATGAACGCCGGCGTCCCGAGCGTCGTGCCGGTGGTCGTCATGCGAATCTCGCCCGGCGATGGGCGTATGTACGAGATGCCGAAGTCCAGCAGCTTGGGCACCGTCTCGCCATTGACGTTCGCGAGAAACACGTTCTCCGGCTTGAGGTCGCGGTGTACCACGCCGCGCGAGTGTGCATAGCCCACCGCCTCCACGATCGGAATCATGGTCGCCAGCACCCAATCGACCGGCAATCCTCCCTTGTGCGCCTTGACGATGCGGCCCAGATCCTGCCCTTCGAGAAACTCCTGAACGATGAACGGCGCACCAAGCTCGTCCTGGTCGATGTCGAGCACGTCGACCACGTTCGGGTGACGCACGATGTTCGCTGCGCGGGCTTCGCGCAGGAACCTCCCCACGATCTTCGGATCCGACACGTGCTCCGGACGCATCAGCTTGATCGCGACAGTCCGCCCGACAAGGGTGTTCTGCGCACGATAGACCACGCCCACGCCGCCGCTGCCAAGCAAGGCCTCGAGCTGGTACTTGCCAGCCAGTACATCACCTACTCGCGACTGCTCGTCGGCCATTCGATGCATCATACGGTACCACCGTCCCGGCGTTCAACGAAGTCACCTGGGAGCGAGCGTGGCTTCGACCATCGACCGCGGCGACATCGGGCCGCCCATCCCTGCCCGGTCCTCTCGCGCGCCCGTCGCCTCACTGCCACGATCGATCCGCGCCCGCTGCTGCTACACTGTCGCCTGGAACCATGTCGAGACGTCTCTCATGCCCGATCGGTGCGTGCGCTTTTCTGATCCTGGCCGGAGCTGCCTGCTCCTCTGCTTCTGGATCCGGTGGCGGCTACACACCCGCCGTCGACCACGATGCGGGCGATGCATCCGTCGATGTCCTGAACACAGAGACCAGCACAGAGGCCGACGTCGGCTTGATCCAGCCTGACGCGAGCTATCCGGACGGGCACTTGGTGCAGGAGCCGCCTTGCGCCAACGCCGACCTCAACGGTGATCTGGACCACGATGGTTGGTCGGTCGCCGAAGGAGATTGCAACGACTGCACGCCTCTGATGAACCCGGGCGCCTTCGACTACGTCGACGGAGTCGACGAGGATTGCGACGGCATCAAGGACAACGAGCCGCTGGATTGCGATCAGGGGCTCGCGGTGGACGCCACCGATCCGATGGACGCCGCGAAGGCGCTGGGGTTGTGCCGGATTGCCCCGGAAAACGCCGTCGGAAAGGATCGCACGTGGGGCGTGCTGTCGGCCCGCTATCTCTTCCCCGACGGCTCCGCGACGTCCGGCACACCCAAGAACTTCGGCGTGAACTGCACCGGTACCGGAGGCCAGGGAGCGCCTCCCAACCCGCTCTCCCACGGCATCGTGCCCTCGTTCGGTCAGGCGGTCGTGCCCCGGCAGGGCGGCGGGATCCTGCTGCTGTCGTCGGGGGTCGCGCGATCCGGTTTCAACGGCGACTCGCCGGGCGGAGCCCATATGTGCACCAAGAGCGGCATGCCCTCCGGCTATCCCATCGCCTCCTCTGCGGCGTGCCCCAACCAGGACATCGACGACCAGCCCATCGCCTACGACGGAATCGCCCTGGAGCTCCGCATTCGCGCGCCGTCCAACGCGAAGTCGTTCGTCTTCGACTTTGACTTCTACACCTACGAGTACCCGGACTTCGTGTGCTCGCGATACAACGACTTCTTCGTCGCGCTCATGTCGCCTGCCCCGGCTGGAGCGGGCGTCGGTGGAAACGTGTGCTTCGATGCCCAGGGCAACCCGGTTTCCGTCAACAACGGCTTTCTGGAAGCCTGCATCCCGGGCACCCACGGTGGCAAGTCGTTCACCTGTCCGTTGGGGATCTCCGAACTGGAGAAGACCGGCTTCGACGGACGAGGCGCCACCGGCTGGCTTCAGACCAGCGGGCCCATCGCCGCGGGAGCCGAGTTCACCGTGCGATTCGCGATCTGGGACATGGGTGACGACGCCTACGACTCCACCGTGCTGCTCGACGACTTCCACTGGGAGCTCGACGAGCTGCCACCATCCACGGTGCGTCCGCCGAAGTAGAGCCCGGCCCTGCCAGCATGCGGCGTGCGTGCTGACCCTACGGTACGGTGGAGATCCGTCCCTGTCCGGGATCCACCGTGGCGTAGCCGCCGCTGGACGATTCCGCCAAGCTCGAGCACGAGACGATTGGCACGTAGCGCGATCCACGCGAGCGTGCCGGTGAGGAGCTTCGCCGCGACGAGCGGGTAAGAATGTCCACGGCGCCATGCCCGCGAGCTGTCCGGTCAGGGCCAGCATGCCGAACCCGATCGCGAGCGCGTACCCCGAACGCACTCCCATGTACAGCTTCGGACGATGGGACTCATGCGCGCGCGTGTCAAGCCTCGCTGATCAGGGCGTAGACCTGGTCGAGCAGGTCGGTGCGCGCGAAGGGCTTCACGAGGTATCCCTGCGCTGCGAGCCCTTCTTACGTGTAGCGCTCCGCGTGCTCCACATCCTTGTAGACGACGCTCATCAGCATCCCATCCACCGTTGTCCTGTAGCCGTGGGCCGTGAGGAAGTCGTACAGCACGAGCACGTTGATTGGGTCGTCTTCGACGATGAGAATGGTCTTCACGCTCCACCCGGCGCCCTGACTGGCGATCGTCCGCAGCCAATCGCCATCGTAGCACCCCGCCGGGCCAAGCTCACGTTTCGGGCGCCCCGCGGGATCTCACCTCTTCCGGTAAGATCATCGGACGCGTCAACGACAACCGCTCGCTCGCGAGATCCACGATCTTCCTGCACTCTTCGAGCCGCGATAGGTAAGCGTCGCGGTGCGCCTTGTTGCTCATCCTCCGGCACCGGCCCATCACGCAGTCGTAGGCGTCGCGGATCGCCAGGTCCGCGTCGTCTTCGCGCCCGAGCTCGATCAGCAGCTCGACCTGCATGAGCCGCAGCCGCTCCTCGCCCTCCTCCATCGTCCCCAGGATGCCCAGGCTATTGATGGTTTCCTCGCACCGGGCCAGCGCCTCCTGAACGTTGCCCTGCACCCGCTCCACCCAGGCGCTCGCAAGGGTAGCCTCCGCCTCGGCGAACGGATGCATGGGCGCATCGGCCCTCGCCAGCTCCACCAGCAGCACCGCGCGGCCGAGGTCTTCCGGCGTGCGCCGCATCGCCAGGTAGATGGCCTCGTACACACGGCTGAGCAGCGCCAGACGGTGATGCCGCGTTTCCTCCGCGATCTCCGCGGCCTGACACTCGAGGTCGATGGCCCGGTCCAGGTCGCCGCGACGCGCGCTGATCCGCCCGAGGTTGTGCAGGGCGAAGCCCTCACCTGCGCGCATCCTGAGAATGCGGGCATCCGCCAGCGCATGCTGGAGCTCCGCCTCCCCCTCTTCCAAGAAGCCCACACGCGCCAGCGCAAAGCCCAGGTTCACGCGCGCCCGCGTCGCCAGGAACGTCTCTCCGATCTCGTCTGCCTTGCTCGTCGTCTCGCGCGCCGCCTCGACCGCCGCCGAGAAGTCCCCCAGGAAGCCCACCGCCATGCTCCGGGCGTCCAGCGCCCGCACCATCGCGTTGATCCCGGCGTCTCCCGCGGCTTGCGCTGCATGCACCGCCTGCGACGCGACCTCGAAGCCTTCCCGCGCGCGACCCAGATCCACGAGCGTGCGCGCCCATTCCGCCAGGATCCGCGACCGCGTCGCCGGCGAAAGCAACGACGCCTGGGGTTGCTGCAGCGTGCTCGCGAGCAACAGGTCTGCCTCGCTCGAACGCCCTTCTTCCCGCTGTGCCGCCGCTTCGAGCCGGCGTGCCTCGCCCCACAGATCGCTGCCGGGCTGGCCGAGCGACCCCGCTGCCTTGGCCGCCGCCCTCTGCTCTTCGTATCGGCCCATCCACGACAGGATCTGTGCCTGCTGCAACAGACACCGGGCTCTCGACGTCGCATCGTCCGCCCCCGCCGCCCCGCGCATCGCGAAGTCCAGCGCTGTCGCAAGCTGCCCACGCGCGTACGCTCTCGCCGCGGCCTTCGCGTACAGCGCCACCGCCTCCCCCCGATCCTGCCCCGCCTCCGCGTGCATTGCCACCGCGCCCAGATCAGGCTGCTCCGCGGTCAGCAGCCACTGCGCCGCCTTGCGGTGCAGCGCCGCCCGCTCGTCGTCCAGCAGCGACGCATACGCCGTCTCCCGCACCAACCCATGGCAGAACGCCCACTCGTGCTGCCCCTCGATGCTCGACGTCTCGCGGCGCACCACGACTTCGGCCTGCTCCAGCGCCTCGAGATCCGACGCGCAGCCCCGCCCCAGCAGCACGCTCACGCCTTCGCTCCAAAACACTTCGCCGAACACCGACGCCGCTCGCACCACCTTGCGCTGTTCTTCCGGCGCAGCGTCCAGACGGCTCTGCAGCACCGCCTGCACGGAGACCGGCAGCTCCACGCGCTGCGGATCGAACACCCGGATCAGCTCCTCGAGGAACAAGGGGTTGCCCTGCGATCGGTCCACGAGCTGCCGACGCTGATTCGGCGTCGCGTCTGGCAGCGCGATATCGACGATCTGCTCGCAGGCCGCACGAGGCAGCGGTCCCAGCCGCAGCCTGGTCACCCGCTTGTCCTGAAAAACCTGCGGAAACCGCACCTCGCAGCTCGGACGTGAAAATGCGTACACCGCCAGGCGCATGTCCTTGCACTGCAGCAGCCACTCCGTGAGCGCGACCGACAGGTCGTCCAGGTGTTCGAAGTCCTCGAGCACGAGGATCTGCGGCACCGACTCGGCGTCATGGCGCACCAGGCACTCGACCGCGTAGAACATCCTGGCCGCCATGAGCTGGGGCGCGTCACGGGCGGACCGCAGGATGTAGCTGTCTTCGGAGGAAGAGACCCCGACGAACTCACCGAGGAAGTCCACGGAAGCCTCGGGGAACCCCTCGGTCTGCGCCACGTAGCGGACCAGCTTGATCGCCTGCGCGGCCTGCGCCTCGCCGTCGCGAATCCCCATGCGCACCCGCAAGGCCCGCCCAATGTCGGAGACACCGCCCCGCGACAGCATCGGATCGCCCCGCGCGAGCAATACCTCCACCGCGGGTAGATCCGTCAGGAGCCGCCTCAGGAACTCCTTGCGCAGCCGGCTCTTGCCCAGCCCCCCCTGCCCCACCACCAGACATATACGAGGAAGCCCGTCCGACATCACCTCGTCGAACAGACCGAGCATCATCTCCAGCTCCCGCGTCCGCCCGATCATCGGAACGTCCTTGCCTCGCAACGGACGGACCTCCGCGTCGCTCACCTGCTCCTTGATCAACGCCGCCCCGGTCTCGTCTTCGCGTGTCACGAAGCGTCCGTCGAGCAGCGCCTGGGCGCCTCGGTCGACCCGGATCCCCGCGCCTTCGATGCGCTCGAGATGGGCGGCGGCCAGGTCCAACGCCTCCCCGGCCAAGCCCCTCGGACCCGCCACCGCACGGCCGGTCGCCACCGCGATCTTCGCACCCGGCGCGATGCGCTGCAGATACAGCGCCGCGCGTGCCGCCCTTACCACCTCGTCGCCCACCGTGCGATCCAGCCCCAGCGCCACCACCAGGTCGCCCTGCCCCAGCAGCTCGAAGCGCGCCTTGTCCCCCAGCAACGCCGTCATCGCGCCCGCGGCATCCGGCGGTAGCCCGTCCTGCGGGACCGACGCCAACAGCACGGCAACCACCCGCTTCTCTCGCGCCACTCCCTCCGGCATTCGAGCCAGCAACTCCGCAAACGAGCTCGACCGCGCAGGCCCCGGCATCGGCGGCGGCGTCGGCATCTTGCTCACGCGCGATCTGCCCTGCGGCGGCGGATCGTTGGACAGCGACGGCAACCTCGCCAGGCGCCTCGCCAGGTCACCGGCGTCTTGCGGACGCTCGATCGGCGAACGGCGCAAGCACGACGCCAGCAGGTCGTCGAGCTCCTGCGGCACGTCCTGGCGGAAGCTCGACGCCCGCGGCGCTTCTTCCAGCACCAGCCTCCCCAGGTATGCGATCAGGTGACGCGATTCGAAGGCGTTTCGTCCCGTCACCAACCGGAACAGCACCGCGCCCAACGCATAGACGTCGGCCCGAGCGTCGACCTCCGCCCCCCGCGCCTGCTCCGGCGCCATGAACCATGGCGTGCCCAGAAACGACCCCCGCTGCGTGGTGTGATCGTCCGGGTCGGACACCTTCACCATGCCGAAGTCGATCAGCTTGACCGACTTCACGTTGTCATGCACCTCGATGAAGATGTTCGACGGCTTTAGATCGCGATGCACGATGCCCCGCGCATGCACCGCGGCCAGCGCCTGCGACGCCCTCCTGACCAGCTCCACGGCGTCGGCCATCCCCACCGGCCGCCGGGCAAGACGATGCGCAAGGTCTTCCCCGTTGAGCCATTCCATGACCAGGAATAGCCGGCCGTCCTTCGTCTGCCCATGGTCGATGTATCGGACCACCCCGGGATGACGCAGCTCGGCGAGGATGCGGACCTCCCGCTTGAAGCGCGTGCGATCGATCGTGCGTGCTTCCTGCTTGAGGACCTTGATCGCCACAACCTCGCCCGTGGTCTTGTCCACGGCGCGGTAGACCTCGCCCATCCCGCCTGTGCCGATCCGCGCCTTGATTCGATACCGGGCTGGGGGAAGCTCACCCACGACGGAGCCACGATAGGCGAATCGCAAGGGCGCGGCAAGCACGACAACCCGCCCGGCGCCCTCGCTGCCGGGCTGCCACACCGACGGGCAGACGCTGATGGCGCGCGTCGACGACATGGACTCGTTGAAGTGACCGTCGCTGTTCGACGACGCGCAGATCGAGCGTTGCGACGTGCCGTAGCTCCTCACGTCGTTTGCAGCCTCGATCACCCGCGCGCCGGCATGCGGGGTGGACGTATTGCTCTGAGCATCGTTCGGCATTCAGCCCAGCCGAGCGTTGGTGACGCTGGCGAGTCGGCGCCGCGGATCTGAAAAAGCGCCGAATCTTCTGGCTCCTCTGGGGAATTCGTGGGTGGCGATTGGTTCTTAGCCCAGCAGAACCGGACGGGATCGAGAGGAAGCCCGAGAGGGGAATGGCACGGGCGCCTGGCACGCAGCGAGCTTTCCCTGGATCG
>Ga0272446_1001747_pt1 | contig 31061 bp, 33 predicted proteins | sample YNPCB0061_FD_194587 | JGI IMG/M metagenome (GOLD analysis project Ga0272446, IMG submission 194587) | Hot spring microbial mat communities from Yellowstone National Park, WY, United States - YNP-CB-006-1 | ecosystem: Environmental > Aquatic > Thermal springs > Hot (42-90C) > Sediment | place...
AGCGCTTCCCTAGTGCCGGCTCCCCTTCGGCGGGGCATCGGAGGGCATGGGCTCCTCGACCACCAGCCCCCTCCGCACCCGCTTGCCCAGCAGTACGCAGGCCCGCTCGAAGGCCTTTTCCGCCTCGCGCCCGTGCCACTCCCACTCGGCGGGGGTGGCCGTGGTCAGGATCTGCCAATGGGCCGTGGTCAGCACCTTGCCGTTGCGGACCTCAAGGGCCCAGTCGTGCCAAACATTGTCCGGGTTGTTGTCCTCGTAGAACTCCTGCTCGGCCAGACGGATACTGGTCTCGGCGCCATCACCCGTTGCCACGACCTCTGACACCACAAGGCCCTCCTCGATGCAGCTCTCCCACCCCGTGTGGACGGCCGTGGCGGTCCCCATGAGGGCGTGGATCAACAGACCTGGGGTCAGGGTGAACTGCATGGGGCTGTCCCAATCCGGCTCGTCGCTTTGTTGTTCTTCGATCATTCGCGTGCTCGCCTACGCATTGCCTGTGCGGCCCAGACCGACACCGAGGGCGGGACGTTGAGGGTGTGCCGGACCCTGGCCGCGGCCGGACCGTGAGGCGACAATGATGCTTGATCCGTCAGCGGAGGTAAAACCCATGTCCATCCCTTGCTCGGCGCCGTCGCGACGGCGGGAGCGGTCGTGAAGGTCGCAGTGTTCTCGGATGTCCAGGGCAATCTGCCCGCCATGGAGGTCGCCGTCGAGCACATCCTGGCCTGGGATCCAGACCTGGTGGTCATGGATGGCGACCTCGTCAACCGCGGCCCAAGCAGCGCGGCCTGCCTGGACCTCTTCGAGACCCTGCGCCAGGAGCGCGGCTGGCTGCCCGTGCTCGGAAACCACGAGGTCTGGGTGCTGCGCTGCGCCGCGCAGGCCCCGGCGACACCCCTGGAAGCGGACATGCGCCGTTTTGCCGACTGGACCCTTGCGCAGCTCGCGGGTCGCGAGGAGCACCTGGAGTCCTGGCCGGATCATCTGACCCTGCACGCCCCGGGCGACGGGTCCTGGGTGCATGTGACGCACGGGACCATGGCCGGCAGCCGAGACGGGATCTCCGCCAGTGTCCCGGACGCGGACCTGGCGGCCAAGCTGCCGCCCGACATTGCGCTGTTCGTCACCGCGCATACCCACAAACCCCTGGAGCGGCGCCTGGGGGCCACGCGCATCCTCAACGTCGGGTCCGTCGGATCACCCTTCGATGGGGACCCCAGGGCGAGCTACGCCCAACTGGAGCATCGCCGCGGCGCCTGGCAGACACGGATCGTGCGCCTGGCCTACGACCGCGACCGCGCGGAGCGCGATTTCCGCGTCTCAGGCATGCTCGACCAGGGCGGCCCCATGGCGCCGATCCTGTTCGAGGAGTGGCGCCGGGCCCGCGGTCTCATGGCGCAGTGGCGCCGCGACCACGAGCCCGCCGTCATCGCGGGTGAACGCCCGCTGGGGATCGCCGTGGCGGCCTTTCTGGCGGGACTCGACTAGCGCTCGAGCCCGGGCCCTGGGCAGGTGCGGCTTCACGCGCACAAGGCCCCGGGGTGGTCCAGGCCGAGCCGGCGGTAAAACAGGGCGCTCGCCCTGCAGCCCAACCGGCACGCCCAGGCGGGCATGGGCCGGGTCAGGGCATAGACGGCGAGACCGCCGGCGATCAGGCCCCAGGAGACCATGCTGACCCAGCTGTACTCGGTCAGCGCGGCACTGCCGTAGATGGCATAGGCAAAGGCATTGAAGGCCGCGGCGGCAACGAATCCAAAGGCGATCGGGAACATGACTTGTTACCTCTTTGCAACGATCACGGTTTTTATATTAGTGCTTGCTAATATACTTGTCAACCTTGGCAAGCCATGACTGAATCTCGATCCCCTTCGTCTGGTCAACGCCTTAGGGTCAAGAGCAGCACGCCTCCTGCGGCCTGAAACCAGATCGCGCCCTACCCGCCCTTGAGATGGCCGCAGGACCGCGTTGCAGGCGCACGACATGTACGCCGTTCGATACGCACCCCTGCCGATCAAGCTGGCGCCGGCCGACCCGCTCCGGCGCGGCTGGGCCTCGGCGACCTGGAGCCTGGCTAAAGGGGCCACCAACGACTGAAGGTCGCGGCCTGACCACAGCGGTTGCCCATCCCATCCAGCAAGTTCCAGACTGTCGCCGCCTCGATGCGAAAGCGCCGGCCGGTACGCGAGACCCTGACTCCGGCGTAGTCGTCGACGTAACCTTTGGCGCTCACCCTCGCCAACAGCCTGGCGCGCTCCTCGCGCTGCGGCGCCTCGGCGGTCAGTCGCGACGGAGTCCGCACCAACTGTTCCCAGCTGAGCTCAAATAGCTCCAGGGCGCAGCGGTTGGCGTAGGTCAGGACGGGATCGTCCGCCGCATCGTGGGAGAGCACGGCGAAAGGTGCGTGGTAGATGCGCTCGGCGGCCCGCGCGGGGCACAGATCCGCGGCGACGAGGTCGCGGCCGGTCAGCCGGCGCAGGCTGGAGCGCAGCAGCTCGATGTGCTCGGACAAATAGTGATTGTCGGGCCCTGGAACGGGCGGAACGGACACGCCTGACACCTGGATGGCCTGCTCCGGAACGCCGCCTCACCCGACCTTGACCGCCTCCAGTGCCTCCCAGCGGGCGTAGACCTCCGCCAGCTCGACCTCCAGTGCAGCAAGGCGTCCCTGCGTCGCAGCCACGACCTCGCCGCCCTGCTGATAGAGGGCGGGGTCAGCCAGACGGGCATGCAGTTCGCCCTGCTCCGCCTCCAATACCTCAATGCGCCCCGGCAAGGCAGCGAGCTCCCGCTCCTCCTTGAAGCTCAGTCGTGCCATGGATCGACGCGGTGGGCTCGGGCCTTCGGGCAGCGTATGAGCGGCCGCGCGCGCCTGAGACTTCGACAGAGGTGGGGGCTGAGACTGGGACTGGGACTGGGATTGGACCTGTGGCGCAGCCTGGCGCTGGCGGAGCCAGTCCGAGTAGCCGCCAACATACTCCCGCACCCGCCCTTCCCCCTCCAGGACCAGGGTGCTGGTGACCACGTTGTCGAGCAAGGCGCGGTCGTGACTGACCAGCAAGACCGTCCCTTGGAAGTCCAGCAACAGCTCTTCAAGCAGCTCCAGGGTCTCGGCGTCGAGGTCGTTGGTGGGCTCGTCCAACACCAACAGATTGGCCGGGCGGGTGAAGAGCTTGGCCAGCAGCAGACGGTTGCGCTCGCCGCCCGAGAGGGCGCCGACGGGCTGGCGTGCCCTCTCGGGGCTGAAGAGGAAGTCCTTGAGGTAGGACAGGACATGCCGCGAGCTGCCACCCACTTCGACCTTGTGGCTGCCGCCGGCGACATTGTCCTGGACGCTTTTGCTCGGGTCGAGCTGGGCCCGTAGTTGGTCGAAATAGGCGACCTGAAGGCCGGTGCCAAGGCGGATCTGGCCCGCCTGGGGGGCGAGCTCACCGAGCAGGAGCTTGAGCAGGGTGGTCTTTCCGGCCCCATTGGGCCCGATGATGCCGACCTTGTCGCCGCGTAGGATCAAGGCATCCAGGCCCTTGATGACAGGCCGGCCCTCCCAGGCATAGTCCACACCCTTGGCCTCCACCACCAGGCGCCCGCTGCGCTCGGCCTCATCGATGCGGATCCGGGCCGTTCCGCCGAGCTCCCGGCGCTGCTGGCGCTCCTCGCGCATGGCCTTGAGGGACCGCACCCGCCCTTCGTTGCGGGTACGCCGGGCCTTGATCCCCTGGCGGATCCAGACCTCCTCCTCGGAGAGCTTGCGGTCGAAGCGGGCATTGGCCAATGCCTCGGCGTTGAGGCGCTCCTCGCGCCGGCGCAGGTAGTTGTCATAGTCGCCGGGCCAGTCGGTGAGCCGGCCGCGGTCGAGCTCCAGGATCCGCGTGGCGAGCCGCCGCAGGAAGGCCCGGTCGTGGGTCACGAACAGCAGCGACCCCGGGAAGTCGAGCAGGAAGCCCTCCAGCCAGTCGATCGAGGCGATGTCGAGGTGATTGGTCGGCTCATCGAGTAGCAGGAGATCGGGCTCGCCGACCAGGGCCCGAGCGAGCAGCACGCGCCTCTGCAATCCCCCGGACAGGGCCGACAAGGCCGCCTCCGGGTCCAGGCCCAGCCGCGAGATGACCCGCTCGACGCGTTGCTCCAGCGCCCATCCGCCACCCGCCTCCAAGGCGTGCTGCACCTCGGACAGGCGCGCCAGGACCGCCGCATCCGCGCCCTCGGCTCGACCAGCCCCGAGCCGGTGACTCAGCGCGAACCAGTCCCGCACCAGGTCGGCCAGGTCCCCCAGACCGCCGGCCACGACGTCGAAGACCCGGCCTTCCGCTCCCTGCGGAAGATCCTGGGCAAGCCGGGCGATGATCACCCCCTGGGGCACGCGGCGCTCGCCGCCGTCCGCCTGGACCTCCCCGGTGATGATCTTGAGCAAGGTCGACTTTCCGGCCCCATTCCGCCCGATCAAGCAGATCCGCTCGCCGCGCTCGATGCTCAGGTCGACCCCGCAGAGCAGCGGCGGCAGCCCGTAGGAGAGGGTGATGTCGTGAAGGGAGATCAGCGGCATGGGGGCTGGACACGGATGCGGTCGGGGGTCGAGCGGGCGGAGCTGGCATTGCAGCCCGAAGCCTCCCTGGCATCCTACGGGGAAAGTCACGCGACTGGAAGGCGCGATGACCTGCGGGGGACCCCTGCCGCACACGAACGAGGCGAACGCTGGGGACCAGTTGGGTTACACTTTGGCCGTGCCTTCCATACCCTGCGGTCCTGAGGCAGCGCCGCACGCCCCCTGAGCCCCAGTCGGAACCCCTGCGCGGTCCGGATCCGATCACCCATGCCGAACAATGTCACCTTGCGCGACGCTTGGTCCGGCGCAGCAGACTGTGTCAACTGCTCGCTGCGCACCACAGTGCTCTTCTCCGGGCTCGAGGAGTCGGACTTCGCGTCCATCCACGACCCCATCGATCAGTACCAGCTCAAGCCTGGGACCGTCCTCTACCGCGGAGGCGACGTGGGTGACTACATGTTCACCGTCCGCACCGGTGCCCTGAAGCTCGTGCAGTTCCTGCCCGACGGCGGCCAGCGCATCGTGCGTATCGCACGCGCCACCGACGTCCTCGGGCTCGAAGCCCTGCTCGAGAGCCCCTACCAGCACGAGGCCGTCGCCCTGCAACCAACGGAGGTCTGCCGCTTTCCGGCCCGGCTGGTGCGCCGCCTCGGCGAGGACAGCCCCAAGCTGCACCGGGAGCTCATGGCCCGCTGGCAGCGGGCCCTCTCAGAGGCGGATGCCTGGCTTACGGAGTTGTCCACCGGCTCGGCCCGCCAACGGGTCGCTCGGCTCCTGCTGCGCATGGCGGGCGATGACCCGAGCAGCGAGTGCCCTCTGTTCAGCCGCGAGGACATGGGGGCCATGCTGGGTGTCACCACCGAGACGGCCAGCCGCACCATCGCCGAGTACAAGCGTCAGAGCCTGCTGGTGGAGACCAGCCCGAACCTCTGTCTGCTCGACATCCCCAACCTGCGCCGCATCGCCGAGGAGTGACCCGGTGCGCGCCCTCATGCGCAGCGACAACCTGCGGACTCGGAAAGGGGTGTAATGCCCGGCTGCCTGGGACGCGCCTGGTTTGCGGCGGAGTCAGATCAGCGACGACCCGTCACAGCACCGGGGTCCTGGGCAAGGCGGCGCATTGACAATCCCCTCGGCCCGTCCAACGAGACGGAGAGGGGGCGTGGTTGTGAAACGGTCCCGGCACCCGCGGGGGTTCATCGGACCCACCGACTGGCACCGCTGGCGGCACCCCATCCCACTAACGATACAAGCCTCCACCCGGGCGTTGACGATTTTCAATGCCCAGCGATCTGGTGGGCCTTAGCCTTTTGGCGACACTCGGCCAGGATGCACAACCCCTGCCCCGAGCCCGCTGACACGTGGAGATTGCCCATGTCGGAGCCGACCGCCGAGGCGCGTCTGCGCCATTTCCCTGTCTCGTTTTTCGCCATGGTGATGGGCCTCACCGGGCTTTCGATCGCCTGGCGGCAGGCCCAGACGGTCTTTGCCCTGCCGGTCGATCTGGCCACACCGATCCTGGTGTTGGCGGGGCTGAGCTTCGCGGTCTTGCTCGCCTTCTACCTGATCAAGCTGCTGCGCTGGCGAGAGGCGGTCATTGCCGAGCTGGGTCACCCAATCCATCTGAACTTCTTTCCGACCGTCTCCATCAGTCTGCTCCTCCTGGCCGTGGGCACCCTGCCCCACAGTCTGGCCCTCGCCGGGGTCCTCTGGGTGCTGGGCAGCACCCTGCACCTGCTCCTGACCCTGTATGTGATGGGCGTGTGGATCCATCACGACCGCTTCGAGATCCACCACATCAACCCGGCCTGGTTCATCCCCATGGTGGGCAACGTCCTGGTGCCCATTGCCGGAGTCCCCCTGGGGTTTGCCGAGGTCGGCTGGTTCTATTTCAGCATCGGCATCCTGTTCTGGCTGATCCTCTTCGCCATCATCGTCTACCGCATGCTGTTCCATCACCCCCTGCCGGAACGGCTGGTGCCGACCTTCTTCATCCTGATCGCCCCGCCCGCGGTCGGCTTCATCGCCTATCTACAGTTGGTTGGAGACCTAGACCCCTTTGCCCGGGTGCTCTACTACAGCGGCCTGTTCCTGACCCTGTTGCTGGCCAGCCAGGCCCCGCGCTTTCTGCGCATCTCCTTCTACCTGTCGTGGTGGGCGTACGCCTTCCCGCTGGCGGCCATCACCATCGCCACCCTGATCATGTACGAGCGCACCGGCATCGCCGCCTTCGCGGGCATCGGCTGGCTGCTGCTCACCCTGGTGACCCTGGTGGTGGTCTACCTGCTTGCACGCACCGCCGAGGCGGTGGCGGCAAACAGCATCTGCGTGCCGACACACTGAGGCCCCCACCTTCAGGGAGTACCATCGCCCGTGAAACAGACCCTGCTGCAAGAAAAGTATCCGATCTACTGCCTCGAGATCGATCGCGCCGAGACCGGCTACCAGACCCTCGACGAGATCATGGACTACCTCAAGGGCTGCGTGGCCGCCCACGAGTCCGCCTGTTTCATCGCGGATTTCGACCACTACGCCCATACCCGCTCCCTGCCCCACGGGCAGATCGCCGAGGAGATCCTGGGCGCCCGCAACCTTGTCTTCTGCTTCGGCATCGCGCTGCCGGATCCCCATGTCCTGGCCGTCCGCCCGCGCTCCATCGGGGTGGTGGAGACCAAGAACGGCTTTCTGATCACCTTCATGGAGGCCCCTATGCCCATCGCCAACACCGCCATGGAGGCCTGGGCCAAGGGCCTGCGCAACCGGACTGCGGCCGACAGCAAGGCCAGCAAGGGAGACCTGCCATGCGCATCGGTGTGACGAGCCAGAACTTCCGGACCATCACCGGCCACGCAGGGAAGACCCGGCGGTTCTTGATCTACGAGGCGAGCCCGGGCGCCGCGCCGCGGGAGGTTGAGCGCCTCGACCTGCCGGCGCAGATGTCCCTGCATCACTACCACGGCGAGGACCACCCGCTCTTCGCCCTGGACGTGCTCATTACCCAGGGACACGGCCAGGGCTTCGCCGACCGCCTGGCCCGTCATGGGGTAAAGGTGGTCGCGACCGCGGCCTCTGATCCGCTCGCCGCGGCAACGGCCTGGGCGGCAGGTGAGCCTCTTGCTCCGCCGCTGCCGCACGATCATGGCAACGGCGAGGACGGCAGGCGCCCGTCCGACGACCTTGGTCATGGCCCAGTGGCTGGGGCCAAGCCCGCGGTGGCGCCTCCCCGGGCCAAGACCAAGCCAAGGCCCTGACCAGGCGAGACCAGGCGCCGGGCCAGGCCCTGTCCCTTGGGTCGAGCGATTGCGGATTCTGATGTGCGGCAGGCTCGCCAGCGGCGTAACCTTCCGCCCGGGTGTCACAGCTCGCAGGCCCCGTGCTGAGACGCGGGGCCGGGCTCCAACGCAAACATCGGTGAGACAGTCATGTTAGACAGCACCATGGTCGAGCTCTCGCGGTGGCAGTTTGCCGCTACCGCCATGTACCACTTCCTGTTCGTCCCGCTGACCCTCGGCATGGTGTGGATGCTGGTCATCATGGAGAGCGTCTATGTCATGACCGGCCGGGAGATCTACCGGGACATGACCAAGTTCTGGGGCAAGCTTTTCGGCATCAATTTCGCCCTGGGCGTCACCACAGGTCTCACCATGGAGTTCCAGTTTGGGACCAACTGGTCCTACTACTCCCACTATGTCGGCGACGTCTTCGGTGCACCGCTCGCCATCGAGGGCCTGATGGCCTTCTTTCTAGAATCCACCTTCATCGGTCTCTTCTTCCTCGGCTGGGAGCGGCTGACCAAGGTGCAGCACCTCGCCGTAACCTTCCTCATGGCCCTGGGCTCCAATCTCTCGGCGTTGTGGATCCTGATCGCCAACGGCTGGATGCAGAACCCGGTGGGGGCGGAGTTCAGCTACCAGACCATGCGCATGGAGATGGTCAGCTTCAGCGAGCTCCTCCTGAACCCGGTCGCCCAGGTCAAGTTCGTGCACACGGTCGCGGCCGGCTATGTCACGGCCTCGATGTTTGTCCTCGGCATCTCGGCCTATTACATGCTGAAGGGCCGTGACCTCGCCTTTGCCAAGCGCTCGTTCTCTGTGGCCGTGGGGTTCGGGGTCGCCTCCATCCTGTCGGTGATCCTGCTCGGGGACGAGAGCGGCTACGAGGTCGGCGACGTCCAGAAGTCCAAGCTGGCCGCCATCGAGGCCGAGTGGGAAACGGAGCCGCCCCCCGCCGCCTTCACCCTGATCGGGTTCCCGGACAACGCGGCCGAGGAGACGCATGGCGCGATCAAGGTCCCTTATCTGCTGGGACTCATCGCCACCCGCTCCCTCGACACGCCAGTGACTGGGCTCAAGGACCTGATGGTGCAGCACGAGCAACGCATCCGCAGCGGCATCATCGCCTATGACTATCTGGAGCGCCTGCGCAGCGGCCAGGATACCGACGCCAACCGGGCCGTCTTCGAGGACCACCAGAAGGACCTCGGCTACGGACTCCTGCTCAAGGCCTATACCAGCGACCCTGCCCAGGCGACCGAGGCGCAGATCAAGCAGGCGGTCCGGGATTCGATCCCCCGGGTCGCCCCGCTGTTCTGGAGCTTCCGCGTCATGGTGGCCGCCGGGGTCTGGATGCTGGCCCTGATCCTGCTGGGCTTCTACTACAACGCCAAGCGCGTGATCGAGAAGCAGCGCTGGCTGCTGCGGCTGTTCGTCTTCAGCATCCCCGTCCCCTGGATCGCCGCCGAGACCGGCTGGTTCGTCGCCGAGTTTGGGCGTCAGCCTTGGGCCATCGGCGAGGTGCTGCCGACCTCCATCGCGGCCTCCAGCCTGACCTCAACAGACCTGATCCTGAGCCTGTCCGGGTTCATCCTGTTTTACACCCTGCTCTTCATCATCGAGATCTATCTGATGTTCAAGTTCGGCCGTCAGGGACCAAGCTCCCTGCATACCGGACGTTATTACCATGAGCAGAGGTCGACAGGCGGAGCCGCCACCTTGGCCGCCCAGCCGCAACAGCGCCTCGACTAGCGATCGGCCCCCAACTACCTACCACCCAGGCATCGTGACATGATCCTCGACTACGAAACCCTGAAGCTCCTCTGGTGGGTGCTGGTCGGCATCCTCTTTATCGGCTTTGCCGTCACCGACGGCATGGACATGGGGGTCGGCATCCTGCTGCCCTTCCTGGGCAAGAAGGATGTCGAGCGACGCGTCATCATCAACACGGTCGGGCCCCACTGGGACGGCAACCAGGTCTGGCTGATCACCGCCGGCGGAGCCATCTTCGCCGCCTGGCCCCTGGTCTACGCGGCCGCCTTCTCGGGCTTCTACTTCGCGATGCTGCTCGCCCTGTTCGCGCTGTTCTTCCGACCAGTCGGCTTCGACTACCGCAGCAAGATCGAGGACCCGCGCTGGCGCAACGGCTGGGACTGGGGCCTGTTCATCGGCGGCCTGGTGCCGGCCCTGATCTTCGGCGTCGCCTTCGGCAACCTGCTGCAAGGGGTGCCCTTCCACCTCGACACCTTGATGAGGCCCTACTACACGGGAAGCTTCCTCGCCCTGCTCTGGAATCCCCACAATGGCCCCTTCGCCCTGCTGGCCGGGCTGATCAGCGTCAGCATGCTGACGGCGCACGGGGCCATCTGGCTGCAGCTGCGCACCGCCGAGCCCATTGCGACCCGTGCCAAGGCCGCGGCCAAGGTGTGGGGCCTGATCACCATCGTCGCCTTCGGTCTGGCCGGCGTCTGGCTGGTCTTCGGGATCGAGGGCTACCGCGTGGTCTCCATGCCCGCCCTGGACGCCCTGCCCAATCCGCTGACCAAAGAGGTGGTGCGCGAGGCTGGGGCCTGGCTCAGCAACTACCAGAGCCACCCCTTCACCCTGGCCTTTCCGGTGCTCGCCTTCGTCGGCCTGGGCGCGGCCGTTGTGGCCTCCATGCTCGACCGGCCGGGGCTTGGTCTGACCCTCAGCAGCTTAGGGATCACGGGTATCATCCTGACCGCCGGGGCCGCGATGTTCCCCTTCATCATGCCCTCCAGCACCAACCCCGACAGCAGCCTGATCGTCTGGGACTCCGTTTCGAGCCACCTGACCCTCAGCGTGATGTTCTGGGCAGCCATGGTATTCGTGCCCATCATCCTCGGATACACCGTCTGGACCTACTCGAAGATGTGGCGGCGCGTGACGGTGGAGGAGATCAAGTCCCAGGAGCACCTCGCGTACTGAATGCCGCTGCGCGGCCCTGGTCGAGCCTGGGTCGCTCGACCGGCCGGCGTCCTGCGCCGGCCATCCCCGAAGCGCCCGGCTCGATCGATAACCGTCAGGAGTCACCCATGTGGTACTTTGCTTGGATCCTCGGCGTCCTACTGGCGATCGCCTTCGGCATCATCAATGTGATGTGGTACGAGTCCGAGCAGTGCCTCGGCGACCCCGAAGACGACCCGCGCCGCACCTGAGCGCGCCGCCCCATCGCTCCCGCCCCTCCTCGACCACCTGCACGGGCTAAGACCCGAGCAGGGGCCACATCGAGTGGGCGGACACGCCACCGCCCCTCGCCGCAGTTTCCGCTCCCCTAGCCCCCAGCCACCGTCCTGCCTTCCCCACCCCGGGTCCGATCCGCGGTACGAGCCGTTGCCGCAGTCGGCCCTATGGGACAACCGGCGGTGCAGCCAGGGGCCGCCTCCCCTCGCGTTAAACTGTCTTTATCGCGGCGATAAAAAATGTGTTGCTATTTTAGCGTTCGCTGATATACTGATTTTCACACGAGGCGACCCCGCCTCACCCGACCGAAACTGAACATCCCTAGAGAGATACACAATGAACAAGATCGTGAAGCTTGCTGCCGTTTCCTCCCTCCTCGTCGCCTCTGCCTCGGCCTCTGCCTGGTGGGGTGGTCCCTTCAACTCCTACGACCGCGGCTACGGCAACGGCTTTGGGGACATGATGGACGAGTTCTTCGGTGACGGGTCCGGTGACTTCGACATGAACATGAGCACCAGCGCCTCCGGTAACGGTCGTGGCTGGGGCCGCGGCTACAACCGCTACGAGGGCTACAACGGCTACGGGTACGGCTACGCCCCTTACTACGGTGGCCCCTACGGTTACGCGCCGGTTCCCCCGGTCGCGGTGGCTCCCCAGGGCTACGCCCCGGTTGCCCCAGTCGCCCCCGTCGCTCAGTAAGGCCAGCGCATCAGCCCATGTCGGGCGGCTCAACCTGAGCCCCCGGATATGCCAAAGGCCTCGCGAGCCCTCCGCTCGCGGGGCCTTTTCTCGCGGGCTGAGCCTATCGGCTTAGCCGCGCCGCCAGGTCGTACCCTGAGGCCCATCCTCCAGCACCACCCCAGCGGCGGTCAGGGCGTCACGGATCCGATCCGCCTCGGCCCACTGTTTCGCCTGGCGCGCCGCACGCCGCTGTGCAATGAACTGGTCGATCTCGCGGTCGCTCAGACCGGCCGGTGCACTTCCGCCCTGCAGATAGGCGTCCGGATCCGACTGGAGAATGCCAAGTACCCCGCCCAACTCCCGAAGCAGCCCACCCAGGGCCGCGGTGGCCGTCTGATCCTCGGCACGCAACCGATTGACCTCTCGGGCCAGATCGAAGAGTACGGCCAGCGCGACTGGGGTATTGAAATCGTCGTCCATAGCGGCATTGAAGCGTTCCCTGAACGACTCACCGCCCGCGCATGCGGTCTGGGGCAAGCCGCGCAGGGCCGTGTAGAGGCGAGTCAAACCGGCGCGGGCGGTCTGTAGGCTCGCATCATCATAGTTGAGCGGGCTGCGGTAATGGCTCGTCAGGATGAAGTAGCGCACCTCCTCGGGCCGGTAGCGCTCCAAGATCTCGCGCACGGTGAAAAAGTTGCCCAGGGACTTGGACATCTTCTCCTCGTTGACGCGCACGAAGCCGTTGTGCATCCAGAGGTTGACGAAGGGCTCCCCAGTGGCACCCTCGGACTGGGCGATCTCGTTCTCGTGGTGGGGAAACTGCAGGTCGGCCCCGCCGCCGTGAATGTCGAAGTGGCTGCCGAGCGCGCAGGTTGACATGGCCGAGCACTCGATGTGCCAGCCAGGACGGCCCTCGCCCCAGGGCGAGGGCCAGGCTGGCTCCCCCGGCTTTGCCGCCTTCCATAGGGCGAAGTCCAGGGGGTCGCGCTTGGCCTCGCCGACCTCCACCCGGGCCCCGGCGCGCAGCTCCTCGGGGTCCTTGCCGGAGAGGCGTCCATAGCCGGGGAAGCTCGACACCGCGTAGTAGACGTCGCCGTTGTCCGCCACATAGGCGTGGCCGCGCGCGATGAGCGCATCGATCATGGCCAGGATCTCGCGCATGTGCCCCGTGGCCCTGGGCTCGTCGGTGGGCGGCAGCACCCCCAGGGCAGCAGCATCCTCGTGCATGGCGGCGATGAATCGCTCGGTCAGGGCGGAAAAGGGCTCCCCCCGCTCGTTGGCGCGATTGATGATCTTGTCGTCGATGTCCGTGATGTTGCGGATGTAGGTCACCTGGTAGCCCAGCTCGCGCAGGTAGCGATAGACCACGTCGAACACCACCATGACCCGCGCATGCCCCAGATGGCAGTAGTCGTAGACGGTCATGCCGCACACGTACATGCGGACCTTGCCGGGCTCGATGGGCTGAAAGACCGCCTTGTCGCGGGTCAGGGTGTTGTAGATCTTGAGCATGGGCGCGTGCCGCCGGATCGTGGCAGGAAAGGGCTGGCATGGTAGCAAAGCCCGCCTTCCTCACGAAGGGCCGGGCGGCCGCGGCGCTTCCACAGCGGCGGCAAAGCCTCTAACATCCAGGGCTCCACTGCGCCCCGCCACCTTCAGCCCCCGAGGATTCCCTATGCGCCGCCTGCTCGCGACCGCAACCCTCTTCACCGCCGCATTCATCCTGGGGCACCAGGCCGCGGCCGCCACCGACGCTGGACAGGCCGCGAGCCCAGCAGCCGCTCCCGGAGCGGCAAGCGCAGCCAGCGCGGGCGCCCGGCCAGCCTCCACCCCCCCATCGGCGCAGGGCGATACCGCCAGGGCTGCGGGAGAGGCCCCGGCCGCCAAGCCCCGCGTCCTGATCAAGACCAGCGCCGGGGACATCACCGTCGAGCTCGACCCAGACAAGGCGCCCGGCACTGTCAAGAACTTCCTCGCTTACGTCGATGAGGGCCATTACGCCGGCACCCAGTTCCACCGTGTCATCAAGGGCTTCATGATCCAAGGGGGCGGCTACACCGCGGATTTCACCGAGAAGCCCACCCGCCCGCCCATCAGCAACGAGGCCGAGAACGGGCTCAAGAACGAGCGCGGCACCCTCGCCATGGCGCGCAGCGGCTATCCGCACTCGGCCACCGCCCAGTTCTTCATCAACCTCGCGGACAACGCCTTCCTCAACCATCAGGGTAAGTCGCCGAAGCGCTGGGGTTATGCGGTGTTCGGCCACGTGGTCAGCGGCATGGACGTGGTGGACAAGATCGCCACCGTGCCAACCGGACCCAACGGCAAGGGCTTCGCCGACGTGCCGACCACCCCGGTCATGATCGAGAGCATCAGCCGCATCGGCACCCAGCCGCCCGCCAACTAGGCCCCTGTCAGCACGGGAGACCCCTCATGATCAAGCTCACCACGAATGTCGGTGCCATCCTCATCGAGCTCGACCCCGAGAAGGCGCCCGTTACGGCTGCCAACTTCGAGCAGTACGTGCGAGATGGCCACTACGACGGCACCCTGTTCCATCGCGTCATCGACGGGTTCATGATCCAGGGCGGGGGCTACACCCCAGACTTCTCCGAGAAGCGCACCCGGGCCCCCATCGAGAACGAGGCCAAGAACGGGCTCAAGAACACGGCGGGGACCATCGCCATGGCCCGTACCAGTGCGCCCCATTCGGCCACCGCCCAGTTCTTCATCAACGTCTCGAACAACGGCTTCCTGGACTACCCGGGACAGGATGGCTGGGGCTACTGCGTCTTCGGGCGGGTGGTCGAGGGCATGGACGTCGTCAACGCCATCAAGGGGGTGGCCACCGGCCACAAGCACGGTCACTCCGACGTGCCCAAGCAAGACGTCGTGATCGAGAAGGCCGAGGTCATCGCCTAGAGGCCAGGGCTCCCCGCGGCGGTTTGGCACCCCTGGGCTCGCCCTTGTCCGAGACGCTGTTCATCTCCGACCTCCACCTGTCCCCCGAGCGCCCGGACACGGTCGAGCTGTTCCTCGACTTCCTGGGCGGACGTGCCCGCTCCGCGGCTCGACTGTACATCCTGGGCGATCTCTTCGACGCCTGGATCGGTGATGACGACGACAGCCCGCCCGGACCTGCGGTGCGGGCTGGGCTGCGCGCCCTGACGCAGTCCGGGACCGGCTGCTGGCTGATGCACGGCAACCGCGACTTCCTGATCGGGCGGGGCTTCAGCCGCGACACCGGCTGCGCGCTGCTGCGCGACCCGGCCCGCATCGACTTGGGCGGGGCACCGACCCTCCTCATGCACGGCGACCTCCTGTGCACCGCTGACGTCGCCTACCAGCGGTTTCGACGCCGCATGCGCAACCCCCTACTGCAGAAGCTGTTCCTCTGGAAGTCCCTGGCGAGCCGGCGCGCCATCGCCGCGGACTACCGCAGGCGAAGCGGCGCGGCCACGGCCGCGAAGGCCGAGGAGATCATGGACGTCAGTGATCAGACGGTCCGCCACTATCTGCGCCGTCATGGCGTGACCACCCTGATCCATGGCCATACCCATCGTCCCGCCGACCACGACCTGTCCGTGGACGGGCGAACCTGCTCGCGGCGAGTCCTGGCGGAGTGGCAACCCGACCACGGGGAGCTGCTGGTCCACACCGCGCAGGGGTTTCGCCGGGAGCCTCTGCCCTAGGGCATTGCGGCAGGCTCGCCGGCCGGCATCAGCCTGCTCCGTCTGCCGTGCCCCAGGTGATCAGCTCCCGCAGGACCGCGGTGGCATAGGCCCCCGCCGGGAGCCGGAAGGACAGCTCCAACCCATCCCCCCCGATCCAGCACCAGGCCCACTCAGCCACCGGCAGGCGCAGCGCGCGGCGCTCCTGCTCCAGTCCAGCGGCGGCCAGACCCTGGGTCCAGGATTCGAAACCGGCCAGCGCACGGGCCTCGACCTGTGCCGCCTGGCCCCCGGCAGGGGAGGCGCCGCGGCCCCACAGGGGTCCTGTGGGATGCAGATCCCCGGCCCGGACGCGCGCCGCGATGCCCTCATCGGGACCCTCAGCGGCGAAGAAGGACCCCGAGCCCGCGAGCTGCAGACAGTCGCCGGGCAGGGGCGACGCCCAATCGCCGCGCTCCACCCGCTCAGCCAGGACCTCGTTGAAGAGCTGGGAACGAGCGGCGGAGAGCCAGAGACCGCGCAGGTGCCGCGGCGGACGGCGGACCTCGCCGGCAAACAGGGCCTGGGCACGGTCGAGATTGCCCTCACCCCGCCCAAAGCGCTGCTCACCAAAGTAGTTGGGCACCCCACGCCTGCAGACCTGGTCCAGGCGCCGGACCAGCGCGGATCGATCCCCGGAGAAGTCCCGCACCCGGATGTGGAAACGGTTGCCCTGCAGGGCGCCTGGTCTGAGCTTGCGGCGGTGCCGGTGCACCTCCAGCACGGCAAAGTCCCCGGACCGAAGCGACAGCCAGTCAGGGTCGGCCTGCACCCCGGTGTGGACGCAAAACCACTGGGTGGCGACGGCATGGCGGTCCTTGAGCCCGGCCCAGCTCACCGCCTGCCGCGGCAGACCGGCAAAGCCGGCGAGCTGCCGGGCAACCCACTCGGTGTTTGCATCGGTCTTGCGGACCCGCAGGAGCTGATGCTCCCCCTCGCCGTCGGGCTGAAAGCCGAGGACCTCGTCGACGACAAAGTCCTCGGGGCATGCGCGCAGCCGCCCCCAGCCCGCGGGACCGCCGAGTGCCCGGGGCAGCGCCGGGAAGGGGCGCCAGGGTCGATCGGCCTGGGTCATTCGCGCAGCAGGACCACGGCGAAGGCCGCGATCCCCTCGCCCCGGCCGGTAAAGCCCAGGCGCTCCGTGGTGGTCGCCTTGACGTTGACCCGCCCCGCCGCACAGTCCAGATCCGCGGTCAGGACCCGGCTCATCTGCTCCACAAAGGGCGCCAGGCGGGGCCGCTGGGCCACGATGGTGAGATCGGCATTGTGCACGGCGAGGCCCTTGGCCTTTAGGCTCGCCACCACTCGACGCAGCAGGATGCGGCTGTCGATCCCGGCATAGGCCGCATCCGTATCCGGAAAGTGACGGCCGATGTCGCCCAGCCCGGCCGCGCCCAGAAGGGCATCGCACAGGGCGTGGATGGCCACGTCGCCGTCGGAATGGGCGGCCAGGCCCTCGGGGTGGGGAATCAGCACACCGCCGAGCACCAGCGGTCGCCCCGCCGCGAAGCGATGGGCATCGATCCCCTGTCCGATCAACATCGGCGCCCCTGCTGCTCGAGGAAGAAGCGGGCCAGCGGCAGATCCTCGGGGCGGGTGATCTTGATGTTGTCCGCGTGGCCCTCGACCATCTTGGGCTTGAGCCCCAGCAGCTCCACCGCGCTCGCCTCATCGGTCACCAGCCGGCCCGCGTCCAAGGCCGCCTGCAGGGCTTGGCGCAGCAGCCCGAGGCGAAAGACCTGGGGGGTGAAGGCGTGCCAGAGCCCCTCGCGCGGGACCGTCGCCTCGATGCGGCCCGAGGACCCAGTCCGCTTCATGGTGTCGCGCACCGGCACACCCAGGATACCGCCGACGTCGTCGCCCTCCAGGTCAGCGATGAGCCGGTCGAGATCCGCGGGGCGCAGACAGGGCCGAGCGGCGTCGTGGACCAGGACCCAGTCCAGGTCCGACGCCCGCTCGGTGAGGCCGTGCAGTGCGTTCAGGACGGAGTGGCAGCGCTCGGCGCCACCTGCCACGGTCCAAACCCGCGGGTGAGTGGCATGCAGGGTTTCGTGCCAGTGGGCATCCCCCGGGCTCAACGCGACCATGACGCCCTTCACCGCCGGGTGGTCGAGGAGTGTGCCCAGGGTCAGGTCGATGACGCTGTGCCCGGCGAGCCGGAGGTACTGCTTCGGGATGGCCGAGCCGACCCGCCGCCCCGCTCCGGCGGCGGCGACTAGCCCCCACCAGGCCGCCGTGCCCACGCTGCTCATGACCGACCTGGCCTCATGCTTGGCCCAATGGGGTCCCGGCTCACCGCGCGGACCCCGGTGCCTGACTCGGCTCGGCGGCGGCCGGCGGATGAGCCGGCTTGGGCGCCGGCTTGGACGCCGGAGTGGGGGCTGGCTGGGTCTTTGCCTTGGGTGGGGGGCGCGCATCCGGCTTGGCCGACGGCTTGGAGTCCAGCTTCGACGCTGGACTGGGGTCCTGCTTCTGGCCGGGTTTGTGCTCCGGCTGTCCATCCGCCGGGCCGTTGGGGCCAGGCTCGGCAGCGGCCGCCCGCGGCTGACCCTCGATCACCTGCAGGAAGACCTCGCCCGGCTTGATCATGCCCAGGTCCATCCTGGCCCGCTCCTCCAGCGCCTCGTTGCCGGTCTTGAGATTGGCGACCTCGGCGGCCAGGGCCTGGTTGCGGGCCCGCAGCTGTGCGAGCTCCTGGCTCTGGCGGGCGATGTCGACCTTGAGGGCATGGATCTCGGCCAGGCTGCCTTCGCCCACCCACAGGCGATACTGCAGCCACGCCAACAGGAGCACCAGGGTGAAGATCAGGATGCGCATCGCCTGGGTGAACGCAAGCGTCTGTTTCTCGGGGGCGAGTCTGGGCTCACAGCCAGCGGAAGGCACCGCGGCCCGCATAGACGGCCTCATCGCCCAGCTGCTCCTCGATGCGCATCAGCTGGTTGTACTTGGCCACGCGGTCGGACCGCGACAGGGACCCGGTCTTGATCTGGCCCGCGTCGGTCGCAACGGCCAGGTCAGCGATGGTGGCATCCTCGGTCTCCCCCGAGCGGTGAGAGATCACGACCGTGTAGCCGGCCTTGTGGGCCATATCGATCGCGGCGCGGGTCTCGGTCAGGGTCCCGATCTGATTCACCTTGATCAACACCGAGTTGGCGACGCCAAGATCGATCCCCTGCTTGAGGATCCTGGTGTTGGTCACGAAGATGTCGTCGCCGACCAATTGGACGCGCTGCCCCAGACGCTCGGTGAGGAGCTTCCAGCCATCCCAGTCGCCCTCGGCCATGGCGTCCTCGATGGACAGGATCGGGTACTGATCCACCCAGCGAGCGAGGAGCTCGATGAGCCCCGCCGCATCGAGCTCGCGTCCCTCCCCCGCCAGGTCATAGACGCCATCCCGGTAGAGCTCCGAGGCGGCCAGGTCAAGACCCAGGTAGATGTCCCTCCCCGCCTTGTAGCCGGCCTTCTCGATGGCCTGGAGGATGACCTCGATGGCCGCCTCGTTGGAGGCCAGGTTGGGCGCGAACCCGCCCTCGTCGCCCACGGAGGTCGCCAGGCCCAGGGACGACAGGACGGCCTTCAGGGCATGAAAGACCTCCGCGCCATAGCGCACCGCCTCCCGCAGGCTGCCCGCTCCGACGGGCATGATCATGAACTCCTGGAAATCGATGCTGTTGGCCGCATGGGCCCCGCCGTTGATGATGTTCATCATCGGCACCGGGAGGCGGTAGTGGCCGCTACCCAGATACTGATACAGGGGCATGGCCCGCTCCTGGGCGGCGGCATGAGCGGCGGCCATGGACACCCCAAGCAGGGCGTTGGCGCCCAGACGCTCCTTGTTCTCGGTACCGTCGAGCTCGATCAGCCGGCGGTCCAACGCCGCCTGATCGCTGACCTCCAGCCCCACCAAACGCTTGCGGATCTCTCCGCGGATGTTGGCCACGGCCTTGAGGACACCTCTGCCGCCGTAGCGGGCCTTGTCCCCGTCACGCAGCTCGAGGGCCTCACGCGACCCGGTGGATGCGCCGGAAGGGACTGCGGCCCGCCCCAGGGCCCCGTCGGCGGTGATGACATCGGCCTCGACGGTGGGATTGCCGCGGGAGTCCAGGATCTCCCGGGCGCGGATATCGATGATCTCGGACATGGCGACTTCCTGCGAAGTTGGCGAACTGGACCGCGAAATGGGAAGCCGGACGGCACCCAGGGGAAGACCTGCGGGACTCTCGTTCGGCCTTGGCACACGCCTGGCGTCACCCTAGACGCGAGGGCTCGGTCAGAGACGGTCCTCCGCGAAGCCGGCGCGCTTCACCAGCCGATCGATCTGTACCAGGGTTTCCAGCAGCTCGCGCATGCGCCCCAGCGGCCAGGCGTTCGGGCCGTCACTCAGGGCGCGGTCGGGGTCCGGGTGGGTCTCGACAAAGAGGCCCGCCACCCCCGCCGCCACCGCGGCGCGCGCCAGGACCGGCACGAACTCCCGCTGCCCCCCGGAGCTGTCCCCCCTCCCCCCAGGCAGCTGGACGGAGTGGGTCGCGTCGAAGACCACCGGACACCCCGTCTCGCGCATGACCGCCAGGGCGCGCATGTCCGAGACCAGATTGTTGTAACCGAAGGAGACGCCGCGCTCGCAGACCAGGATGCGATCATTGCCGGTGGCCTTGGCCTTCTCCACCACCCGCTTCATGTCCCAGGGGGCCAGGAACTGCCCCTTCTTGATGTTGACGGGCTTGCCCTGGCGCGCCACCGCCTGGATAAAGTTGGTCTGGCGGCAGAGGAAGGCGGGCGTCTGCAGCACATCCACCACGGCGGCCACCTCGGCGAGCGGCGTGTCTTCGTGGACGTCAGTCAACACGGGCACCCCGATGCGCTCGCGGACCCCTTCGAGGATGCGCAGCCCCTCCTCCAGCCCCGGGCCGCGGAAGCCGCGGACCGAGGAGCGATTGGCCTTATCGAAGGACGACTTATAGATAAACGGAATCCCGAGGGCGCCGGTCAGCTCCTTGAGCTGCCCGGCCGTCTCCTGGGCGAGGGCCTCGCCCTCGACGACGCAAGGCCCAGCGATGAGGAACAGGGGTTGGTCGAGGCCGACCTCAAATCCGGCCAGCTCCATCAGGCGGCCTCCGCCCGGGTGCGCTCGCGCTGGGCGGCGGCCGCCTCGATGAAGCCACAGAACAGGGCATGGCCATCCCTGGGGGTCGAGGTGAACTCGGGATGGAACTGACAGGCGATGAACCAGGGGTGGTCGGGCAGCTCGATGATCTCCACCAGGCGCCCGTCCAGGGACCAGCCGGAGAAGCGCAGACCGCAGTCCTTGAGCAGATCCAGATAGTTGTTGTTGAACTCATAGCGGTGGCGATGGCGCTCGCGGATCTGGGGCTTGCCGTAGACCCGCCTGGCCAGGCTGCCCGGCTCAAGACGACAGTTCTGGCCCCCGAGGCGCATGGTCCCGCCAAGGTCCGAATGCGCGTCGCGCCGCTCCACCTGGCCCCCCTCATCGCGCCACTCGGTGATCAGGGCGATCACCGGATGGGGGGTGTCCGGACGGAACTCGGTGCTATGAGCCCCCTCGAGTCCGGCCACGTCGCGGGCGTACTCGATGACCGCCACCTGCATCCCGAGGCAGATGCCGAGGTAGGGGATCCGCCCCTCCCGCGCGTAACGCACGGCGCGGATCTTGCCTTCGATGCCCCGCTGTCCGAAGCCGCCGGGGACCAGGATGGCGTCCATCCCGGCGAGGCAGCCGCAACCTTCCCGCTCGATCTCCTCGGAGTCCACGTAATGGACCCTCACCTTGGTCCCGGTGTGCACCCCGGCATGGGCCAGGGCCTCAGACAGGGACTTATAGGCCTCGGTCAGGTCCATGTACTTGCCGACCATGGCCACGTCGACCTCCCGTTGGGGGTAGTCGAAGCCGTGCAGCACCCGCTGCCACTCGCTCAGATCGGCCGGGGGCACGTCCAGCCCGAACTGCCTCACCACCAGGTCGTCCAGACCCTGCTCGTGCAGGAGCAGGGGGATGCGGTAGATGTTGTCGGCGTCGACCGCCGAGATGACCGCCGCCTCGGGGACGTTCGTGAACAAGGCGATCTTCTTGCGCTCCGCATCAGGCAGCCGCTGCTCGGCCCGGCACAGCAGGACGTCGGGCTGGATGCCGATGGAGCGCAGCTCCTTGACCGAGTGCTGGGTCGGCTTGGTCTTGATCTCCCCGGCGGAGCGGATGTACGGGACGAGGGTCAGGTGCATGAAGAGCGCATTCTCCCGCCCGAGCTCGACGCGCATCTGGCGGATCGCCTCCAGAAAGGGCAGCGACTCGATGTCCCCCACGGTCCCGCCGATCTCGACCATGGCGATGTCCGCGCCGTCGGCGCCGAGGCGCACGCTGGCCATGATCTCGTCGGTGATGTGGGGGATCACCTGGACGGTGCGCCCGAGGTAGTCCCCGCGGCGCTCCTTGCGGATCACCGCCTCATAGATCTGCCCTGTGGTGAAGTTGTTGTTGCGACCCATGCGGGCGCGCAGGAACCGCTCGTAGTGGCCGAGGTCAAGATCCGTCTCGGCCCCATCGTCGGTGACGTAGACCTCGCCGTGCTGGAATGGGCTCATGGTCCCCGGATCCACATTGATGTAGGGATCCAGCTTGATCATGGTCACCGAAAGGCCCCGCGCCTCCAGTAACGCGCCCAAGGAGGCCGCCGCGATGCCCTTGCCGAGGGAGGACACGACGCCGCCGGTTATGAAGATGTACTTGGTCATAAGGGGGAGAGACTGGGGCCCAGATGCCGCGACACGCTACCAAATTCACCCGGTCCTCTCAACGCGGCCCGAGCCCCGCCGAGCGGTCTCGTCGAGGAAGCAACCGCCGCGCCAGGGTCCGGGCGGACCGATCCTTCATGGGGCGAACGCCGAAGCCGCCCCTCTTTCGATAAAAAAAAGTATCTATTCCGCCATAAACAATCTATAGTGCCCGTGTTCGCATGAGCGAACCAATGCGACCGCGCCCACCTGCAAAGCGATCGGCGGCGGTCCATTTTCAAGAGCTATTTAGACCCCTAGTGGAGTGTCACATGCGTAAGTTTTCAAAGATTCTTGGCGTCGCCGCGATTGCGGGCGCTGCTGCCTTCTCCATGAGCTCGGCCCAGGCCTGGTGGGGCGGCGGTCCCTGGGGCGGCGGTCCGGGCGGCTGGGGTGACCGTGGCTACGGCGACGGCGCCGGCGACTGGTGGAACGACATGATGGGAGACGGCTACGGCGACTTCAACATGAACATGAGCGGCGGCGGCAGCGGTCGCGGTTACGGGCGCGGCTATGGGCGCGGGCGCTACTACGGCGACTATTATGGCGGCTACGGCCCCTATGGCTGGGGTGGCCCCGGCGGCTGGGGCGGCCCCTATGGCTATGGCGCGCCCTACGCGGTGCCGCCGGTCGTTGCCCCGGTCGTCCCGGCGACTCCGGCCCCCGCCCAGACCAAGTAGATCGAGTACACCTGGGGCTTCGCCCTAGGTGCCTTGTCTAGAAAGGCCGCGCCTCGTGCGCGGCCTTTTTTTGTCCATAGGATCGGGAGTTATTCGTCGGGCCTCGACTTGATCCAGATCAATTAAACGCTCAAAATAGGCTTCTCCCACGGTGGGGAAGCCGACTTTGACGCAGCAAAAGGTCATTTCCTTCGAGACGATTCGGGTGGCGTGTAAGGGTTGCACCCTGTCGACCCTGTGCCTGCCCACGGGCCTTGAGCCAGACGATGTCGACCGCTTGGACGACATTATCCGGCGCACCAGACCCCTGCACCGGGGCGACTACCTGTTCCGCAGCGGCGAGCGCTTTCGCTCCCTCTACGTGGTCAAGACCGGCTCGGTGAAGACCTATGCCCCGAGCGAGGAAGGCGGGGAGCAGGTGCTGGGCTTCCATCTGCCTGGAGACATCATCGGGCTGGACGCCATCGACTCCGAGGTCCACGCCTGCTCCGCACGGGTGCTGGAGACCTCTGCCATCTGCGAACTGCCCTTCGCGCAGTTGGAAGAGCTCAGCGCGGTGATCCCCTCCCTTCAGCATCAGCTCTACCGCCTGCTGAGCAAGGAGATCGGTCACGACACGGAGATGCTGCTCCTGCTCGGCAAGAAGAACGCGGAGGAGCGCCTGGCCGCGTTCCTGGTCAACATGTCAAAACGGCTGCACCGGCGCGGCCTGTCGGCCACCGATTTCTACCTCAGCATGTCCCGCCACGAGATCGGCAACTACCTCGGGCTTGCGGTGGAGACTGTCAGTCGGCTCTTCACCCGTTTCCAGGAGGAAGGCCTGCTCAAGGTCGACCGCAAGCACGTTCAGCTCCTGGACCTGGCGGGGCTGGAGGCCCTACTGGGGCAGGCTGTCCCGGACAGCCATCGCGTCCGCACGAGTTGAGGCCTGGGGAGCCCTCACGAGGGACCTCCGGCCGAGACCCGGCCGCGTGGGTCGCGCGACGACCCCGTCAGGCCTCGATCATCTGTTCCAGGGTGTGACCCGGCCGGACCATGGGCAGGACATTCTCGGCCTTGTCGATCCACACATCCACCAGCACCGGCCCCGGCTCCGCCAGGGCTGCGGCGATGCCGGCCCTGAGCTGTCCGGGCGTGCGGATGCGCTGGGTCTTGAGCCGCGGGTACACATAGCGAAGGCCGGTGAGGTTGGGGATCTGGCGGCGGCAGGTCTGCTCCATGTCCGTGCAGTCCGGATCGCACTCGCTGGTGCGCGACAGGCAGGTCTCGTAGTGATGGCCGTTGTCCATCATGTCCTCCCACTGCCGCACCATCCCCAGATAGCTGTTGTTGAGCACGAACATCTTGAGCGGAATGCGGTTGGCCACGACGGTGCCGAGCTCTTGGATGTTCATCTGGAAGCTGCCGTCGCCGTCGATCAAGACCACCGGCCGGCTGGGGTCGGCGAACCAGGCCCCGATGGCCGCGGGCAGCCCGAAGCCCATGGTCCCGAGCCCGCCGGAGCTGACCCACTGGCGGGGGCGCTGAAAGCGGTAGTACTGAGCCGCCCACATCTGGTGCTGGCCGACCCCGGTGACCAGGGTCGCATCCCCCTGGGTCAGCGCCGAGAGCATTTCGATGACCGCCTGGGGCTTCAGGTGGCCATCGCTCAGGTAGGCCATGGGGTGCATGCCCCGCCAGCCGGCGATGCGCGCCATCCACTGCGCATGTTGGGCCGAGCGCCCGCTGGCGAGGGCGTAGTCGAGGAAGGTGTCCAGCCCGCACACCAGGTGAAGGTGCGTGGCCACCGTCTTGTCGATCTCGGAGGGATCTATGTCCACATGGGCGATGGTCTTGCCCGCCGCAAAGCCGCGCACCGCCACCCGGTCGTCGAAGCGCCCGCCGAGCGTCAGGATCAGGTCGGCGTCGCGCAGGGCATAGTTGGCCGGGATGGTCCCGTGCATCCCCGGCATGCCGAGATTGTGGCGGGAGCCGAAGGGAACGGCGCCGAGGGCGTTGAAGGTGGTGGTCACCGGGCAATCGAAGACCTCGACGAAGCGGCTCAGGGCCGCGCTCGCCCCGGCATGGATGATACCGCCGCCGGCCTTGACCACCGGGCGTTCGGCCGCGGCCAGCGCCGCGAGGATCGCGTCCGCAGCCGCCGCGTCGAAGACCACCGGGTCCCGGTGGCGCTTGCGGCTCGGGTTCCGCCCGAGGGCAACGGCAAGCTGCACGTCCTTGCAGATGTCCACCACCACGGGTCCCGGGCGCCCGCTCTGTGCCAGGGCATGCGCCTCGCGCAGGACCCATTCCAGGTCGGCGACGTCCTTCACCAGATAGTTGTGCTTGGAGATGGGACGGGTGACGCCCAGGGTGTCGACCTCTTGGAAGGCGTCTGACCCGATCGCGCCGCTCGGCACCTGTCCGGTGATGAACAGGGTGGGGATGGAGTCCTTATAGGCGTCGGCAATGGGCGTGGTGAGATTCGTCGCGCCGGGGCCCGAGGTCGCAAGGGCAACACCCACCCGGCCGCTGACCCGCGCATAGCCCTCGGCGGCATGCCCGGCCCCTCCCTCCTGGCGGCAGAGGACGAACCTCGGACAGGGGTCACCCCGGCGCATGCGCTTGTTCAGCTCCACATGGAGCGGGATCACGGCCCCGCCGGTATGGCCGAAGATGATCTCCACCCCGAGCTCGGTCAAGACATCGAAGAACACGCCGGCGCCGGTGCGCGGTGCCTCATGGGCGCTGGGGCGGGGGTCGGGATAGGACGTCATGGCAGCGTCTGCTAAAGGGGAATGCACCTGAGGATGCGCCATGATACGCCGAGCCGAAGGCTCAAGACCGCCGGGCGCGGCCTAGCCCGGTCGAACCGCGCCCGGGTGCCCCGCGCGCGGCTATCATTTGCGGAACAGCCGCGAGCCGCAAGGATCCCGGCACTGGACGGGGCATTGGCCTCAAGCGACCCTCACTGGCACAGGACCAAGGCATCTATGGACACGCATCCCCACGTCGACGGCCCGGGCGCAAGCGGGCAAGCAACCGCCGTGGCCATCATAGGCTCGGGCGGCAGCGGGGCCGTCACCGCGGGACAGATCCTGCTCGCCGCCGTCGCCCGGGCCGGCTATTACGGCCTGCTGACCCGATCAGCCGGACCGCAGATCCGGGGAGGGGAATCCGCGGCGATGGTCCGCTTCGCCCGGCAGCCCGTGGGCTGCATGGGCGACCGGTTCGATGTCATGGTCGCGCTGGACTGGAACAACGTCGCCCGCTTCGTGGACGAGATTCCGCTGGACGCGGCGAGCCTGATCCTTGCCGACCCGGCCAGCGGACCCGTGCCGGCGTCCATGGCAGACAGCGGGGCCCGGGTGCTGGAGGTCCCCTTCCAGGTCCACGCCAAGCGGCTGCCAGAGGGCCGGGTGAACATGGTGGCCCTCGGCGCCCTGGGGGCGGCCATCGGGCTACCCCTGGCGGCCCTGGAGGCAGGGGTCGAGCAGACCCTCGGCAGCAAGGGCAAGTCCACGACCCTGGTCGAGACGTCCATCGCAGGGCTGCGGCTCGGCTACGGCCCGGGCCCGGCCGGCTCGGACCCCCTGCCACCGCACCCCGCGGACCGCTGGAACCTGAGCGGAAACGAGGCCGCCGGGCTGGGTGCCCTGCGCGGCGGCCTGCGCTTTGTCGCCGCCTATCCCATCACCCCCGCCACCGAGCTGCTGGAGTGGCTGGCACCCCGGCTGGAGCGCCTCGGCGGGGCCTTGCTCCAGGCCGAGGACGAGCTCGCCTCGGTCAACATGATCATTGGCAGCTCCTTTGGCGGCGTGCCGTCGCTCACGGCCACCTCGGGCCCTGGCCTGAGTCTGATGATGGAGGGCCTGGGGCTCGCGGTGGCCAGTGAGACCCCCGTGGTGGTCGTGGACGTGCAGCGCGGCGGGCCCTCCACGGGGATCCCCACCAAGTCCGAGCAATCGGACCTCAACATCGCCGTCTATGGCCTGCACGGCGACGCCCCGCACTTGGTGCTGGCGCCATTGGACATCCGCGACTGCGTCTTCACCCTGCAGTGGGCCATGCGCCTGGCCGAGCACCTCCAGACCCCGGCCATCTGCCTCTCGGACCAGGCCCTCGGCCAATCGCGTGCCCTGTGCGACCCGCCGGCCCGCTTCACCGGCGCGCTCGCGCGATCGGTCGCATCGGCGGGTGCCGAGGCGCCCTACCGGCGCTATGGCGCCAGTCCGGACGGGATCTCGCCCATGGCGATCCCGGGCAGCCCAGGACTCATGTACACCGCCGACGGACTGGAGCACGGCCCGGCCGGGACCCCCTCCGCCGCGGCGGAGGATCACGCCACACAACTGGACAAGCGCGCCACCAAGCTCGCGAGCTTCGACTTCGGGCCGCACTGGGGCGAAGTCTGGGCTGATTCAGCGCAGACGCAGAGGGCCAACCCCGCCGCCGAGCACTGCATCGTCACCTGGGGCTCCGCCTTTGGGGCCTGCCGTGAGGCCGCCGAGCGGCTGACCGCGGCCGGTCACCCGACCCGAGTCGTGGGCCTGCGCCTAATCGCCCCCCTCCAGCGCCGGGCCCTGTCCGAGGCCTTGACGCCTGCCGCATCGGTGCTGGTGGTCGAGCAGAACCATGGGGCCCAGCTCTTCCACTATCTGCATGCCGAGCAGGCCCTGCCCTCTGGTGCGCGCAGCTTCGCCCGCCCTGGGCCCCTGCCCCTGCGCCCCGCGGCGATTGCCGCCGCCGTCCTCCAACCGCATCTCCAGGAGGCCTGAAATGGACGCCGCAACCGCCACGCCGACCCTGCGTGCCAAGGAATACAAGTCGGGACTGACTCCGGTCTGGTGCCCAGGATGCGGCCACTTCGCCGTCCTCTCGGCCATCACCAAGGCCCTCGCCTACCTTCAGTTGCCCAAAGACCGCGTGGCCGTGGTCTCCGGAATCGGCTGCTCGTCGCGCGTGCCCGCCTACCTGGACGTCTACGGATTTCATGGTATCCACGGCCGCGCCCTGCCCCTTGCGTCTGGGCTCAAGGCCGCCAGGCCGGACTTGACCGTCTTGGTCGCGGGCGGGGACGGCGACGGCTTCTCCATTGGCGGCAACCACTTCCTCCATGCCTGCCGGCGCAACATGGACCTGACCTATATCGTCATGGACAACGAGGTCTACGGCATGACCAAGGGTCAGGCCTCACCCACCACTCAGCCCGACTGGATGCACAGCAAGCTCACCCCCCACGGGACCGGCGTACCCCGTTTCCAGCCCGCGGCGATCGCCCTCGCCGCTGGGGCCAGCTTCATCGCCCGCGGCTTCTCCGGCGATCCGGCCGGGCTCACCCAGCTCCTGGTGGAAGCCATCCAGCACCCGGGCTTCGCCTTCGTCCACGTCTTGAGCCCCTGCCAGACCTTCCGACCGGAGCAGAGGGAGTGGAAGGACAGGGTGCACCCCTGCCACCTCGGCACCACGGACAACCACGCCGAGGCGGCCAGGCTGATCCAGATGGATGACGGCATGGCCCTGGGGGTGCTGTACGCGCAGCACCTGCCCGTGTGGCAACCCAAACCCGAGGCGCCGACGAGCCTCGCAGAGATCGAAGCGGAGTTCCTGCCATGAGCCCATCGCCCATCCAGGGGCCGCAGGGCCCCATTGAGTCCGTCGCCGAGTTCCTGGCCCACGCCCTAGAGCTCGAACATGAGTCCGCCGAGCGCTACCTCGAGCTGGCCCAAAGCATGGAGCTGCATCACAACGCTCAGGTCGCGACCCTGTTCCGGCAGCTCGCAGAGATGAGTCTGGCCCACGCACAGGAGGTGCAGGACCGCGCCGCCGGGCTGACCCTGCCACAGATCCCACCCTGGGGGTTCAAATGGCGCTGCCCCGGCAGCCCGGAGGTCGACTGCGGCCATTCCAAGATCAGCTACCTCATGACCTCTGTGGAGGTGCTGGAGATCGCCTTGTTGAACGAGACCCGCAGCCGGGACTTCTACGCCTGGGTCGCGGTGGACTCGCCGGACCACGAGGTGCGGGCCCTGGCCACCGCAATGGCCGCCGAAGAGGAAGGCCACGTCAGTCTGCTCGACGCCTGGATCAACGAGGAGGCCCGGCACCTGTCCCAGCCGACCGAGGATCTGGACCCGCCCAACGTCCTCGGGTGACCGCCGCTGGCACCTGGGCCCGTGCCGGGCAGGCCGCTGCCCGCCGGTGGTGCCCAGACCCGCTGCTGAAACGTCGCCCGGCCCTGCCATCCCAGCGTGACCATCGGTCGGTTGCGGCTTGGCGTCAGGTCACGCCGGTCCTCGCTCACCCAGGTCGCCCATCGATGCGGGGGCGCAGCAGCATGGGTCCGTACACCCAGACGAAGACCCCGAAGCTCAGCATCCAGAGGCTGCCGGAGACCACCAGCCAGGTCGAGTAACTGGCGGGGACGACGAGCGGCGGCAGCACCCGCGCCAGTGCCGCCGCATTCACCAGGACAAAGGCCAGAGTGGTCGCGGGAGCGCTCTCGACGACGCGACCCGTATGTCCCAGGGTGACCCGCGCCATCATGCCGAGGGTGAAGACCCCGAAGGCCCCGGCGGTGAGGGCGTGCAGGGCCGGGAAAGGGGCGAGCCAACCGAGCCAGGCCAGGGCATCGAGCGCCAGGCCGACGATCAGCCACAGATAACCCGCGTACAGCACGGCGAGCATGGGGATGCGCCAGCCGCGCCCGTCCAGCCATCCCCAGAACCGCCGCACCTGGACGAGCGCGACCGCGATCGCTAGGACAGCCGCCAGGGTGGCGCTGGGACGCTGTCCCGACCAGGGCAAGAGTGCCAGCAGATGGGCCAAGACCAACGCCGGGGCCAGGGTGAAGGTCAGGGTCTCGACCAGGGGCGAAACGTCCGCCTTGGCCCCCGCGACCGCTCGTTCCGTGAAGAACGGAACGACACGGCCGGCGACGATGAGCAGGGTCAGCAGCGCCAGATCCAGCATCAGGCGGTCGCCGGCTGCGGCCGTACCCCCCGCGAGGCCGAGCGCGTCCAGGTGAACCAACCCGCACGCCAGGGTCATGCCGGCGAACAGCCCAAGGAAGACCCGGTTGGTCCGGTTGCCGCCGCGCCATAGGGGCCCGACAAGCCCCAGCGCGAGCATCGGGAAGAACGCCAGGTCCAGGGCCGCGACCACCACCCCAGGCACCGGGAGAAACGGGGCAATACGCGCCGCGGCCCAAAGCCCGAACAAGGCCGCCAGCCGGGCCCCAGTCGGGGTCGCCATGCCCGTCCAGTTGCGCACCGCGGTCAGCAGGAAGCCCGCAATCACGGCCGCGATGTAGCCGAACAGCATCTCGTGGGCATGCCAGACCGTACCCGCGTAATACCCTGGGGCCGGCAGGTTGCCTCCGAGCACCGCGAGCCACACCGCCATTAGCGCCACCGCGGCCGCCCCGGCCCCGAGGAAAAAGGGCCGGAAGCCCAGCGCGAAGGGGCTCAGGCCGCCCCGTGCAGGATTGATGTCGACGGACAGGCGGGCCTCGGGCATGGCAGATGGACTCCAGATGCGATGAGGGTGCAGACCCAGCGGGGCGCAAACCGGCGTGGCACCTGTGCCGCCCTCGACGACGATGCACCGGACGTGACGCGGGGATCCCTACACCTCGCCCTCACCAACGGACGCAGGGAAGGATACGCGCAGACGCACCGGCCTCAGGGTACCGCGAATCAGTCCGGCTCACGCCTTGACCTCCGTCAACCACCGGGGACGGCCCCCAGATCCAAGGAACAACGTCGGTTCTCCCTGGCTGCCCGGTGCCATGGCGAGGGGTGGTTGTCTGGGCCCAAACGCGCTCGCCGAGCGTAGGAGCAATGAGGCGGGCTGCTGCGGACTTGCGGCTCGGCGCCGTCGCGCGCCGCCCCCGATCACGACCTGGCCGGCGGCCACAGGCGAGCGGTGTGCACCAGGGCCAAGATCCGCACAGTGTCGGCCTGCACCTCATAGACCAGCCGATCGCTCTCGTCTTGGATCAACTCGCGGGTGCCCGGGATCTGTCCGGGCCGTTCCATCAGGGGATGCTCGGCCGGTCGGCCGACGACTGCCCCGACGAGCTCATCCATGCGGATGGCAGCGAGCGGGTGCTCTTGGGCGATGGAGTCGACGATGTCGGCGCGGTCCTGCTCGGCGGTGAGGGTCCGCAAGACCCTCATGCGTCAGCGCCGCCTGCCTTGGCGCGCAG